>WNGB01008787.1_pt1 | contig 14284 bp, 12 predicted proteins | sample 5400681 | NCBI WGS metagenome assembly WNGB01 (sample SAMN13153367, study PRJNA577476) | soil metagenome | isolation source: 115 cm soil or saprolite under grassland replicate 2 | place: USA:California | collected 2016-06-15 | reverse complement strand
GTCCACGCGAGCGACGAGGACCTGAAAGAAGGGGGCAAGACGCTCGCCAAGCTCCACAAGATCGCCTAGCAACCTGTGAGAGATTGTGAGAGACCGCGCCTGTCACGCAAGAAAGGGCCGCCTCTCACGTCGGAGAGAACGACCCTGACCTGCGGAAACTGGTCGGGACGGCCGGATTTGAACCGGCGACCCCTTGACCCCCAGTCAAGTGCGCTGCCAAACTGCGCCACGTCCCGTTGCACGCAGCAGCCTACAGGACATCCAGGCCGCGTTCACACGTCCGCGACCCCGGCCCCATAAGGCCAGAGCGGTCCCAGAGCCGGCCGCCCCGGTGGCCCGCAGCGGCGCGCCGGGCGCGCCCGGCCGACTTATCCCGCGGAACGTGCGCCCGAATCGGGCAAATCGTCGTGCCAGGCGGAGATCAAGGCCGGAAGAGTCGCGCGGAGCAGGTCCCGCTGGGACCAGAGTCGGACCAGAGTGGCAAAGTGACTCGTGAGGTGGGCGCGGCCCGGGTGCGGTCGGTCGGTGGGCGGCCTTGCCGGTGCCTCGCACCTGGCGGCCTCGCACCTGGCGGCCTCGCGCTCGGCGGCCGAGCGCCCCAGGATCCGTCGGCGGCGGTCAGAGCTTGAGCGGCTTGATGGGGGCGGCGACCAGCGACGGGTCGCTGCGCCAGTCCACCCCGGGCACGTCGACGTACAGCTCGATCTCGTTCCCGTCCGGGTCGGTGATGTACAGGCTGTGGGTCACCGTGTGGTCGCTGGCCCCGACCACGTTGACGTCGTTGGTCTCGAGGGTGGCCAGTGCCGACCGGAGCTCGTCGTCGCTGTCGCCGACCTTCAGCCCGAAGTGGTACAGCCCCACCCGCCGGCCGGGCGGCATGTTGGCCGCATCCTCCCCGACCTCGATAAGCAGCAGTTCGTGATGGGTACGCCCGGATGGAGCGGAGAACGCAGCGGCCCGGAACGGGGTGGGGGATTCCCCGGGGCCGCCCAAGATCTGGCGCCAGCCGAGTACGTCCCGGTAGAACGACGCGGAGCGATCCAGGTTGTGAACATAGAGGACTAGATGTCCGAGTTCCTTGACTTCCATGTGGGCGCTCCACGAGTGGGAAGGGCTGAATGCCGGGGCACATGCTGCGCCAGCTTGTAGGGATTTACGGCCCTGTGTCCAGCGTGTTGACCTCAACCGGCAGCCATCCCGCTGTATGCCCTGCGCCGCGGGCTGCCTAAACGCACCCGGCCCGTGGAACCGCCGCCGCACACAGCAAAGGCTGGCCGCCCTCCGCTGCCTCACGGCAGCGGAGGGCGGCCAGCCTCCACCGGTTACGTCCCTACGCCACCTTGATGTGCTTGTGCACCCGGTGGAACCGGTTCTTGAAGATGTGCGCGTGGATCCGGCCGTTCAGGTAGATCCCGAACCAGTTGCTGTGGATGTAGTTGCCGTGGATCCACACCTTGATCCTCGATGAGGCCCCCACCAGGATGCCGGTCGTGCGCAGGTCCGGGTGGTTCGTGACCGGCGGGGCCAGCCCGATCGTGTCACCGATGATGTTGTTCTTGCCGATGTCGTTGCCCACGATCTGGTTGCCGCTCATCCGCTGCCCGGGCACGTGGGAGTGGATGGTCACCCCGGCGAGGCCGTTGCCGTAGATCTCGTTGGCGGCCACATCGTTGTTGGACACCCGCTCACCCTTGACCTCGGAGGCGATGACCACCCCGGCCCCGGGCTGCTTGTGGTTGAGCCCGTTGAAGGTGATCAGGTTGTGCGCGACGTAGTTGCCCCACACCCCGCTCGTGGAGTGGCCGGCGATGATGACCCCGCAACCGCCCGGGTTGCGCGTGGCCTCGTTCCTGGTGACCGCGTCGAAGTGCGTGGGCCCCAGGTCGTCGGCGATCAGGAAGCCGCCGCCCTTGTTGAACTCCGAGAGGTTGTGCGTGGCCAGCGAGTCGGAGGTGCCGTTGAAGTCCACGCCCACGTTCCCGTTGTGCCAGAGCAGGTTGTGCGAGACCAGCACCCGGCTGCTCCGCCCGACCAGGATCGCGTCGAATCCCGCGTTCTCCACGGTGAACCCGGTGACCTCGACGTTCCGGGTGCCATAAACCACCACGCCGCTGCCTCCCGGCAGCTTCTTGCTGATCGGCTTCTGGCCCCGGGCGTCGATGGTGGCACCGTGGCGGCCGATCAGCGCGAGCGACTTGGTCACGACGGCCTGCACCTTGTACGTGCCGCCGCAGACGATCACGGTCCCGCCCCTCGGGGCGGCGGCGATGGCCTGGTTGATGTGGCGGTAGCGGGCCGTGGCGCACGAGCGGTCGGAGTTGCCGGCGTGGCCGTGCTTGGACACGTAGACCGTGGACGGCGCGGCCTGCGCGGCGCTGGCCCCCACCAGCGTGAACGCCGCGGCACCGACGGCCGTGAGCCCGGTGAGCAGTTTTGAGACTTGTCTCATGCTTCTGATCCCCCCTGATGACTACCTACCGTAGGTAGTAAATTACGGGAGGTAGCGTAACCTCACGAGGCCCATTACCGCGGAACCCGCGCCGGACGGGCACTTGGCGCGATGATTCTTCGTTGCGTTACTGGGGTAGGCCCCGCGTAACCCCGCGATGGCCTCGACCAGACGGAGCTACCGATGATGGCACGGGGACCGGCCCGGGAGGGTGGGCCAGGCGATCCCCGGGAAATGCGGATGAACTACGACCCGCAGACGGCACCGCTGCCCTACGGCACCACATCGGGGGACCCGTACCGCAACTACCCGGACGACGCCCCCTACCCGGACGACGATCCCTACCCGGACGAGGATCCCTACCCGGACGACGGTGATGACGGGGGTTATCCCGGCCAGGGAGATTACCCGGGCGGCGGCTACCTGCCCGGCCGGCCGTACCGGCGGCGCCGCTGGCGGGTGGCCCGCTGGCTGCTGGGGATCGTGCTGGCGCTGGTCATGCTCAGCGTGCTCGCGTTCGGTGTGCTGTTCACGCTCACCCCGTCGGTCAGCAACGCGCCCGCGCTGGCCCGGGCCATCGACAAGGCACACCACGTCGCGTACCCGGGACCGCCGGTGCCCCCGCTGTTCGCCGAGTCCCTGGTGGCGACCGAGGACCACCGCTTCTACTCCGAGCCGGGAGTCGATATCTACGCGATCGCCCGGGTCGCCGCCTCCCAGATCACCGGGCACGGCGATCAGGGGGGTGCCACCCTGTACCAGCAGCTGGCCAAGATGCTGTACACCCCCGGCCAGGGCGGGCTGCCTGTCGAGGTCAAGCAGGTCATGCTGGGGATCAAGCTCGATATGGCCTTCAGCAAGGCCACGGTCCTGCGGATGTACTCCGATGTCGCCTACTTCGGCCACGGCTATTACGGCCTGGCCCAGGCCAGCTGCGGGTACTTCGGCACCACCCCGGCGGGCCTGACCCTGCCGGAGGCGGCCACGCTGGCCGGGCTGGTCCAGGGGCCCTCCGCGGACGATCCGATCGGCCACTACGTGCGGGGCCGGGCCCGGGAGGCTCACGTCCTGGGACGGCTGGCCGCCACCGGCAAGATCACCCAGGCGCAGGCCCGGGCCGCCTACGCGCAGCGTCTTCCGCTCGTCGGCGGCAGCGGCACCGGCTGCACCGGCCCGCGCTAACCCCAGAGAATCTCCGCAACGAACCCCACGACCGCCCCGGTCTCCGCATCCAGGGCCAGCGTCGCGCGGGGCGGCTGGGAAAACCCCGCCGCTCCGTCCACGGGCCGCGCTCACCCAGCGACCGGCGCCGCGGGGGCCGCAGGCGGAATCGGGTGCCCTGTCGGGGAAACCGCCCGCCCCCCAACGAGATCGTGGACGGAAATGGTCATGGGGGCAGCCATTTACGTCCACCATCGGGTAAGGCTCGGGCCAGCGGCCGCTTCCGGGACGACGAGGGGTCAGCTCCGCGCGGCGTGGCGGCCCGGCGGACGGCTGCCGTTGCCGCCGTCGCGGCCGTAATCCCCGGCCCGGCGGTCGTAGTTCCCGGCGTACTGGCCGCGCTCGCCGCCGAACTCCTGCGGGCCGCCGCCGTAGTTCCCGGCCCCGTGCTCGTACTCTTCGGCGCCGCGCCCGTACAGCGTGGCTTCCTCGTCCAGGCCGGCGGCCACGGCCCCGGCCACGCCGACCTCGGGGAACTCCGCCCGGGGGAACCCGGCCTCCGGGAACCCGGGCGCCGGCGCGGCGGGACGGTGACGCCCGGCCCGCACCCGGGCCGCGGGGTCCTGTGTCCGCCACACCCACTTGCGGTAGGACCAGAAGCGGAACAGCGTCCCCAGCCCGATGCCGGTCAGGTTGGCCAGGTTGTACCAGACCTTGCCCTGCAGGCCAGCCCCGTCCACGACGATCGCGACGCAGGCCAGCTGGATCAGCAGGCCGATCGCGTTGAACACGAAGAACAGGACGGTTTCCCGGCCCATCCCGACCCGCTCACGGTGCCGGAACGCCCAGTAACGGTTGCCGAGGAAGGTCACCACGGTGGCGGCGATCGTCGCGGTCACCACGGCCTTGTACTTGCCCACGCCCAGGTCGAAGTGCAGGACGTCCGCACCGCCGAGGCTCACGATGAACCCGGCCATGCCCACCACGCCGAACTTGGCGGCCTCATGGATCAGTACTCGGAACCGCTCATACAGCCGCAGAGCGAAACTCACCTGGCCGTCTTCCTCTCACCAGCGCTGCGGGGGGCGGGTCCTGCGGAGTTCATCAACTGCTGCTTGTGACAGTACCGGCACGCATCCGGCGGCGGGGCCACAGGGCCATGATTGCGAGGTCAAGAACCGGGAAATTAACCCGGTCGGAATTATTTCCCGCTGCCGGTAGTCTCGCATGAGTGCCTGTGACCACCGCTCTCATCCGTGCTCGCGGCCTCACCAAGCGGTTCGGAAGCTTCACGGCGGTGGACGAGGTCGACTTCGAGCTGCGCCGCGGCGAGGCGTTCGGCTTCCTCGGCCCCAACGGCGCGGGCAAGTCGTCCACGATGCGCATGATCGGCTGCGTTTCACCGCCCACCGAGGGTGAGCTGTCGATCTTCGGCCTCGACCCGGTGGCCGACGGCCCGGCGATCAGGGCCCGGCTCGGCGTGGTGCCCCAGGAGGACTCGCTGGACGTGGAGCTCACGGTCCGGGAGAACCTCCTCGTGTACGGCCGCTACTTCGGGCTGCCCCGGCCGGTCATCCGGGAGCGCAGCGCCCGGCTGCTGGAGTTCGTCCAGCTCGCCGACCGCGCCGACGACCGGGTGGAGCCGCTGTCTGGGGGGATGAAGCGGCGGCTGACCATCGCCCGCTCGCTGATCAACGAGCCGGAGATCCTGCTCCTGGACGAGCCGACGACCGGCCTGGACCCGCAGGCCCGGCACGTGGTCTGGGACCGGCTGTTCCGGCTCAAGCAGCAGGGTGTGACGCTGGTGCTGACCACGCACTACATGGACGAGGCCGAGCAGCTGTGCGACCGGCTCGTGGTCATGGACGGGGGCCGGATCGCCGCCGGGGGCTCCCCCCGGGAGCTGATCCAGCGGTACTCCACCCCGGAAGTCCTCGAGCTCCGGTTCGACCCCACCGTGCACGAGAACGCCGCGGAGAAACTCGCCGCGGTGCCTGCGCAGCGCCGTGAGGTGCTGGCTGACCGGGTGCTGCTGTACGTCGAGGACGGTGACACGGCGCTGGCCGCGGTGCGGGGACTGGGGCTGGACCCGCTCACCTCGCTGGTCCGGCGCAGCACGCTGGAAGACGTGTTCCTGCGGCTCACCGGCCGCCGGCTGGAGGACTGATGACGGCCCAGACGGCGCCCGGCGGCCCGCCGGCCGCGCCGCCGGCGGGGCCCGCAGCCCGTCCCGGCCCCCCGCCTGCCTGGCCCTTCGCGGTGCGCCAGCTGCGCTTCTGGCTGACCGACTACCGGCGGACCTGGCGCGGCTCGATCATCTCCACCGTGCTGAACCCTCTGCTCTACCTGGGCGCCATGGGCCTCGGCCTGGGCGCGCTGGTGGACAAGCACGGCACGGCGTCGCTGGGCCAGGTCAGCTACCTGGTCTTCCTCGCGCCGGGCCTGCTGGCCGCGAGCGCGATGGGCACCGGGGTGGGGGAGTCCACCTACCCGGTCTTCGGCTCGGTCAAGTGGAACAAGACCTACCAGGCGGCGGTGTCCTCGCCGCTGCGGCCGTGTGACCTGTTCCGCGGGCACCTGCTGTTCGTGGGGCTGAAGCTGACCATGACCTCGGCCGTGTTCCTGGCCGTGGCCGCGGCGTTCGGGGCGATCCGCTCGCCGCTGGCCATCGCGGCGCTGCCGGTCGCGGTGCTCACCGGCCTGGCGTTCACCGCGCCGATCGAGGCGTGGACCGTGACGCGCACCAAGGACACCTCGATGGCCGTGATCTACCGGTTCGGGATGATCCCGCTGTTCCTGTTCTCCGGCACGTTCTTCCCGGTCACCCAGTTGCCCGCGTGGATCAGGCCGATCGCTTACCTGACCCCGCTGTGGCACGGCGTGGCGCTGTGCCGCGGCCTGTGCCTGGGTATCGCCACCGTGCCCTCGGCTCTCCTGCACGTCGCCTACCTGCTGGTCGTGCTGGGCGCCGGGATCATCGCCGGGGACCGCACCTACGCCAGGCGGCTGTATGTCTAGCGTGAGCGGCCTGCCCCTGCGGGTGCTGCCGGGCCGCGGGCCGCTGCGCCGGGCCTGGGGGTCGGTGGGCGGCCGGGGCAGCCTGTTCCTGGTCGAGCGGCACACGCTGGTCTACCGGCACACCTGGCTGGTATTCGTCTCCGGGGTGGTCGAGCCGCTGTTCTACCTGCTGTCCATCGGCGTGGGGCTGGGCCACCTGGTCGGCTCAGTGCAGGGCCTCAGCTACGCGGCCTTCGTGGCGCCTGCCCTGTTGGCCAGCGCGTCCATGAACGGCGCCCTGTTCGACTCCACCTTCAACGTGTTCTTCCGGCTCAAGTACGAGAAGCTCTACGACGCCGCGCTGGCCACGCCCATGCGGGCCGGTGACGTGGCCCTCGGCGAGATCACCTGGGCGCTGGTGCGCGGCGCGCTGTACGCGGTGGCCTTCCTGGCCGTGATGGCGGCGATGGGCCTGGTCCACTCCTGGTGGGCACTGGCCGATCTCCCCGCGGCCGTGCTCACCGGGTTCGCTTTCGCCGCGGCGGGCATGGCCTGCACCACCTACATGCGGACCTGGCAGGACTTCGAGTTCGTCACGCTGGCCACGCTGCCGATGTTCCTGTTCTCGACCACGTTCTACCCGCTGGGCGTGTACCCCGGCCCCCTGCAGCTTGTGGTGCGGTGCACGCCGCTCTACCAGAGCGTGGCCATGCTGCGTGACCTGACCATCGGCCGGATCAACCCCGAACTGATCGGGAACACCGCCTACCTGGTCATCATGGGCCTGATCGGCCTGCTCGTGGCGGGCCGCCGGATCGGCAGGCTGCTGCTCCGCTGACCTCGCACCGCAGATCAGGCTTTCCGCTGGTCTGGGTGGGGCACGTTAGGCTTTGCATGGGCCGCGGGGAGGCCAGGCGGACGCACTCAAGCTAGGACGGCATGATCACGACCGGCGGCAGCCCTCCGGATCCGGCGCCCCGCGCCGGGGGGCAGGAAGACACTCCTGGTGCGCACAGGGTTTGCGGGACGCACGGGGCCACCGAGACCGCTGTGGCTACCGGGACACGTGGGCGATCCGGGGCCCGGGATAACGCCAGGGCCGGCCAGCCGTCCCCCCGCAGCCCCGCCAGCCCCGCCAGGGCCGGCCAGCCGTCCCCCCGCAGCCCCGCCGGTCCGGCCAGCCGGGCCGACTGGGTGCCGTGGCTGATCGCGCTGGCCGTGTTCGCGGCCTACGCCACGATCTCGCTGTCCCGTTACGCCCGGCTCACCCCGGGCTCCTGGGACCTGGGCATCTTCACCGAGTACGTCCGGCAGCTGGCCCACCTGCACGCGCCCGTGGTGAACATCCGCGGGGCTGGTTTCAACCTGCTCGGTGACCACTTCCAGCGGATCGTCGGCCTGATCGCCCCCATCTTCCTGCTGGCCCCCAGCGCGGCCACCCTGCTCGTGGTCCAGGCCCTGCTGACCGCGGTGTCGGTAGTCCCGGTCAGCCGGGCCGCGGCCTCCCGGCTCGGCACCGGGGCCGGGCGGATGATCGGCGCGGCCTACGGGCTCTCCTGGGGCCTGCAGCAGATGATCGACTTCGACTTCCACGAGATCGCGTTCGCGGTCCCGCTGCTGGCCTGCTCGCTGTCCGCGCTGCTGCGGGGCAAGGTCCGGGCCGCGGCCGTATGGGCGCTGCCGCTGGTGTTCGTGAAGGAGGACCAGGGCCTCACGGTCGCGGCGATCGGCGTCCTCATCGCCGTCATGAGCCTGGCCCGCGCCGGGGAGGGCAGCCCGGCCCAGCGGGCCGCGTTCCGCTGGGGGGCGCTGCTCACGGTCTGGGGACTCGCCTGGTCCTTCCTGGCCATCACGATGATCATCTCGCACTTCAACACGCTGCATCAGTACCCGTACTGGGCCGACGGCGGGGTGCTGAGCCCAGGTGGCCAGCATCCGTTGGCGCCGTCAGTGCTCGCCCAGCTCGGCCACTCCTATGTCCCCAAGCTGCGTACCACGCTGCTCATCCTGCTGCCGGTGGCCTTCCTCGCGCTGGGCTCACCGATCGCCCTGGTGGCGGTGCCGGGTCTGGCGCTCCGGTTCGTGTCCACGAACAGTGCCTACTGGGGGGCGGGATATCACTACAACGCCACGGTGATGCCGGTCGTCTTCATCGCCGCGATCGGCACGCTGGCCCGGATCCGTGCGCACCGGGCTCAGCCGGGGCAGGGGCCGCGGCGCTTCCCCTGGCCGGAGCCGGCGGTGACCCGGGCCGTCCCGGCGCTCATGCTCGTCATCGCGGGCGTGACAGCCTGGCCGTTCCCGCTCAGCGGCCTGTGGCAGGCCCAGACGTACCAGATCAGCGCCCACGTCCAGGGAGAGGATGCCGCCCTGGCCCGGGTGCCGGCCGGCACCACCGTCGAGGCCACGCTGACCATGCTGGCCCCGCTGGCGGCCCGGAATGACACCTACTGGATCGGCAACGCCGGCAACCCGGCGCCCCGTTACGTGGTGTTCGACGAGCTGGACAGCGGCTGGAATCCGCCCCCCAGCGATCCGCTCACGTTCGTCGAGCAGCGCCATCCCGGCGCTGCCTACCGGCAGGTCTACGAGAGCAATTTCGTCTATGTGTTCCGCCGGGTCGGCGGCCCGGGCGGTTGAGCGAGAGCGGGGGCCGAAGGCCGATAGGCGGCGTACTCATGAGTAGGTAGAGTCATCACCGGACCCGTCGGGAGGCTGCAATGGACTTCGGCTACGACGTCCGCACGGAGGAGTTCAGGAAACGCCTCCTCGCGTTCATGGACGAGTACGTGTATCCGGCTGAGCCGGTGTTCGCCGCGCAGGTGCGGGAGAACGCGCAGGCCGGACGAGCCTGGGAGCGCCCCGCGGTGATTGGGGAGCTGAAGGAGGAGGCCCGCGGCCGCGGCCTGTGGAACCTCTTCCTGGCCCATCACCCGGAGGGCGCCGGGCTCACCAACCTCCAGTACGCACCGCTCGCGGAGATCACCGGGCGTAGCCCGGGGCTGGCCCCCGAGGCGCTCAACTGCGCCGCCCCCGACACCGGCAACATGGAGGTTCTGGCCGAATTCGGCACCCCTGAGCAGCAGGAACGCTGGCTCCGGCCGCTACTGGAGGGGTCGGTCAGGTCCGCCTTCTGCATGACCGAGCCAGACGTCGCGTCCTCGGATGCGACGAACATCGCAACCAGGATCGACCGCGACGGCGACGGGTACGTCCTCAACGGCCGGAAGTGGTGGTCGTCCGGCGCGATGAACCCGGGCTGCGAGATCTTCATCGTCATGGGCCGGACCGCCTGGGAGGGGGACCGGCACCGGCAGCAGTCGATGATCCTGGTGCCCCGCGACACCCCGGGGGTCTCGGTCCAGCGCGGGATCAGCCTGTTCGGCTACGACGACGGGCCGCACGGTGGCCACGCCGAGGTCGTGTTCACCGACGCCCGGGTACCGGCGGCCAACCTGATCGCCGGTGAGGGTGACGGGTTCACGATCGCCCAGGCCCGGCTGGGTCCGGGCCGGATCCACCACTGCATGCGCCTCATCGGCTCAGCCGAGCGGGCCCTGGAGCTGCTGTGCCGCCGGGTCACCGACCGGGTCGCGTTCGGCCAGCCGCTGGCCAACCAGGGGGTGATCCAGGAGTGGATCGCGGAATCCCGGGTGCGGATCGAGCAGGCCCGGCTGCTGGTGCTGAAGACCGCCTGGCTGATGGACACGGTGGGCAACAAGGGTGCGCACACGGAGATCCAGGCCATCAAGATCATCACCCCGGCCATGGCCGAGTGGGTGATCGACAAGGCGATCACGGCGCACGGCGCGGCCGGGGTCAGCCAGGATTTCCCGCTCGCGTACCTGTGGGCGAACGCCCGCACCCTCCGCTTCGCAGATGGCCCCGACGAGGTGCACAAGCGCTCCCTGGCCCGCCGGGAACTGCGCCCGTACCGGGTGGCCACTGAAAACGGGACGTAGGTCTCTGTCCGGTGAGCTCCGAACGTGAGTCACTGGCCGTGAAACCGGAAAGTGGGGGGCTGGGCCAGCCCGCTGGACCGGGCCGATCAGCCGCTGCCCGCGGATGACACGCAGCAAGGAGAACGGACAATGTCGCAGGACACGCAAAGAGTAGCCATCGTCACCGGTGCAGCCCGCGGGATCGGGGCCGGGACGGCCAGGCGCCTGGCCGCGGACGGGATGGCGGTCGCCGTGCTCGACCTGAGCGCCGACGACGGCAAGGCCGTCGTGGACACGATCGTGTCGGACGGCGGCCGGGCGGTCGCCTTCGGCGCCGACGTCAGCCAGTCCGACCAGGTGGCCGCCGCCGTGGACCAGGTCGTCGCCGAGCTCGGGCCCCCGACCGTGCTGATCAACAACGCCGGGGTGCTCCGGGACAACCTGCTGTTCAAGATGAGCGAGGACGACTGGGAGACGGTCCTGGGCGTGCACCTGCGCGGCGCGTTCCTGATGACCAAGGCCGCCCAGAAGCACATGGTGGACGCGCACTACGGCCGGATCATCAACCTGTCGTCCAGTTCCGCGCTGGGCAACCGGGGGCAGGCCAACTACTCGGCCGCCAAGGCCGGCATGCAGGGCTTCACCAAGACGCTGGCCCTCGAGCTCGGCCCGTTCGGCATCACCGCCAACGCGGTCGCGCCCGGGTTCATCGCCACCGACATGACCGCGGCGACCGCGGCCCGGGTGAAGATGAGCTTCGAGGACTTCCAGGAGGCCGCTGCGAAGCAGATCGCAGTCCGCCGGGTGGGCCATCCCGAAGACGTGGCGGGCCTCATCTCGTACCTGGCCAGCGAGGAGTCCGGATACGTTTCTGGCCAGGTGATCTATGTAGCGGGCGGGCCGCTTTGCTGAGTGCCAGCGGCGGGCCGGACGGCAGCGGGGCAGCCAGCGCCGGCCACAGCGGGGCCGTCAGTGCACACGGGCTCCGCGAGCGGGTCCGCGACTTCGTGGCCGGGCACGACCCGGCCACGATGTCCCGGCTCGACTTCCTGCGCGCCCGGTTCGACGCCGGCCTGGCCGCGGTGCATTACCCGGCCGGGCTGGGCGGGCTCGGCCTGCCCCGGGCGCTCCAGGCCGTGGTGGAAGCCGAGTTCACGGCGGCCGGCGCACCCAGCAACCAGCCGGAGCGGATCGGCATCGGGCTGGGCATGGCCGCGCCGACCATTCTCGGGTTCGGTACGCAGGAGCAGAAGGCCCGCTGGATCCGCCCGCTGTGGACCGGTGAGGAGGTCTGGTGCCAGCTGTTCAGCGAGCCCGGCGCCGGATCTGACCTGGCCGGGCTGGCCACCCGGGCGGTCCGTGAGGACGAGCCCCCGGCCGCGGATGCAGGAGCGAACGGAAGTGCCCCGGGCGCGGACGGCGCGCCGGGGGCGGCCCACTGGGTGGTGAACGGCCAGAAGGTGTGGACGTCCATGGCCCACCAGGCCCGCTGGGGCCTGCTCCTGGCCCGGACCGACCCGGACGTGCCCAAGCACGCCGGGCTGACCTACTTCGCCCTCGACATGACCGGCGATGGGGTTGAGGTCCGGCCGCTGCGCCAGCTCACCGGCGAGGCCGAGTTCAACGAGGTCTTCCTGACCGGCGCGGTCATCCCGGACGGCGACCGGATCGGCGGGGTCGGCGATGGCTGTCGGGTGGCCCATGGCACGCTGATGAATGAGCGGGTGTCCATTGGCGGCACCGCCCTGCCCCGGGAAGGCGGGATGATCGGCTCCGCCGCCCGGGCCTGGCGGAAGCACCCTGAGCGGCGTACCCCCGGCCTGCACGACCGGATGCTCCGGCTGTGGGCCGACGCGGAGGTGGCCAGGCTGGCCTCCGAACGGCTGCGTCAGCAGCTGGCCGTGGGCCACCCCGGCCCCGAGGGGTCGGCGGCGAAGCTCGTGTTCGCCCGGCTCAACCAGGACATCGCCGCGCTCGAGGTGGAGATGGCCGGGGCCGACGGGCTCCGCTATGAGGACTGGTCCATGCGCAGGCCGGAGAGCGTCAGCTTCTACGGCCGGGATCCGGGCTACCGCTACCTGCGGGCCCGCGGCAACTCCATCGAGGGCGGCACATCGGAGATCCTGCGCAACATCATCGCCGAGCGGGTCCTCGGCCTGCCGCCCGAGCCCCGCACCGACACCCGTGTTCCCTGGAAGGACCTCCCCCGGTGAGCGCTGTCTGGTACCGGCTGGCGAGCCTGGGCCGTGAGGTCTGGGCGAGTGGCTGGTGGGGTTTTTCTGGCCGGGCGGCGCGAACGCCTGAGGAGACTCGGTGAGCGCTGTCTGGTACCGGCTGGCGAGCCTGGGCCGTGAGGTCTGGGCGAGTGGCTGGTGGGGTTTTCTGGCCGGACGGCGAACGCCTGAGGAGACACTGTGAGTACCTCTACGCAGCCTGCCACCGCTGGCGGCGACGCGGCCCGCGACGGCGCCGGGCAGACTGACCGAGGCCTGCCTGACCTGCTGTACGGCGAGGCGGAAGAGGAGCTCCGGGCCGCCGTCCGTGACCTGCTCGCCGAGCGCGCCGGCTGGCCTGAGGTGCTGGCCCGGACCGAGACCAGCGAGCCGTACGACACCGCGCTGTGGCGGGTGCTCGCCGCGGAGGTCGGCTGCGCCGGCCTGCTGATCCCGGAGAGCCACGGCGGCGCGGGCGCCAGCTATCGTGAGGCCGCGGTCGTCGCCGAAGAGGCCGGCCGGGCCGTGGCCCCCGTCCCGTTCCTGGGCAGCGCGGTGGTCGCGACGGCCGCCGCCCTGGCCGCCGGCGACGCGGAACTGCTGTCCGGGCTGGCCGCGGGCACCGTGACCGCAGCCCTGGCCGTCCCGTTCGCGAGCAAGCCGGGCGCCAGCCCAGCCGCCGCTGTGCGCGTCGCGCCCCCGAAGGCGGGCGACGCCGCGGGCCAGACCCGGCTGACCGGGGTGGTCACCGGCGTAGCCGACGCGCTGCCCGCGTCGGTGCTGCTCGTGCCGGCCGACGGCGTGCCCGCCGGGCTGTACGCGGTGGACGCCGGCGCGCCCGGGCTGACCGTTACCCCGGTGGTCTCGCTGGACCAGACCCGCCCGCTGGCGGACCTGACCCTGGACAGGGTGCCCGCCCGGCCCGTGGCCTCCGGCCGGGACGCGGACCGCGCGGTCGCCGCTGCGCTGGCCGCCGGGGCCGCGATGCTGGCCGCCGAGCAGCTCGGGGTGGCGGAGCGCTGCCTGGAGATGACCGTCGCCTACCTGAAGGAGCGGTACCAGTTCGCCCGCCCGGTCGGCTCCTTCCAGGCGCTCAAGCACCGTGCCGCGGACCTGTGGGTGGCCATCAGCCAGGCCCGGGCCGCGGCCCGGTACGCGGCCGCCTGCCTGGCTGACGGGGACGAGGACGCGCCGCTCGCCGTGGCCCTGGCCAAGGCGGCCTGCGGGGACGCCGCCACGCTGGCCGCCCGGGAGTGCGTGCAGCTGCACGGGGGCATCGGCTTCACCTGGGAGCACCCGGCGCATTTGTACCTGAAGCGGGCCACGAGTTCGTCGATCGCGTTCGGCACCCCGGACTGGCACCGCGCGGCGCTGGCCCGCCTGGCCGGGCTGCCCCCGGCCCCGGCCGCGGGCGGACCCGCCCCGATGAAAGCGGCCGGGGACCGGTGAGCGCCGTGCGGTACCGGCTGGCGGGCCTGGGCCGTCAGGCCCGGGCGAGTGGCCGGTGTGCGGGTTTGCCGGAC
>WNGB01008786.1_pt1 | contig 14284 bp, 24 predicted proteins | sample 5400681 | NCBI WGS metagenome assembly WNGB01 (sample SAMN13153367, study PRJNA577476) | soil metagenome | isolation source: 115 cm soil or saprolite under grassland replicate 2 | place: USA:California | collected 2016-06-15 | reverse complement strand
TTGAAGTTCTTGTATCGCAGACTGAACATTGAATATGCTGATCCGAATTCAGATCCTATCCTCTCGCCTCAAGTTCAGGATGCATTGAGGCGTGGTAACAAAATTGAAGCCATCAAGATTTATCGCGAATTGACCGGCGTAGGACTTGCTGAAGCCAAACAGGCAATTGATCGTGCCGAACAGTTCATCAAATAGGGATTAGAATCCCTGTTTCTTCGCATCATTCCAAAGTGCATCCATCTCTTCAAGAGATAGCTCTGACAAATTCCGCCCCTGTTTCTTGGCACCCTGCTCCACAAAAGCAAAGCGCTTTTTGAATTTCATATTGGTCCCGCGCAATGCAGATTCAGCATCTATGTGCTTCCAGCGCGCCACGTTGACCAGAGCAAAAAACAAATCACCAATTTCGGAGGCGAGTTCAAAGTCGGTTTTGGCATTCTTGATTTCTTCAATTTCCTCTTTTACCTTGTCAAGAACTCCTTCAATCTCAGGCCAGTCAAATCCAACGCGTGCAGCGCGGTCCTGATATTCCTGCGCCTGACTCAAAGCAGGCAGTGCAATGGGTACTCCATGCAATAGGCCCTTATCTTCTTTCTTCCCTTCGACGTCGCTCAGGGCACGTTCTCTTCTTTCAATCTCTTTTAACTTTTCCCAATTTGCCAAGACTCCTTGGACACCTTCTAACTTCAAATCACCAAATACATGTGGATGACGTCGTATGATCTTGGAATATATTCCCTGCACAACTTGATTGACATTGAATTGTCCTCCTTCATTTGCAATCTGTGACTGTAGCACAACCTGCAACAACAAGTCGCCGAATTCCTCGCGCATATCGCCAAAGTCGCCTGAATCGATTGCAGAAACAGCTTCGTAGGATTCTTCTAACAAATGCTTCCTCAAAGACTCATGCGTCTGTTCGCGATCCCAAGGGCATCCATTCGGCGCGCGTAGGTGGGCAACGATCTCAGCAAACGACTCAAACGATGTCCCCTCCCCTAACGCAGGAACATATAAACTAGAACCTTCAGAAAAATTATCTCCGTCAACTTCGTTCAGTTTTTCTTCTATCTTTTTTCCTTCGTTCACCACATAAACTACATGCTCTTTTGGGTACGTCGTAAGCAAGACAGTCTTCAAATGCAAAGCAAGTTCACGCGAATCAACGTTAGTCAACAAAGCAGGCATATCGGGTGGATAAGGCGGTACATGCGCGGATGAAAGAGTCTGCGCTTCGAGCAGAGTCAGTTTGGAGGGCGGTTGGATGCGGAGGGCTTCAAATATGGAGTTTATGAGGGAGAAGTCCATCATCAATTACCTTTAAAAAGGAATACGTAATGCATAAATCATAACTTACGAATTACGCATTACGTATTGTAACGAAATTTCGACGTGTAAATTATCGCTTGGTATAAGTCGGCGCCTTGCGGGCTTTCTTGAGTCCTGGCTTCTTGCGTTCCTTCACACGGGCATTGCGGGTGAGCAATCCCTTCTTGCGTAGGCTGGCAGTCCAATCACCGTTGAGGAGTTGAAGTGCCCGAGCAAGTCCAAGACGCACTGATTCAGTCTGACCGGTCACGCCGCCGCCGTTGACTCTCACGCTAATGTCAAATTTCTTCGGATCCTGTCCGACCGCGTTGAACGAGCGCAGGATATCTTCCATATCACCGGTGCGAGGGAAATACGCTGCACCTTCTTTGTCGTTGACAGTGAACTTACCTGAGCCGCCTTCAATGCGCACACGTGCGGTACTTTCTTTGCGGCGTCCAATGCCTTCATAAAACTGAGCCATAATTACTTACCTCTCTATATTTAAAACTTCCGGCTTTTGCATGCCGTGCGGGTGATTCGGACCCGCGTAGATCTTCAACCGTTTGAGTATAGCGCGGCCCATACGGTTGTGCGGCAACATGCCCCACACTGCAGAGCGCAGAACGCGGTCCGGGTAGGTTTTGAGCTGGTCGCGCAAGGATACTGTTTTCAACCCGCCAGGATAGCCTGAATGATGGTTGTACATTTTGGTATCCATTTTCGTGTGGGTTCTTGTACCAGTCACAGTCACGCGCTCGGCATTGATCACCACCACGTAATCACCCAATTCCACACCGGGTGTGAAAGTGGGTTTATGCTTGCCAAGCAAAACATGCGCGATGCGCGCGGCCAAACGGCCAAGATTTTGCCCATTGGCATCCACCACAACCCAATCGTGCTGGATATCAGCGGCTTTCGGATAGTATGTCTTCTGTTGCACTGTCATAACTCCTTATTGTGCAGGATACGCTCGCTAGCACACCTACCGGCGTTAGCCCGCCCTGGTGTCGGGCCAGGGAGAACGCCTCCTACTCATCTTGTGATCCGTAACTTACTCCGACCAGTGTCAGCCCGGGTGCGGGAGCGAGCCCTGCTGGAAGCTTGCTTTGCTTCAATAAAGCTTTTTGGACTTCCTCTCTCGAACATTTTCCTTGGGCAAGGGACACTTGAACAAACACCAGTCTTCTTACCATACGATATAAAAACGCGTCGGCCTGGACTTCAAATTGCCACTCGCCATCCGGCATTTTTCGCCATTCGGCTTTTGTCATCGTACGCACCGTCGTACCTTTGGGCGTTGTCGGTGAACCGAATAACGAAAAATCATGTGTACCGATGAAAATAGCAGGTACTTGTTGAAGAATCCGCTCATCTATCGAGGGCCAGACTCGCCATGCGATCTTCTCGCGTAACGGGTCACGGATCGGTTCGCAAAACAATCTGTAACGGTATTCCCTCGAGGTTGCATCGAAGCGTGGATGAAAGTCCGCAGCAACTTGATGCAGGCGTCTAATGGCGAGGTCGAGTGGAAGCGTGGCGTTGAGCGCCTTGAGCAATTGCTCATTTGAATGCGACCATTCAAAGTCAAATGCTGCCACCTGACCTGCCGCATGGACTCCGGTGTCTGTCCGGCCAGCCATGAGGACTGACTTTCCAATCCATTGCAACTTGTGAAGGGCTTTTTCCAACTCACCCTGCACTGTCCGTTTATTGGCCTGCCGCTGACTGCCAGCAAATTCGCTGCCGTCGTAAGCAAGGATCACTTTGTAACGTGCCATGATTTGAGAGTAGAGATTAGTTATTGGAGACTAGTCTCTATTCCCTAATCTCTATTCTTCTACCAATTCAAGAACCACCATCTCAGCCGAGTCGCCGCGGCGAGGGCCAAGTTTCATCACGCGGGTGTATCCGCCATTGCGATTCGCAAAACGCGGTGCCACTTCATCGAACAGGCGCTTGGTGACCTGGTTATCGCCAAGCTTGGAAGCGGCCAGGCGGCGTGCATTAAATTTCTCAGCGTCACTGCCATTGGCACTATTGCGCGCCAGTGTGATCAGGCGTTCGGCATCACCGCGGATCGCAGCAGCTTTCGCTTTCGTGGTCTGAATTCGTTCGTGCGTAAATAATTGTTTAATGAGATTACGCCGCAGGGCGATACGCGCACCTTTGGAGCGTCCCAGTCTATAACCTGATATCGAATGTCGCATTGCTAACTCTCCGAAGATGTTTCGTCTTTCAGGAAACCTTTTTCACGCATCTTCTGGCGAAGTTCATCTAAGCTCTTCTCACCAAAGTTGCGGATGGACATCACCGCGGTCTCGCCTTTTTCAAGCAGGTCAAGAACGTCACCGACGGTGGTGATACCTGTACGCTTAAGTGAATTAAAGACACGTACAGAAAGGTCAAGGGCTTCTACTGGCGTTTCAGCCAGTTCGCTGCTCAGACGGCTGGCTGAAGTCTCACGCTCTACAGCCACAGCCAGCATTTCTTCGTTGATACCTGCTACATAGCGCAGGTGGTCAATCAGGATGCGGGCGGAATTGCTGAGAGCACGTTCAGGCGAAATAGTGCCGTCTGTCCATATTTCCAAAATTAATTTGTCATAGGAAGTACTCTGACCTACGCGAGCCGAGGACACTTCCCAATTCACACGCTTGACCGGGCTATAGATGGCATCCACTGGCAGTTCACCGATAGGCATATGTCCCGAGCGTTCATTAGATGGGGAATAGCCGCGGCCACGTTCCACCATGAATTCAATATCGAGCTTGGTCTTCGCTCCATCCACGGTGAAAAGATATAGATCAGGATTGACGATTTCCACTTCGGCCGGGGTGATAATATCGGCTGCGGTAACCGTTCCTTCCCCGCGCACTTCAAGGTGCATGCGGGTGCTATCCACACCATCCATCTTGATGCGAATCTGCTTGATCTGCAACATAACCTGGATGACATCCTCGCGTACGCCAGGAATGTCACTGAACTCATGCAGTACATCTGCGAAACGCACGGAGGAGATAGCGGCGCCCTCTAAAGAGGAAAGCAGGGTGCGGCGCAGGGCATTACCCAGCGTCACGCCGTAGCCTCTCTCCAGCGGGCTGATTGTAAATTTACCGTAATTTCGAGCTTCTGCTTCGCGCTCGATTTTCGGCATAACCATGTTCATGATACTCGTCACGGTTCACCTCTCCCTGTAGATAATGCGCGCAGGCCGGAATTAGGATTACGGTCCGGCCCCTAAGCGCAACTAGAGGACTAACGTCTGGAGTAGTACTCTACGATTAATTGTTCGTCTAGAGTGCCGTCAATTTCAGCGCGTTCTGGCATGCGCCCCATAGTGCCACTCATCTTATTGAGATCGCGGCCAAGCCATGCCGGGGCATTGCGTTTTTCTGCATCGACATTCAGATCTTTGAAATAAACTAACTTACCCGAACCATCGCGCACCATGACCTCATCGCCTGGGCTGAGGAGCATCGAAGGCACATCTGTGCGACGGCCATTCACGGTAAAATGCCCGTGGGTCACCAGCAAGCGGGCTTGCGGTCGGCTGGTTGCGAATCCAAGGCGATAGATTACATTATCAAGGCGAGACTCGAGGATTTGAAGCAGGTTCAAACCAGTGAGTCCGCGCCGACTAATAGCTGTATCATAATAACGACGGAATTGGCGCTCAAGTACGCCATAGATACGGCGGGCTTTCTGCTTGGCGCGCAACTGACGGGCGAAGTCTGACGCGCGGCCAGTCCCCATGCCTTTGCCTCTTCCGCCGCCATGACCTGCGGTGCGTCCATGCTGGCCAGGAGCGAAGTTACGCTTTTCAATGGCGCATTTCGGGGTGTAACAGCGCTCCCCTTTCAAGAAAAGTTTTTCGCCTTCGCGCCGGCAAAGTTTACAAACCGGACTAAGTGTTTTTGCCATATATTACTTACCTCAATTTAATTAAACACGGCGCTTCTTCGGAGGACGGCAACCGTTGTGCGGTACCGGCGTGATATCCGAAATCGAGCGCACTCTTAAACCCATAGACTGTACGGCACGGATGGCGTTCTCGCGTCCGGGACCAGGCCCTTTGACGAAAAGCTCTACTTCCTGGATACCTAATTGCTGGGCAGCTTTTACAGCCTGCTCGGCAGCCAGACGTGCAGCAAAAGGTGTACTCTTGCGAGAGCCTTTGAAGCCTGCTGAGCCAGCCGAACCCCATGCAACGGTGTTGCCTTCGCTGTCGGTGACAGTCACAATGGTATTGTTAAATGATGCGAAGATATGCACCTGTCCGGAGGACAGGGCACGTTTCCCTTTTTTGGCGCCTGAAGTACGCCGGGTAGAACGAACACTCTGAGCCATTTTTCTTTAATACCTTTCGGACAGGTTACTTACTTCTTCGTACCACGTCGGCGACCACGACCGGCAACCGTCTTCTTGGTGCCTTTGCGTGTGCGCGAATTGGTACGTGTACGTTGCCCACGAACGGGCAAATTACGGCGATGGCGAAGACCGCGGTAGCATCCAATCTCGATCAGACGCTTGATGTTCATTTGTACTTCGCGGCGCAGGTCGCCTTCGACTTTGAAATTTTTGGAAACGTATTCGCGAATCGCGGAAACATCCGCTTCGCTTAAGTCCTTCACACGCGTGTCAGGATTGACTTTAGTATGAGCCAAAATCGCTTGCGCGCGTGTCGGCCCGATACCAAACAAATAGGTCAGGCCAACTTCAACCCGCTTGTTGCGGGGCAGATCAACGCCTTCAATTCTCGCCATGGTTTAACTATCCCTGTCTCTGCTTATGCTTCGGATTTTCGCAAATAACGTAGACGCGACCCTTACGCCGAATAATACGGCACTTGGCACATCGCTTGCGAATGGAGGGCGATACTTTCATGATTTAATTCTCCTTGTGCCGCGACTTCCTTGATTTGTAGAGGTACTCGTCATTTTTCAAAAGGCACGAGCTCAAAGCAACCCTATGATTTTCATGTTGTCGCGGTACTTGCTCATTACTGCCTATACGAATGGGGCAGCCAAAGTTCTGATTATACATGCTTTGTCATAATTTGTCTATATATCTGGTTGTCTGTGCTTTGGTTACAGGACAGTCAGGATGAGGGGTTCTCCTTCGGTAACGGCAACTGTATGTTCAAAATGCGCCGTCAGCGACCCATCCGCAGAGACAACCGTCCATTGATCCGGAAGGACGCGGGTTTCCTCCGTTCCAACTAATACCATTGGCTCCAGCGCAATGGTCATTCCCGGACGGAGCACCACACCCCTTCCCGCGCGACCGTAATTTGGTACCTGCGGTCCTTCGTGCATCTGCCGCCCGACACCGTGTCCCGTGTACTCTTTCGTCACGTGATAGCCACGGCTTTCTACATATTTCTGTATCGCCGCTGAGATGTCACCCGTGTGATAGCCTTTACACATTTTTGAGATGCCTTCATAAAGCGCACCTTCGGTGACTTCAAGCAGTTTTTTTGCTTCTGGGGAAATCTTTCCTACCCCAGCTGTAAAGGCCGAGTCAGCAACAAAACCATTCGAAATGGTGCCGCAATCCACTGAGACGATATCCCCTTCCTTTAACTTACGTTTCGGATGAGGAATGCCATGTACCAGTTCATCATTAATGCTAATCGTAACGGAACCTGGAAATGGCGGACGGCCGTAGCCCTTGAATGGCGATACACATCCATGTGACTTCAGCACTTCCTCAGCAGCCGCGTTGAGTTCGGCTGTCGTCACACCGGGTTGTAAACGTTCTTTCACTGTCGCCAGAACGCTTGCGTTGATGCGGCCTGCTTCACGCATGATTTTAAGTTCAGCAGAGCTTTTGATATGTATCTGGCGAGCCCAATCCATTAATAAATACCTGTTCTCTTTTTTGTGTATATGGCGCTCTCTTGCGCCGTAACGCGCTAGCCTGTCCTGGACGGACAGTCCAGTGAGAGCGCATCACTAAACATAAACAAGATTATTTCTTCAATGCCGAGAGCAATTCTTCTGTCACTTGCTCTACTGGCTGCGATCCATCGATTTCAACAAGCACGCCCTTTTGACGATAGTACTCGACCAGAGGCATTGTCTGTTGAAAATAGACTTTGATACGATTCGTGACCGTCTCGGCTTTATCATCATCGCGCTGGTACAACTCAGAGCCATCTATATCGCAGATGCCTGCCTTTTGAGGCGGGTTAAACTTTTGATGATAGATATGTCCCTGCGAGCGGCATGTCCAACGTCCGCTGGCTCGTTCGACGAGAACTTCTTCGGGCGCGGTGATGAACGGGACATAATCTACCTTGCCATTAAAATCGGCCAGCATCTTTTCAAGTGCTTCGGCTTGTGCCGGGGTGCGAGGAAAGCCGTCTAAAATGGCACCAGCTTCACAGTCCGGACGAAAGAGGCGATCACGGATCATGCTGATCGTTACATCATCCGGGACGAGTTCACCCTTGTCCATGTAAGACTTGGCAAGTTTGCCGAGTTCAGTCTGATTTTTAAGGTTCTCGCGAAACAAGTCACCTGATGACACATGCGCGAGTTTTGTTGTTTCGGCCAGAATCTTGGCCTGCGTTCCTTTACCAACACCGGGAGGTCCGAGCAGAACGATAAAGGTCGCCATCTTGTCTCCTTGTGCCACAGCTACATCTAAAAACCAAGGGAGCTGCGGTACTTGTGCGATGCTAACGAACGAGAATTGAGTCCTGGTAACCGTGCAGCTTTAATTCGGCGTCAATATTCATAAAGGTATCGCGAACGACACCTACAACAATAAGCAAGCCCGAAGAAGAGACGAGGAATAAACCAGCAGATGAACTAGCTGTTGCCAATCCGACTGCTCTTAATAGCAATCCTAGCAAGAATGGCAGGATCGCCACCGCACCAAGAAACACCGCGCCTGGCAATGTGATTCGACGTTGGACGGTGCTAAGGTACTTCTGCGTCGGAGCTCCCGTATGTACCCCAGGGATAGATGCACCCACTTTCTTCAAATTTTCACCATAATTCTGTTGATCGAACAAGACAGAGGTATAGAAGAAGGTGAATACAACGACCATTAGGAAATACATCGTCCAATATCCCCAGTTGCTTGTACCTGTACCTCCAAAGAAATTTTGAATACCAGTACAGAAAGTGGCAAGGCCTGCATTGGTTGACCGAGTACAGTAACTGGCAATAATTGCCGGGAATTGAAGGATGGCACTCGCAAAGATCAACGGGATCATGCCGGAGAGGTTGACCATCAGTGGTAATGTACCTTTGACCGGCATGGACATGCGGTTGCCCATGCGACGACCAGGATACATTACCGGCACGTTGCGGCGTCCCTGCTGGACGTAAACAATGGCAAAGACCGTAACAATAATCACGAACAGGGTAAAGCCGAGCATAAACCAGCGGGTCTGGACGTCTGAAAGCAAACGAGCAAGGTTAACAGGCATGCGTGCCACAATACCTGCAAAGATGATCAATGATAAACCTTGACCGCGAATGCCATATTCAGAGATCAATTCACCTAGCCAGATCGCGAACATAGTACCAGCAGTCATTGCCAGTAGGACAGTTACCGATTTCAGCCAGAGATCAGGGGTAAAACCGAATTGGAGGATAGGCTGTCCGAGTGCCTGAATGGAGAGTGAATTGAATATGTTTATTTGGCCAATCGCTGAAAGTGCGGCCATCGGCACCGCGAGATAATAGGTCCATTTCTCCTGCCAACGACGACCTTCACGCGGATCTTCTTCCATCCTGCGTTGCAACGCTGGAATAATCGGCACGAGCAATTGAAGGATAATCTGTGCGGTAATATACGGATAGACGCCCATGGACAGCAAGGAGAAATTCGAAACCGTGCCGCCTGAAAGTAGATCGAGGAAATCAAGAAAGTTACCGCCACCTGAGGAGGATGCACGGAATTGAGCAAGTGCAGCAAAGTCCACGCCTGGGGCAGGTATATTAGCCGCCAGGCGATAAAGCGCCAGAATAATAAACGTCACGATCAGTTTGCGACGAATATCTTCCGATTTCCAGAGGTAGCGCCAGCCTGAAAAGGTGGTCTTCATACAAAATGTCCTTTTAGGATTAAGCGATCAATTCCACGGAGCCACCAGCTTTTTCGATCTTAGCTTTTGCTCCTGCACTAATGCGATGCACGCGCACTTTAAGAGCAACATTCATTTCGCCGCGGCCAAGAATGACCACAGGATTGCGCGAGTCGCGCAAAAGGTGAGCTTGCTCGAGGCTTTCGGGAGTCACATCTGCATCAGCTTTGAAAGCCTGCGAAAGTTGATCGAGGTTGACTTCATTGAAGTCCACTTGATTTGGTGGGGTAAAGCCTTCACCGCGAATGAATGGCAATCGGCGATAAAAAGGCAGGTTTCCACCTTGACGGTAAATGTGACCGCCTTCGCCGGAACGCGAGTGCTGGCCTTTCGTACCACGGCCAGCCGTCTTGCCCTGACCGGCAGAGATACCGCGGCCGACACGTTTACGGTCCTTTTTGGACCCTGGCTTTGATACGAGATCGTGTAGTTTCATCTTAAACCTACTCTTCGATCTTGAGCAGATGGATAATCTTGGTCAACATCCCGCGCAGGGCAGGCGTATCCTTATGCTCAACTGTTTGATGTAACCGGTGAAGACCAAGCGCTTTGACCGTAGCTTTCTGATCCTTGGTGTAACCAATCTGACTGCGAACCAGAGTTACGCGCAGGGTCTTTCCGGAAGTTTGTTTCTTAGGCATGTTGTTTTCTCCGCTCCCAGAACGGCAGAAGTTCTTCAACTTTTTTGCCGCGGCGGGCTGCCTCAGTCTGAGGTGAGCGCAGGTTATCTAGTGCACCGAAGGTAGCCATCACAACATTCAAAACATTAGCACTGCCCTGGGACTTGGTGAGAATATCACGCACGCCGGCCACTTCGAGGACAGCGCGCACACCACCCGCGGCGATAACCCCGGTTCCAGGGGAAGCTGGTTTCAGGAAAACTTTTGCACCCGCGACTTTACCAAGCGACTCGTGCGGAATGGTTGTACCTGCAAGGTTAACCACGCGCAAGTCCTTTCGTGCACGCTCAGAAGCTTTTCGCATCGCGTCCGGCACGGCGTTAGCCTTACCGATTCCCATACCAACGGTCCCTTTTTTGTCGCCGACCACAACGGTGACGCGGAAGCGGAAGCGACGCCCACCTTTTACCACTTTCGCCACGCGCGCAATCTCGATCACGCGCTCTTCATACGCATCCTGCATTTCGTATTGTTGTTCAGTAATTTGTTGTTCTGCCATATCTTTATCCTTAGAATTGCAGGCCGCCTTCGCGTGCGCCATCCGCCAAAGCCTTCACTCGGCCTACATAGCGGAAGCCGCCGCGATCAAACACAACCGCGTTAATACCTTTTGATTTGGCCCTCTCAGCCAGAGCTTTACCAATCGCTTTTGCCTGTTCTGTCTTCTTCATATCTTTCATTTGTTCACGCAGATCCTTATCTACAGTGGAGGCCGAGATAAGCGTGTTACCATCCACATCATCAATCACCTGCGCGTAAATCTCAGAAAGGCTCTTGAATACATTCAAACGCGGACGCTGAGGCGTACCAAATAATTGCTTGCGAACGCGCACATGGCGGCGTCCACGAGCAATAGAACGAGTTTTGTTAGCCATAGCTTACTTGGCTCCTTTTCCGGCTTTACCAGCTTTGCGACGGACACGTTCGCCCAGATAACGCAAGCCTTTACCATGATATGGCTCTGGTGGACGAACCTGACGAATATTTGCCGCCACCTGACCAACCATTTCTTTGTCAAAACCTGACACTTTGATCTGACGAGTTTTCGGATCGACTCCAAATTCAATACCCGCAGGCGGTTGCATTTTGACCGGGTGCGAGTAACCGACATACAGGGCTAGATTCTTCCCTTCCATTTCGGCGCGATAACCAACACCTTCCACTTCGAGGACTACATCAAAACCCTTGCTCACGCCATGCACCATGTTCGCCAGCACAGCGCGTGTGGTGCCGTGCAGGGCACGTTCCGCGGGATTTTCCGAATTACGTGTGATGACCAGATGGTTGTTCTCCATCTTGATTCCAATTATGGGAGAAAACTCACGCTGAAGCTCACCTTTCGGGCCCTTCACACGAACATTGGAACCGTTAAGGTCCACTTGCACACCACCGGGAATTTCAACCGGCAAACGACCAATGCGAGACACTTAAACCTCCTACCAAACCTTGCATAGAATCTCGCCACCCACGCCCAACTGTCGAGCGCGTGCGCCGGTCATTACACCTTTGGGTGTAGAGATAATGGCAACGCCGATGCCTGAGAGCACCCACGGAATTTCCGTCTTTTTGGTGTAGATACGCCGTCCCGGCGAACTCACCCTTTCGAGGCCAGAAATCACTGCGCGGCGCTGGCGGCGATCGCCCACATATTTAATTTTGACCCGCAGCACCTTTTGGCTATCGCGCTCGCCATCAACCACTTCAAATGTTTCGATAAAACCCTCATCCTTGAGGATGCGAGCGATTTCGGCCTTGATCTTTGAATTTGGCATCGCGACTTGAGCGTGTCCAGCCATCACCGCGTTGCGGATTCTGGTCAACATATCAGCAATAGGATCAGTAAAGTTCATGAGCTTCCTCCACCGGCTACCAAGATGACTTCACAACGCCAGGGATCTTGCCCGTCAGCGCTAGTTCACGGAAACAAATGCGGCACAGACCAAAGCGGCGCATATAGCCACGTGGTCGTCCACAACGCTGACAACGATTACGCACCTGGACAGGGTGGCGGCGGCGCAGTTCACGATATTGCATACATTTCTTAGCCATAAGTTACGCTTCCTTCTTACTAAACGGCATCCCAAGCAATTGCAGTAGTGCACGAGCTTGTTCATCAGATTTTGCTGAAGTCACAATTGTGACCTCCATACCGCGCAGTTTGTCAATTTTGTCATACTCGATTTCAGGGAAAACCAGTTGGTCCTTGATACCGAGCGTGTAGTTCCCGCGCCCATCGAACGCATTCGCTGAAACACCGCGAAAATCACGTACACGAGGCAAGGCAATGTTCAGCAAGCGGTCAAGAAAAGACCACATGCGGTCGCCGCGTAGGGTCACCTTTGTGCCGATCAAACGACCTTCGCGCAGCTTAAAGTTCGCAATACTTTTGCGCGCCTTGGTCTGCACAGGCTTCTGCCCGGTAATCTGCATCAGATCAGATGTCGCAGATTCGAGCGCCTTAGGGTTATCAAGCGCTTCACCCAGACCAATGTTTATAACGACCTTCTTAATGCGCGGCACTTGCATCACGTTCTTGAAACCGAAGGAATTGAACAAGGCGGGAGCCACTTCTTTTGTATAACGTTCATGCATTCTGTTCATCTAATTCGCTCCAAGGTACTAGTCAATTGCAGTACCACAGTTTTTACAAACGCGATGTGCGCCCTGATCGTCACGTTGAATACTTACACGGCTAGGCTCACCGCATTTCGGGCAAACTAGCATTACGTTCGAGATGTCAATCGGCGCTTCCAATTGAATCCGGCCCGGATTCATCTGGCGGCCTGCCTGCGTCTGCACCTGTTTCTGGTGCTTGGTGCGGATGTTCACGCCCTGCACCACTACGCGGTGGTCATTGGTCAAAACATTGACCACTTCCCCGCGCTTCCCTTTATCTTCTAGGCGACCACTGATTATCTCAACAGTATCGCCTTTATGGATCTTAACTCTCATTACTCTGCTCCTACAACACTTCCGGGGCCAAAGAGACGATCTTCATGTAGCCCATATCGCGTAGTTCACGCGCCACAGGTCCAAAGATGCGGGTGCCCCGCGGGTTTTCGCCATCAGCATCAAGGATAACGGCGGCATTATCATCAAATCGGATGTGAGAGCCATCTTCACGGCGCCATTCTTTTGTGCAACGCACGATGACGGCTTTCACAATTTCGCTCTTCTTTACAGAGCCTTGCGGTGTAGCGGATTTAACAGTGGCAACCACAATATCGCCAATCGCGCCATATCTACGTCTGGATCCACCCAATACATGAATGACAAGCAGTTCGCGCGCGCCGGTATTATCCGCAACTTTAAGTCGAGACTCATGCTGGATCATGGCCTACTCCCCCACGCCCTGATCAGCTGTACGGGTCTCGCGCTTCACAACAGATTCAACTGCCCAGCGCTTCTCGCGCGATAACGGGCGGGATTCCACTATCTGGACTTCATCGCCAATCTGACAGCCTATCTCATCATGGGCTTTTACCCGCTTGCTTGAATACACCACCTTCTTGTAAAGTGGATGACGATACTTGCGAGTGATCTCTACCACGACAGTCTTGGTCATTTTATTGCTGGTGACAACACCAGTCATACGACGACGATTATTCATGCAGCACCTTCCACAGCAACGCGCTCAGTTTCCTTCAGGATTGTTTCTACGCGGGCGATATCGCGACGCAGATGACGCAGACGGCTCGGGTCAGTCAACTGACCAGTCACCTGCTGAAAGCGCAACTTCATCAACTCGTCGCGCATGTCTGCCACTTTTGAGCGAAGCTCTTCTACTTTTAATTTGCGAATTTCTTCAGCCTTCATAGTTATTCTCCTCCTTCATTGCGGCCAACAACCTTGGTCTTGATGGAGAATTTATACTGAGCGCTTTTCAGGGCTGCCACTGCGATTTCCGCTGGCAGGCCACTAACTTCAAACATAATGCGTCCTGGTTTGACAACAGCCACATAGTATTCCACGTTGCCTTTACCAGAACCCATGCGGGTTTCTGGCGGCTTATGGGTATAAGGTTTAGCCGGGAAGATGCGAATCCAGATCTTGCCGCGGCGTTTCATTTCACGGACAATCGAGCGGCGTGCCGCTTCAATTTGGCGAGCTGTAATCCAGCCCGGTTCCAGTGCCTGCAGACCGAATTCGCCGAAGGCGACTTCTGCACCACGCAGAGCCTTACCTCTCATGC
>WNGB01008785.1_pt1 | contig 14285 bp, 17 predicted proteins | sample 5400681 | NCBI WGS metagenome assembly WNGB01 (sample SAMN13153367, study PRJNA577476) | soil metagenome | isolation source: 115 cm soil or saprolite under grassland replicate 2 | place: USA:California | collected 2016-06-15 | reverse complement strand
GGGAACGGCTCGTGGTGCCGCAGGACCCGGTCGAGCGCGGCGCGGACCTGCGACATCGCCGGCTCGTCGACGCCGGTCTCCCGGTACAGCGGCGCATAGCCGGCTGCGAGCAGCAGCTGGTTGCGTTCCCGCAGCGGCACGTCGAGCGCGCGGGCGAGGACCAGGACCATCTCGCGGCTGGGCTGGGCGCGGCCGCTCTCCACGAAGCTCACATGGCGCGGGGTTACCCGCGCCTCCACGGCCAGGTCGAGCTGGCTCATCCGCCTGACCCGCCGCCAGTGCTGGAGCAGCCGGCCGACCGGGCTGGGCCTTGGCCGGCGCTGGAGCTCCGTCGAGCGTGCCGCCATATGGCAGGGAGTGTAGGCCGCCGGCGGCGCGGCGCACTTCCCTGCGAGGGAATTGAGGCGCCGCAGGTCGTCGCCCATGGTGGCGTCGGAGCACGAGCCGCACCGGAGACGGCTCGCCACGACCGGAGGGAAGCGATGCACGAGTTCACCATCCACACCGCCGAGTCCGCGCCGCCTGGCTCGAAGGAGCCGCTGGCCCTGCTGCAGCAGCGGCTCGGGTTCGTCCCCAACCTCGCCGGAGCGATGGCCGGGTCGCCGACGCTGATCGACGGCTTCGTGCGCCTGCAGCAGCGCCTGCAGGCGAGCGCGCTGACCGGTCTGGAACGTGAGGTGGTCGGCCTCACGGTCAGCTTCGAGAACGCCTGCACATGGAGCATGGCCGCCCACTCGACCTTCGCCGCTGCGCAGGGCGCGTCCGGCGAGGTGCTCGAAGCGCTACGGTCGGGCCGGGAGCTTCCCGACGCGCGCCTGCAGGCGCTGCACGCGTTCACCCGCAAGCTGCTGCGCAGCCGTGGGCACCTGGACGCGGGTGACGTCGCGGCGCTGCGGGAGGCCGGCTACACCACCGGGCAGGCGCTCGAGGTGATCGCGCAGGCCGCCTTCACCAGCATGGCGAACTGGGCCGCCAACCTGGCCGACCCGCCGGTCGACGAGGCCTTCCAGCCGCAGCGCTGGGCGGCGGTGGCGTAGCGAGCCTCCGACTCAGACCGTCGGGGGTCGGCGGACCGGGGTGGCCAGCACCACCGCGGTGCGGGTGCGGGCCACCCCGTCGATCGCCTGCAGCCGCTGCAGGACCTCGGACAGCTCGGCGATCGAGCGGGTGCGGACCAGCAGCACGTGGCTGTCCTCGCCGGCCACGCTGTAGGCCGCCTCCACCTGGTCGATGCGGGCCAGGGCGGCCTCGGTCGCGGCCGCGTCGATGGAGTCGCTCGGCAGGACGCTGACCACCGACAGCACCCCGAGCCCGAGCCGCTCCGGGTCGACCTCGGCATGGTAGCCGCGGACCACCCCGCGCTCCTCGAGCCGGTGGACGCGCTCGTGCACCGAGGCTGCGGACAGGCCGACGGCACGACCGACCTCCGCATAGGTGGCCCTGGCGTTTGCCTGCAGGGCGCGGACGATGGCCAGGTCGGTGTCGTCCAGGGAGGCGCGCACCGCCTCCGTCCCCTCGTGAAGGGGAACCACTTTGTTCGGTGAAGTACGGCCTTTCGCCGAACGCTTTCGCCTATCAGGCACGTGCAAGCCCCAATCCATTAGGGTAAACTGGCACAGCAAGCAGAGAAAGCACACGCCGCCCGGGTGGATCGTACCGCGCGGCGCGTCGATCTGCCCCAAAGACGTTCGCGCATCACCGTTGACACCGACTGATCGCCTTTGGGATCCCGTGGTTTTGGTGATGCACGAACGTCTTTGAAGAAGGAGGTGGACGAGCATGCTGTCGCTGACCTACCAGGTGGCGCGGGCCCGCCAGGCCGAACTGCTCGCCCAGGCCGAGTCGGCCAGGGAGCAGCGGGTCGCCCGCCGCCGCCTCCGCGCGCAGCGGCGCTCCCGCGAAGAGCGATGAGCGCCCACGACCGCTGACGCCCCCGGAACCAGCACCAAGGGTCCGGGGGCGTTCTAGTCTGCCGGTACGCCCGTCGAGCAGGCGGGCGAAGGCGGGGTTGTCGATGCCACCCGCCAGCAGCCGGGCCGCGGCCAGCGCGGTCGGGTCGGCCGGCTGGCCCGCCAGCACCTCGAGGTCGACCTCGACGCCACCACCGAGGGCCGTGGCGACCGGGTCGCCACCGAACAGCTCGCGCGTGCCGAGCGCCCGGCGCAGCTCGGCCAGGGTCCACCGCAGCGCCCCAAGCGGGTCGTCGGCGTCGCCGAACAGCAGCTCGGCCAGGTGGCGGCGGCTGGGCGGGCGGTCGGCGAGCAGCAGGTAGGCCAGCAGCGCCCACGCCTTGCGGCCTCGCGGCGGCGGCGCCGGCACGCCGTCACGCGCGATCGCCGGTGGACCGAGCAGGCGGATCGTCAGCGCCACAGCCCCACCTTCCGTCGACATCCTGAAGCTTCCGGCGCCGGCGTGTGCGCGGCCGTGTGACCGAGCGGCGCGCTGCCCGTTGCCGGTCAGCGGGCGTAGGAGTGGAGGCCGACCACCCAGGTGTTGACGATGTAGAAGTTGAACACCAGTGCGGCCAGGCCGACCAGGCTGATCCAGGCCGCGCGGCGGCCGCGCCAGCCGGCGGTCGCCCGGGCGTGCAGGTAGGCGGCGAAGATCGTCCAGCTGATGAACGACCAGGTCTCCTTCGGGTCCCAGCCCCAGTAGCGGCCCCAGGCCGCCTGCGCCCAGATCGCCCCGGCGATGATCGCGAACGTCCAGATGGGGAAGCCGAAGGCGGTGGTCCGGTAGGCGAGCTCGTCCAGCGTGCTGGCCGGCGGCAGCAGGTCCCAGAGTCGCCGGGACGGCTGGGCCTCCTGCTCTGGCGGCGGGGAGGGCTCCGCTTCCTCCTCACGGTAGCCGGCAAGGGCCTCGCGGACCTCGACCCGGTCGGCGGTGCGGGCGCCACCGGCCACCAGCGGCGGGGCCAGGGTGCGCCCCCGGCGCTCGAGGCGGTCCTTGACCAGGAACAGGGCGCTGAAGATGGCAGCAAGGCAGAGCACCGAGGAGCCGGTGATGGCGGCGGCCACGTGGATCGCGATCCAGCGCGAGTTGAGGGCGGGGACCAGCGGCCCTGCGGGCACCCGGAAGGCGATCCCTGCCAGGCCGATGGCCAGCACCGCCGGCAGCAGCACGAACACGCCCAGGGGGCGGACCTCCGGACGGCGGGCGACCCAGACCAGGAAGCCGCCGACGGTGACGATCCCCACCATGATCGAGAACTCGTACATGTTGCCCCACGGCACCCGGCCGGTCGCCATCGCCCTGGTCGCGGCGGCGGCCAGGTTGGCCGCCAGACCGGCGACGGTCACGGCCAGCCCGGCGAGGCCGACCCAGCGCACCCGGTAGGAGAACTCGAGCCCGAACAGCACGGCCGCGACCACGTAGCTGAGCACGGCCAGCCAGGCCAGCGTCTCGGAAAGGTCGGCCAGCGTCGCCGGCGACATGCGCGCCTCCTGCTCTATCGGTCCCGGGCGGGGTCCAGCGTACCTCGTTCGATCTCCTCGGCCAGCCGGGCCAGCTCGCCGGCGAAGGCGGCCTTGCCCTGCAGGGCCAGCCCGGCGACCTCGACCGCGGCGCCGCCGGCGGAGGGGCTGGCCCGCACCCAGACGCGGCGGCGGGTGACGTACAGCGACAGCACCAGCCCGAGCAGCAGCAGCGCGGCCGCCACGCCGACGATCGGCACCCCCGGGTCACGGGCGAGGGTGAGCACGCTGTACTGCTTGAGCCCGCCGAAGGACACCTGCATCCCGTTGGCCAGCCTTCCCGTCTGGCCGAGGCCGAGGACCAGTGGCCGCCCGCCGAGCGGCTCGAGCCGGTCGTGGTCGAGCGAGAACACGCTCTGCACCCTGGATGCCCGCAGGTCACCCTGGAACGGCAGCACCACCAGCACCGGCCGGACCAGCCGCGGGTCGTTGCAGAAATCCAGCCCGCCGGGACAGTCGGGGGCGGTGCGCAGGCCGGTGAACATGGTCAGCTCCAGGCCCACCTGGGGTCGCGCCGCGGTGACCTTGACCGCCCCGGTCGACACCTCGGTGGCGGGGTCGCGCAGGGTCAGGACCTCCTCCTGCTTGAGGACCTTGCCGTCCCCGCCGACCACCCGCACCACCGGGACGTAGCCGTAGTCGGACTGGAAGACCCGCACCCCGTCGACGGTCATCGGCCGGTTGGGGGCGACCCCCTGGGCCTGCTGCTGGCGGCCGTCGAGGTCGAGGGCGGCGACGCGTGAGACGAACTCCCGCGGCGTGCCGTCGTCGTGGAAGGAGTTGCTGAAGTCGTCCAGCCGGAGCTGGAAGGGGGCGAGCTGCCCGGTGCCGAAGAACCGCCCTGGGCTGAAGGTGTCGTAGCCGACCCGGGCGTTGGCCCAGGTCTCCCCCTCCACGATGGCGGCCTGGCCGCGGTAGCCGAACCCCTTGCCGTAGGCCAGCCCCACCAGCAGGACCAGCAGCGAGACGTGGAACAGCAGGCTGCCCGCCTCGCGAAGGTAGCCCTTCTCGCCGGCCAGCTCCCGTTCTGCCGGGGCACCCCCTTGGGCCCCAGAGACCCCGGACCCCTCCGGGTCGTGTCGGGCGAGGCGGTAGCGGTGGCGGGCGAGGACCCTGCTGGCGGCGGCGGTCGCCTGCTCGGGGGAGGCGGCCGTCTGGAAGCCGGCGCGGGTGCGGTAGCGGTCGAGGCGTCCCCCGCGTGGAGGGCGCGAGCGCAGCACGTGCGCGAACGCCCGCGTCCTCGGTACCAGGCAGGCCAGCAGCGCCGCCAGCAGCGCCAGGTAGATCGCCATGTACCAGGCGGAGCCGAAGACGTCGAACAGGCCCAGCCGGTCGAGCACGGGCGCCAGGCCGGGATGGTCCTGGAAGTACTGGGCGACCCGCTGGGGGCTGATGCCCTGCTGCGGGAAGAGGCTGCCGAGGATCGAGGCGGCGGCCAGCACGACCAGCAGGATCAGGGCGGTCCGCATGGAGCGGAACTCGCGCCAGGCCTGGCGCAGCGTCTCACCGGGCGCGGGCCGCCGGCCGCGCCCCTGGCGGATCCCTGAGTCTTCGAGCTGGACGGTCACGCGGCGACGACCTCGCTAGATGGGTAGGTTGATCGACCCGGACCAGACCCGCAGCTGGGTCAGCAGGGTGTCCCACAGGCCGGTCAGCAGGAGCAGGCCGATCACCACCAGCATGCCGCCGCCGACCAGCTCGAACAGGCGGAAGCGCGCCCGCAGGGCCGGGAAGCGCCCCAGCGCCCGCCGGAACCCGAGGGCGGCGACCAGGAACGGCACGCCAAGGCCGAGCGAGTAGGCGAACAGCAGGATCGCCCCTCGCCCGGCGCCACCGCCGACGGCGGCCAGGCCGAGCACCGCGCCGAGGGTGGGCCCGATGCACGGGGTCCACCCCAGCCCGAACACCATGCCGAGCGGCAACGCGCCGGCCAGCCCGCCTGGCACCTTGTCGGCCCGCAGCCGCCGCTCCCGGTACAGGAAACCGGGCTTGATGACCCCGGCGAGGAACAGGCCCATGACGATCACCAGCACGCCGGCGACGCGGGTGACCAGCCCCCGGTTGAGCACCAGCCAGGAGGTGACCGCCCCCAGGGCTGCGCCGAGGGCGACGAACACCAGCGCGAAGCCGAGCACGAACAGCGCGGCGCCGGCCACCACCCGGCCGGACTGACGCCCGCCCCTGGCCTCCACGTCCTGGCCGCTCACCCCCGACATGTAGGAGAGGTAGCCGGGGACCAGCGGCAGCACGCAGGGGGAGGCGAACGACACGAAGCCGGCCGCCGCCGCGACCAGCAGGGCCAGCAGGAGGTTCCCGTCGGCCACGATCAGCTGCGACCGCTCCGCCCAACTCATCGGGGCACCCCCTTGGGGTTCCCCGAACCCCTCCGGCAGCTCATCTGGTCGCCTGCTCCACCACGTCGGCGAGGAAGCCGGCCTGGGCCGCCGGGCTGCCGCCGGGCAGGACCCCGAAGATCCGCGCCGCGACCCGGCCGTCGGCGTCGACCACCAGCGTGTAGGGCGGGTAGTCGGGGGCGAACGCGCCGAGCCGGGCGGCCAGCACCGCCGGCCGGTCGAACAGCGACGGATAGCCGACCCGGAACTCCTCGAGGTAGGAGGCGGCCGCGCCGCGGTCGTCGCGGACGTTGACCCCGACCACGCGGACACCGCGGCCGGCGAGGCGGCCGCTGGCCAGCTCGAGCCCCTCCTGCTCGGCCCGGCAGGGCCCGCACCAGGACGCCCAGAAGTTCAGCACCAGCGGCCCGTCGCGGAAGCTGGCCAGGTCCAGCCGCCGCCCGTCGACCGTCTCGCCGGCGAAGGCCGGCAGCGGCCGGCGATCGTCGACCGGGATGACGGCGACGTTGGGTGCGACCGCCTTGACCTGGCCGGTGCCCCCCTCAGGGGCCAGGCCGGTGCCGCCGCCGCCGGCCAGCACGACCACGACGGCGACCGCGGCCACGGCGGTCCCACCCGCCAGGACGGCGACGGTGCGGCGTGCCATGGCGACCTCGGCCTGCTCGATGACTGGACGACCAGAGCTTCGAGTGTATCGGCTGCCCGCCTGCAACACGGGCCACGGCAATGTGCGCTTGTGCGTGCTGCCCCGGGCCCGATACCGCCCGTGACCTGCGCGACCTCACGTTGGCTGACCTCCGGACCGGTGTTAGGATGCCAGGACGGGGGACGCTTCCGATCACCGGACCGCTGGAGGCTGGCAAGGTGTCGCTGGTTCGACCGAAGAACGAGGGCGAACGCTGGGTCAAGCTGGTTCTGGTGACGATGGGCATCTGGATCGCCCTGTTCGTCTCGATGGCGGTGATCCCGTCGTTCTGGCTGTACTTCGCCGACGGCACGCTGAAGTGGACCGGCAAGTTCGAGGTCCCGCTCGGCTTCCGCACCCTCACCCTGCCGATGCAGGCGGTCCGCGACGTCGTCGTGGTCGTCTGGTACGGCGTGGCGCTCGGCGTGGCGGGCCTGGCGGTCCGCGCCTACAACCGGCGCAACCCCAAGGTGCTGCCGTCCGGCGAGGAGAAGCGTGAGGCGACCGGTGGGTACAGGTAGGCGCGAGAGGAACCATCCGTGAACCCGAACAAGCCGAGCATCCACGACGACTACACGCTGGCCACGGTCGATCCCAACTGGCTCCAGGAGCGGGTCAAGCCACGCAGGCACATCGCCCTCTCCCCTGAGCTCTGCATCCTCTGCCGCGCCTGCGAGGACGTCTGCCCGTGGGACTGCATCTACATGCTGGCCCCGGACATCGTGGGTGAGGGGCAGAGCCAGGAGGTCACCACCCTCGCGCAGACGTCGCACGCGCTGTTCGTGATCGACGACAACGAATGCGTCCGCTGCGGCATCTGCATCGACCGCTGCCCGACCGGAGCGCTGTGGTACGCCCGGGTGGGCGAGGGGAGCACGGCGACCAAGGCGTAGTTGGGCACATCGACGAGGAGCACGACGTGGCGTTGAAGCTTCGGCCGCCCAGGCCGCCCAAGCCGGGGGAGATCTGGAAGCAGACCAGGGAGTCGCAGGTCTGGAGGTCGATCTTCCGCCCCGGGTCGATCTACCGGGCCGGCTACCGCGACACCTCCAGGGACCGGGCGCTGGCGATGATGAACAACGTGCTCTACCACCTGCACCCGGTGAAGGTGAAGCGGCACGGGCTGAAGCTGACCTACACGTTCTGCCTTGGCGGGATCTCGTTCTTCCTGTTCATCCTGCTCACCATCACCGGCATCTTCCTGATGTTCTTCTACCGGCCGAGCGCCGGTCTCGGGCAGGAGCTGGCCTACAACGACATGCAGGCGCTGTCCACCTCGGTGAACTTCGGCCAGCTGGTGCGCAACATGCACCGGTGGGGCGCGCACCTGATGGTGTTCACGGTCTTCCTGCACATGGCGCGGGTCTTCTACCACGGCGCCTACAAGCCGCCGCGGGAGTTCAACTGGGTGGTCGGCGTGATCCTGCTGCTGCTCACCCTGCTGTTGTCGTTCACCGGCTACCTGCTGCCCTGGGACCAGCTGGCCATCTGGGCGGTGGCGGTCGGCACCTCGATGATGGGCTACACGCCCCTGCTCGGGGACCAGGTCCGGTTCGTGCTGCTCGGCTCGGTGGAGATCGGGCCGGCTACCCTGATCCGCTGGTACGTGCTGCACGTGCTCGCCCTGCCGTTCGTGGCGACCATCTTCCTGGCCGTCCACTTCTGGCGGATCCGCAAGGACGGCGGCATCTCGGGACCGCTCTAGGCCGGGGAGACGAGGCAGCGATGGCAGACGAGATCCAGCCAGACAAGGAAACTTACGACCGCCTGATCGCGGCCGGGGAGTCCGAGCGGACCGCGAGGGCCAAGGCCAAGTCGGTCGCCGCCCGCAAGGCGCGCGGGCCGAACCGCGGCTCGCTGCAGCAGGACGACGGCCAGGCGGCGGCGCAGCCCGCCGCCGAGACCGCTCCCGCCGCGGCCGCGGCGGCTCCGGCGCCAGCCCCGGCGGCGGCGGCCACCGCGGCGCCGGCGCGGCCGGCCGCCCGGCCGGCGCAGGCGCCGGGCGGCAACGGCGGCCGGCTCACCCCGGAGGAGCGGGCCGCCCGGGTGGCGGCGGCGGTCGCCACCAAGGGCCTGCCCGGCCAGGCCGGCGCCGCCGCCAGGCAGGGCGAGACCCACCGGCTGCTGGCGATGGTGCCGCCGGAGGGCATCCAGCGGGCAGAGCCCCGCCAGGAGGACAAGGTCAACGTCTGGCCGCACCTGCTGCTGCGCGAGGCGGTGGCCGCCTTCGCGGTGTTCGCCTTCATCACCGTGTTCTCGGTGATCGTCAACGCCCCCCTGCGCGAGCTGGCCAACTCCAACCTGACGCCGAACCCGTCAAAGGCGCCCTGGTACTTCCTCGGCCTGCAGGAGCTGCTGCGCTACTTCCACCCGATGGTGGCCGGGGTGACGATCCCCGGGATCGCCCTGGTGGTGCTGGCGGCCGCGCCCTACTTCGACCGCAACCCGTCGATGCGGCCAGAGAACCGCAAGCTGGCCATCCTGATGTTCACGATGTTCCTGATGTTCTGGGCCGTGCTGGTGATGGCCGGCTCGTTCTTCAGGGGGCCGAGCTTCGAGTGGGTGTGGCCCTGGACCCAGAACTGCTCCACCCCGGTCCATCCGGACAGCACCTGCCTCTTCTTCGAGTTCTAGAAAGGGAAGCGATGGCGATCTCCTCGGGGGTGCGGCCGGCCAGTCCCCGGCCGCAGGCCAAGAAGCCGCAGGTGAGCCGGCGGTCGTTCCTGCGCACCGCGTGGCTCGCCGGGCTGGGGGCCGCGGTGACCGGCTTCAGCGTCGGCACGGTGTACTTCCTGTGGCCCAACCTGAGCGAGGGGTTCGGCAGCAAGATCAACGCCGGCGGCAAGGCCAAGATCGACGGCGACATCAAGGCCAACGACGGCTACGCCTACGTGCCGGACGGCCGCTTCTACCTGGTCCCCTACAAGGAGGCCGACGACACCGAGGGCATCTACGCCGACGTCGCCGGCGGCGGCTACATGGCCCTGTACCAGCGCTGCGTCCACCTCGGCTGCCGGGTGCCGTGGTGCGCCACCGCCCAGTGGTGGGAGTGCCCCTGCCACGGCTCCAAGTACAACCAGGCCGGCGAGTACAAGGAGGGGCCGGCCCCACGCGGGCTCGACCGCTTCGCCATCAACGTCCAGGGCGGCAACATCGTGGTCGACACCTCCAAGGTGATCACCGGCCCGCCGCGCGGCACCAACACCACCGGCCAGGAGCTGGACGGCCCCCACTGCGTCGGCGGCGGCGGGGAGGCCTGAGCCGATGAGCCGCTCGGTCGTCCTGATCCTGCTGGTCCCCACCGCCCTGCTGATCGTGATGGGCCTGATCCTGGCCATCACCAGCGCCAGGCAGAAGGCGGCCCAGGCGGGCCCAGGGGCGCCGCCGTCGCGACGGCCCGGTCCCACCGACGAGGCGCTGGAGGGCCGCCTGCTGGAGAACTACCAGATCGCCGGGGTTGCGCTGACGGTGTTCCTGGCCGTGCTCCTGCCGTTCCTGTACCTGCGCGAGCCCGTCAGGCAGCGGGCGGCCGCCCGCCACGAGCAGAGCGAGTCGGTGCGACTCGGCAGGGCCACCTTCGAGGAGTTCTGCGCCCGCTGCCACGGCCCGGAGGCAGAAGGCGGCACCGTCAAGCGCTACGTGACCCCAGGGGTCAAGGACGCCAAGCCGACCGACGTGCAGGCGCCGAACCTGCGCGAGATCTACTCCCGCCACCCCGACGAGAACGTGGGCACGGTCGCCTGGGACACCATCCAGAAGGGCCGCCCGCCCACGCCGATGCCGACCTGGGGCGTGCGCTACGGCGGGCCCATGAACGACCAGCAGATCACCGACCTGGTCAACTATCTCCTGTCCATCCAGGGCGACGGCAAGCAGCGGCCGCAGCTCGAGTTCCAGGCCATGCGCCCGCGCGCCCCGCGCGCCGAGTAGCAGCGAAGGAGGCAGTCCGCCCGTGAAGGGTCTGCTCGTCGTGGTGACCGGCTTCCTGCTGCTGCCGGGGTCGGTGTACGTGCTGCTGGCGTCCAACTTCGGCGCGCTCAAGGGCTACCTGATCGCGGCCACCGCCTTCTTCGGCTTCCTGGTGCTGCTCTCGGCCGTGTGGCTGTTCGGGATCCCCGGCACCACGCCGCTCACCGGCCCCAAGGGCACCCAGCCGTCGTTCAAGTTCTTCACCGTCGACGACCCGGCGGCCGGCACCTACGACAAGGTGCGGGACTTCCAGGGCGGGGCCGGCAACGGCTGGCAGGAGGCGCCGAGCGGGGAGGTCCAGGCGGGAAGCGAGCAGGAGACCCTCAAGGCCGACCTGGACACCGCCAGGCAGCGGGCGCTCAGCACGCTGATCGAGGAGACCAACAAGGACATCAAGGACTCCTCCAAGGAGCTGGACGTCACCAACCTCGACGCCAAGGCGTTCTACACCATCCAGGACGGCACCGAGGTGACCGCGATCGTGATCTCGCCGAAGGACCCGCCGGAAGGGTCGGGGCTGGAGCGGCCCGACTTCGCGCCGAAGACCACCTTCGCCTACCGCGACCCCGGGGCGCCGTCGCTGCCGAGCATCCTGTTCCTCGCCGGCGCGCTGGTCCTGTTCGTGGTCCACACGCTGCTGCTCGGGGTGGCCGAGCGGCGCCGTCCCCTCGGCGTCACCCACACCCCGACCGGCGAGGGCGAGCGGCAGCCCGCCAGGGTCTAACCCTCGCCGCCGCGCAGCACCTCCAGGGTCGTCGGGTCGATCCATCCGGGCCTGACCAGGCGCTCCTCGAGGTTCTCCAGGCCGGCCCAGCCCTCGAGCGCGGCCCACAGGGCCGCCCGGTCGGCCGGGTCGGGCGGCGCCCCTCCGCGCCTCGCCAGCAGCCCGGCGACCTCGGCGGCCAGCGGGCCGGCCAGCTCCAGCAGCTGGTCGTCGCGCGGCTTCTCGAAGTAGCGGCGGTGGAGGGCCAGCAGCCGCCCGAGCTCGGCGATCGGGGCGGCGTGGTCGTCGACCCGCAGGTCGATGTGGCGGTCGGAGCGACCGCCGTAGCCGCCGGCGTGCCTGACCACCAGGAGGGCGGCCGACTGCTGGCCGCGGGCATCGCCGCCAGCCGCCTGCCCGGCCTGGAGTGCGTGGACCAGACGCTCGGGGAACGGAAGGTCGGCCCGGTCCCGGAAGGCGGCGGCCATGGCCGCGACGGTGGCGGCGGAGACCAGGATGTTGCCCTGGCAGGAGAAGCCGTCCCCGACCTGGTGGCCGGCCCAGTCCGGGCAGCCGTCGCCGGTGTGGGCGGCCACCCGGCCGGCGGCATCCACCATCGCGGCCTGGCGCTGCCCGGGCTGATCGTCGCCGCCGAGCAGGACCTCCAGGGCCTGCCGCGCGCTGGCGCCGGCGTCCAGCAGGGCGAGCCCGCGCGGCCCGTAGGCGACGTTGGCCCACGCCTGGGTGGCGACCATCCCGGTCCCGGCACGCCCATACAGCACCACGCCGCCCACCGCGAGGAACTTCGACTGCACCGCCCCGCCAAGGTCGCCGGTCTCCGGATCCCTGGCCACGATCGAGAAGGTCATGGTGCCGCCAGGGTAGGCTATGGTCGACGGTCAGCGCGGCCGGAGGCGACAGGGGGCCGAAGGTGGACAGCCACGACGCGGACGGACCGCTGGTCTTCGCCGGGTCCGCCAGCCCGCGCCTGACCAAGGAGATCTGCGGCCACCTCGGCGTGACCGTCGGCCAGGGCGAGCTGCTGCGGTTCTCGGAGGGCACCCTGTTCCCGCGGATCCTGGAGAACGTCCGCGGCCGCCGCGTCTACCTGGTGCAGTCCACGGTGTTCCCGGCCAACGACCACTTCATGGAGCTGCTGTTCTGGGTCGACGCCTTCACCCGCGCCAGCGCCGACTCGGTGACCGTGGTGATGCCGTACTTCAGCTACGCCAAGGGCGACAAGAAGGACGAACCGCGGGTGTCGATCCGGGCGCGGGTCTGTGCCGACGCCATCGAGGCGGCCGGCGCCGACCGGGTGGTCACGATGGACCTCCACGCGGCCCAGATCCAGGGCTTCTTCCGCATCCCGGTGGACGACCTGTACGCCCGCCCCTACCTCTGCGAGGCGATCCAGGCCGAGGGGCTGTCGGACATCGTGGTGGTCTCGCCCGACGCCGGGTTCGCCAAGAAGGCCAGGATGTTCGCCAGCCGCCTCGGCGCGCCGCTCGCGATCGCCGACAAGGTCCGCGCCGACCATCAGGAGGAGGCCACGGTGACCGAGGTGATCGGGGAGGTCGCCGGCCGCGACGCCGTGCTGGTGGACGACTTCACCATCAGCGCCGGCACCCTGGTCGCGGCGGCCGAGCAGCTGGTGGCGCGCGGCGCCCGCTCGGTGATCGCGGCGGTCACCCACGGGGTGTTCGCCGAAGGGTCGACGCAACGGCTGGACGCGAGCCCGATCCGGCGGCTGATCACCACCGACACGGTGGAGACGCAGCCGGTGCCGCTCTCCGCCAAGGTGCGCGTGGTCTCGGTGGCCCCGCTGTTCGCCGAGGCGATCCGGCGCATCCACAACCGCGAGAGCATCAGCGGCCTGTTCCGCGACTGACGGAGGAGCAGGCCGACGGCCAAGGCCGTTCGCGTCGGGTGCTCGGCCTACGCCGAGGCGCGGCGGGTGAGCGCGGCCAGCTCGCGGTTGAAGCGCTCGGGCTCCTCCAGGAACGGCGTGTGGCCGACGCCGTCGTACCAGGAGGCCTCGGCGACCGGGCAGGTGGCCAGGACGTGCTCGGCCATCGCCGGCAGCACGATCGTGTCCGCCCGGCCCTGGGTGACCAGCAGCGGCACCTGCAGGGTGCGCAGCACGTCGTCGCCGTCGATCTGGCGGGCTCCGAGGTTGGCGCGGATGCGTGCCGGCACGGTCATGCTGGAGCACAGCAGCGTCTCGACCACCTCGGGCGGGAGCGGCTTGGCCGCGAAGGCCTTGACCAGGCCGCGCATGCCGCGGATGTTGGTCGGCAGGTCGTCGGCGGTGACGTCGGCGAAATGGTCGAGGAAGCCCGGGCCGATCAACGTGCCGAACGCCGCCGCGCCGAGCTTGACACCCCCGGCGGCGAAGTCGATCGCGGCGATGCGATCCTGGCCGTGCGCGCGCAGGTAGTCGCAGATGACGAAGCCGCCGTAGGACCAGCCCACCAGCACCGGCCGCTCCAGACCCAGCTGCTGGATGATGGCCGCCACGTCGTCGGCCCAGAGCTTGCGGTCGCTGTAGTGCTCCGGTTCGAGCGGCGCCTGGGACATGCCGTGGCCGCGGAGATCGTACGCGACCAGCCGGAACTCCTCGGCCAGCGTGCTCTGGTACTGCCTGGCCCAGCACAGGTGGCTGGCTGAGATGCCGTGGATGAACAGGATCGGCGGCCCGTCCGCCTTGCCCCACTCGCGGACGTGCAGCCGCAGGCCGCCGCCGCCCCGCACCGTGTGGATCGTTCTGGTCTGCTCGACCGTTGTCATCTGGCGCCTCCTTGTGTCCGTCGCAGCGACCGGATCGTCGCCGTGGAGGGGGCCGGGCCGCATCGGTCGGGGCGGCGTATCCTTCGCCGCCGGCCTACGTATCCTCCCGCCGCCGGATGCGTACCAGCGCCTTCCGCGCCAGGGTCGGCGGCGTGATACTGGCCGAATGAAGGCCCCCGCCAGCGCGGTATTCGTCGGACGCGTGCGCGAGCTCGGGGAGCTCGGGCGCGCGCTGGACGCGACGCGGGCGGGGAGCGGCAGGACCGTCCTGGTGGCCGGAGAGGCGGGCATCGGCAAGACCCGGCTGGCGTCCG
>WNGB01008782.1_pt1 | contig 14289 bp, 20 predicted proteins | sample 5400681 | NCBI WGS metagenome assembly WNGB01 (sample SAMN13153367, study PRJNA577476) | soil metagenome | isolation source: 115 cm soil or saprolite under grassland replicate 2 | place: USA:California | collected 2016-06-15 | reverse complement strand
AGCTTCGTAACCGCGCGAATCGCCATCGCCCGCGTTATCGCCCGATGGTTACCCCGCTGCCCCAGCTGCCATCGACCGCGGGCCGAGGGTCTCTCAGAAGGGAGTCTCTCAGAAGCCCCCACGTGACGCAGTAGTGCTACCCGAACGGCAGGACGGGGAACAAGCGGGTGGTGCGCCGAGGAACGTCTCTGTTCGGATGGTCGTATAGCTCGGATGGCGGGTATACGTTCAATTACGGTGGCCGCATCGCGCCGCCGGCGGGGTGGTCGGCGATCTGGTCGGATCCCGCCATGGCGAAGGTCAGCATCGATGATCCGAACGTCTACTACGCGCAGATGGCGGTTTCGGATACGTCGTTTACGTCTCAGCCGTTCAACCCGGCCACTGGAAGCGGATATGATCCGACCTCCGACACTATCCAGAATCTGACGCCGAACCCAGACAGCTACTGCATCGCCAAGTCAGGCGATCGCGGCATCACTTTCCCGAGGGTCGCATGCATCCGCATTGCTCCGAATGGATTTGGGGTCGATGGTACGGCGCTGGCGGCGGCGGCGAGCGCCGCGGGCGTGCAGGAGGTCTATCTCTCGTTCAACTCCGGTAATGACTTCCCTGTCTGGCGAATGAACGGCGACACGCTGGCCTTCACCGAGCTTCCGCACGTTCCGCCCCCGCCGGGCGCCGGCGGCCTTAGGCTTCATCCAAGATTGCGCGTGTTGAACGGGTTCCTTTACCTCGTGGCGGTGGACACCGCGAACCGTGTGTTCGGGGCGAGGCTCGACGCGCGAAATTCCGCAATGACCTGGGAGGCCCCTGTCGTCCTCGCTACCGGCGTCGCCACCGAGAACGGTTGGGGCGGCGCCCGCGCCGTATCTTTCGACGTCGGTGGTGACGGCTCGGGCAACACGCGATTCCGCATCATGTACATCGTCGATGACGGGATCACGGGCTCGGCGCTTGTCACACGCGACTGCAACCTCGACCTGAGCAACTGCCATGATCTTCCCTGGAATACGCGCGGTACGGCGGGAAACGAGTCCCAGCCGAGCCTCAGATCGGGGGGAGGTAATCTCTGGGTCGCCACCTGGATGGGGCAGCCAGGCGGTCTCGGCGGCCTCCAGGTCGTCGGCGCTCATCTGAGGTCCCTGCTCATTCCCCCGACCGACAACGACCTCGAGACCATCGTGCTGTCCCCGGCCGTCGTACCCTGTTCATTCACGGGGAGCGGCTACTGGGGTGACTACAACGAGATCGACACCTTCGGCGATTCGCGGTTCTTCGCCGCCTACACCGTCAACGGCCCCGGTTGCCGTTATCGCGGTCCGATGATTTCCGACCAGCACGTCGGCGCATCGGTATTCAGGTTCTGAGCTATGCGCGACGTCAGCACACGTAGTGTGATCCCGCGGCAATGGGGCGTGCTGCTGGTGTTTGCGCTCGCCTGCCGTTCGAACGGGACGAGTCGCCCACCCGCGGACGGCCCTGGAGCCGACCTCCATACCGAGCTCGCGTCCGAAGCGTCCCCGGCGTGCACATGCGGCTCGATGCTGCCGGCCGTCTCTGTCGGGGCGTGCCTGTTCTCGAACCCGTGTCCGCCGAGCGATTTCTTCCGCGTGTCCGTCCGACTGGACGGGGTCGCCCTGCCGCGCGATCAGACCCGGGCAGACGGCTGGGATTACACGAACCTGGAGATGACCTCCATCCAGCTTTTTGGACGACCGTGTCAGGTGATCGCGAACGGCACCGCGACCAGCCTCACCTTCGATTACAGCTGCGCCGGCCCGTAATCGCGCCCGGTCGACACGCTCACGTGGTGTCCGTTGTAGTTGCTGCCGCTGCAGTTGATCGGCGCGCCGCTGCTCCCGCCATTATCGGAGCGCCGCTGCCTCCGCGTTCAGCCGTAGCCCGTCGAACCACCGCCGGTGTCGGCGTTGTCGTTCGTCCCCGCGCTTCCACTCGTTCCGGCGGTCGCGACGCTGCCGGCAGCGCCGGTGTTCCGGCGGTCCTCGGCAGGGCCCGCAGGGCCCAGGAAATCGGATACAGGTGTGGTTGACGGAAGGGATTATCCAGGCGGCGCTCGAAAGCCGCTTCGACGTGTTCACGAGCGACCACCTCTGGAACGAGATCGTTACCGCTGTCTTTGGCGATCGCGTACGCCGTCCGCTGGTCGCGAAAGGCCGCTGGGCGGAGGCGGACGAGCTGCTACGGGCGCTTCGAGGTCAGGTCGCTTTCGTCGGCGCGAGTCCTCCGCGCATCAGTTGGATCGCCGATGATCCGGCGGACGATTGGCATCGGGTGCGCCCTCACCGCGAGCGCCGAGCGTATCGTGACGGGCGATGGGAAGCTCCTCGAGCTCCGTGCGGTCGAAGACGTCACCATCGTGACCGCGCGCCAGTTCCTCGCTGAGATCGCAGGTCCGTGATCGGATGCGGACGCCGGACGTCGGACCTGCAGCGGCGGTGCATGTGCCTAAACCGAAGGCCGATATGCCTAGGAATGTGCCTAATGCGTCGTGATGCTGGGTGTCGTCTGGTGCTTCGTGGTGTTGCTAAGCGATTGGTTGTGCACTCGAGATGCATCTCGTTGCCCTGCGAACAGAATTGGCTGCGGCCGAGGCGCGCCAGTTCCGGGCGTCGCTGCGTGACCGGTTGGATCGGCTCGAGCAAGTCGCGGAGCGGATACGGTCATTGGCCGCTGTCGAGCCACGGGAGCAGCCCGGGACCGACTAGAGCCGGCGACGTCGTCTCGTGCGAGACGTGGGCATGGCACGAGGGTTTCAGTGCAGGAGCTTTCGGTTCCGCACCATTTTGCGTCCGCGCTGGCGGGGTTTGGACCATCGCTCCCCGAGTACGCACGTCGAAGTGAAACCCTTGCGGCGGCTCTCCGCCGATGGCTGGCGACAGGTTCCTGGGATTCACGTTCGCGCTCCGCCTCGCCAGAGCTCCTGTAATTCTCGCGGCAGCTGGCGCTCTACGTTTCATTTGGGTGGGGCGGCAGTTGCGCGCGCAGCGCGCGGAACACCGCGGACACCATCGCCCCGACGGCGTCCGGCCCGACTTGGAGGTGTCCCGCGACGCGGCGAAGGAATTCGGCGAGGCCGAACGCTTCGCCGGCCGCGCCGGTGTGTATCGGACATCGGCCGACATGGGTCACGACCTCCGGCGGAAGCGCATCGAGAACGAGCCGCGCCTGCTGGAGATCCAGGCGCGCGAGAGAGTGCATACGACCGCCGAGACGGCTTCGTCGACCTCGATTCCGGGAGACAACGTCGCACTCTCGAGAACCGCACGAAAGAAGTCTTCGGCGGTACCTTGCCGCGGCGACCCAAGTACCGACGTGCTCGACCTCATCCATCGACATCGATTCTCCTGCGTTCCCTCGAAATGAACATAACGAGCGAGGGGCGGCAATCAAGCCGGGGGCGTCACCATGACGAACCCCTCTGGGAGTAAGGCGGTTGCCAGCATCACTTCGTTGATGTCGCGATGATCCCCCCACGTGCCGCCCTGGCGGTGGTCAGGATCCAGCCAAAAGGATTCGATGCTCGCGCCGAGCGGGAAATGAGGCGCAAGCCGCGCGAGAAGAGCCTTTGTCCGTCGCGACGCGGACCAGCCGTGCCCTGCGCCGAATCCATCTTGCATCGTTGCCAGCGCCCGCAGGCCGATCGCCAATCCAAGCTCGCGGAAAGCGAGGCGTCGCGACGCGGGCTGCGCCAGATCGCCCTGTCTCGCATAGTGTGGAAGGCCGTCGAGAGCGGACGTGAGTAGGGCCTCGATCAGCTCGCCATCGGGCAACGCGCCCCGCGCCACGAGCTGTGCGGCACGGCTGGCGTCGGTCAGCAATCCGCCCAGCCCCAACGGGTCCGCCGTCGACAGATCGTGAGTCACGGTCATGCTGGCAAAATCGCTCACCTGCTCGGCCAAGTCCGGTCCCGCCGCGCCACCCAGCTCCGTCGCCGTCGCCTGGAGCTGCGCACTGGTAATGAGGCCGTCGAGCGCGTCGTGCTGCCCCATCGACGGTACGAGCGGTCGCGACAGATCGACGCTCAGCTTCCAGACCATTCTCCGGCGTCCGGGGGCGCCGTACGAGAAAGCGCGGTGGGCGATCGCGGCGAGGTCCCGCGCCCAGACGTTGAAGAGAGGTTGCCGTGCCGCCCGGGCGGTCTGATCCAGCGCGTGCATCCACTTGGTCAAGTAGTGAAAATACTGACCATCGCGATCCCATTCGAGCTGGTCGTCGAACGGTTCGTCGGCGCGGCGCTCCGGCAACTTCTTGCCGATGCGCAGGCCACCCAGGGTGGGGTGGGCCGCGCCAGCTTCTTCGCCGAGCCCGCTCAGCCACGCCGTGCGTCCGGATGTATCGGGCCGGTGCCGGCCCAGAACCTCGTGGACCTGACCGATCAGGCGCAGGGCAAGCTCCAAGTAGCGCCCTTGCCCGGTCGTTCGGGCGAGGCCGAGGAAGTTGCAGACCGCGAACGCGTCGGTCCACAGGTAGCGCTTGGCAGGCCGCTCCGAGCTGAGACCGGTCCGCTCAGCAAAAGAAAGCATGAGCTCACGCGCGACGTTGTGGTCCGTCGTCTCAAACGTACGCATGTTTTCCGTGATGACGACGCAGAAAGAGGCACGTGCGCAAATGGTCGACCTTCAACTTGCGGGCCGGGGCATCACCGATCCCCGCGTGCTGAAGGCGTTCCGCTCGGTCCCTCGTGAGGCGTTCATTCCGGCCGAGCTCGCGGAGTTCGCCTACCGGGATGCGCCCTTGCCCATCGGCGAGGACCAGACGATCTCGCAGCCCTACATCGTCGCGCTCACGACCGAGGCCCTGCGCCTCACGGGCGACGAACGGGTGTTGGAGGTCGGCACCGGCTCCGGCTACGCGGCCGCGGTGCTGAGCCGGGTGGCGAAGGCGGTGTTCACGGTCGAGCGCCGCGAATCCCTCGCGAGGGAGGCCGAGGAGCGGCTCGGGCGGCTCGGCTACCGCAACGTCGAGGTGCTACATGGCGACGGCACGCTCGGTTGGCCGGAGCACGCCCCCTACGACGCCATCGCCGTGGCGGCAGGCGGTCCCCGGGTGCCGAAGGCTCTCCTCGATCAGCTCGCGCCGGGTGGCCGGTTGGTCATCCCGGTAGGGACAGACGAAACCTCCCAGGTCCTGACCCGCGTGACCCGCGAGGGGGCGAACGACTTTCGAGAGGAGCCGCTCACCGAGGTTCGTTTCGTTCCCCTCATCGGCGAGCAAGGATGGCGCCCGGAGGAGCATGTCCTCTTGCCACCGGCCAAGGGCAGCGACGACGCCACCGTCGCCAAGTTGGTACGCGAGGTCGCGGAACCGATCGACGACATCGAGTCGTTCTCCGTCGACGCGATGCTCGAACGCATCGGAGATGCTCGCGTCGTGCTGCTGGGCGAGGCCACCCACGGAACCAGCGAGTTCTATCGGATGCGTGCCCATCTGACGAAGGCGCTGATCGAGCGGCGTGGCTTCGACTTCGTGGCGGTCGAAGCCGACTGGCCCGACGCCGCGCGGGTCGACGATTTCGTGCTCGGGGCCGAGCCCCGCTCGAAGCTGGACTTCACCCCGTTTTCGCGATTTCCGACCTGGATGTGGCGCAACCAAGAAGTCCACGACTTCATCGGCTGGCTGCGAGCGCGAAATCTGGCCGAGGCGGATCGAGCCGACCGCGTCGGCTTCCACGGCCTCGATCTCTACAGCCTATTCACTTCCATCGCCGCGGTCCTCGCCTATCTCGATGATGTCGACCCCGGCGCAGCCCGCGTCGCCCGCGCCCGCTACGGCGCGCTGACGCCGTGGCAGAAAGATCCGGCCGCCTACGGCCGCGCGGTGCTGGTCGGCAAGTACGAGAGCTCCGAGACCGCGGTCGTGGCCATGTTGCGCGACATGCTGAAGCAGCGGCTCGAGTACGTTCACAAAGACGGCGAACGATTCTTCGACGCTGCACAGAATGCGCGCGTGGTCGCCAACGCGGAGCATTACTACCGGGCCATGTACTACGGATCGGCGGCCTCGTGGAACCTCCGCGACACGCACATGTTCGAAACCCTGCAGGCGCTGCTGGCGTTTTATGGTCCCGACGCGAAGGCCATCGTGTGGGAGCACAACTCGCACGTGGGCAACGCCAGCGCCACCGAGATGAGCACCCGCGGCGAGCTCAACGTCGGTCAGCTTTGCCGCGCGACGTTTCACCAGCGCGCATACATCGTCGGGTTCGGCACTGACCACGGCACCGTCGCCGCCGCCTCTGACTGGGGCGAGCCGATGCAGCAAATGCCCGTCCGCCCGAGCCACCCCGACAGCTACGAGCGGCTCCTTCACGACACCGGCATTCCGGCGTTGGCGCTGCACCTGCGCGAACCGAAACGCGTGGCGGTGCGCGAGGAGCTGCTGCCGCCCAGGCTGGAACGCGCGATAGGCGTCGTCTACCGGCCCGACACCGAGCTCATGAGCCACTACTTTTACGCCAGCCTGCCCCACCAGTTCGACGAGCTCGTGTGGTTCGACGACACCCACGCCGTCGAGCCACTCCGATCTGCGCCGCGACCGAGCGCCGACCTGCCGGAGACCTATCCTTTTGGTCTTTGACGATTGCCCGACACCACGCGAGCTTGAAAGCTCGTCCTCGAATGGCCATGTTCCGGGTGATCGGCGCGGGTGGCCGCGACGAGGAGGTGAGCGATGCGGTGTGAGGACATCATGGCCAGGGATATCCTGTTGCTGGATGCGAACGACACGGTCAAAACCGCCGCCTGCCGGATGCGCGATGCGAACGTGGGTGTTCTTCCGATCTGTGACGATGCCGGAAGGGTCATCGGCGTCTTGACCGACCGAGACATCGCAATCCGCGTGGACGCGGAGGGCCGGTCGGCGGACGCGTGTCGTGTGTCGGCGAGGTGATGTCGCATCCCGCGATCACGTGTCGGGCGGCGGACGCGCTCACGGGGGTAGAGCAGCTGATGAACGAGCACAAGATATCGCGCGTCGTCGTGACCGATGAGGACGGCGCTCTGGAGGGCGTCGTCAGCCTAGCGGACGTCGTTCAGTTCGAGGGCGTTCGCCGGACAGCCGCCCTGGTTCGCAGCTTGATGTCGCGGGAAACCCACTTCTGATCGCGCGAGAGTGCGGTGTTTGAAGATCATAAGCTCCGCACGTCGTGCGGCGATTGTGCTGGTCGCTGCGGAGAAAGGGATTCATAATCACCGCACGGCATGCGGCGAATATGACCTATGTCCACGAGCTTCCCGACTGGCCAAAATTCCGTTGGAATGACGCCACACTAGCGAGCCTCGTCGCCTCGGTGCGTCACAAGCAGGGGCGGCTCCTGGGCCACATGCACGCCCTCGGGTTTGCGCTTCGCGCCGACGCCACGCTGCGGACCCTCACGGAGGAGATCGTCAAGTCGAGTGAGATCGAGGGCGAAGTCCTCAGTGACGCCCAGGTGCGGTCGTCGCTCGCGCGCCGACTGGGCATGGACGTCGCGGGATTGGTACCCGCCGACCGCCACGTCGAAGGAATCGTCGAGATGATGCTCGACGCGACGCAAAAGTTCGGCGAGCCGCTCGGCGCCGAACGCCTGGCCGCGTGGCACGCAGCGCTGTTTCCGACCGGCCGCAGCGGGATGAGTAAGATCGCCGTCGGCGAGTGGCGCTCCGATGCCTCGGGACCCATGCAGGTGGTCTCGGGCCCCGTCGGTCGCACGCGCGTGCACTACGAAGCCCCCGGCGCCGAACGGATCGCCAAAGAGATGGCGGCTTTTCTCCGCTGGTTCGAAGACACGAGCGTCCCACACGACCCCATCGTCAAAGCGGCGCTCGCGCATCTCTGGTTCGTGACGATCCACCCCTTCGACGACGGCAATGGTCGAATCGCGCGCGCGATCACCGATCTGTCCCTCGCCCGTTCCGAGGGGAGCGCGCAGCGCTTCTACAGCATGTCGTCGCAAATCCGCGCCGAGCGAGACGCCTACTACGCGACCCTGGAAGCGACCCAGAAGGGGACGCTCGACGTGACCGAGTGGTTGCGGTGGTTCTCGGGCTGCCTCGATCGGGCGTTCGATCGTGCGGAGACGACTCTCGCGACGGTGCTCGAGAAGGCCCGCTTCTGGGAAGCCCATTCGGGGGACCGGCTCAACGAACGCCAGCGCAAGATTCTCAACCGACTCCTCGACGGGTTCGAGGGCAAGCTGACGTCTTCGAAGTGGGCGAAGCTGGCGAAGTGTTCTCAGGACACCGCGCTGAGAGACATCGACGATCTCGTGGGACGCGGGACGTTGAGCAAGGATGCGGCGGGCGGGAGGAGCACGAGCTACTCGCTCGTCCGGCCGCGCACCAGTCGCTAGTTCTGGGCCACGTGGCGGGCGAGGTTCTCGAGGGACGACCGAAGCCCCGCGTCGTGGTCCTGCTTGCGGATGCCGGCGGGGACGTTCTCGGCCCTGACGGTGACGCGCGTTCCCGTGGCCACCTCCTCGAACGTTCAGGTCATTGTCATCTCGCCCGCGAATGCGGCGTCCGTCGTCTCGAACTCGACCGACTCGACGATGCGTTTGTTGCGCTCCAGCGAGAGAAACCGTCCGACGCTCACGTCGGTCCGCTCGCTGGTCTTACCGGCGGTGCTCGGCGCATCGTCGGCGTACGTGAGCTCGATGCGGTAGCGACCGCCCTCGCGGAAGTCGTACTCGAGGATTCGCCCCGTCATGTTCCCCGGCGGAAGCCACTTCACCAGCTGGGCGGGATCGGCGAGCGCGCCGTATATCGCGTCGGGTCCGGCGGCGACCACGAGTGACGCGCTGTCGGTCCGCCCCTCGGCCTTACCAGACTCGCGCATGCAGTCACCCTAACGCGTGTCGGACCGAGAGCAAGCGGCGGCGGCGATCACCGCGAAGACCGCCGCTTCCGAGCCGACCCGAGCGCAGCCGTCGCGGCGTGGGCGTCCGCGATGACGGCGCGCACGTCGCGGGCGCGCGCTTTCCGCAGCGCGATCAGGAGCCCAGCGAATCCGTCGAAGTGCGGGATCGAGAAAAACCCGGGCAGCGCCATCTCGAGCAGCGCCTCCTTGGCATCCAGGCTCTCGACGCGAACGCCGAGGATCTCGCCAGCCGGCGGTTTCTCATCGCCGAACCGCCGGATGTCCGCCTTGGTGAACGGTCGCTCCCACGCGAAGCCGCGACCGCCGACCATCCAAGTGCGATGGCCCCAACTGAGTCCGACGGTGACGCCCGGAAGGCTCGTCGCGAATGCGTGGACGTCGGCGAAGGTCATCTGGATCTTGATCGGCCCGGCTCTGCTGTTCGTTAGCGTCCGCCTGTCTGCTGGATGCTCTAGGCCCGCCATGCTCGTCGCTTTCCAAATCCTTCACGCCGTGGCGTGGCTCCTCGGAGCGCTCAACACGATGTCTTGCGCCGCCACGGTGTGATCCAACCCTAGGTTCGAGAGAATCGGCCGGCGTATATGCTGGCCCCGTGGGCAGCCGAGGCACGCTCCTCCGGGTACAGACGGCCACGCTGTTCTGGTGGTGTGGCGTAGTCGGAGGTTTGGCGGTGTCCTGCTCCAAACCCGCAGGACCCGTGCCGCACATTCCATTCGTCGCTGACCCGGCCGAGCGAGTCGTCGACAACCCGTGTGGAGCAAGCGGCAGTGACGCCTGCTTCCTGGTTTCTTATGAGCGTCGGGCCAGCCTCAAGGAGCATCCGGACGACATCTGGTTCTTGGACACCTTGGGCAGGCAATTTTCCTATTCTGCGTCAGAAAAACAGGACGATGTTTTCGAGCATGCCCATTGGATGGGCTCCATCAGCTCGAAGGAGTTCGCCGAGATCGTCCGAAGATCACGCCCGACGGGTTCGACGGTGTCGCGCAGCGACATCAATCATGCGCTGGTGTTGTTGGCGAAGAACCATCAGGGTCAACTGCAACAGAGGGGTGACCCCTGCAAGGATGGAGACACCACCATCGTCCGGGGCTACTCGTTTGAGCGGGAGAGGTCTTCGGGTGACTTCTCGACGTTACTGAGAATTCGCTGTGACGTCGTGACGGCTGAGAACACTACAGCGGCCGCACGCGAAGTAGTCCAGTGGGTCTATGGCCTGACTGGCAAGTCCTATCCGTTCGAGAGTCGACAGTTTGTTCGAGCGTCGGCCAATTGAAGGCGACAGCGAGCGTCCGCGATGCTCCGCGACGTGGCATCATTTCGCCGTGAAGAGGCCCAAAACGTCGGCTCGGGCAAGGCGGAAGGCCGCCCCCGCGATGAAGAAACCCGTCGTCCGGGATCGTCTGTCTGGGCACCACGGGGCGTGCAGGCGTGGGCCAGGAGTGCCGCGGTTCCGAAGAAAACCGCCCGCGCACGTCCTCCCAACAGCCTCACAGCGTTTTCATCGTAGGCCATCTCCAATGATTGGGCGGGCCCGCAGCGCTACGAACTCCATCGGCACCGCCGGTCTCAAATTGAACCGTGACCCGCTGGGGTCGCAGGTATTTTCTCAGGTAGCAGAAGCCACCGCCCTATCGACACTCGCAAGCGCCACCTCGATTCTCGTCGGGAGACCGAAGACTGATACGTCGAGATGAAGAACTTGCGGGCGCACCTCGACGACGGTTCCTCTGAACCCGGCAAATGGGCCATCCCTAACGAGCACAATCTCGCCAACCTGGATATCCGTGTCCTTGCCTCCGTTGTTCATGCTGTGGTGGAGGTTCGTGAATAGCGCGGCGAGTTCCGGCCGATCGTCGTGATCAGGTAGGTCGTCGAGGCCCATCGTCGATGTCGTCGAAGCGCGTCCAGTTCTCGTGCGCGTCGCACTTCACGGATACCCAGCCGCGCCTTTCGGCCAGGCGGCCGGGGGCGCCGCACACTTCACACGCGACCATCGCCGCTGCCTGAGCCTCGTCGAGAATCGCCTGCACTTCTGGCGTAGGTACGTTCGACAGATAGACCGTCAGCGTGCCGAACTTCTGCCTGATCTCCCTAATCTTGAAGCCGCGACGTACAGCGGCCGGCTGCCGCCCGATGGTGGTTTCGAGGCCCTCGAACAAACGAGTCAGGATCGGCTGCCAGCCCCTGAAGCATCCGATCTCGATGGATTTCGCCATCGGGAATCGCGCGCGCAGCGGTGCTCTCCAGTCGTCGCTTCGGGGCTGTTCGGGTGTGGAGATCATGCGATCGAAACTCTATCAGCCAGGTCGAAATCGCGATGTGATCTGCCGCAAGAGCGTGCCGTATTCCTAGCTGGTGGACGGGGATCTCAAGCGAGCATGGCTGGCGCACTACGGCGCTTCACTTTTCGGTCAGGACCTGGTCGCGGGCCGGGTCGCTCCCGCGTTGGAGAAGGTGGTGGTCGACGGGCTGGCGCTGAGCCGGCGGGACGCGTCGGTCACCCGCGCTCTTCCGGTGCTTCTCTGGTTGCGCCGCGCGGCCCTCGACATGGTCAGGCTCCGCCGGCTTGCCGCAGGCAAGGACCGTGGGCGGACGTTGGGCTTCTTCCTGGACCTGACGGCTCGACTGTCCGGCGATCGTCGTCTCAGGAACGCCGCGGTTGCACTGGGCCGGCCCGTCCGCGCCCCATGACAAAATTCTTCACCCGGGGCGAGAGTCTGCTCGCGCGCGCGGTCGCCGAGGAACGAACGCCGCCGGTCGCCCGGTCGTGGGGTTACCGCATGAACATGCCCATCGATTCGTTCGAGAGCATGTTCGAGAAGGTGAGGGCGATGCACCGCGAAGGAGATCGGGCCGGGTTTCGGGCTGAAGTGATAGATTCCGGCCGTCGTGCGACGTGTGCTCGCTGGGGTGTTCATTCTGGTCTTGGCGCAGGCTGCATGCCGCTCGGGGATCTGTCCGACTATTGGGTGCCTGCCTGAGGTCGCGCTCGCCTACCAACAACCAATCGCGGCGCCTTACCACGTCGTCGTGTCGCTGCGCGGCGTGACCTTTGACGCCGACTGCCCGATGGAACGACCTTCCCCGACCATCGGAATAGCTTCTTGTAGCGCCGAGGGCCTGGTCGTGACCGGTGTCGACCTCGGCCACGCATCGAACGAGACCGCGGACCTCGCGGTAGGCCTCGACGGCGGCCAGACCGTTGTTGTGACCGCCACGCTCGATGGCATCACGAACTCAAGAGACTGCGACCTCGTCTGCTACCGGCACAAAGGGACGCTCCCGAACTGAGTCCGGCGACGCCGAAGCGCCATTTTCATAACCACTTTCATAACCACTTTCATAACCACTTGAGCGAGACGGGGCTGGACGGCCCGACACTACCTGTGACGGTAAGCCCGCGTCTCTACTCATTTCTCCGACGGTGAACTCAACCCCAAACGCCTTGCCAAGGTGGACGTCGAGGGTTCAAGTCCCTTCTCCCGCTCTCGAAGTCTCAGTGTTGCGGACGGTCGCGGCTCCACGTGATGGGGTGGGCGCGCATGATGCCGCCAGATACGGCGGACCGAGCCGCCCCAGCGGCGGATGCGTTTTGGAACGCGGCGTTGCCATCGCTCCGAGAGGACGACGACATGCATGGCCAACCAGGTGACGGCCGCGAGCACGCGCTCGACGACGGTGGCGATGAAGCTCACCGCGGCAAGGTGGGGATGAGCGGGCGACAGGCTTACGGAATCCACTCCAGCCAGCTCACCATGTCGGCGGGCTCGAGGATCTCGGCGGCGTCGGCGATGTTGCGAACGGCCTCGCCGACAGGTCGGCGAGGAACGCGACCGTACGCGCCAGCGTTCCCTCCTGGATGAAGAACACGCCGGGGAACGGCGCGCCGCGGGCGTGCATGTCGCGGACGATCACCAAGAAGTCGTGATCCGCGGTCACGAGAGCTCGGCCGAGCGCGGTGGCACGATCCATCTGCTGAGCGTCGGAGGCGGAGAGCAGCCCTTGTTCTCCGGCTGTGAGGACATCGACGCCCCGTCGTCGGAGGCCGGCGACGATGCGCCCGTCGACGCACTCGTCCGCGTAGCGCCTGAGCGCCACGGGAGGCTCTCGTCAGGCCGCGCGCGTTCGCCTCGGCCGCGATCCCGGAGGGAACGTCTTCTTCATCTCGGCGACGAGACGCTCGCCCTCGCGCCAGTCGGCGCGGATGGCGTCTAGGTGGTCGTAGTAGTACGCGAGCGCGGCGTGCACGTCGGCCAACGTCAGGTGGGGATGGGCTTCGACGATCTCGTCCGGGGTCATGCCGAGGTGCTCATGCTCTGACGCGATCTGGGCGACCTTGATGTCCGTGCCCACCACGACGGGCCTCGGGCCGGTCTCGTCGATGTGGACGGGAAGAGTGCGCGCCGCCTGCATGCTCCTAATCGTACCTCACCGGGGCCCGGTGCCGCACCTCGTCTTCGCCTCGGCCGGCCGCCAGGCGTTGGGTGCCCTGGCAAAGCGGACGCTCAGCAGGAGCGCTGATCAACTTGCCTCGTGCGCTCTCCTTTCCCACCACTTGTCCCACCACCTCGACGTAACGAGAAGGGGCTGGACGGCCCGACACTTCCCGTGACGGTGAGCCCGCGTCTCTGCTAGTTTCTCCACGGTGAAAATGACGCTAGAGTGCTCGCCAAGGTGGACGGCGAGGTTCAAGTCCCTTCTCCCGCGCACGGATTCGCGAGGTAACGGCGGTTTGGACGTGAATGAGGGAGTCGGCGCGCATGAGGTGCCGGGAAGTCGATGAGCAGGCGCGCATCGCCACCGCGATCTGGGCTACCAGAGCAAGGAACCTTGCGCTTGCAGGAACCGCCCGAACGTCTGGCGGCGCTGCTGCGTGAGCACGACCGCCTGCTCAAGAAGATTGGGCAGGCGAAGAAGGGTCTCGCGCGGATGAGCGAGCGAATCGCCGAGGTGGCGCGCACGCTCGCCAGGGAGCACGAACTGGTGGCGGAGTGCCGCCGGTTGGACAGCGACATCCACGCGCTGTTCGCCGAGCTGCTTTCGCGCAAAGGCAACCGGCAACACCGCGAGACGCGCCATCTGGTCGCCGCTTTGTATCGGATGCTCCAAGAGGTGGGCGTCCTGTCGCCCCTCGATCCGTGGGAAGACGGCGGTAATGGCCAGGCAGACGTCCCGGATCCGAGCGCGGGACCGTTCGGGGCCGAGGCTCGCGGCGATGACGGACGACCTCGCTTCGACGCGGGAGGCTTCTCGGCGTCGCGTCCGGGCGGCGAGCCGGCGAACCAGTCGCTCCGCGGGCTGTTTCGTGACCTGGCGCTCGCTCTCCATCCGGACAAGGTTCACGATGCCGACGAGAAGGCGCGCCGCACCGAGGTCATGAAGGAGATCTCTCGCGCTTATGGAGAT
>WNGB01022395.1_pt1 | contig 14290 bp, 8 predicted proteins | sample 5400681 | NCBI WGS metagenome assembly WNGB01 (sample SAMN13153367, study PRJNA577476) | soil metagenome | isolation source: 115 cm soil or saprolite under grassland replicate 2 | place: USA:California | collected 2016-06-15 | reverse complement strand
TTCTGACGGCTGCTCTCATCTAGACAAGGTTTTTGCGCGCGTTCCAATGGTGCGTCCCAGGCCGCAGGTCACAGGTCGCAAGTGGCTTCGTCATGCGCCATGCGCCATGCGCCATGCGACAAATGGTACAGCTGAACGCCGTCGAGCGAAATCTTGTCTCTACCGCGACTTCCGCTTGCGATCGCGCCGCGCATCGCGCCGAGTGGTGGTTGCGACCGGGCGCGGCGAGCTGAGCGACGACGTGCCGTTCGTACCGTTCGTCGGGAGCGCCTGCTGCTGCCGCGCGCTGCCCCGCCGCCCGCCGCGGCCGCGGTTGACCTCCTCGTATGCCGCGAGCCGTGCGGGGTAGACGGCCAGCGCGTAGTAGAGCGCGTAGGCGGCCAGGGCCACTTCCAGCACCGTCACGATCGTAAACCAGATTGGCATGGTGAAGACCTGGACGCTCGCGAGCCGCAGCGCGCCAAGGATGGCGCCCGCGCCGCCCAGCGCCAGCAGCGCATAGCCGAGCCGCCGCACCGCCGCGCTGCGTAGCGGGTGCCGGTCGGCTCGGAAGAAGGCCAGGTAGACCGCCGCGCCCGCGACCGCGAGCTGGGCAATAAAAAAGACCCACTCCAGTGCCCCAAAGTCGGTCGTGAACGTGGTCAAGTAGGTCAGGGGGTCCATGCAGCGCCTCCTCCGAGTTGTGAAAAAACGAACGGTTCATCGATTATACCAACCTGCCGCCGCCCCGTCAAACGATACAGTTGTCGCTGGAATTGTTAAAATTCGTACATCTATCGGCACTTTTCTTTGTCAAAGAACGGTAAATCTGGTAAGATTGAGGACGCGCATACGACTATAACGCCTGCAGGAGCCGTGGTATGGCGCATTTCTTGCCAGCCGAAACCGAGCTTACCCAGCGCTACAGCCAGTTCTCCGCCGATCTCGCCCAGGCGCAGAGCCTGGGCGAGGTCGCGCGCTGCTGCGGCACGATGCTGGAGATCCACTTCTCTCCGCGTTCCTACCAGGTGGTCTGGGGCGCCGGCCAGGCTAATCTGCTCGGCCCGCACGATGGCGTGGCGCCCGTTCGCCCGAGCCCGGCCGAGATGCCCCTGCTTCAGGAGGGCCGGCTGGCGCTCCGCTCCGCGGGCGGGCGCGTGATCGAGTGTTTCGCGCCCCTGTGCGCGCGCGGCGATCTGCTCGGCTGGCTGTACGTCGAGCAGCCAGCCTGGGGCGACGATAGGCCGGCCGCGCTCGCCCTGATCGCCGGCCAGGCTGCATCCACCCTGGCGATGCTGGACGCGTCGAGCCGGAAAGACGATCGCGTCGCCCAGCTGCGGACGCTCAACGAGATCGGGCGGCTGATCAGCGGCGTGCTCGACCTCGACACGCTGCTGGAGGCGATCTACACGGCCACCCGGCGGCTGGTCGACGCGCCGGTCTTCTACATTGCCTTCTACGATCAGGGCGGCGACGAGCTGGAGCTGGCCTACATGGTTCAAGACGGCGTGCGCCAGCAGAACTACTGGCGCTGGCCGGCCAACGTCGGCCTTGCCGGCGTGATCGTCCGCGCGCGATCGCCGCTGTACTGCGACGACTACCGCGCCGAGTGCCAGCGCCGCGGCGTGCAGCCCCGCCCGTTCGAGGGCATCCGGGAGGCGTACGCGTGGCTGGGCGTGCCGCTGCTGGCCCACGATCGCCTGATCGGCGTGATGAGCGTCAGCAGCTACCGCGAGGGCTACAGCTACAGCGCCGAGCATGTCGACGTGCTCATGACGATCGCAGCCCAGGCGGCGGTGGCGATCGAGAACGCGCGGCTGTACCAGCGCAGCGAGCGCCAGGCGCGCCAGCTCGCCACCCTCAACCGGATCGGCCGGACGCTGACCTCGTCGCTCGACCCCGAGCGCGTGCCTGCGCTGATTATCGAGCAGATGCGCGAGATCCTCGACGTCGAAGAGGGCTCGCTGCTGCTGGTCGACGAGGCGACCGGCGACCTGGTGTTCACCTACACGACCGGGCCGATCGGCCGGCGGCTGATGGGCCGGCGGCTGCCGCGCGGCGCCGGGCTGGCCGGCTATGTGGTCTCGGCTGGGCAGTCGGTGATCGCCAACGACGTCCGGCAGGACGAGCGCTTCGACGATCGCACCGACAAGACCATCGGCTTCGTCACGCGCGCGCTGCTCGCGGTGCCGCTGCGCGGCGTCGGCGGTGTCCATGGGGTGATCGAGGCGCTCAACCGGCGCGACGGCGGGCGCTTCACCGCCGACGATCAGCAGCTGCTCGAGGCCCTGGCAGACCAGGCCGTGATTGCGCTGGAGAACGCCCGGCGCTTTGCCCAGGTCGACCAGGCGCTGGCGCGGCGCGCTCATGAGCTGGTCAGCACCAACGACCGGCTCCAGCACAACCTGCGCAGCCTGACCGCGCTGAACGCGCTGGGCATGGCGATCAATACCTCCCTGCGGGGCGCCGACGAGATCTTCGGCATGACCGCGCGCGGCGTGGTCGAGATGACCGGCGCGCTGGGCGCCTGCGTGATGCTCGACGAGGGCGATCACTTCCGCGCCGCCGTGCAGATCGGGCCGACACTGCCCCAGCTCTCCGAGATCGACGCAATCGTGCGGCAGGTGGTGGTGAGCGGCCGCCCCGAGGTGCTGGTCGAGCCCCTGGCGCCGCTGGCGCGGATCGGCGCGCGTGCGCTGCTGACAGTGCCGCTCCGCGCGACACAGAAGACGCTGGGTGGCATCCTGGTCTACTATGGCGAGGCGGCGCCCGATGCGCCCAACCAGGAAACGGTGGTGCTGTTCGCGACTCAGGCCGCCGTCGCCATCGAGAGCATCGAGCTCCTGACGACGGTGCGCAGCGGCCGCGACCAGATGGCCTCGATCCTGGCCTCGACGCGCGAGGGGATCATGCTGATCACGCCTGGTGCGCAGGTGGCGATCGCCAACGCCGCGCTGCACCAGCTCTGCGGCCTGGCTCCGCAGATGCCGCAGCACACGACGGTCGATCGGTTCCTCGCGCTCTGGGAGAGCGCGATCAGCTACTCAGACGAGGAGTGGGTCGCACTGCGCCACGGGCTCGACAATGTTATGGCCGGGCGTGAGACGTTCGCCAGCGGCGAGCTCAACGAGCTGAGCATTCACCCGCGCGCGATCGAGTGGGCCGCGCTGACCGCGCTGAGCAGCGGCGGAAGCAGCGGCGGCGCGCTGCTGGTGCTGCGCGACATCACCGACGCCAAAGAGTCGGAGCGGCTGCGCCAGGACCTGACCAACATGATCGTGCACGATCTGCGCAGCCCGCTCTCCAGCGTGATGGCGTCGATCGAGCTGATGATCAAAGGGATCGCCGGCGAGGTCGCCGGCACGCAGCGCAACGTGCTCAACATCGCCTACAACAGCGCCGTCCAGATGCTGGAGATGATCAACGCGCTGCTCGACATCAGCCGGCTCGAGTCGGGCCGGATGCCGCTCAACCTTCACGTGTGCCACGAGCGGCCGCTGGTCGAGCGCGCGGTCGAGCGGCTCGCGCCGCTGGCGCGCGACCGCACGATGGCGATCCAGACCGATATCCCTGACATCCTGCCCGCCGTGCTGGCCGACGGCGATCTGATCGTCCGCGTGGTGCAGAATCTGCTCGGCAACGCGCTGAAGTTCAGCGGCTACGGCAGCACCGTGCTGATCCGCGCCTTCTCCAACCACAGCGACAGGGCGACAGGGCGACAGGGCGACAGGGCGATGGAGGGTCAGGCCACTACGGAAGTTGTTTCCTCGCCCCCTCGCCCCCTCGCCCCCTCGCCAGTGGGCTTTGTAACGCTGGCGGTGGTCGACTGCGGCGTGGGGATCGCGCCGCAGGATCAGGAGAAGATCTTCGCCAAGTTCGGGCAGGTCGGCGAGCGGCGCGGTGGCAGCGGCCTGGGGCTGACCTTCTGCAAGCTGGTGATCGAGGCCCATGGCGGCCAGATCTGGGTCGAGAGCATGCCCGGCGAGGGCAGCACCTTCTTCTTTACGCTCCCCACTGCCTAATTGCAGATTGCAGATTGTAGATTGTAGATTTCGTTCTCTAATCTGCAATCTGCAATCCTTAGATGTGCAGCTCCAGCCCCTCGTACGCCGCCAGGGTGTTTGGGAAGGCCTGCTGGGCGTTTCGCTCGATCTCGGCGATCACGGTGTCGTCGTAGGTTGGCTCGTGGTGGAAGAGGACCAGCCGCCGCGCGTTGCACGCCTGCGCCACGGCGATCGCCATGTCGGGGGTGCTGTGGCCCCAGCCCTGCTTGGGCTTGGCCGGGTTGGTGTAGTCCTCGATCCGGTACTGCGCGTCGTGGATCAGCACGTCGGCGTCTTTGGCGAACTTGACCAGCCGCTGGTCGCTCTGGACATACCCCTCGGTGTCGGTCGCGTAGACGATCGACTTGTCGCGCCAGGAGATGCTGTAGATATTCACGCCGCTCTTGGGGTGCGCGTAGCTGTGGTAGGTGCGCACCCGCACCAGGTCCGGCGACGAGTCGATCTCGTTGTGGAAGATGTTCAGCACCTGGACGTCGGCCTGGCCGGGGCCGATCAGCACGATGTCGGTCTCGTTGACGTTGCGCAGGATCTTCAGCGAGGGCAGATCCTCGAGCGCGACTGGGAAGTTGGGTGGCAGCATGGCGTGCGAGAGGGTCTCTTCGAGATCGCTCTCGAACACCTTGGGCCCCAGAATATGCAGCGTGCTGGCGCCGGAGTAGGCCGGGTCGAAGAAGGGGAAGCCCTGGGTGTGGTCGTTGTGCATGTGGCTGAACAGGATCGTCGCAACTACCGGGTGGCCGCCGTTCGAGCGCGAGCGGCGCATCAGATCGGCTCCGAGGTTGATAATGCCGGTGCCCGCGTCGAGAATAATCGTATGCGGGCCGGCCTGTATTTCGGCACAGGCCGTGTTCCCTCCGACCCGCACCGTGCGTGGCCCCGGCACCGGGTAGCTCCCTCGCACCCCCCAGAACCGAATGATCATATCGTCCGGCATCTGACAGCCCCTCCTCGTGTGCGCGCTGCGCTGCGCGCTGGCATTGCAAGCATGTGTGAGTACAATGTTCGCCTACGGACGTGGCTCTGACCACGTGCGCAGCATCTGGACCAGCAGCCGTACGCCGACGCCGGTCGCGCCTTTGGGCATGTAGGCCTTCTGGGGTTTGGACTCTGCCAAGGCGGTGCCGGCGATATCCATATGGACCCACGGGTAGTCGCCGGCGAAGTTGGACAGGAACGCCGCCGCAGTGATCGCGCCGCCGTAGCGCCCGCCGGTGTTCTTGACGTCGGCGATCTCGCTCTTGACCATCTCCTTGTATGGCGCCCACAGCGGCAGCCGCCAGGCTCGCTCGCCGGTCGCCTCGCCGGCCTGCAGGATTCGCTCGGCCAGCGCGTCGTCGTTGCCCATAATGCCGATCGCGTGATGCCCGAGCGCGACGACGATCGCGCCGGTCAACGTCGCCAGATCGACGATAGCATCCGGCTGATACCGTTGCGCATAATATAACGCGTCGGCGAGGACAATTCGTCCTTCGGCGTCGGTGTTCAGCACCTCGATCGTCTTGCCGCTGAGTGTCGTGATGATGTCGCCGGGCTTGTAGGCCATGCCGCTGGGCATATTCTCGGCCGCGCTGATCAGCCCGACGACGTGCAGCGGCAGCTTGAGCTCGGCGACGACCTGCAGCGTACCGATCACCGCCGCCGCGCCGCTCATGTCGGTCTTCATCTCGTCCATGCGGTCGGCCGGCTTGATCGAGATGCCGCCGGTGTCGAAGGTGATCCCCTTGCCGACCAGGCAGATCGTCGGCGCGCCAGCGGCAGGCCCGGAGGCGCTGCCGTTGCCGCCATACTCCATGATGATGAACCGCGGCGGCTGAGCCGAGCCCTGCCCGACGCCGATGATCCCGCCGAAGCCCTGCGCCTGCAGCTCCTCGATGCCCAGCACGGTCACGTCGACGCCGGCGCGCGCGCCGGCGGACTGTGCGGCCTCGGCCAGCCCGGCGGGCGGCAGATCGTTGCCGGGGGTGTTGGCCAGGTCGCGGGCGAGCGCCACGCCGCGGGCGATCGCCTGGCCCAGCCTGATGGCGCCTTCGATCGCGTCGTCCTTGGCGCTGGCGACGATCGTCATCTCGGCGGGCTCGCGCCGGTCGCCGTCGGGCAGCCCGGTCTTATAGCGCTGGAAGCGGTACAGGCCAAGCGAGGCGCCCTCGGCCAGCGCCTGGGCTGCCGCCGCGGGCGCTACCGTCTCGGCCGCGGGCAGATCGATCGTGAAGCTGTCGACGCGCAGGTCGCGGGCGCGCTGGGCGGCGAGGGCGGCGGCCTCGGCCAGCCGCTCGGCCGTGATCTGCGCGCGCTTCCCGAGCCCAACCAGCAGCACGCGCCGCGCCGGCAGCGCGCCGCGCGCGTACAGAAGCAGCGTCTGCTTGAATGTGCCGGCCCAGTCGCCATCCTCCAGCAGGCCCACGAGCGGCTGTGGCAATGGCTCGCTCTCCCAGCCGCCGATCGCCAGCAGCGGTGTCTCGCGCACCAGCGCGTCGCCGTATGTCGCCGAGATCTTCATCGTACCTTTCTTTCCAGCGCTGCGGTCGCGTCGACCAGGCGCTCCGCGCGTGCCTGAGTATCGTCAATCATAACGCCTGCTCCGCGATCTTCGCGCGACGCGCTGTTCGAGCAAGCGTGGCTTGGTGTCTGTAGCGTGCAGGCGCGGCTTGGTGTCTGTAGCGTGCAGGCGCATGACCCAGAGAAAACTTCGCCGGCCTCCTCGTCGGCAAGAGTGTGCTTTGCCCGAGAAAAAGACCGACGGCGGGCGGCTCGCTTGAGTCGCAGCGTCGTGACTGCGAGGGTGAAACCGCCAGAGTATCGGTTTCCATTATATCATAGGGGGCAACAGCCTATGGGATGTCGTAAACGCACCCAAATTACAAAATAGGAGCAATTGGGCAAAAAGCAGTTGTGATGGGCTTCGCTAGCTTTTCAGTCGATCCGTGGTGGGGTGGGGGTGTGCGGGCGGCTCCGCCGCCCACACCCCCACCGGGTTTGAACCCTGACGCTTTGCGAATAGCGAACACTTGTGCTATCAGGCTGTCCCATGCTATAATGCCCCGCAGGAAGAGCCTCTACGAGTAAACGGAGTACGACGACGATGAGCCAGTTCGACCGCCGCACGCAGCAGCGCGAGCTGCGCGCCCAGCTTGACCGCGAGTTCCCCGACTTCGAGCTGCTGAACTGGTACATCCAGTTCCGCGAGCTGAAGGCGGCCCACCCCGACACGGTTCTGCTGTACCGCCTTGGCGATTTCTACGAGACGTTCGACGACGACGCCAAACTCGTCGCGGAGCTGCTCGAGGTCACGCTTACCTACAAGAAGTTCGCGAACCACAGGCGCACCAAGGCCGAGCAGCGCGCGCCGATGGCCGGCATGCCCTACCACGCGATCGAGCGCTACGTCAGCGCGCTGGTCGGCGCGGGGTATCGCGTGGCGATCGCCGAGCAGACGTCGGAGACGCCGTCCAGCAAGTCCGACACGCGGCCGAAGTCGGTGTTCGCCGCGGGCATCGAGCAGAGCGGCCGGCGCCGGGATATCGTCGACCGCGAGGTCGTGCGGGTGATCACGCCGGGGACGGTGATCGACAGCGGCATGCTGCCCGCCGCGCAGAACAACTACCTGGCGGCGCTGATCGCCGAGGGTGCGCGCGTCGGGCTGGCCTACGCCGACCTGAGCACCGGCGAGTTCTGCTGCACCGAGTTCGCCGGCGACGGCGCGGCCATCCAGGCCCAGGGCGAGCTGGCGCGGCTCCAGGCCGTCGAGGTGCTGGTGGCCGACGACGCGGCGCTGCGCCTGCCGGGGCTCGACCCGGCCAGCGCGCGCCTCGAGCACGACCTGGAGTTCATGACCAAGGGCGAGCGCGAGCGGCCGACGCGCTGCTCCAGCAGCTGCGCGTGCGCTCGCTCGACGGCTTTGGCCTGCGCGACAAACCCCTGGCGGTGCGCGCGGCCGGCGCGGTGATCCAGTACATCCACGAGACCCAGCGCGGCGCGGCCAGCCAGATCGCGTCGCTGCGCACCTACACCACCGGCGGGACGATGTTCCTCGACCCGCAGACGCGCCGCAACCTGGAGCTGCTGGAGGGCGCGGGCGGCAAGGCCAAGGGCTCGCTGGTCGGCGTGCTCGACCAGACGCGCACGCCCATGGGGGCGCGCCTGCTGCGGCGCTGGCTCTCGCAGCCGCTGCTCGACATCGGGCAGCTCGTCGCGCGCCAGGACGGCGTGGCTCACTTCGTCGACGACGCGCTGACGCGCGCGACCGTGCGCGAGCGGCTCAGGCAGGTCGGCGACCTGGAGCGGGCGGTCAACCGCGTGATCCAGGGCGTCGGCGTCGCGACGCCGCGCGATATGGTGCGGCTGCGCGAGGCGCTGCGTGCGTTGCCGGCGCTGGCCGAGGCGCTGGTGGGTTGGGCGCCCCCCGGGGGCCAGGGGCCAGGGGCCAGGGGTCAGGGGTCAGAGGTCAGGGGTCAGGAGTCAGAAGTCGGCGCCGATCGTGTGGCGGATGGCGAGGGTTCGTGGTGGGTCGAGGGAGGAGACGACGCTGTAGATGAGCCCCAAACCTCAAGCCCCAAGCCCCAGGCCCCAAGCCTGCGCGAGCGTCGCGAAGCGAAGCGGCGCGTGGCAGCGCGCTACGACGACGATCTGTTCGGCGAGGAGGGCTGGGACGACGAACCTGTCGACGACCGGGCGACCGGGCGACCGGGCGACCGGGCGACCGAGCCTGATGAAAGTGGTTCCGAACGTGTGGAATCGCCCCCTCGCCCCCTCGCTCCGTCGCCTACTCGTCTCCCTGCGGATGAGCTGGACCCATGTTCGGATGTCCTGGCGTTCCTCGAGCAGGCGCTGGACGACGACCCGCCGGCGCTGCTGGGAGCCTCGAACTACCTGCGCGCCGCCGAGGAGAACGGCGAGGTGCCGCGCCGGGTCGTCCGGCCGGGGTTCGACGCGGATATGGACCTGATCGTCGAGAAGAGCCTGCAGGCGCAGATCTGGATCAACCAGCTCGAGCCGAAGGAGCAGGAGCTCACCGGCATCAGATCGCTGCGCGTCGACTACAACAAGGTCTTCGGCTACTACATCGAAGTTCCGCGCAGCTTCGCCGACAAGGTGCCGAGTACTTATGTCCGCAAGCAGACTCTGGTGACGGGCGAGCGCTACATCACGCCCGAGCTGAAGGAGTACGAAGACATCGTGCTGCGGGCTCGCGAGCGGCTGGCCGAGCTGGAGCAGAAGGCCTTCGCGCGGATCTGCGCGGCGGTGGCGGCCGAAGGGCCGCGCCTGCTGGCGACGGCGCGCGCGCTGGCCGAGGTCGACGTCTACGCCGCGCTGGCCGAGGCCGCCGTGCGCGGCCGCTACGTCCGGCCGGTCCTGCGCGACGACGCGCGGCTGCGGATCGCCGGCGGGCGGCACCCGGTGGTCGAGCAGATGCTGGACGAGCCGTTCATTCCCAACGACGCGACACTCGACACCGATGAGCACCAGCTGCTGATCGTCACCGGCCCGAACATGGCCGGGAAGTGCCTAAGCGGCGACACGCTGGTCTTTACCGATCGGGGACTCGTGCCAATCGTAGATTTGATGCCGGAGAGTGTGCCCGAGGGTGAGTTTACTGAGATGACGTGCCAGGTGCGTGGACTGCATAGGAATAGCGCAGCGACGCATTTCTATCGGGGCGGCCGGAAAGCGACAGTTAAGCTCACGACTCGCATGGGCTACCAGATCGAAGGAACGCCAGAGCATCGTGTATGGGTGCGCCATCCCGACGGTAGTGAGGGATGGAAGCTTCTGGGAGACATTGTTAGGGGCGACATCGTCGCGATCGAACGCCAGATCGATTTGTGGGGCCAACAGACCAAGATAGATCATTCGATTGTCGAACGAGTCAGAAGGGCCAAGCAGTATCGCCTCCCTGACGAATTGAATGAAGATTTGGCCTACTGCATCGGCCTGCTGATTGGCGACGGTACCCTGACTTATTCCGATGGCTTCATCTTGACGACGCACGATACCTTCATCGCTGATGAGTTTCGTCGGATTGTCAAGCAACTATTCGACTATGAGGTTCGTTGCAGATCTACCGACGATAACTACGCTGTCGGTAGTAAGCAAATCCGGGCATTTCTGGCAAGTCTTGGAGTGGGACATGGCCGCGCACATGAGAAGTATGTGCCGCAATCGATCCTAATGGCTCCTAAGCACATCGTTATCGCCTTCTTACAGGGATTGTTCGACACTGACGGCTACGCTAACAAGCGCTACGGTGGTGTGCAGCTAGCTACGGCTGCCGAGCGGCTGGCACATGAGGTGCAGTTGCTGCTGTTGAACTTGGGAATAATCGCCTCGTTGCGTGTGAAGCAGACATCAGCCAAGCCTAGTTATCAAGTATCGATCTATGGAACTGATGCTATTGCTTTCCACCAAAGAGTCGGATTTCGACTACCACGAAAACAAGCGCGACAGGAGTTGGCATCACCTATACGGATGCCCAATATCGGCGGCATCCCCTACCTGAAGGACACGCTCAAACAAGTTCAAGCGCAGATCGTTGCCACGATCGCTAAACCAGTGGCGCTGAAGCACAACAAGAGTGTCAACTCGATCTTCTATACTTACATTCCAAATGGCCGGAACATATCGTACACTAAACTGGACGAGCTCATCAACTATTGCCGCCAGAGCGCTGTAGCGTGCTCTGAACTGGAGGAATTGCAGACGAAGCGCTACTTCTACGATCCGATCACGATCATCGATTCGGGTGAGGCCGAGGTGTACGATCTTTCAGTTGAGGTCGATCACGCATACGTCGCCAACGGCTTTGTCAGTCATAACTCTACCTGTCTGCGTCAAGTGGCGCTCATAGTGCTGATGGCCCAGATCGGCTCCTTCGTGCCGGCCGACGCGGCCGAGATCGGCCTGGTCGATCGGATCTTCACCCGCATCGGCGCGCAGGACGACATCGCGACCGGCCAGAGCACCTTCATGGTCGAGATGATCGAGACGGCGGCGCTGCTGGTCCAGAGCACCCGGCGCAGCCTGATCATCCTCGACGAGGTCGGGCGCGGCACCAGCACCTACGACGGCATGGCGATCGCGCGCGCCGTGGTCGAGTACATCCACAACGAGCCGCGGCTCGGCTGCCGGACGCTGTTCGCGACGCACTACCACGAGCTGACCGAGCTGGAGCAGGTGCTGCCGCGGGTCAAGAACTACCACATGGCCGCGGTCGAGCAGGATGGCGGGGTGGTGTTCCTGCACGAGCTGCGGCGCGGTGGGGCGGATCGCTCGTACGGCATCCACGTCGCCGAGCTGGCCGGCATCCCGCGGCCGGTAATCCGCAGGGCGAGCGAGCTGCTGGCCGAGCTGGAGCGGGGGCCAGGGGTCAGGGGCCAGGGGTCAGGGGCCAGGGGTCAGGGGCCAGGGGCCAGGGAGAAACCCAGCCCGACCCCCGACCCCCGACCCCCGAGCGCTGATCAGATCGGCCTGTTCGACCTGGCGCCCAGCCCGGTGATCGAGATGCTGCGGCGGCTGAACGTGAACGAGCTGAGCCCGATCGAGGCGCTGACCAAGCTGTACGAGCTGCAGCGCCTGGCCAACCAATAAGTGGTGGGGTGGAGGTGTGGGGGCGGGCTCTGCCCGCCCCCACACCTCCACCCCACCACAGCACGACTGCGAAGCAAGATGAGTCGTGACGACATCTTCACGTCGGTCCACAGCGCGAACCCGCTCGAGGAGACGCTGGAGCGGATCGTCGGGGCAATCAAGGCAAGGTTGCTGAGCCCCGGCGACCGGCTGCCGCCCGAGCGCGAGCTGGCGATCCAGCTGGGGGTCAGCCGCTCGACGCTGCGGCTGGTCTTGCAAAACCTGGTGCAGGCCGGCTGGCTGGAGGTGCGACGCGGGCGCAGCGGCGGCGCGTTCGTCGCGCGCTGGCCGGTGATGCCGAACCCGCGCCGGCTACCGGAGATCTTGACGAAGCATCGCCAGGGGCTGCCGGCGCTGCTCGACTACCGGCGCGCGGTGGAGAGCGCCGCGGCGGCCTTTGCGGCTGAGCGCGCCACGCCCGACGAGCTGGCCGAGCTCGAGGCGCTGACCGGCGCGATCGATGGGCGCGAGCGCGACTTCGAGGCCTACCGCGCCGGCGACGCGCGCTTCCACATCGGGATCGCGCGCGCGGCCCACAGCCCGCGGCTGCTCGAGGCGGTGACCGAGGTTCAGTCGGCGATGACCGAGGTGCTCGACGTGATCATCTACCACTCGGTCCACGTGCTCGGTCACTCGACCGACTACCACTGGCGCATCCTCGACGCCATCCGCACGCACGACGCCGAGGCGGCCCGCCGCTGGATGCTCGACCACGTCATGGCCACCGAGAACGTGATCTACGGCCTGGTGCCGGAGATCGTCGCCGAGGAGCCGGAGGCGTGAAGCGCAAAGCGCAAAGCGCAAAGCGCAAAACGCGAAATGTGAAACGTGAAGCGCAAAGCGCAAAGCGTAAAGCGTGATGCGTGATGCGGCTGGCGAGCGCTCCTCAAAACTCAGAACTCAAAACTCAGAACTCAGAACTCGCGCTACTCGCGCCGGTATGGCTTCAGCAGCGCTGCCGGGTAGCTGGCATTGCGGCTGGCCAGGACCAGCGCCGCGATCGTCACCAGGTAGGGCAGCGCCAGCAGCGCCTCGTATGGCACCAGCGTGATGCCCTCGGCCTGCAGGCGCAGCTGGATGGCCTGGACCGCGCCGAACAGCAGCGCGCCGGCGAGCACCTTGACCGGATTCCAGTTGCCGAAGATCACCAGCGCGATCGCGATCCAGCCGCGCCCGGCGATGATCCCGAACGTAAACGCGCCGAGCTGGGCCAGCGAGAGGAACGCGCCGGCCAGGCCCATCAGCGCCCCGCCGGCGATCAGCGCGGCGTAGCGGATGCGAAAGACGTTCACGCCGGCCATGTCGGCGGCCTCGGGGTTCTCGCCGGCCGCGCGCAGCCGCAGCCCGAAGCTGGTGCGGTAGAGCAGCCACCAGATCAGCGGCACCAGCGCCAGGCTGAGGTAGGTCAGCGTGTACTGGTGGAATAGCTCGCCCAGCGGCCCGAGCGCGGCCAGCGGGTCGATCTGCGCGAACGGCTCGATGCGCGCCTGGGTGCCGCTGGCGCCATAGCGCAGACGATAGAGGAACAGCGCCAGCCCGGTCGCGAGCAGCGTCATGCCCAGCCCGGAGACGTGCTGGTTGAGGCCGAACGACACCGTCAGCAGCGCCATCAGCAGCCCGAACAGCGCGCCGACCAGGATCGCCGCGAGCAGCCCGGCCCACAGCGAGCCGGTGAGCGCTGCGACCACGAAGCCGGCGAAGGCGCCGGCGAACATCGTGCCCTCGATGCCTAGGTTGAGCACGCCCGCTCGCTCCGCCAGCGTCTCGCCAAGCGCGGCGAACAGCAGCGGCGTGGCGACGCGCAGGGTGGCGGCGGCGAGCGCAATCAGCGTTAGCAGCATAGCTTGGGCTTTCAATCTTTAAGACAAGGTTTCGCGCAGCCAAAGAACCTTATCTAATCTCTAATCTCTAATCTTCTTCTACGATTGAAGTACAGGACCACCAGCGTCGTCAGCAGCAGGGTCGCCTGCACGACGTCGCCGAGATAGGTCGGGACGCCGAGCGTGCGGCTGACCTCCTGCGCGCCGGTCTCGATCAGGCCGATGAACAGCGCCGCCAGCCCGACGCCCCAGGCGCTCAGGCCGCCGAGCGTGGCCATCACAATGCCCGAGTAGCCGTAGCCGGGCGAGAGCGCGTCGATCAGGTGGCGGTGGATTCCTGCGACCTCGCCGAGGCCGGCCAGCCCGGCCACGCCGCCGCTGACCAGTGCGGCGGTCAGGGTCGTGCGGGTCACGTTCACGCCGAGGAAGCGCGCGGCCGCGCGGCCGCGCCCGACGGCGCGCATCCGCAGCCCCAGCGCCGTGCGGCCGAGCACGCCGCCGAGCAGCGCCAGCGCCAGCAACGCTACCAGGAAGCCCAGGTGCAGCCGCGAGCGCGGGATCAGCGCCGGAAACGTGGCGGCGGCGGCGAGGTTGGGCGACTGCGGCCACTGCGTCACCGGGTTGCGCCAGGGGCCGTTGAGCAGGGCGCTGACCAGGAACAGCATCACCGAGTTCAGCAGCAGCGTGGTGACGACCTCGTCGACCTCCAGCCGCGTCTTCAGGAAGGCCGGCAGCCAGGCCCAGGCCATGCCCGCCAGGAACCCGCCGGCGATCATCAGCGCGATCGCCAGCGGCGCGGGCCAGCCG
>WNGB01011612.1_pt1 | contig 14291 bp, 14 predicted proteins | sample 5400681 | NCBI WGS metagenome assembly WNGB01 (sample SAMN13153367, study PRJNA577476) | soil metagenome | isolation source: 115 cm soil or saprolite under grassland replicate 2 | place: USA:California | collected 2016-06-15 | reverse complement strand
GCTGCTCGCGCTCGGCGGTGTCGTGCTCGCGCTTGCCGGCCTGGGCTTCGACCAGAACTGGCTCTCGATCTTCGGGACGGGCGTCGCGGTTGCGGGCCTCGCCCTGAGAGTGGTGGTGCGCGTTCGTGCCGAGCGGACTGCGGCCGCCGTGCAGCGGGTCCTCGGCCCGGGTGAAGAGCGCGAACGAGTCTTCGAGCGGCTTGCGGAGACCGTGGGCCGCCTCTGGCCGCATGACTGGCTGGGGCTGCTCTCCTGGGACGAGGACGGGCTCGGCGGCTCCGTCGAGCACTCGCGCGGTGCCGGCGGGCCTGCGCCGGCCGCGGTGACGGGCTGGCTCGTTCGCGAGGCAGAGTCCGGCCCGGCCGCGATCGTCGCATCCGGCGCGGACCTGGGCCTCGACGGGATCGCCGTGGCGCTCCCCCTCCGGCGGGACAACAGCACGCTCTTCGGGTTCCTCGTCGTCACCGCGCCCAGGCTGCCGCCCCGGCACGTCGAGCTGGCGCTGCTCGAGTCCCTCGACGAGATCGGTCTGGCGCTCGCGGACCGGCCCGAGTTACACCGGGACGCCGCTCGGGATGCCCAGGCGCTCGAGACAGTCACGAACGCGCGCGATCTCGCTCTCGTCCGCTTGGACGAGGGGTAGGCGGAGGCCTCCGACCTCATGGCCAAGAAGATTGAGCGCGGCCTTGATGGCGATGGGGTTGGTCTGGACCTTGAGCAGCTCGTACGCCGGCTCGAGCTCCTGGTCGATACGGCGCGCCGTTTCCGCGTCGCCCTCGCGGAAGGCGCGGACCATGGCCTTGACCTGAGGTCCGACGACGTGCGTGTGAACGCAGACACCGCCGATGCCGCCGAGCTCGAGGAACGGGTAGATAAGGACGTCGTCCCCCGCGTAGAGGTCGAGATCGGTCTCCGCGACGATGCGTCGCGCCTGGACGAGGTCGTCATTCGCTTGCTTGACCGCCCTGACGGTCGGGATCTCCGCGAGGGAGACGATCGTCTCCGGCTCGATGTTGATCACGACGCGGCCGGGGATGTTGTAGACGACGATCGGCCTGTCGCTGACGTCGGCGATAGCCCGGAAGTGCTCGACGATCCCGCGCGCGGGCGGCTTGTTGTAGTACGGCGTGACGACGAGGAACCCGTCTACACCGAGCTCGTGCGCTTCACGCGTCAGGTGGACGGAATGGGCGGTCGAGTAGGTGCCGGTGCCGGCGACGACGGTGGCGCGTCCACTCAGCGTGTCGACGGCGACCCGGAACAGCTCGAGCCGCTCGTCATCGGTGAGAGTGGGACTCTCCCCGGTCGTCCCGGCGACGACGAACCCGTCGGAACCACTCTCGACGAGGTGCTGCGCGAGTTCGCGGAAGCGCTCGAAGTCGACGGAACCGTCGGCCCTGAAGGGCGTGACGATGGCGGTCAGGACCTCGCCTAGCACGGCCTCGTAGTCTACCCCGGTGCCCCCGACGATCCGGGACGCGCGGCCCACGGACGCCGATGCGATCGCAGATCTGCTCGGGCAGCTCGGCTATCCGGCAGAGGCCTCGGCGATCGAGTCGCGCCTGGAGCGACTGCGGATCGTCGGCGACCGCGTCGTGGTGGCGGAGCTCGACGGACGGGTTGCCGGACTTGCGCAGCTGCACGTCTCCCCGGCGATCGAATACGAGCAGCCGGCGGCGAAGCTCAGCGCGCTCGTGGTGGACGAGTCTCATCGCGGCCAGGGCATCGGCCGCGCGCTGGTCGAGGCGATGGAAGCCGAAGCGCGTGCACGCAATTGCGTCCTGCTCTTCCTCACCACCGCGGCACGCCGCACGGAGGCGCACACCTTCTACGAAAGCGTCGGCCTCGAGGAGACCGGCAAGCGCTTCGCGAAGTACCTCCGCGACGCGTGACACACCCCCGGCACAGTGTCTGACACCAGGCTGTGGCTGGGTGGACGTGGCGATATTGGCGCGCCGCGGGGCATCGTTCCGGACGCTGTGGAAAGCGCGTCACACTTTCGTAACGGTGTCTGACACCTGGCCGTGGCGACGACGGCCACGTCCGTCGTAGAGGTCCTAACAGACACCCAGCCGTGGCTCGGGGGACATGGCGCGCGCGTCCCTCAGCGGCTTGCCTTCGAGCGCTGCGGAGAGCGCGTCACACTTTCGTCACGGTGTTCGACACCCCACGTTACGGCCGCACGCTGAGCGCGTAGTCGACCCACTCGGCTCGCGCAGCGCCGAGGCGGTCGTAAACTCGCGCGGATCAGCTCGTCGGCGACGCCTGTTCCGCGTGCAGTGGGCGCGACGTAGAGGTCGTTCATGATCCCGACGCGTGCGGCGATCAATGTGCTCCAGCTCCAATACAACGTCGCGAACCCCACCGCCGCGCCGCCGTTGCGGGCGATCAGTTGAATCCCCTCACGGTCGGGGTCGGCGATCAGCGCATGCGAGACTGCGAGGAGAGCGTCGTCGGAGGGTGCCACCTCGTAGAAGTCGCAGTACGCGCGGACCAACGCCAGCAGCTCGGCGAGATCGGCACCCGTCACCCGCGAGATCGCTATCAAAGCAATGCGTCCAAACCGACCGTGAGGCCGGGCGGCAGGCCGCGCAGTTTCTCCAGCGCCAGCATTACTCCCGGCACGAACGCTTCGCGCGAAAACGTGTCATGGCGAATCGTCAACAGCTGCCCCTCGCCGCCGAAGAGCACCTCCTGGTGCGCGAGGAGTCCCGGCAGCCGCACCGAGTGGATAGCGGGATCGCCGCCGAGCAGCTCCGCCGTCGCCTTCGCAGTCCCCGACGGGGCGTCCTTCTTCGCCTCGTTATGGAGCTCCACGATCTCCGCGCGGGGCATCAATGCGGCGGCCTCGCGCGCGAAGCGCATCATCAAGACCGCGCCGAGTGCGAAGTTCGGGGCGTGGAAGCATCCGACGCCCGCTTCGCGCGCCAGCTCATCGATGCGCGCGTGGTCGAAACCTGTCGTCCCGATGACGCAAGGCAGCCCGCGCTCGACCGCGGCGGTCACGTTCGGCTCCACCGCCTCCGGTGCAGTGAAGTCGACCATCGCCTCGGCCTCATGGAGCTCGACGAGCTCGTGCCCTGCCACCTCGAGCGCCGGCGCGAGGACACGCCCGACCTTGCCGCCGCGGCCGTTAAGGACGATCTTCATCTGCCGAGCGAAGCGAGGGCACAAACTCCGGCCCGCGGAAAATGCGCGGCATTTTTCGCGGTTATCACGCAGCGCGCGCGAGCGCGGACGGATTGATTCGTCGCGCGGCCCCGCGGAATACCCGCTCGCTTGGCCCGATCCCGGAGATCGACAGCTTCTCCGGCGCGAACAGCAGCCCGGCGAGCTCGGCGACCTCGTCCGCCTCGACGGCCTCGATCTCCGCGATGATCCGCTCGAAGGAGAGCAGCTCCGTGTCCGTGATGAGCGACTTGCCGAGTCGGCTCATCCGATTCGAGGTCGACTCCATCGAGAGCATGATCCGACCCTTCAGGTTCTCCTTCGCACGCGTGAGCTCGTCCGGCCGGAGGTTGCCCGCCGCGATGTCGAGGATCTGCTCGCCGGTGATCTCCAGACAGGGCGCGAGGTTCTCCTCACGCGTCCCGATGTAGACGCCAACCAGGCCGGTGTCCGTGTACTGCGAGGCGAAGGAGTAGACGGAATACGCCATGCCCCGCTTCTCGCGGATCTCCTGGAAAAGGCGCGACGAGGCCGAGCCGCCGAGGATGGAGTCGAGCAGCGAGGCGGCGAAGCGCCGCCGGTCGGAGCGCGCGATCCCGGGAGCGCCCACGCAGACGTGGTACTGCTCGGTGTCCTTCTTCGCGAAGCGAAACCCCGGCGGCGGGGTCTTCACCAGCGGTCGCCTCACACGCGCCCCGCCCGCGGGCGGGCGCTGCTGGCTCTGCGCGCGCTGCAGCATCCGCACGAGCCGGTTGTGCTCGACGTTCCCCGCCGCGGCGATGACGACATTCCCGCCCGCGTACATCTGCCGGTGGTACGTGGAGAGCACCCGCTTCGTCACCGACGAGATCACCTCCGCGGTGCCGATCACCGGCCGTCCGAGGGCGTGGCGTCCGAAGACCGCCTCCGAGAACAGATCGTGGACGAGCTCCTGCGGTGTGTCCTCGTACATGGCGATCTCCTCGAGTACGACCTCGCGCTCCGCATCGAGCTCGGAGAAAGCGGGCGCGAACACCATGTCGGTCATCACGTTGAGCGCCGTCTGGACATGCGAATCGGCCACGCGCGCGTAGACCATCGTGTGCTCGCGCGACGTCGCCGCATTCAGCTCGCCGCCGAGGCCATCGAAGATCTCCGCGATCTGCTGCGCCGTGTAGGCGCGCGAGCCCTTGAAGAGCAGGTGCTCGATGAAATGTGAGACGCCGGCCTTGGCGTCCGTCTCATCGCGCGAGCCGGCGCCGATCCAGAACCCGAGTGCCACCGAGCGGACGCTCGGCACACGCTCGGAGATAACTCGCTCGCCAGAGTCCAGCTCGGACAGGACGTACTTCTGCACCCCGGCATTATCCTGGCCCGGCGGGATGGCCGCCTACCGGTTCCTGACCACATGGCTCTTGGCGCGGTAATCGCAGCCGCAAAAGGCAAGTAACATTGTGTTACTTGGCCGAGAGCGGTGGGACGAGGTCACCGTGGGCCTCGAGCAGAAGATCGACGAGCTCGTAGATCTCGGCGAGCGAGAGCTCGGCGCCCGTGTGCGGATCGAGCATCGCCGTGCCCGTCGTTCATGACGTTAGCGTTGAACGTGAACGGCTCGCCCGTCTCGAGCGCACGCACGATCCGGCTGGCGTACTCGTCACTGCGGATCACGGAGACACCGGCGCCGTTCTCGAGCGACGCGCGCAGTCCCTCCCACTCCGCGATCTGCGCCTCGCAGCGGCGCGGATATTCGTCGAGCGGCACGCTGAACTCCTCCACGAGCTCCGGTCGCGCCCGCTTGATGAACCACGGGACGTATTCCGCGAGGTGCTCCGACGACTCCGTACAGAAGTAACCGAAGTGCCGTAGCACCTCGTAGCGGACGCGATTCCAGTCCGGAATGTCGTCCTTCTCCCGAAGCTCGGGATAGAGATCGTCGCCGCGGTGGCGCAGCTCGAGGTAGAACGCGAGGTGGTTGATGCCGGCGCAGCTGTACTCGAGCTCGTCTGCCGGAACGCCCACGTCGAGGGCAAGCTCGCGAGCCGTCCCCTGCACGGAGTGGCAAAGGCCGACGGTGCGGATCGGGCTCGCACGCGCGACCGCCCAGCAGAGCATGGCCATCGGGTTTACGTACTGGAGGAGGAGCGCGTCCCGACAGAGCTCCTCCATATCGCGGCAGACGTCGAGCAGGACGGGAATGGTTCGCAGCCCGCGCATGATCCCGTCGATTCCCACGGTGTGCCCGATCGTCTGACCGAGGCCAAACCGCTTCGGCAGCTCGAAGTCCGTCACCGTCGCTGGTCGGTAGCCCCCGACCTGCATCATCGTGATCACGTAGTCGGCGCCGTCGAGGGCCGCGCGGCGGTCGAGCGTCGCCTCGACGCGCCGCGGACGGGGGCGGTGAGACGCGCGGCTGGGGACGGTACGTCGCCGCGGTCGCGCAAGAGCTCGGCGCGGCCGGCCGGCCCGCGGTCGGGATCGAGGGTGTCGTCGAGGCGAACCTGCCGCGTGGCGCCGGGCTCGGCTCGTCGGGTGCGCTGGAGGTGGTCGTGGCGCTCGCGCTCTGCGCCGCGGCAGACTTCGAGCCCGATCCGCTCGAGCTCGCGCTTGCCTGCCAGCGCGCAGAGCGGCGCGCGGTTGGCGTTCCCTCCGGGATCCTCGACCAGGCGGCTTCGCTCCTCGGCCGAGAGGGCTGCGCACTCCTGCTCGACTGCGGGACGCTCGAGCGCCGCTGGGTGGAACTGCCCGAGGAGCTTGCGATCCTGGTCGTCGATTCCGGCGAGCGGCACAGCCACGAAGGGTCCGGCTACGCGGATCGCCGCGCCGAGCTCGAGTCCGGCCACCCCGCCCGGGTGCGCCACGTGCGCACCGAGAACGAGCGCGTCCGGGCAACCGTCGACGCGCTCGAGCGTGCCGACGCCACCCCACTCGGCCCACTCTTCGCCGCGAGCCACGCGAGCCTCCGCGACGACTACGAGGTCTCCACGCCGACGCTCGACCGACTGGTCCGAGCCGCACTCGACGCCGGCGCCCTCGGCGCGCGTCTCACCGGCGGGGGTTTCGGCGGTTCGGTCGTCGCGCTCGCGGAGCGTGACCGCGCCGAGACCGTCCTCCGCGACACGCTCGAGCGCGCAGGCGCTCAGGGATGGATCGTGCGCTCCGCGGCTGGAGCTACTCGATGCAGAAGGGATTGCGCTCTGGGTCGCGCATGACCGTCCACGTCACGTCGCCGGCAGTCTTCGTCTCCGTGACTGTTGCGCCCAAGCCGCTGAGGCGCCCGATCTCCGCCTCACGGTCGTCCGTCCTGAAGTCGAGGTGGATCGGATACGACTCCGGCCGCGACTTCTCGCGCCGCTGGAACAGGAACCGCGGCCGGCCGCCGCCGGGCGGACGCGTCACGTAGAACCCGCTGAGCTCTCGTTCATCGACGCCGGCATCCCGGAGCTGCTGGAGGAAGCTCTCGTCGATCTCCTCGTCCGGCCAACCCAGAGCCTTCGCCCAGAAGCGACCGAGGGGAATGGGCTGTGCACACGAGAACGTGACGTTGCCGACGAAGCGATTCGGGAGCGCGTTGGGCGGGCTTTGGATGCAGAAGCCGTTCCCTTCGGGGTCTCGCATCACGGTCCAGGTCTCGGACAGGTCGGCGATGGAATGCGATTTCGTCTCGACGAGCCGTGCTCCGAGCCCCAGCAAGCGCTGCAACTCCGCCTCACGGTCGGGCACGTTGACATCAAGGTGGATTGGAAGCTCGATCGTCGGGCTCTTCGGCATGTGCTTGAAGAAGAGCTCCGGACCGTCGCCTCGCGCAAAGCAGTCTTCGCCGCTCGGCTCCGCGGAGTAGCCGTCGAGAAGCTCGGCCCAGAATGCCGCCACACGCTCCGGATCCTCCGCCGCGAACGTGATGTGGTCGAGGCGCAGCACGCCGCCGATCCTACGTACGACGAGGGCGGCCGGAGCCGCCCTCGTCGCGTCTGCTTGTCCTCTTCAGCCTACCCGCGTTCGCGGTCGCGCCCGCGCCCGCCGCGGCCTCCGCGACGCTCGCGGTCACCGCGTGGCGGCCGGTCCTCAGTCCGCTCGCGCGGCGGCGCGTTCTTCGCCCGCTCGATCAGCTCCTCCGGGCTGACGGTGCCACCGTTCTCGTGCTTCTGGATCAGCTTCAGGCCGATGCGGCCTCGCGCCTTGTCCACCTCCTGGACGAGCACGTCGAGGATGTCACCGCGATTGATCACGTCCTCGATGTGGCCGACTCGGCCGGGGCCGACGTTCGAGACGTGCAGCAGACCGTCGGTCCCCTTCTTGAGCTCGACGAACGCGCCGAACTGTGTCGTCTTCACGACCTTGGCGTTCCTGAACTCGTCGCCGACCTCCGGCTCCTTCGTCAGTGACTCGATTGCCGCGATCGCGGAACTCGCCTTCGTCCCGTCGGTCGCGTAGATGAGGATCGTGCCGTCCTCCTCGATGTCGATCTGCACCTCGTTCTCGGCCTCGAGCGCGCGAATCGTCTCACCGCCCTTGCCGATCACCATCCCGATCTTCTCGGGGTCGATCTTCACGGTCGAGATGCGCGGTGCGTTTTCGCTCAGCTCCGCGCGGACTTCCGGAATCGCCTCGAGCATCTTGTCGAGGATGAAGCTGCGCGCCTGCTTCGCCTGCTCGAGAGCGCTCCGCATGATCTCCTGCGTGACGCCTGTGATCTTGATGTCCATCTGGAGCGCCGTGATCCCTTCGCGCGTCCCGGCCACCTTGAAGTCCATGTCTCCGAGGTGGTCCTCGGCCCCCTGGATGTCGGTCAGGATGACGTGGTCATCGCCCTCCTTCACGAGACCCATCGCGATGCCGGAGACCGGCGACTTGATCGGCACCCCGGCGTCCATCAGCGCGAGCGTCGAACCGCATACCGAGCCCATCGACGAAGAGCCGTTCGACTCGAGCGTCTCGGACACGATGCGGATCGTGTAGGGGAACTGGTCAGCCGGCGGAATCATCGCCTCGAGCGCGCGCTGCGCGAGCGCACCGTGGCCGATGTCGCGCCGTTTGGGACCGCGCATCATGCCCGTCTCCCCGACCGAGTAGGGCGGGAAGTTGTAGTGGTGCATGTAGCGACGGTCCGTCTCGAGCGACAGGTCGTCGATTCGCTGGCCCTCCTTCGCGGTGCCCAGTGTCAGCAGCGACATGATCTGCGTCTGCCCGCGCGTGAAGAGGCCCGAGCCATGGGTGCGCGGCGAGACGCCGACCTCGCACTCGATCGGCCGGATTTCCTCGGGGCTGCGGCCGTCGGGCCGGTTCTTCTCCACCGCGATCTTGCGGCGGACGAGCTCTTTGTAGATCGCCTCCGCCGCTCGCTTGACGTAGTTCTTCGTCATGGTGTCCTTCGTCGTCGCGGCCTCTCCCTCGCCGACCGCAGGGCCGACGGGAAACGGCAGCTCGACGGTCTCGACGATGCGGTCGAAGAGGAGTTGGCGCTTCGCCGACTTGAGCTCCTTCGAGTCCTGCTCGGCGTCGGTCAGTGCCCGCAGCTCGGCCTCGAACTGCTCCCGCACGGGATTCAGCACCGTTTCCAGCCGGATCCGCTCGAGCACCGTGGCCAGGCTCATCTTCCGCTGGGTCTGCCGGAGAACGTCGTCCTCGGTCGAGTCCATGCTCAGCTCGGGCAGCGCTTCCTCGATGATCGCGCCGGCGGCTCGGAGCCCTTCGGCGTCGATACGCTCGCGGATCGTCTCCCCGTCCTCGCGCTCGATGTCGTCCGTGACGCTCTCGTCTAGCCACTTCGACTTGCCCGCCCGACGCTGGAGGTCGAGCTGAGCCTCACACAGCTTGCTGATCTCCGACTGCGCGAGCTCGAGCGCCTCGAGGAGCTTGTCCTCGGGCACCTCGTTCGCGCCGGCCTCGACCATCGTCAGTCCTTCGAGCGTGCCGACGACGATCAGGTCGAGCTCCGTCTGCTCCTCCACCTCGGGCAGCGTCGGGTTGAGGACGAGCTCGCCGTCGAGCAGACCGATCCGCACGGCCCCGACCGGGCCGAGGAACGGCAGCGGCGAGATCATCAGCGCCGCCGAGGCACCGTTGATGCAGAGGATGTCGTGCGCGGTGATCAGATCGGCGCTGAGCACCGTGCAGATCACCTGCGTCTCGTTCTTGTAGCCCTTCGGCCACAGCGGCCGGATCGGACGGTCGATCATTCGCGCGGTCAGGATCGCCCGCTCCGTGGGTCGTCCCTCACGCTTGAAGAAGCCGCCCGGGATCTTCCCGGCGGCGTACATGCGCTCTTCGACGTCGACGGTGAGCGGGAAGAAGTCCGCGCCCTCGCGCGGCTCCATCCGGCCCTGCGCCGTCGCCAGCACCATCGTGTCTCCCGAACGGACGACGACGGCGCCGTCGGCCTGCTTCGCGAGCTTTCCGGTCTCGAATGAGATGTCGCGCCCGCCGACCGTCACGCTGACGTCGGCTTGGCGCTCGGTGGCAATCGCCATATGTTTATTCCTCCACTCCTGAGAGTGGGGATTTGAGTCAACCCCGTCTGCGTAATCGCGTCGGAGGCTCGCTCAAATCTCCACTCTCGTTGATTATGTCCCGTGCCAGACTTCAGTCTGCCTTGGGCGAACACTTCCTACGGGGGTTATCGCCTCAGCCCCAGCTCCTTGATGAGGGCGCGGTAGCCCTCGAGATCGCGTGTCTGGAGATACGTCAGGAAGCGGCGGCGGCGGCCGACGAGCTTGAGCAGGCCGCGCCGGGAATAGTGGTCCTTCGGGTGCGTGCGCAGATGCTCGGTCAGGTCGTTGATGCGCTGCGTCAAGAGTGCGACCTGCACCTTCGTCGATCCCGTATCGGCCGTATCCGCCCCGTGCTTGCGGACGATCTCCAGCTTGGCTTCCTTCGTGAGTCCCATGTCACCTCCGTGTCGTCAGTCCCAGCCATCGCCGGAAGCAGGCGAAAAGCCGCGGCTGCGGTCGCGGGACAGGGTAGCAGCGGCCAGGATTACTTGAGCAGCAGCTTCCCCACGCGGCGCTGCGCGACGACGAGGCCGATCACGCCGAGCAGCAGGAGATAGCCGGCGTTGACCAGCTGGATCCACCCGATCGTGCCGAGGTTGAGCGAGCGCAGCAGCTGGATGCCGTGGTACAGCGGCGAGAAGCGCACGACCCACTGGATCGCACTCGGATACGTGGAGATCGGGAAGAAGGTCGCCGAGAACAGGAACATCGGCAGCTGGAAGAGCCCGACGAACTCGAAGTCCTGCCAGGTCCGCATGTACGTCGTCGCGGCCACCCCTATACCCGCGAACGCGAACGCAATCAGGACTGCACCCGGCAGGGCGAGCAGCCCCCACGCCGACTCGATCAGGCCCAGAGAACCAGCGACGACCATGAACGCGACGGCGTAGAGGAAACCGCGGAAGAGAGCCCACGCGGTCTCGCCGACGGCGACGTCCACGGGACCGATCGGCGTCGCCAGGATCGCGTCGTACGTCCTCATGTACTTCATCTTCCAGAAGACGTTCGTCGCGTCGTAGATGGCGCCGTTCATCGCCGCCGAAGCGAGTAGAGCCGGCGCGACGAAGCTCGAGTAGTCGACGAGACGTCCGCCCGAGACCGGGACCTTCCCGACGAAGTGCCCGAGCCCGATGCCCATCGAGAAGAGATAGAAGAGCGGCTCGAAGAGACCGGAGAAGATGATCATCCACGTGCGCCGATAGACCATCAGGTTCCGCTCGAACAGGAGGCGTCCCCTGCTGCCGGCGAAGGCGCACGCGCTCAGTTGAACAACCTCTGCCGGTACGTCCGCTCGCCCCAGACCACTCCGGCGATCACGAAGAGCAGCAGGTATCCGACGTGTCCGAGCGCCCGGAGCAGATGCACGTTCCCGAGCGTGAGCTCGCGACACAGATCGACGCCGTGCCAAAGCGGCGTCGCGTAGGCGAGCCACTCGAGCGGCAGCGGCAGGCGCGAGACGGGGAAGAACGTTCCCGAGAACAGGAACATCGGGACGATCACGAAGCGGTTGTACGGGACGAACGCGCTGTCGGACTCGCGGGTCGCAGCGTAGGCGGCGGTCGGCGCGGTGAAGGCCAGACCCAGCAGGACGACTGCCGGTAGCGCGACGATTCCAAGGTATGAGTTGACTCCCCCGAACGCGGCGATCACCACGAGGTAGACGGCGCTCGTCGAGGCGATACGGGTGGCCATCCAGAGCTGGTGCCCCCCAAAGATGTCGCGGACTCCGAGCGGCGTCGCCAACATCGCGAAGTACTGCCGCGTCCACGAGAACGATCCGACCACCGGCCATGAAGCCTCGCCGGAGGCGATCTGCATTGCAGTCGCGGCCAGCATCCCGGGCGCGACGAAGTCGAGGTACGCGACGCCGAGCGGCTGACCGCCCGAACGGTTGACCAGCGTGCCGAGCCCGATCCCGAGCGCGCTGAGGTAGAAGACCGGGTTGATCACGCTCGTGATCACCGTGCCGCGCCAGACGCGCCTGTACTGGAGGAGCCAGTACTCGTAGACGCGCAGCGACGGCGCAAGCGCGGTCATTCGTCTACCAGTGTGCGCCCCGTGAGGTGCAGAAAGACGTCCTCCAGGGTGGAGCGTCGCACGAGCATGCTGTCCGGTTGCAATCCGAGATCGTGAACGCCGGTAGCCGTCTCGTCCCCGTCATCCGTGTACAGGAGCACGCGGTCCGGCAGCTCCTCGAGGCGCCGAGCCAGTCCGTCCACCCGCCTCGCTATGTCCCCCGGCCGCTGGTCGGGGGCGAAACGAAGTTCGACCACCTCGCGCGTCGAGAAACGGCGGATCAGCTCGGGTGGCGATCCCTCCGCGACGATCTTCGCCTTGTCCATGACGACGAGGCGGTCGCACAGCTGCTCGGCCTCGTCCATGTAGTGCGTCGTGAGGATCAGCGTCACGCCACTCTGTTTGAGCCGAAAGAGTCGATCCCAGACGGTGTGACGCGCCTGAGGATCGAGGCCCGTCGTGGGCTCGTCGAGCAGGAGCACGTTCGGCTCGTTGACCAGGGAGCGCGCGATCGTGAGGCGCCGCTTCATTCCGCCCGAGAGTGGTTCCACCCGGCTGTTGGCTCGCTCGTTCAGCTGGACGAACTCCAATAGCTCGTCGGCCCGGCGGCCCAACTCTGCGCGCGGGAGGCCGAAGTAGCGGCCGTAGATAATGATGTTCTCTCGCACGGTGAGCTCGTTGTCGAGCGTGTCCTGCTGGGGCACGACCCCGAGGCGTGCCCGGATCTCCGCACCATGAGTCACGGGGTCGAGCCCAATGATGCGCAGGGTGCCGCCCGACGGCGGCGAGACGCAGCCGATCATGCGCATCGTCGATGTCTTGCCGGCGCCATTCGGCCCGAGGAACCCGAACGCCTCGCCGTGCTGCACGTCGAAGTCGATTCCGTCCACGGCGACGAGCGCGCCGAAGCGCTTCACCAGCCCGCGGGCATGCACCAGCGGCAGCTGCTCGGCAGCACCCGCCACTCCTGCAACCTAGCGGCTGCGCGGACCGTTCAAGAAGAGCGCTAGCTTCTTAGCGATGCAGGCGGCTGTGGCGGCGGGACATCCGGCGACGACTGCGGCGGGAGTCGAGGTCCTCGAGCAGGGCGGCAGCGCCGCGGACGCGGCCGTCGCGGCCGTCCTCGCTTCGTGCGTCGCCGAGACTGTGATGACGGGTCTGCTCGGCGGCGGTCACGCGATCTACTTCGAGGCGGCGAGCGGAACGGCCCGGAGTCTCGACTGCTTCGTCGCCATACCGGGTCTCGGCGCGGAACCACGGGAGGCGGAGCTCATCCAGCTGGCCGTCCCATTCGGCGCAGAGCTCGTCCACTACGCAGTCGGCCCTGCGTCCTGCGCTGTCCCCGGCCTGCCTGCGGGCCTGGATGCGCTCTGGCAAGAGTATGGCCGTTTGCCGTGGCCGGTCCTTGCAGGCCCTGCGATCTCCCTCGCCCGCGAGGGAGTCGTGGTTCCTCCCGCGCATGCATCCTGCCTCGCGATGCTCGCACCCGTGATGACGATGAACGAAGGCGCCGCCATCTACGCCCCGGGCGGGCAGCTCCTGCAGGCGGGCGATCGACTCCACCAGCCGGGTCTCGTGGACGCACTCGAATCGATCGCGGAGGAAGCTTCACCTGTGTACACGGGAACGATCGCGGACGACCTGCTCACGCTTTGCGAGGAACGCGGCGGCCTCGTGACGCGTACGGACCTCGCGGCCTACGAAGCGAGGTGGACTGAGCCAGTGCAGGTTCCGTATCTCGATGGCCGTCTGCTCACGCGCGGAGGACTCTCAGGCGTACCCGAAACAGTGCGGCGCCTGCCCCTGCTCCGGGGACTGAACGAGACGGACCGCGTCCTCGCGCTCGTCGACGTTCTCGAGTGGCCGGCCGCGAGCGGCGGGGACACCACGAACGTCACGGTGGTGGACCGCGAAGGCAACGCCTGTGTGTTCACCACCAGCCTCGGCCTCGGCTCGGGAGACTTCCTTCCCGGTCTCGATCTCCACCTCAACAGCATGCTGGGCGAGGTCGATCTACTTCGCGGGCGCCTCGAGCCCGGCGACCGGATGCAGAGCATGATGGCGCCGACGATCGTTGTCGATCATCACGGCCTGTCCCTCGCCGCGGGCGCCGCCGGTGGGACACGGCTCAAGACGGCGCTGCTAACCGTCGTCGCCGGGATCCTCGATGAGTTGCTCCTGCCGGAGACCGCCGTCGCGCGCCCCCGGTTTCACGCCGCGCCTGACGTCGTCAACGTCGAGCCGGGCGTGGACGAGGGCGCCCTCGAGGCGCTCGAGGCGGGCGGCCGCAAGGTGCGGCGGTGGCCCGAGCGACACCACTACTTCGGAGGCGTGAGCGTCGTCAGCCGGACCGGTGCGGCAGGCGACCCGCGCCGGAACGGCGCGGCAGCCACGATTCGTTGAACGGCCGCGTAGTCATCGTGGCCCAGCCGACGTACCCGCACTCGGGACAACCGGGATTCTGCTGCATCGTGCCGCCGCCGGAGGGCTTCGCGTACACGGCGCCGCACTCGAGGCATCGCACGCTTTCGAGGACGGTCAGATTGGGTGCCTCGTCTCCCGAATTCGTGTGCACGTGCAAGAAGACACCGCTCTTTGCGGAAACTTGCGAGCCGCTCTTTGCGAGAAATCTACGCCCGA
>WNGB01011450.1_pt1 | contig 14293 bp, 16 predicted proteins | sample 5400681 | NCBI WGS metagenome assembly WNGB01 (sample SAMN13153367, study PRJNA577476) | soil metagenome | isolation source: 115 cm soil or saprolite under grassland replicate 2 | place: USA:California | collected 2016-06-15 | reverse complement strand
GCGGGCTGAGCAATGGGCAGATTGGCGAGCAACTCACCATCAGCGAGCCGACCGTGCGCACCCATATGAGCAACATTCTGAGCAAATTGCACCTCGCGACCCGCATTCAAGTCGCCCTCTACGCGCTCCGTGAGGGGATCGCGTCGCTCGACGACGATCCCACCGCCCGATAGCCTGCGATCGATGGTGTAGTGCCTGTCCACACAGTGTGGAGCCGATCGCCTTTCAGGCGATCGTTTTTGATCGCGCCGTATCCGCGCCGCCGCTGATGCCGATTCGTTCTGTGTCTGGCATACTGCTCGCATGAACCAAATATGCCAACGGAGGGTAATCGACATGGCATTCACGAACACGATCCAGACATCGGACACACCAGCGGCGGATTCCAGAGCTTCGTTGCTCGGCGGCAGTCGCCGCTTCGACTGGCTGCTGGCCTTAGCGTCGCTCTGGATTTTTGCAGGTACATTCCTGGACGGCTGGTATCACAATACCTTTCAGAACTCGATTGAGACGTTCTTCACACCCTGGCATGGCATCCTCTACAGTGGCCTGATGGCCGCGGGCGCGGTGCTGGTGCCGAGCTACATCCGCAATGTGAATCGTGGGTATGATTGGAGACAGGCCTTGCCCACTGGGTATATGCTATCGTTGCTGGGCTTCATCATCTTCGCGCTGGGCGGCGGGGTGGATTTTACCTGGCATTCGCCCTTTGGCTTCGAGGCCGACGAAGAGGCGCTCCTCAGCCCGGCGCATCTGCTGCTGGCAACCGGCGCGGTGTTGCTCACGAGTGGTCCGCTCCGAGCTGCATGGCGGCGCACTGGCGCGGACGATCGCAGGAACTGGGCGGGCCTGCTGCCGGCGCTGCTGTCGCTGCTAACCGTCCTTTCGTTCTTCACCTTCTTCACCCAATATGCCAACGCCTTCACCCATGCCAATATCATCGGCGGGAGTGGCCCGGTCGGCGAAACCTACTTCTGGAATGTCGCCGGCATTACTAGTGTGCTGCTTCCCACAGCGATCACGATGGGGTTCATCCTGCTGGCCATCCGGCGCTGGCAATTACCGATCGGGAGCATGACACTGCTCCTGGGCGCGAACGCAACGCTCATGTTCACCCTGGGTATCAGCTATGCGGGGCAGCACTGGCCTGTGGTGCTGGCAGCGCTGGCCGGCGGTGTGCTGGCCGACGCGTTGCTGGCACTGCTCAAACCATCGGTCGATCGCATGCGGGCGCTGCGCGTGTTCAGCTTCGCGACGCCTTTCAGCTTCTTTCTGCTCTATTTCGCGGCGCTCATTCTGAGCAGCGGGGTCTGGTGGCGTATCCATATGTGGTTGGGCGCGCCGTTCCTGGCTGGTGTTGTCGGTCTGGCGCTCAGCTATCTCATCGCGCCGCCGCACGGCCCGGTCGCAGAGCACGTGACGGGTGGATAGCGGCAAATCCCGCGGGCAGATGGGCATGTGCTTATGGGGCGCAGGATATCTGCGCGTCGTTACGCCGCGGCGGAAATGGGCTGGTTGGCGGCGTTGCACATCTCGATCAGCCAGCCTGTCAACTGACTGTCGATCTGGCCGAGCGGGTACACGCCCGACGCTTTCTTGCACGTCGTACTCGGGGGAGGGCGATCTGTCCGCTGGTCGTCCTGCTGGTCAAGCCACGTTTCTGGGCGATCGAACCCAGCCGCCAGCCCACAACCATCGTGCCTCGGATGCGCCCGGTGGCCAATAGCTAGTGGTCAGTCGCGTCGCGGCCGTGATCTGAGAGCTGCGCGCCAAACCACTGGTGCAAGGCGGTGATCAGCTGAAGGTCGTCGGTGGTATAGGTCAACTGTGCGCCATTCGGGAGTGCCGCGTACTCGACCCTGATCCTAGTCGCCCCTGCTTTGAGGTTGCTCAGGCCAGGCATCTCCTCGCCGTGCAGGCGCGCCGGATCTGAGAAATTGCCGGTTCGAAACTGCGTAGCCTCCTGCTGCAGGTGCTGTTGAATGAGCGCGATTTGCGCAGCGTCGCCAGCGTCTTTCGCAATGACCTGTTGCACGCCTCCGGTCTGGGTCATCGTAAAGATGTGTGTTGTTTTGCTCAGCTCGAAAGGCATCACCTGCGCGCCGCTCTCGTGGATCTGCGCCTGCCGGCTGGGTACAGCCAGGCTGTCATTCAATGCCTCCGTGAGCAGACGTAGGGCCTCAAGAATCGCCGGATGTTGGCTCTCTGGGATGGCGCTGAGCAGGCGCACAAACTTCGCTTGCCGCGCTATGGCTAATTGCGCGGCGGCCTGCTGGCCCGCTTCTGTCAGCCGCAGCTCCATCACACGCCTATCGTGCGCGCTGCGCAGGCGCGTAATCCAAGCTCGCTCTTCCAACAGCCCGACCAGCCGGCTGATCGTGCTTTTCTCCAGCTGCAAGCGGTGTGCGAGGTCATTCTGTGACAGCGGCGCGGCGCGGCTCAGCTCCATCAGCGCGTGCGCTTCGGCGACTGAGACTGGCTCACCGCAGGGGGTTTGCTCGGGCCGATGAAGTCCAAAGGCCCGAATAAACGCGGTGATCTGCTCTTGGAGTGCGCGATTGCTTGATGAATCGTATGACATATAGTTCGAAAATACAACGAATTTAGTTCGATTATACAACCTTTTTGCACACTGTCAAGTGCTGGTTTGTCTCAAGACCGCGGTGCGCCACAGTGAGACACAAAAGAATCGCTTGACTGAAAGCACTATGCAGTGTTATACTCATGATATAGGTGATAGTAACATAGGATATAGTAACATATGTATGGTGAGATTGTGATCTTAGCTATGCTGCGGCAACGACCACAGCATGGCTACGAGTTAAAAAAGTGCATCGAGCTGGCGCTTGGCGGGACCATCTCGCTGAATAACAAGGTTCTCTACCCGGCGCTCAAGCGCTTTGAAGAACTGGGCGCGGTCGTACGAGAGGTGGTGCCGCAAGAAGGTAAGCCAAATCGCCACATCTATCACCTGACCGAGCGCGGAATCGACTTGCTGCACAGCAATCTGTGCGATTTTCCACCCGAGCAAGTTGCAAATGACGCGGAGTTTTTCACCCGCGTGGCGTTCTTCGACTATCTCGAGCTGGAAGAACGGCAAGCGATTCTGCAAAAGCGCCTGGCCTATGTTGAGGGTCAGCTCGCGTATCTTCAGAACCTGCAACACCTGGCAGATGAGGCATGTGCAGCCATCGAAGCACAGCAGCGGGTGCTTGCATTTCATGCTCGTCAAATCCGCAGCGAATATCAATGGATCCTCACCTGGCTCGAAGAGATCCAGACCAGCATGTGAAGAAAGTAGCATGGATTGACCGATGATCGCGTTAACGAACCATCAGTGGAACTGGTTCCTCGCCGCTGTGCTGATCCTGGGCAGTCTCTTCATTGCGGCAACCCGTGTACGGCCAGAGCAAACCACTGCTGCCCCGGCGGCCGCCACCGACGCGGTGACCGCACCTGCACCGCAGGCCGATCATCCTGCGCCGTACTTCACGCTCACCAGCCTTGACGGCACGAAGGTCGCGCTGAGCGATCTCAAGGGACAGGTGCTGCTGATCAACGTCTGGGCGACCTGGTGTCCACCGTGCCGCGTCGAGATGCCGACCATCCAGGCAGCCTACGAGCAGTATTACAATCAAGGCTTCGCAGTAGTCGCGGTGAATCTGCAAGAAGACCCGAGCGCGGTGGCCACCTTTATGCGCGAACATCAGTTGACCTTTCCGGCGCTGCTCGACCCGGATGGGCAGGTGAGCCGGACCTACCAGGCAGTCTCGCTGCCGTCGAGCTTCTTCGTAGACCGCCGCGGCGTGATTCGCGCGGTCTACCGCGGGCCGATGCCGCGCAGCATCGTCGCAGGCACGGTAGAGCAGTTGCTCCGCGAAGGGAAATAACCCATGTATCCACTGGTACAGATCGGTCCGTTGCGCCTGAACAGTGGCGGCCTACTCCTACTCCTGTCAATCATCCTGGGAGGATGGCTCATAGCACGCGTCGCACACGCACATGGCGGGGCGCCGCTCGCTCGCCAGGCTGATAGCTGCTTCTACCCCGTACTCATCGTCGCAGTAATCGGGGCGCGGCTGTGGTACGGCCTGTTCAACCTGGACCTGTATGGCCGGAGTCCAGGCTTGTTCCTCGCCCTGCGCGTGAGCGACTTCGCCTGGCCGGGTGCGCTGCTTGGAGGCTTGCTGGCTGGCTCCGTGTGGTGCCGCCGCAATGGCTTCGATGCACTGAGGCTGGCGGATAGCGCAGCGCTGACCCTACCCGCGGTGCAGGCGATCGCCAGCGTCGGCCTGCTGCTGAGTGGTGAGGCCTTTGGCGTGTCAACCAGCCTGCCGTGGGGTGTGCCGCTGTTCGGGGCTGTGCGGCACCCGACGCAGATCTACTTCGCGCTGGCGGCGCTTAGCAGCTTGCTCCTCTTATGGCGGCTGTCGCGGCGCCTGCTGCCACTTGGGGCGCTGTGGGTCTCCTATCTCGGCCTGCAAGGGCTCTCGTCGCTGCTTATAGAGGCGCTGCGCGCCGACTCGCTGGTGCTGCCCGCTGGGATTCGGTCGGCACAGCTGTTTGGGCTGGCGCTGCTGCTGTATAGCCTGAGCTGGGCGCAGCGACACAGTGGGACAGCACAGTCAGTACGAGCGGAAACGTCGGAGCCGACGCTTCAGGAGCAATCCTAAACAGGAAAGCTGATGTTGAACCGCGCAGAGGAGCGATACGATGGGCAATGATGTGAGCCACCAGCTTGAAGCCGAAAGCCTATCCTACCCCCGTTTTGCCGCTGTGTATAATTGGATGATGGAGCAGGCGCTGGTCCGGCGGATGTTCGATCCCTTGCGGCGTGAAATCGTCGGCCAGGCTCATGGGGTCGTGCTCGAAGTCGGCGCCGGTGGAGGCCAGAATTTCCCCTTTTATGATCCCACCCGCGTGCAGCGCGTGGAGGCGGTCGAGCCGGACGTGGCGATGCTCGTCGCTGCAGAGAGAAGCCAGGGGGATGCTGCTGTGCCCATCCGACTTTCGCGCGCCCCAGTCGAGGCGCTCCCGTTCCCCGATGCGCAGTTCGATAGTGTTGTAGCAACGCTCGTCTTCTGTTCAGTGCATGATCCAGAGGGCGGCCTGAGCGAGATCTGGCGCGTGCTCAAGCCGGGAGGCAGCTTGTTGTTTCTCGAACACGTGCGCGCACAAGGCAAAATAGTGGCATGGGTCCAGGATGCGCTGGTGCCATTAACGACGCGCTGCATGGGCAATTGCCATTGGAACCGAGCGACCGAGCGGATGGTTCTGGAAACAGGCTTCCAGATCACACAGGTTCGACAGCTCAGCGGGGGGCTTCAGCCCATGTTGCTGATCCAGGCCACCCGTCCCGCAATGCTTCTGGGATTGTCACGAGAACGGCGTGAGGCCTTTTGAAACTCGCGGCCGCCGGAATGGCGCTGACTGTGGTGCGTGTGATCAGCGTGAACGTCTTGGCAAAAGCTCATAGATAAACGGGTCGCGGAGCGCGTCGCGGCAGCTCCGCCACAGCCAGTGGGTGCCTCACGATTGTAGGAGACAGCGATGGCCGTGTACCGCGATCAAGTCTACCCCCAGCTCATCCGCATACTCGGCAATCCGAAACCCATCCGAGATATTCGCCAGCGAATCATCCCTCTGGCGCACGGAACCGTCCTGGAGATCGGCGTCGGTTCAGGCGTCAACTTCGTGTACTACGATCCAGCACGAGTGTGCAAGCTCTATGCGCTCGAACCCAACCCGGGCATGCGACGGCTCGCCAAACGGCAACAGCGCCGAACACCACTGGATGTTGAGTTTCTCGACCTGCCGGGGGAGCATATTCCTCTGGCTGACGAGGCCGTCGACACGGTGGTGAGCACCTTCACCCTATGCACTATTCCCGGCGTAGTGGAGGCCATTCACAGTCTAGCACGTGTCTTGAAGCCAGGCGGAACATTTATCTTCTTTGAACTCGGGCTTGCACCCGATCAACACGTGCGCCGCTGGCAGGTTCGGCTGGAGGCGATATATCATTGGCTATTCCAGGGCTTGTATCTGAGACGGGACATTCCGTCGCTCATCAGGCAAGGTGGCTTCGTGATCGAGCAGATCGAGGCAGGGTATATCGCTGAAGTCGCAAAGTGGTCGACCTACTGTTGGTGGGGCACCGCGATGCCGCAATCGGGCTAAGGCGGTGCCGCGACAAACGGGATCGTACTGGCCGCTACCGCAACGGCCGCATACCACCAGGTCGGCAGCTCGTCCAATGCGATCGGCGCTGCCCTTGGCCGTATCCAAGCGGTTGTGAACATCGGCGTTATCGACGGCTTATATGCTGGCCAGTGCTACCTACGCAGCGCGTGGCCGGTCAGGCATGTGCCTCGATGCTGGAGCGCATTTAGGAAGTCATCATGTAAGAATGACAGCCCTTAATGTCGGCTTCGCATACTTTATCCAGCTCGACCGGAATCAACGCCAGCTTGCAGATCGCCGGTACCCCGCGGCCGCATAGCGCCTCAGCGTCCAACTCGCCGACGTGTCGACGCCAACCAGGTCGAACGCGCCAGCACCGCCTCCCGCGCGCCTTTCACCGCCACCCACGCTCGACCATCGCGCTGCTTGTTTGGCTTACCGTGATTCTGCTGCGGCGCGCTCAAGGGTAGACTGGGCGATGGAATCTACGCAGTGAAGTGGAATGCCATCACCCCCGACGATAACGGCCACAGCGACGGTGCCTTGACATTCCGGGTAAGTAAAGACCCGAGTGCCTAGCCGACGGCCAGGCCGGAGCCGACTGAAGCGGCGGAACTGACGCCGACGGCAACGTCAGCCGGCGGGGCTGCACAGCCGACTACCGCGCCGACCAGAAAGCCGACCGCAGGGCCGGCTGGCGCTGCTGGTCCGACGAATCTGCCACGAACCGTGACGGTCAGCCGCACGGGTCTGGGTATGCGCTCCTGGGCGCGATTGTTCTCCTGCTCGGTGGGATGGCGCTGCGCCAGATTATCATGCGGGCGCGACGCTAGCACTGACTGCGGAGGGGCGGAAGCACGAGCGCCGCCCCTCGGTTGTATCAACTCCATGCGGCGAATGGTAATATAACAAGGATCGGGGAAGCTTTACGATAAGTGAAAGGGTACAGGGAGGGCAGATGCGTCTATTTATTCTGGTTGCCCGCGCGATGACGCTGCTAGGGCTTGTAGCTGTCGCGCTGAGCGGATGCGGAAGCAGCCAGCCCACGACGCCCACGACGGCTGTTGTCGGTCCAGGTTTGCTCTTCTTCTACACCGATAACTGAGTGCCGTGAGCGCAAACCGCGCCCATCGTGGATGGGCTTGAACAGACCCATGGAACCCGCCTGCGCTTTATGCGGGTCGATTTCAATTCCCCTGCAGGTCAGGAACTTGCGGCACGCTACCAGGTACGCGGGCATCCGACGATTGTGGTCATCGATCGCGCGGGCACAGTGCGAGCGACTATCATCGGCGTGCCGACGCGCGAGCGGGTGGAGCAAGCCATCAAGGATGTTGCGCCGTAAAGACAGCGAACGCGATTGGCTAAGACAGATCTTAAAAGCGTCTCCGCAGCTCCATGACCTCGCTTATCAGACGCTGTAACATTGGAGGGAGGTCAGGCGAGCTTGGATCGTAGCGGACCAGGCGGCGATGGGCGCCGTAGATCGTCAGCGTGTCGCCGGCACTGGTGGGGAGCGTGGCCGGGTAGGTATCAGCTAGAGTGTCCAATGCGGGTTCAGCGAGCGTAGCCTGGAGTCCGGCCAGATCAGCCGGCGCGACCGCCTTCCGCAGTGCGCCGCGATCGCCGAGATAGAGCTGGAGACTGCCGTTGCTGAACACGGTGAAATCACCCGGCAGCGTCGTCGCGGCATCGTTCCGTTGGAGCCGCACCAGTGCGCCCGGAGGGTCGCTCGCGGTCGGGGCCGTTTCACTGTCACAGGCGGCAAGCGCCAAGAAGAGGAACACAACCACGATACAGGCCAACTTCAGGTGTGTCACCACAGACCTGTTCCTCCTGGGTGCATCGTTCGCCGCCGTCATATGGGTATGCAACGCATGATCATTGTACCACCTGCGTACTCAAGCGGCCGCAGGCCAATGTCGCGTCGTTGCTCCTCACCACTAGGGTCAAATCGAGTAGATCAATCACAATAGTGCGGATAGGGGTGTTTCCGGCCTCGGGATGTTCGCGCCATGCGCAGGGGCTATGAGGGGCCATTAAAAAGCGTGTCGCCGGAATGAGCGCCAGCGACTCGCTTAGAAGCCTCATCGATTAGTCGGGGTTGATCGCCTCGATCGTGCGCTTGATGATGTCGGCATGACAGGCTTTCGGCGCACACCAGCAGACCAGGCATAGATCCTGTTTTCGCGCTAGCGCCGCCAGCCAATGAATCTCAATGCTCGCCGCGCTACGGGGATCCAGCAGTTGCTCCGCAAGCCAATCCTCATAGTCGTGAATGACCGCAGCTCGATCTGCCTCACGTTGCAGCGGAAACGGATTGCCCAGTGGCGATGGCCGTCCGACATAGATCCCGCGTGCGCCTTGCTTTTTATTTCCAATAGTGATCATCTCGTCCTCCCTCTGCGCTGCCAGCTGGCGGCGTACTGTTTTCGATGGCCAGATGAGACCAGCGCGGCCAGAACGGCGAGTCAAAAACGCGCAGCGGCCAAAAAGGCGACCTCGGGAGTCCTGGAGAGGGCCGTGGTCGGCGAGAGGGCGTCTTTTTGACGCGCCGCGCCGGGCTGGTAACGTGTGCCAATCGAAAAACAGGCAGCCGCTGCGAGGTGCTGGCATAGAGGAGGAAGAGCACTGTTCGGAACGTAGAGTCGAGCAGGGAGGGCGGACCGCACGAGGAGAGGTACGGATGCAGGTGTTTCCGTCGCTTTGAGCCTGTTCGCTACCTTGCCACCTGCGGCCGCGGCTGGTAGCTACTCAGCGTCCCTGAGCCCAAAGACATCGCGGATTGCCGCGCGCTGCAAGCGGTGGAATGTCTGCGCCAGGTTTTCAGACGTGTGAGGGTGGTGCTTTTGCAGCCACCATTGCACCAGTGCGATCTGCGCTCCGGCCAGGTAGTTCGCCAGCACGTCAAGCGGAATGGTGCTGTCGGCTTCGACAAAGGCGGCACGCAGGCTGAATTCGATTTCCTGCGCGATCCAGTCACGGAGTCGTCGCAGGATCAGCAGACTATCCTTGCCCTGGAAGATTGGATTCAACACCGCCCGCGCCTCTTCCAGGTGCCGGTATGCTCTTCGCATGCCTGCCGGCGCTTCAGACGCCAGCAGTTGTTCTCGAGACAGGGGGTAGAGTGGCCCGAAATGGAACTCGCTGACAATCACTTCGTGGCAGCTCATCAACAAGTCGTCTTTGCTGTTGTAGTGCAGATAAAAGGTGGTACGCCCGACGTTGGCGTGATCCGCGATGTCTTGAATCGTGATCGCATCATAGCCACGCTCGCTGATCAGTTCGATCAGCGCCTTTTGCAGCAGCTCGCGCGTGCGCTGTACCCGCCGGTCGGTCTTCATCTTGAAACTCCCTCCTCGGATGTTCAATCGTACTCTACCATGGACAAAGCGTCGAGGGCGAGGTTTCTAGACAATTTGCTCAGACTGTTCACAAACGAGCAGATCGCACGCTCTGATTATTGACTTAATCGACGAAACACCGTAGTCTCAGCGTGAATCGTTTCAACCGAGGAGAAACAAGGATGTCAGAAACGCATACAAAGCCCGACCCTGGAGCGCCGCCCAGCACACCACGTTGGGTGAAAGTGTTTGGAATCATTTTCATCGTCCTCGTGCTGGTGTTTGTCATCCTGCATCTCACTGGCAATGGCCTTGGGAACCTGCATGGCGCCTTTCGAGCCATAGAATTCAGCGTGTAGCCATGATCTTGACACCTCAGCTCCGCAAGCTCGTGCTCGCCGTGCATATTACGTGCTCAGTCGGCTGGATCGGTGCGGTCGTTGCCTACCTGGTGCTCGGCGTCTCCGCTGTGACCAGTTCGGATGCTCTCACGGTACGTGCCGCCTGGATCGCGATGGAGTTGACGGGCTGGTTCGCCATCGTCCCATTGGCGCTCGCCGCGCTCCTGACCGGGCTGATCATATCACTAGGCACCGCCTGGGGCTTGTTCCGGCACTATTGGGTGCTGATCTCACTTGGGCTGACGGTCCTTTCCACGATCGTGTTGCTATTACATATGCCGACTGTGAGCGCCATCGCAGACATGGTACGAGCAGCCGACGGCGCCCATGTCGGTGGGCATGGCGGCGATCTGTTCCACCCCGGTGTCGGCCTGCTGGTGCTGCTGGTGATCACAGTGCTCAATATCTACAAGCCGCGAGGCGTGACCCCCTATGGCTGGCGTAAGCAGCGCGAACAGCGTGCGGTGTCGCCAGCGGAAACGTAGGCGTCCGTCCATACCAGCGCCATACCGCGTTCCGGCTGGTTCGGGATGCGCGCTTAGCCGACGCCCAGCGGCCCGACCCGCCGGGCGATCAGGTTGATCACCTCAGCCTCGCGCTGGGCTACCCCTTCGACCAGCAGCACCCACCCGCTGTGGAGATATTTGCCGTCGCGCACCACCAGGCCAGGTGAGACGATCACGTTGATCATGCCCCACTCGTCCTCCAGAGTCAGGAAGTGGAAACCCTTGGCGGTCGGCGGAGCCTGATGGACCACACACAGCCCAGCCACGCGCACGCGCTGCCCATCGTCGCACGCTTCCAGCGTCACACTACTGTCGATGTCCTGCGCATCCAGCCAGGCGCGATAGAACGTCATGACATGCTCGTTGGCCGAAAGATCCATCGCATCGATCTCGTCGGCGAAGGCCTCGGCGCGTGACTGCGGCGGCAGCTGCGGGTCGGCATGCGGGATCGGCAGGTCGAGTTCGTCGGCGGCGTAGCGCAGCGTGCCCAGTTCCCACAGCAGCTTTCGCCGCGCAATGCCCCAGCTGTCAAGCGCGCCGGCCCCTATCAGCTGTTCGATGAGCGCGCGGGGCAGCCGCGTGCGATGGCACAGCTCGGCCAGGTTGGCGAACGGTCGCGCAGCGACGATACGCTCGATTGCTGCTGCGCCCAGACCTTTGATAGAGCTCAGTCCCAGGCGGATGCCGCCATGCTCAAGCGTGCAGCGCGCCGCGCTGGCGTGGATATTGGGCGGCAAGATCGCCACATCGTGGCGCCTGGCGTCACCGATGAGTACGGAAGGAGGCCAGAATCCCATCGGCTGCGAATTCAGCAACCCGCAGAACAATGCCGCAGGATAATAGCGCTTCAGCCAGGCTGACTGATAGACAATGACTGCGAACGCTGCCGCGTGGCTTTTCGGGAACGCATAGCCGCCGAACGCGCGCAGCTGTTCGAACACCGCCGTCGCAACCGCGATCGGCACACCCTTGGTTGCCGCGCCAGCCAGAAACGCCGCGCGCATCGCCTCGATCGCTGCCTGAGCATGCTTATTACCCAGAGCTCGGCGCAACTGCTCCCCCTGGCCAGGCGTGAAGCCCGCGAGGTCACGAGCTACTTTGAGGGTTTGCTCCTGGAACAGGATAACACCAAGGGTTTCTTTGAGGGCTGGCTCCAGCAGCGGATGCATGTAGCGTACTGGTTCCAGCCCTTGTCGCCTCCTCAGGTATGGATGTACCATGTCGCCCTGCAGCGGGCCGGGGCGAATCAGCGAGATCGCCACGATCAGGTCGGCCATGCAGCGCGGCTTCAACCGCGGCAGGATTTGCGCCTGTGCGCGGCTCTCGACCTGGAACATCCCAATCGTGTCGGCCCGCGCGATCATGGCATATACCTGGGGATCGTCGAAGGTCAGTCGATCGAGGTTCGACGGGCAACCATTTGCCTCGCCAAGCAGCGCGACTGCCTCGGAGATCGCCGAGAGCATACGCAACCCGAGGATATCGATCTTGATCAGCCCGGCCTCTTCCAGCGCGTCCTTGTCCCACTGCACGACTACTCGCCCGGCCATCCGTGCTGGCTCGATCGGGAGGCGCTCGGCCAGCGGCGCCGCGGTGATCACCATCCCGCCGCTATGTTGCCCAAGATGGCGCGGCAGACCGTCGATCTGGCGGCACAGCTCGGCCGCCAGCGCCGCCGTCCCACCCACCTGTATCGCATGGTCGAGTGCCTGCTGGGCCTGGCCGAGCAGCGCTGGCGGCAGATCCAGCGCGTGGGCGACATCGCGTAACGCGCTGCGCGCGCGAAAAGTAACTAGCGTAGAGGCCATCGCGGCGTGGTCGTGGCCGTAGCGCTGGTATACGTACTGGATGACTTCCTCGCGCCGGTCGGCGGCGAAGTCGATGTCGATATCCGGTAATGCTGGGCGCTCGGCCGACAGAAAACGCTCGAACACCAGATCGTGTTTGAGCGGGTCAATCGGGGAAATAGCCAGCAGATAGGCCACCAGGGAGTTGGCGGCGGAGCCGCGCCCCTGACAGCGGATGCCATGTGTACGCGCGAAGCGCACGATATCCCAGACAATCAGGAAGTAGTTCGCCAGCCCAGCCTGCTCGATCACGCTCAGCTCATAATTGAGCTGAGCGCAGACCCGCTCGGACGGCGCGCCGTAGCGCCAGCGCAGCCCTTCATGGCACAACTGTGCCAGCTCGCCGATCGCGTCTTTGCCGGGTGGAGTTGGAAAAGCAGGTAAATCTTGCAGGCCATAGCGCAGCACAAACTGGCAGCGCTCGGCGATCCGCAGCGTATTCCCAAGCGCGTCAGGGTAGGCGCGAAACAGCGGGAACAGCCGGCCACCGGTCTTGAGGTAGGCTTCCGAATTCGGCCGCAGCGCCGTGCCGGCAGCGTCGAGCGACGTGCGTTTGCGGATGGCAACCAGCACATCCTGCAATGGCTGGCCGTCGCGACGAACAATGTGCACATTGTTCGTCGCGACGAAGTTGAGCCGGAGATGCCGCGCCAGGGAGACCAGGTTGTCGACGAGCGCGCTGTCGTCCTTGCGCAGGTGATGCTGCAGCTCAATCCAGAAATGTTCTGGGCCGAACAGCTCGCGTAGCCGCCGCGCGGCGCGAAATGCGCCAGCGCGATCCCAACGCAAGAGCGCCGCCGCGACGGGTCCCTGCCGGCAGCCGGAGAGGCAGATCAGCCCATTAGTATGCGTCTCAAGCGCGGCCCACGGCAGCGCTGACTCACCCTTGGGCAGATGCATGCGGGCGCGGCTGATAAGAAAGCAGAGGTTGCGCCAACCGGTCTCATTTTCGACCAGCAGCGTCAGGTGGTGGCCGTCCTCCAGCGTGAGCTCGGCGCCGAAAATCGGCCGGATGCCGCGGGCCTTGGCCGCTGTAGCAAACGGCACGGCGCCATACAGCGCATCATGATCGGTCAGCGCCAGCGCGTCCATGCCCAAATCGCCCGCCCGCGCGATCAGTGCCTCGGGCGTGGACGCGCCGTCGAGCAGGCTGAACGACGAGTGACAGTGCAGCTCGACGTAGTCGATCGTGGACCACGGAGTCGTCACATACGATGCCTTTATCCACCACGAAGGCACAAAGGGCACGAAGATCGGAATGCTTGCAACCTCCGGCCTTCGTGCGCTTCGCCGCTTCGTGTCTTCGTGGTAAAACCGCTAGCGCTTCGTCCAGCACAGCATAGAGCTAGTCATAGAGCCGCTGGAGCCGCCATGCACCCGTACGCACGTCGTGGTAGATCAACACTAACAGGCCGCTCCGGGTGACGACTTGGAAGTACTCGCGCCAGACCCGTCGTCGCCACCAGCCCTCGTCGACCCGCCATCGCTCGACGATGTGCTCGATGATGTGACGGTGACCTTCCCATGCGAACGCGAGTGGTGTGGCCAGCTCGTCGCACGTGACGACAATCGGCACGCCGTCGGGCCAGAAGCGGCTCATCTCCGTTCCAGGCGCACCCTCCGCTCCGGCAGCTGCGCGTTGGGCTCGGCCAGCCGCGCTTGCAGCAGGCTGCCGGCGAAGCGACCATTCAGGCGATCGAGTACATCGCGCAGACGCTGTGTCTGGCCGCCCGTCGGCGCGAAAAGGTCGAGCTGCTCAACCACGACCGCTCTGAGGTCGGAGACGGTCGCCTTCACCGCCACGACGCCTGATTCCAGCACAGCGGAACGGCTCAGCGCGAGCAGCGCCGCGGCGAGCAGTGCTCTGCTGCTTGTCGGCAGGGCGAGTGCGCGCTCCAGCACCAGTGGCGCGCCGTCGTCGACGGCCAGTGTCAGCCCGACTGTGCCGGCAGCCCAGCCATCATCGAGCAACTGCACGGCCAGGCGTGTCGCAAGATCGGCGATCACCCGCTCTA
>WNGB01008778.1_pt1 | contig 14293 bp, 12 predicted proteins | sample 5400681 | NCBI WGS metagenome assembly WNGB01 (sample SAMN13153367, study PRJNA577476) | soil metagenome | isolation source: 115 cm soil or saprolite under grassland replicate 2 | place: USA:California | collected 2016-06-15 | reverse complement strand
TGTCAGCGGAGGCCCTGCGCGCGCTATACGGGTTACAACCGGTGGGCGACCGAGCGGCTGCTGGGTGCGGCGGCCCGGCTAACGCCCGAGCAGCTCCACGGGCCGGGCGGCGCTGGTCGCGGCTCGGTGCGCGATACGCTTCTCCACCTGATCACCGCCCAGCGCGGCTGGCTGTCATGGTGGGACGGGTCGCTCTCGATGGACGAGGCGTACAGCCTCGCGCTGACAGTCGATCCCACGAACTTTCCCGAGGTGCCCGCGCTGCGGCTGGCCTGGGAGGCACTGGAACAGCAGACGCGGGCGTTCGTCGACGGACTGAGTGACGCCGACGCGGAGCGGGTCTACGGGGGCACCCTGCCCAACGGCGCGGAGTTTCGTCTGCCGCTGTGGCAAATGATGCTCCACGTGGCCAACCACGGCACCCAGCACCGCAGCGAAGTCGCCGCGCTGCTGACCGGCTTCGGGCAGTCGCCCGGCGATCTCGACCTGTTGGTGTACCTCTGGGATCGATCCGCCCCGTCTCCCTCTACGACAGCGCTAGAGTGAGGGCTGGTCTTCGTTCGTCTCCGCTAGCTGCTCGGGGGGAACGCGCGGGTCCTGCACGAGCGGTCCGGGTCGCGTGGCCCAGAGCGCGCCCAGGCAAACCGCAGCCAGCAGCGCCCAGATGGTCGCGAGCTCCATGCCCGACTCCGCCTTCGCGCGTCTCGGCGAGGATCCGCTTGCGGTTTCGCGCGCCCAAATGCAGGAAGCGTGCCAGGCTGGAGCGTCAGGCAAAGCGGCGGATCGCGTAGAGCAGGCCGCCGACCAGGCTCAGCGCCAATAGGACGAAACGCCGAAGCAGCGCGACCGCCAGCGCCACGTGCGAGTCGACCCCCATCGCGCCAAAGAGGATCACGAACGTTAGCTCGATCGTCCCGAGACCGTTGATGGACAGCGGGAGCACGCCGACGGCCAGGACGACGGGGGCCACCACGGCCACCTCGGTCAGCGACAGGTCGGCCCGAACTGACAGCGCATACAGGTAGAGGTTGACGATCGAGAGGCCGTTGGCCAGCATCGAGACGGCCAGCGCGCGGCCGACGAGGCGGCGGGCTCGAGAATACGAGCGAATGGCGTCGACCGCCGCCTCGAGCTTTGGCCTCACGCGCAAGCCCAGGATTGACACGTTCGCCAGCCCCAGCGCCGCTTCACGAAAGCCTTCCAGGAGCCGGCTTCGCACGAGCAGCAGCCCGAGCGCGACCAGCGAGATGGCCAGTCCGACCAACAGCATCTGGGCGAACTGCCAGGGGATGACGGCCGGGTTCGCGACCAGGGCCAGGACGCCGAGGAGCAAGACCGAGATCGCCCCGACGAGGCGGTCCATGAAGACCGCCGCGACCGAGCGCGTCTTGCTCGTGGCGACGATCGACGCGCCGTACGCGCGGACGACGTCGCCCCCAAATCGAGATGGGAGCACGTTGTTGAAGAACATCGCGATCAGATACAGACGCACCAGGCTGGCGAGTGGGGCGGGCCCCCCCTGGCCGCGTAACATCATCTGCCAGCGCTTAACGTTCAGGACCATCGCCAGCACGGCGAAGGTGGTTGCCAGGGCGACGTAGCGCCACTCGGTGCTGGCCAGCGTCTCCAAGGCGTCGCCCAGCCCGGCCCGCCACAGCACGTAAGCGCTCACCGCTACCGTGACCACCAGTTTGGCGACGGTCCCGCGGCTGATCCGGAGGCGGGTGGTGGGCTGAGCCACTACGACGGAGGAATCGGGGACGCCTGGAACGTCCTGGCTCACGGAGACCTGTGTCTAACTCGCGCGGCGCGCCACCCGCGCGTACAGCTCGACGTACCGGCCGGCCAGCACTGTCCAGTCGAATTCGCGCCGTACCCGGTCGCGCGCCTTTTGGCCCAGCTCCTCGGCCAGCTGCGGGTGTGCCGCCAGGTGGAGCAGCGCATCCGCGATCGCCTTGGGGTCCTTCGGGCTGACCAGCAGGCCGGCGTCGCCGACCACCTCGGGAGTGCCGGCCGAGTCGGCCGCGATCACGGCCAGCCCGGCACTCATCGCCTCCTGCAGCACGGCTGGTGAGCCCTCGCGCTCCGACGGGAACACGAAGACCGACGACGCACGGTACAGCCTGCGAAACTCAGGTGCGGTCCGGTCTAGCCAACCCCAGAACCGAACCGGCCTGCCCAGCTCGGCCGCTTGGGTTTCGAGCGTCTTGCGGTACGGCCCATCGCCGACGATGTCGATCTCCAGGTCGAGCCCGATCCGGGCGGCCGCCTCGAGCAGGTACTGGACGCCCTTGAATTCGTGCAGCCGCGTCACCATCAGCACCCGCATGCTGCCGTTGCGGCGCACCGCCGCCGGTGCGTCGTCTTCGGCCGGGTCGCTCTCGAGTGGGCTGCAGCCGTTCGGAATAACTGTTACCTGCACCTCAGGCGCATTGGCTCGAATCCGGGTTTTGAGGTGCTCGGACACGGCGACGACCGCGTCGGCGTCGCGCACGAGCGTTCGCCAGACCGGCTGTAGGAGCTGGTGGTCGAGGCGAAAGCGGTTGGGGTTGTGGCCAGGAACGTCAGAGCCGCGGGCGGTAAGGACGTACGGCGGCCCACTGAGCCGCCTGAGGCCAAACGCGATCGGGCCGGTTGGGAAGATGAAGTGGGCGTTGCAGACGTCGTAGTCGGTACGTCGCGCCAAGGCCCAGGCCTGGAACGCGCCGCTGAGCACGTAGGTCACCATCTCGTGCGTATGGCAGACCTCTTTTCGCGACCTGAGGCTGGGAACGCGGAACACGTTTACCCCGTCGAGTACGTCGTGGCGCGGCACCTCCTTGAAGCTCATGGTCACGACGTCGACTTCGTGGCCGAGGCGCACGACGTTGCGGGCCAGGTTGAACGAGGACGTGGCCCCGCCCGCGCCAAGCGGCGGAAACTCGTAGTTGAGCATCAAGATGCGCACGCGGCGACCCTCACTGGCTCGGCCGGGCGGTTCCCGGGTAGGGCGGCTTGGCACCGCGGCAACGGGCAGGCTCCGCGTGCGAACTGCTGGCTCCCCCCAGAGGAGCGCCGGCGGAGCCTTGCAACGAGAACGTCAAACGGAGGCCAGCTCCTTCTGGTGGCCGGCCCCGACGCGTCGGGGCGGTCGGATTGTGGCACACGCCCTGTTGGGTGTCAAGGTGGGCCCTCTGCCCGGCTGAGCCGAGATGCCACTAGACTCCAGCACGTGCGGCAGTGTAGACTCCCCGCCATTCCACTTACGCTGAAGGAGGGCAGCGACATGCACGGCGGGTCTTTCCAAGGAGTGCTCGTTCGCGGACGGAAGGTCCGCGGGGGGCGCGTTCTTTCGTCACTTCTCGTAGGCTTCCTACTCATGGTCCCGGCGCTGACCGTCTTCGCCGATGAGGTGACCGTTATCAGCATCGAGGGCACGCCGGTGAGCGTGACGCAGGTTGGGACGCACAACACCTCGACGCTCAACCCGCGCAACAAGGACACGGTCGAACTGCACGACGGCAGCCGCGGTGAGGTCTGGGGCCTGCAAGGGCGGGCCGGCCAGTGCGTTGACATCAACCTGTCCTCGCCAGACTTCGACCCGTACTTGGTGCTTCGCTTCGGAGCGCCCTTTGGCGAGGAGATCGCTACCGACGACGACAGTGGCGTCTCAGATAGCGCTCGTCTTTACGGCAAGCTTCCGCGGACCGGCGACTACTTCATCACCGTGACCTCGTCGGGCCCCGGCGAGGAGGAGGGGAAGTACGCTCTGGATATCAACGGCTGCTAGAGCTCGAGCCTCGTCGTGTGGGAGGGCTGGTCCGGCCAGCCCTCCCGCAACTATGCGCGCGCTCGCGAGCATGGATCTGCGGCCTCGGCCTCGCCAGGCGCCTCACCTCGGCACATTCCCGAGTCAGGGGAGCATTGACAGAAAGTAGGTGAGGTGCTATTAAAACAAGTACCAGCGCTGGTGTCATGACTGCCTCCACGACGGTCTGAGGGGAGGACAAGATGACCCGGATCCACTTGGGAGTTTGGCAGGTTGATCCATAGGGCCCCGCGCCAGCGGGGTGCGGGGCCAAGATAACCCGGGTCGCGCCCTTCAGGGATGATACGCAGACTGCGGATGCGCTCCATGCATGGAGCAGAGCGGCAGTAGTCGTGGGCCGAATACCGGCCGAAGGGCACCGATCTGGAAACCTTCGTGCACGCTCGGCGGGGTCCATCGCGAGGGCCCCGCCGTTCTTTTAGGTCCCGACGCCGATCTCCTGGCCCTTCGCGCTGAGCTCCTCGTTCCGCTCGAGGCGAGGGCGAAGAATGCGCCAGATGGCGGTCGCAGCTGCGAGGCGGCGGTTGCGTGAAGCTTCCAGCAGCGTTTGACCATCGCACACCGCATGGCCGTTATGGAAGCGCGTCCCGTTGCTCAGGAGCTGAGCGGCGCGGCTGGCGGCATGAAGAGCGGTCACCAGGTCGGCATGAGAGCGCCCCAGGGCGCGCGGCGGCGCGATCTGGCCAAGCGCGCGCGCCAGTGTGGCAGCTTCCCAGCGATGAATAGCGGCTGCGTTGGCCAGCCTCTCGTGGTCGGCGAACAGCGCCGCCTGCTCGAACCACTCCTGGTACAGGCGCTCGGCTCGCTCGAGGGCCGGCACCATCTCGGCGGCGTAGGCGATCAGCTCCTCATCCGAGGGGAGCGGATGGCGCTGGAACAGACGCCCAAGCGCCGACAAAGCGGAGAAGGGAACCATGGGCAGACTGAGCATAGCCAGGTGGTCGGCCCGGAGTCAACAGGATTGGCAGCTCGATGTGTATCGGAAAGGGCACATCACTCTCCCAGATACGCGCCCCGGCTTCGAAGGGTCGCCTGGAGCTTCCCAACGCCCAGCTCGGCCGGCGGGACGCCGATACGGACCGAGAGCGCGGCAGCAGCGCCGGCAGCCTGACCCATCGCGAAGCAGGGTCCCGAGACCCGGGCCGACGCCTGAGCGTCCTGAGTGGCTGACAGGCAGCGACCCGCTACGAGCAGGTTGCTCACGTCACGTGGAAGCAGGCTCCGGTAAGGGATCTGGTGGTAGCCGCGCCCGCCGATCGGCCGCCAGTCCACGCCACCAAGCACGTGCTTCTCGACCGGCCAGCCGTTGCAGCCGATCACGTCAGGGAATTCCCGAGCACCAATCACGTCCTCGACGGTCAGGACGTACTGGCCCACGATACGGCGGGTCTCACGAATCCCGATCTGGGGTGCGATCTCCTGGATGAAACTGTTGGCGAAGCCCGGTATGTGCTCGCGTAGGAACCGCGCGGCCTGCACGGCTTGTTCGCGCCCCGCCACCTCGGCGTAGGTCAGATCGTCGGCGTTCGTTCCATCCACTGGCCGCCCGTCGCGGCTGACCTGGGTCATGTTGGCTCGCCATTCGCCCGGGTGGGCCTGCTCGCGCGTAACGGGAGAGTTGCGGAGGAAGCGGTATTCGCCTCGCGCGCGGGCCTCGTTGGCCAACTGGCGCAGGCGTGGCAGTCCCTGCCGCCCGGCAACCTTCGAGTCCACCCCGCCGATCCGGAACATCATCGTCGGGTACGCCAGGTAGCCGTCGTCCGCGCCCTTCTCAAAAGGCGCCCCGGACCACGCCGCCAGGTCGGCATCACCCGAACAGTCGACGAAGCACGCCGCCGGAATCGCCCCCCGCCCGGACTTGCTCTCGACGATCAGCGCGACGATTCGGCCGCCCTCCACGAGCGCCTGGACGGCAAAGGTGTGGAAGCGGACTCGCGCCCCGGAGCCGAGCACGATCTGGTCCGCGGCGCACTTGTACGCGGCGGTGTCGTAGGCCTGGACGGTCATCGCGCCGTTGCCTTGCGGTCGGTTCAGCCCCTCGAGCGCGTCGATCCGCTCGAGGATCTCGTCGGCAACGCCGCGAACCACGCGGCGGACCTCTCCGTTGACCTCGGCGAACAGCCCGCAGAAGTTGGTCACCATGGCGGCGGTGCCCATGCCGCCGAGAAACCCGTAGCGCTCCACCAGGAGCGTCGAGGCCCCCTGGCGGGCGCTTGCGACCGCGGCTGCGATGCCACTCGGGCCGCCCCCGAGCACGAGCACCTCTGCTTCGTCGACCACCAGCAAGCGCCGCGCCGGCTCGAGCAGCTCAGTGGCCACAGCCCACCCGCCCGTCTAATACGCGCTCTTGTCGCGGAAGACGGCGCCAATCGTTTTGAGCAGGATCTTGACGTCAAAGGCGAGCGACCAGTGTTCGACGTAGAAGACGTCGTACTTGGTGCGCTCCTCGATTGACGTCTGGCCTCGAAGGCCGTTGACCTGGGCCCAGCCAGTCATGCCAGCCTTCTCGTTGTGTCGCTCCGCGTAGCGCGGGACCACCCGGCTGAACTGCTCCACGAAGTGCGGCCGCTCTGGCCTCGGCCCCACCAGGCTCATCTCGCCCACCAGGACGTTCACGAGCTGTGGTAGCTCGTCCAGACTCCAGCGGCGGATGAGCGTGCCGAGCGCGGTGCGTCGTTGGTCATCCGGGGAGGCCCAGACGGGACCACTCTCCGCCTCGGCGTCGACCCGCATCGAGCGGAATTTGACCAACTGGAACGGCCTGCCGTCGAGACCGACGCGCTCCTGGCTGAAGAACACCGGCCCGTCTCGCGACGTCAGCTTGACCAGTAAGCCGATGGCCAACATCAGCGGTGCGAGGCTGACCAGGGCGATGGCGCTGACCACTAGGTCCATGGCTCGCTTGAGAGCCAGGTTCCAGCCGCGCAACGCCACGTCCCGAATCTGGACCATCGGCAGCCCGGTCAGGTCGCTGGTCGAGACCTCGGTCGACATAATGTCGACGATGTCCGGAAACAGCTTGACGTTGACGCGCTCGCGGGCCGAGCTGGCAACCAGCTCGAGTACGTCGCGCTGCTCCAGATGTGGCGCTGCGATAATGATCTCGCTAACCTGGTAGCGGCGGATCAAGGGCACGACGTCCGCCAGCGTCCCAAGCACCGGAGCACCGCCCGGCTCGCCGTCGATCGGGCCACTGTCGACGAAACCGACCACCCGATATCCCAGCTCCGGGGCGTGGCGGATCTTGTCCAGAACGATCTGGCCAGGCTCGCCGGCGCCGACGATGAGCACTCGGGCCGTGTCCAGGCCACGCGCGCGGGACCAGCGCATGGCCGTGTCCTGCATCGCGCGCGCGATCCAGATTAGGAGGGCCGAACTGACCCACCACGTGGCCACCACCAGCCGCGGCAGCTCGAGCGTTCGATACAACAGCGTGATCACCGCCAACCCGAGGAGGAAGCCGCCCGAGACCGCCAGGAAGACCGAGTACAGCAGGTCGATTCGCGACAGCCCGCGGCGCGGGATGTACAGGCGGAACAGGGCGAACCCGGCCAGCACGCAGGCCGCCATGATTACCGCCAGCTCGTTGTAGCTCTCCGGCGACGGCACCTCAGCCCCGGCCCGCAGCTCGGCCCGGAAACGGAGCAGATACGCGATTCGGTACGCCGCATAGGTTGCCACGACGTCTGTCAAGACCAGCGCGACGACGTGCACAAAGCGCAAAACGCTCCGTCGGCGGGCGAGACGGCGCTCAAACGAACGCGCCGGCGGGACCGCAGCCCGGGCGGCGAGCGTCTCGGTCACGGCGAGCGACTAGCGAGCCTCGTCCGCCGCGCGCACTGTTGGACCACGGCGCGCGAGGCGCCCGAAGGCGCAGGTTCGAGCCGTTTGTGGTGTGCCATGTGCTCGGGAGGATACTGCTGAGGCTGGCCGGGGGGCAACCGGTTCGAGCGTGCTCGTCCTCCGGTTCCAGACCCTGGGCCGGTAACCGGCCACCCGTCTGTTACGACGAACTCCATGCTGGTCGGGCTTCACGGCGTCCGGTCGTCGTGGTGGCAAGACTACGTGTCATCCTGAGCCCCTCTTTTTGTCGTCCTGAGACTACACGTCACCCTGCGCGAGGCTTACGGGCCAGCGTTTCACGCCCGACACCTCGCCGCACCCTCCACGCGACTCCGGCCGGGTAGCCGAGCATTTTGGCGACGTCCCCGATCAGGCGGATCAGTGGCACCCAGGCGATCGCCCTGGCTCGTTGGCGCGGGCCGAGCGAGCCGAGGGCGGGCAGCAGGCGGCGATAGGGCCGCGCCAGGTAGGCGGCGGCCGCCAGCCCGATTGGCCCCAGCAGCCAGCGCTGCCGACGGGCGCACAACAGGCCAAGCGGGAGGGCCAGGTAGGTGGCGTAGCGGATGCTGTGTCGCGTCCTCCACAGGTCAGCTTTGCCGTCGCCGCGGCCGTAACGGTAGTACTGGGCGAAGAAGGCCGCTGGCGCTGGGCGGGGGCGCAGATGGACGAGCGCCTCAGGCACCCATACGAAGCGGCACCCAGCTTCTCGAAGCGCGATGTCGAAGACCAGGTCCTCGCAGTAGTCGAGCCATTCCGGGTACCCGCCGACGCGGCGCCAGGCGGCGCGGGTGAAGGCCACCGAGCGGCTGGAGGGCAGAAAGGACTCTGGCCGCACTTCTTGGGGCGTGGGGAACGTCGTCGCGCCAAGCGCTAGCTCGAAGACCGAGCGGGGCTCGGGAACAAAAAAGCCGCATGCGACGTTGGGCCGCTCGGCCCGCTCGAAGGCGGCCGCGAGCGCGGCCAGCCAGCCCGGTTCCAGGCGCACTCCGCCGTCCGTGACGGCGATCAGCTCGGCGTCGGTGCTCGCGATGGCGGTGTTGCGGCCCGCCGAGATGTTGGCGCCCGGATGCACCATCACAAGCAGAGGCAGGCCCTTCCTCTCCCATCTGGCCACGCGCTCGACCGTGTCGTCGCGAGAGCCGCCGTCTACGACCACGATCTGATCTGGCGGGCGCGTCTGCGAGGCGATCGAGGCGAACAGCTCGTCGATGCTCGCGGCCTCGTTCAGGACGGTCATGCACAGCGCTATGGGCATCGTCAGGCCGTAGCCGTTAGCTCATAGAGGCGGAGCTCGACCCGCCCGAAGCGTTGGACCCCGGCCGTTCGAGTGTGGGCTTCCAGCCAGTGAGAGATCAGGTCATCTGGGTCCGCCTCCTGTGACGCCCATCGCACCAGCCAGACGCGCCGATGCCCGGCCGCGAGCGATTCGAGCCGAGCCAGGGTATCGGCGGCGTCGATCGGGCGCTGGGTGGGGAGCGGGAACTGGTCCGCCCGTCCACGGTAGTAGTAATCGAAGATCTCGGCCTGGCCCGGGGCGGTCAGGACCACCGCGTCGTCTGGGCGTTCCAAGGCCTGGATCGTGCTGGCCAGGCCGCGGTAATCGTCGCGCGCGTAGGTTGGATCGAAGTAGTAGGCCGCTAGCGAACGGGCCGTTGGTAGCAGCAGTAGGCCGAGCGCCACCACGGCCAGGAGGCCGGCGATGGCCCCACGAGCGGCGGGCCCGCGTGGGGCGGGCTGGGCAAAGAGCAGCCGACTCACGGACCGGCCGAGGGTCACGCCGCCCGCGGCGACGAGGATCACCCAGGCCGGCAGGACCAGCATCAGAAAGCGCGGCTCATACAGCGGGCGGCTGGTCGACAGCACGATGATCGTGCCGATCGGCAATACGGTCCACAATGCGAGAAGCGCGCGCGCTCCGGGGGCTGGAAAACGCGGCGCCCGTCCCCAGGGTCGGGGTTCCGCCGCCGTGTCGGCGATCCGGACTCGGGCGCCGTCATGAGGCCGAGTGGCCAGGCCGATCGCCGCGAGTGCCAGGAATGGGAGGAGACCGAGCCGAAAGCTGAAGCGAGTGGTCGCGACTCCGATCGACAGGACGTTGACGGCGTCCAGCGCCAGTGCGTAAGGGGGCTGGGGCGTCCCGAGCCCGGGGTAGTAGCCGGTTTGTCTTAGCGCGTACGGCAGCCAGGGGACATAGAGGACGGCAGTAAGTGCGGTGCCAAGCAGCCATGGCCGGAGGAGTCGCCAGCGGCCATGGATGGCGAGTGTGAGTGCCAGATGGAGCTGATGAACGCCCAGGACCAGCACTCCGTAATAGTGGGTGTACAACAGAGCCGCGGCGAGCAGGCCGTACAGGATGGCGAGCCGGCCGCGTGGGGGGTTGGAGCGCGTAAAGGCCAGGTAAGCCCAGGTACTGGACGTGGCCAGGAGCGCAGCCAGGGCATACATTCGCACTTCCTGGCTGTACTGGATCGCCAGGGGGGAGATGGCCAGCAGGCCTGCCGCGGAGAGGCCGACGGCCTCGTCGAACAGCTCGCGGCCGAGTCGCCAGACGACCCAGACCGTGGTCGTACCGAATAGTACGGACAGGCCCCGCAGGGAGCTCTCGCCGTTGCCAAACGGGGCCGCCCAGGCGGACAGCAGCCAGTAGTAGAGCGGCGGGTGGATATCGGCCGCCGCCGCTCGGGCGATCTCCATCGGCCCGCGGGTCGTCATGAACGCACTCACCCCCTCGTCGTACCAGAGGCTTTGCCCGTCGAGGCGATACAACCGAAGCAAGGCGGCGAGCAAGAGGAATGAGGAAAGAGGGATGAGGAATGAGCGCGCGCTGCCCTCATTGCTCATTGCTCATTCCTGAGTCCTCAGTCCTCGTGCGGCGGCGTAGTCCCGCAGGGCGTAGTAGACCGGATGGGGCGCGAAATCCGGCGCCAACATGCTGAAGTAGTGCCACGCCTGGACCGGCTCCCATGGCGCCGGAAGCTTCAGAAACCAGATGGCCATTACGCCCATCCACGGCCATTCCTCGCGCGCGCGCTCGAACGCGCGGACCGTGTAGCGGGCCTGCAGCTCGGAGCCCACGGCGCCGTACGGCGCCGGGACGGGAGAGCCGGGCGGCTGGGCGCTCCAGCCGATCTCCGTCGCCCAGATCGGTCGAACGGCATCGTCGTTGCGGACCATCAGCTCACGGACCAGTTCTGGGCGGGAGAAGTTGACGTCGCCGCTTGACAGCCGGCGGTCGTCAGGCCCGCCGCGAAGCCCGTACGCCTGCACGGCCAGGACGTCGAAGCTGCCGCGCGCTCCGGCTTCGTACAGCTGCTGGAGGTAGACCAGCTCGTTGAGCGCCTGGTCGCTCTCCTCGAGCGTGGGTGCCATCGCGGCGCTCACGACGATCGCCTCCGGGTCGGCCTGCTTGATCCGAGCGTAGGCAAGCCGCAGCAGGCGCGCGTAGGCGGCCGGATCGGGCGGCTGGCGCCCCCACTCGATCGCCAGGTTCGGCTCGTTCCACACCTGGTAGGCGCGCACCCGCCCCCGGTAGCGGCTGGCCAGGGCGAACACGAAATCGCCCAGGTCCTCGTAGCGCTCGGGGGGCGAGCCTTCCCAGTCGTTGCCGGGCCGGGTCCAGGCCGGCGACGTGTCGACCCGGGCGATGATCCGGATGTGTCGCTCGCTGGCCAGGTCGACGATGTTGTCGTAACTGGCCCAGGCGCTCTGGTTCCACTTGCGGTCCAGGAAGTCGCCTTTCGCGTCGCGCTCGATCTCCTTCCAGGCGAACTGCTGTCGGATCCAGCCGACTCCAGCCGCGTGGAGCATGTCCAGGCTTTGCTGCCGCGCCTCCACACTCGCTTCCTGGTCGAGGAAGACGTTCACGCCGATCGGATTGGCCACCCCCGGACTGACCGCCACCCCTTCGGCGAGCTCTACTCGGCGGGTCGTCAGGCGCGAGACGAAGGCGATCAGGCGATGGCGGGTCTCCAGGTCCAGGGCGTCCCAAACGGCCTGGCGCCCGAGGATCAGGACCGCGAATATGCCGATGAGGGTCAGCGCGATGAGCCGCCGGTAGCTCACGCTAGCTCCCGGTACACCGCCAGCAGGCTGGGCGCTACCGCGCGCCAGTCGTGTCGCTCGGCCACCAGCCGCCGGGCCTCTGAGGCCAGCCTGGCGCCCAGCTCAGGCTTTCCCAGGAGGGACTGGATTGCGGCGGCAAACCCTTCCGCCGTGTCGGCCATCAGATAGTGTGTGTCGGCCTCCGCGGCGATCCCTTCCATCCCCAGCCTGGTCGAGACGATCGGCACACCGGCGGCCATCGCCTCGAGCGCTTTGAAACGCACGCCGCCTCCCGACCGCATCGGCAGCACGTAGATGCTGGCCCGCTGCCAGTACGGTTCGAGGCTCTCCACCGGACCGGTCACCGCGATCTTGGGATCGTGCTGGCAGCGCGCGACTAGCCCGGGGCCCGGCCCTCGACCGACCACGAGCGCGCGGATCTCGGGACACGTTCGGCGAACCAGTGGGAAGACCTCGTCGAGAAACCACTCGACCGCGTCCACATTCGGGCGGAAGTCGAGCGTGCCGGTGAAGAGCAGGCACGGCTCGCGCTGCCGCTCAGCGCGGGGCGGGTAGGCGTTGGTGTCGATCGCGTTGGGAACGACAGAGTAACGGCCGCTGGGCTCCAGCGCCGCCAGAGCCTCTCGATCTTCGGGCGATACGGCCAGCACGCAGTCAGCCAGGCGGCAGGCGGCCCGTTCGAAACGCGCCAGCTTCTCGCTCTGGATCAGCGAATAGGCCGCCTTCGGCCAGCGGCCTGGATGGGCCCGGTCCACCTGGTATGCCCGACGCTGGAGGAGGTGCTCGACGTTGTGATCGTCGAACACTCGTCGGGCGCCGCGGCAGAGGGGCAGGTAGCGAGCCATCTCGATGCCCTCGACCTGGATCAGGTCGTAGCGCTCCTGTTGCAGTAACGGGCGAAGGCCGTTCGCGAGGCGCGCGGACCAGCAGCGATATGCCATGTCCGGCAGGCGGGAGCCCAGAGTCGTGGTCAGGCGACGGAACGGGCTGTGGTTGGGGGCTGGATACAGTTCGACTCGCTGGCAGCGCGCTTCGACCGGCTCCATGTCGGGAGGCCGAATCGGGCGGTCCAACAAGCTCAGAAGGTGGACCTCGTGCTCCTCGGCGGCCGACTGGATCAGGCGAAAGTTCCGCAGGTTGGTCCCGCCGTCCAGGGGGTATGGGAAGCGTGGGGTTAGAAAGAGGATCTTCACTGGACGTCGGGATACCAGGGCCCGACCGCCCCGCGCAAGGCCAGGCGCTGATCAGCTTTTATTGCGCGCGTGCGCCGATGGGGGAATCGGCTCGCTCAGGCCGGGCCGGTTGAGGAGTGCTTCGAACGGGACCACCAGCGACGCGACGAGGGTTCTTGAGCCCGACGTGGATGCTCAGCATCCGGGCTGGAGAGGAGCTCACGGACAGTGACCCTTCCGACGGCTCGCGATCCCTCTCGGGCGGTAAAGGTCCCCCCCGTCTTAGATAACGGTCGCCGAATTCCGGATGCAGAAAGCGGACGAAAGCCACGGATCGCTCCCCCGGAACAACCGTTTGTGGGCCCTCGAGGGTGACTACCCCGTCGTGGTCCGACGCCGCGTCCTGATCAAAGTGAAAGTGGGTCCGGTACCCCGAAACGATGGGAGTCTGTCGCCCACCCTCTTCAGCGCTGAGCCAAACCTCACTCATTGTACCCATGCCCGGTCGGAATCCAGCGAAACTCATGATATCAGTCAGCTCGGACTCGGAGACTGCGCGGTAGAGGTCGGCCGTTTCCTCGACTGCCATCCGGCTTCCGCTTCAGTGGTGCCTGAGAGTCAGGGCGAGCCGACAGCATCAGACGGCCTGTTAGCTCCACCCAACGCTAGGCGTGCCCGCCACCTCCTCATAGACCGCCAGGGTTCGGCGGGCGCACTCGGTCCAGGTGAAGCGGGCAGCGCGCTCGCGCCCCTTCCGAATGAGAGTGTCTCGCAGGGCGTCGTCTTCGAGGAGTCGCAGTAGCCCGTCCGCCAGCCCCTCCGCGTCGGTCGGCTGGTGCGAGAGCGCGGCATCGCCGACGACTTCGGGCAGCGAGGAAGTTTCCGCCACCACCGTGGGTGTGCCGCAGGCCATCGCCTCCAGGGGTGGTAGTCCGAATCCCTCGTACAGCGACGGGAAGGCGAAGACTTCGGCCGCGCTGTACAGGGCCGGGAGGTCTTCCGGATCCGCGTCGTCGACCACTCTAACGTGCGCGCCCAGCTCGAGCTCGTCGATGGTTTCGAAAATCGGCTGATACAGCCAGCCGCGGCGGCCGACCAGCGCCAGAAGGACGTCGTGCCGCGTCCGGACCAGCGCGAACGCACGCACCAGCGTGGTCACGTTCTTTCGTGGCTCGAAGGTTCCAAGGAACAACACGTACGGCTTGTGCAGCCCGTAGCGCGCCCGAACCGCCGTGAGCTGCGCCTCGCTTTCGATTGGCCTGAAGCGTTTACTCACCCCGTTGTAGATGACTCGCAGGCGGTCCTCGGGGGCCCCGACCAGCTCGATCAGGTCCCGGGCGGTGTGCCGCGAGACGGCGATCGTCAAGTCTGCACCGCGAACCGCGTCGCCCACCTGACCGTAATAGCG
>WNGB01008775.1_pt1 | contig 14296 bp, 9 predicted proteins | sample 5400681 | NCBI WGS metagenome assembly WNGB01 (sample SAMN13153367, study PRJNA577476) | soil metagenome | isolation source: 115 cm soil or saprolite under grassland replicate 2 | place: USA:California | collected 2016-06-15 | reverse complement strand
GCGATGTCTTCATACGGTTGGCCCTGTTCGTGGAACAGGACGAAGACCGTGCGATATTCCAGGCGCAGTTCCGCGACCGCCGCCCGGATCTCGTTGGTCAGTTCGATCGTGTCGTCGGCGGGTCGGCTCGGGGCCGTGTCCTGAAGGTAATCGACCACCTCGGGACGGCGGGCGCGCTGAGCGAGCCAGGTGCGGCAGCGGTTGACGGTGATGCCCATGACCCACGGTTTGAGCGGCCGCGACTTATCCCAGCGGCGCAGGCTGCGGAAGACGCGCAAAAAGACTTCCTGGGTCACATCCTCGGCGTCGTGGCGGTGGCGCAGCAGGCGCACACACAGGCCGAACACCTCGGGCTGGAACCTATCCACCAGCGAGCGGATGCCGTCGGCGTCCCCCCGCAGACAGCGGCGAACCAGCGCGGCATCATCGTCCACGTTGCCCACCCGTGCGCGGAACTCTGGAAGGGATACCCTGAGGAAGAGGAGCGGGTTTCAACGAGTAGTTCTCAGTTGCTCGTGGTCCGAGCCCGAGCGCCAGCGAGGGCCTCTGCTACGCCCTCGCTGGGCTCGGGCTCTGACTACGAATGACTACTCGTCGGCGGCTTTGTGAAACAGGTCAACGACCTCCTCGACCGAGGCGTCCTCAAGCCGCTTGCCGCGTCGCTGGAGCGACTCGTTGAACTTGATGGAGACGTCCTGCATGGCCTCATGGGTTGCTTCACTGCCGCCCACGAGAAGGAAGTTCTCGGTGCGGGTGAGGCGCTGGTGTCCATCCTTGTCATCCAGGCCGACGCCGAGAAAGCCCAGCACCTGCCGCTTGTTCTTCTTGGAATTGGTGGACACGCACTCTTCCCCTTGGGTTGATGAGGAACAAGAGTCCCTGTAAAGACTATACGGTCCGTGCAAGCGGCCGGTCAACCGCAAACCGCAGGCTGCGGCTCCCGATTTTGGCGAGCGGGGGGCGTGAGCCCCCTGATTCTTCACACCCATCAGGGGGCTCACGCCCCCTGCTCGCCAAAATCGGGAGGGGCGCCGCGCTGACGTTGACCGCGAGCGCGCTTCCGAGTATCGAACCGCCTGCGCAGCCCCGGGCCGCAGCCCGCGGGCTTGACGGGCGTGCGCCGCCCTCCCCCTGGCTCCCGTCGAGGTTCTCATGCGCCAATTGCCCCTCTTCGCCGCCTTTGTCGTCTTTGCGGCTCTCGAAAGCTCTCTATTTGCCCAGGCCCCGCTCGCCTGGCGCTGGCAGGAGAAGGACCAATGTTACGTCGAGTGGAAGACACATATCCTCACCTCCCGCAAGACCGCCGGCCGCGAAGGCGACATGGATGAGGAGGTCGCCGTCGTCTACCGCGTCACCGTCCTGAAGCAGTTCCCCGACCGCGGCGTCGAACTGGAGGCAGCGATCGAATCGGTCAAGGCGAAGATCGTTCCGGCCCGCGTCGATCCGCGCCTCCTCGAAGGCGAGACGCTGCGTGCAGCGTTCGACAGCCAGATGAACCTAACGCGACTCGATGGCGTCGATGCCCTCATGGAAAAGCGCTTCGGCGCCGGCACGCTGCCGCCGCACGCGAAGTTCGTCCGACTGGATATTGAAGACCTCTGTCGGTCCTTGTTTCAGGACGCTTTCGTGCCTCTCCCCGGTCGGCGGGTAGCAGCGAGCGAGAAATGGGAGCAGCAGACGACCAGGGCCCTCGCCCCGATCGGCACGCACGTCCTGAAAAAGACCTTCGCCGCCGACGGAAAGGAACCGGCACGCGTGACGGTCACCGGCGCCTCGACCCTGGTGCCATTCAAGGACGGCGAGTTCGACCTGCCGTACAAGGTCGCCGACCCCGAGTTGAAGAGCGCCGACTATCGCGGCTCGTATCTGTTCGACCCCGCGGCCGGTCGCCTGCGGCAAGGCGAGACGCTGCTGCGCACGCGCGTGAGCGCGACCATGGTTGGAGCTGAGGTCGAAGTGCCCGGCGACGCGACTCAGGAGCAGACCACCACCGTGCGCTTGCTCGACACCAACCCGCTCGCCGCCGGGCAGCCGTCGGGCGGCAGTGCGGCAGGGCTGGACCGAGTGGTGACCAATTCGCTCGGAATGAAGTTGGTCCTGATTCCGCCCGGGCGCTTCACGATGGGAGCGCCGCCATTGGAGGAAGGGCGACTTGTCGATGAGACGCCCTGCGAGGTGGAGATCTCGCGGCCGTTTTATCTCGGAGCCTGCGAGGTGACGCGCGGTCAGTTTCGTCGTTTTGTTGAGGCGGTCAGCTACCAGACCGACTCGGAGAAGAGTCCCACGGGCGCGATGGGCTACAACGAGGAGGCTGGGCGGTTCGAGGCGTCGCGCGCCTACTCGTGGCGGAACACCGGCTATTTGCAGGCCGATGACCATCCTGTCGTCAACGTCTCCTGGGAGGACGCCAAGGCGTTCTGCGAGTGGCTCAGCCGTACGGAGGGGAAGACGTACCGGCTGCCGAGCGAGGCCGAGTGGGAATACGCCTGCCGCGCCGGCACGATGACGCGGTTCTGGAGCGGCGACCGCGAAGAGGATCTGCTCGCCGTGGACAACATCGCCGACGCGGCGCTGAAGCGGAAATTCCCGCCGGTCGACGCCGCCCGTGGCGAGGATGGCGACCTGTTCACGGTGCCGGTCGGCAAGCGGCGGCCCAACCCGTGGGGCCTGCACGACATGCACGGGAACGTTACCGAGTGGTGCGCGGACCTGTACGGGGCGACGCTGCCGGGCGGCCGCGACCCCGATGGCCCGCCGGACGGGTCGCAGCGCGTGCAGCGCGGCGGCAGCTGGAGCGATGGCCCACGGGATTGCCGGGCCGCGCGCCGTCCGTCGCGGCCGCCGCGCTCCTGCAACAGCAGCACCGGCTTCCGCGTTGTGCTCGTTGCCCCGACCACCGCCCTTGCCGCGGCGCCCGGCCATCCGCCGGGCGAGGACATTGCCATGACCGCGGACTACAGCACCCTGGCCGCGAACTTGCTGCGGCAGGGCAAGAACGCCGAGGCCGAGTCGCTGTTGCGCCGGTCGGCGGAGAGCCGTGCCCGCGTCCTGGGTCAAGCGCACCCCGACACCCTGCAGGCGTATGGTTGCCTGGCAACCTTTCTCAAATCCCAGGGCAGGAACGAGGAAGGCGATCGCATTCTGGACTGGGTAGCAGAAATGCGCAGGCGCAGTCAGGGCGGATAGGATGGCACCTCCCCACGCCCATCAGCTATACTCAGCAGGAGAGATTCCAAAACCGTCCGAGCCGAAGCGTCAGCGGGACACTTCCCTTTGCTGACGCTTCGGGCTCGGACTGCCAACTTTGCGCTGCACTCCACAGGGCGCGGACAACCGAGTAAACCTCATGACTGAGCGAGCGGTGCATTGGTATGAAGGCATGTTCCTCTGGCCGCATCAGATGCAGCTGGCAGAACGCTTCGGCATGCGGCAACTCTACTTTTCGCACAAATGGGATCTGCATTATGATTGGGGCCTGCGCTCGATCGACCTCGACGTCGGCGCGCTCGCCAACTACCGCTGTGCGGTCAAGTCGCTCAAGGCCCGTCTCCGCGACGGCACCGTGATTTCCGTGCCGGACGACGGCGCGCTCGGGGCCGTTGACCTCAAGCCCGCGTTCGCGCGCGGCGGCAGCGTGACCGTCTACCTCGCCGTGCCCCGTCTGCAACTCGGCCAAAACAACGTCCGCGATCCCAACGAGCCTCCGCCCGAGGGCGACAAGGCCGTCCTCACGCGCTATCAGCTCGCCAGCGAGGAAATCGAGGACGAGAACGTCAACGACAACCCGCAGCCGGTGCCCATCCGCCTGCTGAACTTCAAGCTGCTGCTCTCGACCGACGACCACTCCGGCTACGAGGTGCTGGAGATTGCGCGCGTCCGGCGGGGCAACACCCCCGACGCCTTGCCGCAGCTCGACCGCACTTATATCCCGCCGGTGCTCGCCTGCGACGCCTGGCCGGCGCTGGGCGGCGATATCCTCCAGGCCATCTACCACATCGTCGGCAAAAAGGTCGAGCAGCGGGCCACCCAGGTCGTCTCCCGCGGTATCACCTTCGACAGCCGCTCCAAGAAGGATCCGCTGATCTTCGCCCAACTCCACGTCCTCAATGAGGGCTACGCCCTCCTCGGGACGCTGGCGTTCGCCCAGGGGATTCATCCGCTGCCGGCGTACCTGGAATTGTGCCGGCTCGTCGGCCAGCTGGCGATCTTCGGCGACGCCCGCAAAACGCCGGACCTGCCGCGCTACGACCACGATGACCTGGGCGATTGCTTTTATCGCGTCAAGCAATACCTTGACGATTTGCTCGGCGAGGTCGAGGATGCGGCGTACAAGGAGCGTGAGTTCGTCGGCCAGGGGAAGCAACTGCAGGTGACGCTGCAGCCGGAATGGCTGGAACCCGCCTGGCAAATGTTCGTCGGGGTGGACAGCCCGCTGCCCGCCCAGGAGTGCGTCGAGATGCTCACCCTGGCCGGCGAACTCGACATGAAGATCGCCAGCGCCCAGCGCGCCCCCAGGATCTTCGCGGAGGGCGCGGCGGGGTTGCGCTTCACGCACAGCGACGCGCCCCCGCGCACCCTCCCGGAACGCGAGGGCCTGATTTACTTCCAGATCAGCCGCGAGTCGCAGTTGCAGGAGTGGCAGTCTGTGCAGCGCGAGTTGACCCTGGCCATTCGGTTGAACCAACGGCTCGTTGTTGGTAACATGCAAGGGCAAAAGGTGTTGACCATCAACACCGGGTACAAGAGCACGACCATGCGCTTCACGCTCTACCTGGTGCCGCACGAAGGGTAAGGCCCCTGCGGGAAATCCGAAATCCGAAACAAATCCGAAGCCCAAAGAAGAAAACGAAGAGCGCAACGGTTTCGGATTTTCTGGTTTGGATTTCGGATTTGTTTCGGATTTCGAGTTTCGGATTTCGGATTTTCTGCTGGGGCTGGGTTCGCGAAGGATCCCGACATGCGCAAAGATATTGCCGATCTGGTTTATCCTGTTATCACCCACGCTCTGCGCGTCAAGGAACAGTTGAGCCGGGGTGAGGAAGCGGACTGGCAGCGCGAGCAGTCGAACCTGAAAGGCCTGCTCAAGGGCGAGGCCGAGGCGCAGCGCTGGCCGGAGTACGTCGGCAACGTGCCGCAAGGACAAAGCGCCGCCCGCGCTGGCCCTGATGCCTTTCTCGGGATTCGTTATGCCCTGGTGTGCTGGCTGGACGACCTCTTCATCCTCGACTCGCCGTGGCGCGAGGAGTGGACGGAGAACACCCTGGAGTTGGCGCTGTACGGCACCCGCAATCGCGCCGAGCGCTTCTGGGAGCAGGCGCGGCGCGCCGAAGCGCGCGCGGAAAGCGACGCCCTGGAAGTCTTTTTCCTGTGCGTCATGCTCGGCTTCCGCGGCAGCCGCGACGCGCAGCCGCCCGAGGGGCTGAAAGCCTGGCGGGAGTCGGCCCATGCGCAGATTGCCAGCAAGCAGTCGGGCGGTTGGAGGCCGCCGCCGGCACCCGATCCGGTCATCGACGTGCCGCCGCTGTACGGCGCCGGCCGCTTTCGCAGTATGGTGATGACCGTCGGCCTGGTGGTGCTGATGCTGATCCCCGCCGCCGCGTTCTTTCTCGTGTGGCGTCTGGGGAAGGGCGGCTAACAGCCCGTTGCAAAACCCCTCCCCCGGCCCCTCCCCGCCACGGAGAGGGGAGAGTTTTCTGTCTTGCCCCCCCTCTCCGTGGCGGGGAGGGGTTGGGGGAGGGGTTTTGCAACGGGCGGCTAAGCCCCGCTTGCGGGTGAGCGCGATTTCCACTCTGACGAGAGCAGTGCGATGGGTTTCTTGACGGCGCTGTGGAACGGCGTGAAGAATGTGGCGGGGCTGATCCTCCCCGTCGGCAACCGGGCGGCCTCCGCCCGCATGAGCCCCGGCGTGCGCTGGGCACTACATCTCCTGGTCATTGCCCTGGTGCTCGTCGGTCTGTACTTCCTCAACAGCATCCTGGGGATCCCGAATCTGATTCCCGGTTCGCTGCGCTTGCTCGCCTACGTCTGGCTGCCGATCCTGTTCTTGCTGATGTACACTCTGGCCTGGCTGGGCTGGTGGCTGTGGGTACTGTGGTCCGCGGAGGAAGCCGCGTCGTACTACCCCGAGATCGACTCGGCCTGGGAAGAGGCGATGCGCACGCTGGCTCAGGCCAACATCCGCCTGACCGACCTGCCCCTCTTCCTTGTCCTGGGCCGCCCCGAAGGCCCCGAGGACACCACAGGCGAGGACAAGGCGTGCAAGGCCGAGGAGTTGCTCTTCAACCAGGCGGCGCAGCTCAACCTCGTGATCCGGCAGGCACCGCAGGGCCCGGGGACGCCGATCCATGTCTATGCCAGCCGCGAGGCGGTATTCGTGACCTGTGCCGGGGCGTCGCTGCTGGGGCGGCAGGCTGCCGTTCTCTCCGGCGACGTCGAGGTCGAGCAGGGCGTGTCGTCAAGCGGGGGCGATAGCACCGACAAAACGCTCAGCCCGAATGTTGCCACGGCCCCGGTGAAGCAGCTGGTGGGCATTGTCCGCAACATTGCCAAGAAAGGCGGCCAGGCCACCGAGGATGAGCGCCGGCTGATGCGCCGCCTGGAACGGCGCGACCGGCAGCAACCGTCGCTGATGCAGGATGCCGCTGCCGTCGCCGACTTGACGGGGCGATTGAGGCATCTGTGCCGCCTGATCGCCCGCGACCGCCAACCCTATTGCCCGCTCAATGGCGTTCTCTGGCTCATCCCTTTCGCCGCCACCGACAGCGAGCAGGATGCGCAGAACACGGCCGAGGTCTGTGCCCGCGACCTGCAGGTGTTGCGCAGCGTGCTCAAGGTGACCTGTCCGCAGTTCGCGCTGGTGTGCGACCTGGAAATGGCGTCGGGCTTTCGCGAGTTCGTCCAGCGGCAGTCGCAGCAGGACCGGCAGCGGCGTGTGGGGCAGAGTTTCCCGATGGGCACCGACCTGCGCGGCCAACCGCTGGCCGATGCCCTCTCGGGCTCGATCCACTGGCTGTGCGGCTATGTGCTGCGCGAGTGGGTTTATCGTCTTTTTCGCGTCGAGGGCCAGCGCGAGGAAGCGCCGGAGGTGGTGGCCGGCAACGCCCGGCTGTACATGCTCCTGAGCGAGATGCGCGAGAGCGACGAACGCCTCAGCCGCATCCTGACGAAGGGCATCGCGGCGGGGGCGGAGGGCTCGCTGCGCTTCGGGGGCTGCTATTTGGCAGGCACCGGGGCGATGCAGCAAGCGTTCGTGGCGGGCGTCTTCCGGAAGTTGCTCGAGGCGCAGAACTTCGTGGCCTGGACCGAGGAGGCCCGCTCGGAGGACACGCGCCAGTCGCGTTTTGCGCAGCTAGGCTATACCCTGCTCGGGGGCGTCGGCATCCTGGTCTTGGCGGTGGTCGCCTATTCGCTTTTTATTGCGCGGCCATCGTAGGGACCGTCGCGGCGGGGCGTGAACGCCCTTGGCCGAAGGGTCGGCGGTGATGAAGGACATCAAGATCGGCGATCTGAAACCTCTGCCGACACCCGCACACAGTGCCCCGCGGCCGGGTTTGCAACGGGTGTCCGACGCGGAGTTACTCACCGCCGCCAGGAACCCGAAAAAAGGTGACCGCCTCATCATCAACACCCGGACAGGTTATCTCCACGACGGCAATGGCCGCGCCCACGAGCTTCTTCGTCGGGCAGCGGATCCGAACAGCACCATCACCCCGGACATGACAGTTCCTGTTGAGGAGTACACGCCCGATCTGTCGATGTTCCCAGATTTGGATTGACCATGAAGACGAACCTATCGGCTGCGGAAACTGTCCACCGCCTCCTTTTTCGCGCTTTGCTTGAGATTCGCTCCCAAGGCCATGAGCAGAAGAACAAGATCGTTTTTCACCTCGCGGACCTCTTTCACAACATCGTGCTCGACATGAAAACAGCCGCCGAGGGAGAGTGCGGTTATGAGGAAGTTCTGGCTCGCCTGGCAGAGCAGGCCAAAGAAAAAGGTCTTGAGAGATGGCTTAACTCCAATCTTGCCGATCTAGGGCAATGACCACGGACGACAATACTCTTTGCGCTCTGCTTTGATTTGCAACCCTTGTCGGCAGGTCGCTGACCTGCCCTACGTCCTGACAAGAGCAGTGCCATGGGTCCCCTGACGGCGCTGTGGAACGGTCTGAGGAAGGTGGCGGAACTGATCCTGCCCGTCGGCAACCGGGCAGGCCCCGCTCACAGGAGCCAGGGCGTGCGCTGGGCGCTGCATGTCCTGGTCCTGGTCGTCGCCCTCCTCATCCTGTTCGCGCTGAACCACCTCCTGGGGATCGACCGGCTCATTCCGCTCCCTTCCCGTTTCCTGAGGCAGGCGTGGCTGCCGATCCTGTTCTTGCTCATGTACGCCCTCACCTGGCTGGGCTGGTGGCTGTGGACGTTGCTCTTCGTGGACGAGACCGTATCGTCCTATCCCGACATTGACGCCGCCTGGGCAGCGGCGATGAGCACGTTGGCCCAGGCCAACATCCACCTGAGCGACTTGCCTCTCTTCCTCGTCCTGGGCCGCCCCGAAGGCCCCGACGACGCCCCGGAAACGGACCGGGCGGCGAAGGCCGAGGAACTCCTCTTCAGCCAGGCGGCCCGCTTGAAGTTCGTGGTGAACCAGACGCCGCAGGATCCGCAGGCACCGCTGCACGTCTACGCCACGCGCGAAGCGGTCTTCCTGACCTGCGCCGGAGCATCGCTGCTGGGCTGGCAGACCGCTATCCTCGCCGGGGACGCCGAGGCTCCCTCTTCCGGGACGGGAACGCGAACGAAGAATTCGCCCGGGACATTGGCATATTTCGCCGCGCCGGCGACTCGTCTCATCCACCTCGTGCGCGAGATCGCCAGGAAGGGCGGGCAGGCGACGGATCGGGAGCGGCGGTTGATGCGCCAGCTTGAGCGGCGCGGCGGCCTGCAGTCGTCGCTCTTGCAGGACACCGTCGGCGTGGCCACGCAGACGGCACGGCTGAAATACCTGTGCCACCTGATCGCCCGCGACCGGCAACCGTACTGTCCGCTCAACGGCGTCCTCTGGCTCCTCCCTCTGGCCGCCACCGACAGCGACGAAGAAGCGGAGACGACGGCGCTGATCTGTGCCCACGACCTGGAGGCGCTGCGCGCAGTGCTCAAGGTCCACTGCCCACAGTTCGCGCTGGTATGCGATATGGAGAAGACATTGGGTTTCCGCGAGTTCATCGACCGGCAAACGCCGGACTCGCGCCAGCAGCGGGTCGGCCAGCGGTTTTCGATGGGCACCGACCTGCGCGGCCAGCCGCTGGCCGACGCACTGGCCGGCTCGATCCACCACCTCTGCACGCAAGTGCTGGGCAAGTGGGCTCACAGTCTGCTGCGGCTGCCGCAGATGTCCGAGGAAACGGTGGAGGTCCTCCTGGGGAACGTCCGGTTGTGCCTGCTGCTGGGCGAACTGCACGAGCGCGACGAGCGGCTCGGGCGCTTGTTGACGAAGGGCATCGCGGCGGGGACCGACGGGGCGCCGCGCTTCGGCGGCTGCTACGTCGCGGCGACGGGAACCGACCCCGCGGAGCAGGCTTTCGTGACCGGCGTCTTTGAGAAGATGATTGCGACGCAGAACTTTGTGGCGTGGACGAAGCAAGCGCGGGCCGAGGACGAACGTCTGTCGCACTGGGCCCAAAGGGGCTACGGCGTGCTCGCGGCGGTGGGCGTCGCGTTGCTCGCCTTGTTGCTCTGGTCGCTCCTTGGGCAGAGTGAGCAACCCTGAAGCCCGCTTGCGGGTTAGCACTCGGAGCGCTAACCCGCAAGCGGGGTTCTCCCGGGCCAGGAGCGGTGCTCCAGTCGCTTATCGGGTCAATTTCACCTCTACTTTATCAACTAACTCCTGACCCTCCGCCACCGACACCAACGTCCGGCCGCGCGTGCGCGACGCGGAGCGCAGCGCATTGACGGCGTACGCGCCAGGCGGAACCCGCTCGAAGCGATATTCGCCCTTGTCGTTCGTCTTGGTGGCGGCCTTGATGGCGCCCTTGTCGTCCGACAGGGTAACCGGAGTTCCCGGCACCGCTTGCCCTCCCTCGACCACGGTGCCCGTGATCGTGGCGCCCTTGAACTTGCCGGCAGCGCCGTTGGCCTTGGCGGGATCGACCAACTCCACCCGGATCGTCTTGGTGGTCGTCTCACCGACGCCGTTGGTCATCTGCACGCTCACCAGCACGGTCCCGGTCTTGAGTGTCGGCACCGGCAGCTCGGCCTTGAAGACCGCGGGATCGATCTGGAATAGCTCGCCCTCGGCTTGCAGGACAGTCGGCGGCAACTTGCCGTCCGGCGGCGGCTTGCCGGCGAAGAAGATCGCCTTGGTGATGCCGCTCGGATCCTTCGAGACCGCGCGCAACGGCAGCGGCGAACCGACGATCAACTGCGGCAGGCGACCGGGCGGCGGCAAGGTCATGTCGAGGTCGAGCGTCACGTCCGGTTTGCCGTCATAGAGCACCACGGGCTCGACGATCTGCGACACGGTTTCGGTGAGCGGCCGCCTTGGGATTTCCTTGCTGTCCAGCACCTGGATCGTCCGGCCAGCCTTCCCGCCCTTGTCGAGCATCTGGGCGGCCAACCAGCGCTTGCCGTGGACGTCCTCGGTATCCAGCACCAAGACCCAGTCGCTGACCTTGCCCTCGACGAGGAGCGCGCCAGCCGGTCCGGCGGGGTTGCAGAACAACAGTTCCGCGCGGTCGCCGATGAACTCCTTGGGCTGGTCTTCGAGGTTCTTGAGGGTGTTGTCCTCGAAGTCGCGATACAGCGATAGCAGGCCCAGCCCATTCGGCGGCGCATTGTCCACCTCGACGATCACGGGCAATTTCGGGCTGGGTTTGACGATCGTCGGGTGAACCAGGCGCAGGATCGGCAGCTTGGTGATGAGGGCGGGGGTCGATTTGGTCCGCTCCGCGAGGAAGGTGGAGACAAAGGTGAAGGCCCGTTGATAGCCATCGACGGTCAGGTAGATCAGCCCTTGCTCGCCCTCGGCGCTGCTCACAAATTCCAGATTCTCGGCGCGGAGTACCAGGTTCCCGCCGGCGCGCAACAGGCCGCTATACCGGCCTTTCTTCTCCTGCCCACGCTTCAGGCTCGGGGCCCGGTCGGGATTCAGGACCAGATCGACGCGAGCCGGAGGCCCCTGGAAGGCGGTCTTGATGGGCGACAGCTGCACCTCAAGGACGTTCTTCGTGCCGTCGGGCTGCGTCGTCGGATCGAAGGAAATGCTCTCGACCTTCACGTACTTCTGCGGGCTGACAACACCAATGCCCACGGTCTCCAGTTCCCTGCCCTTGGCATCGAGCAGGCGAACGATCAATGGGCTTTTGACCGGAGCGAGAACGGGCGGCTTGCCGTCCTTCTCGACAGGTGCCGTCCCGAAAATCACCTTGGTGAGGCCACCGACCCCGGCTGGGATCGTGAGAGTTTTCGCGGGCAGAAGCGGCTCGCCGCCAGCGGACAATTCGACCTGCACCTCGGCGGCGGCGCCTTTTTCGTTGAGCACGTGCAGGAAGGCCTGCCGCGGGAGATTCGGCCGCAGGGGCAGCTCGCGCTCCACCCCTTGCGAGCCCTTGGCATCCTTGCTGAAGATCAGCTTCAGATCCCCGACGGCGGGCTGCGCCGCGGCACGGGGCGGCGGTGGCAGCATCGCGACCAGCGCGGCCACAAGTGCCAGGACCAAACGCCGGCGGCGTCTGGAGGTCGTGATGGGCTCCTTCCCGTCGCGACCGCTCCATGAGCGACATCTATCTGTCATCGCAAGCTCCTCGATTTATGGTGTGGGCGGCATCAATTATTCCGGTGCGATCAGCCGCCACGCTTTCCGCAACTCCTGACCCAGCGCGTGGCACGCTTCCGCGGACGGCTCGCGTTCGGCTCGGGCCAGGGCTTTCTGCGCACTTTCCAGATCGGCCTCGGTCAGCCGCTCGGGATCGATGAGCGGCAGCAGCGCCACCGACGCCCGCGCGTACAGCAGCGCCCGCTTGCGCTCGCGCTCCGCGACACCCGAAGTGTCCACCGGCGGCACCGTCGCCTGTCTGCGGGCGGTGTCCGCCTGCCGATCGTGCTCCAGCGCCTTCGCGGTGAGATCGTAGGATAACTTCCGCGCAGCCGTCCATAGCCGCGCACGCTCACCGGCCTCCAGCCAGGCGAGGCGCAGGAGATCTTTCATGATGAGCCAATCGGCCGCCCCCGCCTTCGCACTTCGCCCCATTAGGTCCTGCAAGCGCGTTTCCACTTGCCCCTGCAGCGGCTCCAGTTGCTCTTCCCGCAAAGTGTCCGCTACCTTGCCTACCTTCCGAAGTTTGTCCGCGAAATCCGTCGGCGCCGGCGGCGGGGACTTGAGCAAATCGTCCAGTTTGCGCAAGCTCTCAACCGCACCTTCCCACTTCCTCTGCTCGTCGGCTGAGACGCTCTCCAGGTAGAAGGCGTAGCCCGGCAAGCGGACCAGGGCGTCGTCGCGCAGCCGGTACGCGGCGGCGAGACGGCGACAGTCCCGTGCGAGATCCTGGCACAAGGTCTGGGCCGCGGTGAGTGCCGCGAGCACCTCCTCGGCGGTGGCTTCCCCGGGCTTGAAGAGGAGTTCCTCGGCCGCCCGCGCCCGGGAACGAGCGGCAGCAAACTGCGACTTTACCCAGAGTTGCACATTCGGGTCATCGGCGCTCGCGGTGGTCTGGGCCAGCTTCTTCGCCAGCTGCAGCGCCTGCTGGACCGCCGCGGCCGGCCACTCCTTGGCGTCAATCTTCCAGTCCGCCAGCCGCTTGACGAGTGTGAGTTCCTCGTAGCGCGGCAAGCGCTCGGTTTCGGCGAAGAGGTCGCTCGCCACGAACCGGAAGCGATCCTGCGGATATTGCTGCCCGGCGAAATCCTCGAAGGCGAACCAGGCGAGGTCGAAGGGTTTGTCGGCGAAGTGCTTGAGCAAGGCCTCCTTGTCGGTGGTCAGGCGCTCGCGATCCTTGTCCGACGACTTGGGATCCGCGCGCACCTTGGCGGCGAGGGCCAGCAGGTCGCGGTACTTCCGCTGGATGTTGCCCGCCTTCGGGTCCGGCGGCTGCTTGCCGCGCGCGATTGCCCGGGCCAGGGATTCTCCGCGCGGCGGCGGATGCTTCTCCTGCCAGTCCTTGTGCTGCTTCTCCAGGGTCTCCAGTTCGTCCTTGAGTTTGGCTTGCACCTTGGCGTCCTCGATGCCGCTGCTCAACTGCTGCTCGGCCCGCATCAGGACCGTTTCCAGCTGGCGGATCAGTCTGGGCTCGGCGCGCGCCCAGGGTTCCTTCGACCAGGCATCGCGGATTTGCCATTTCGCCTTCAGCCAGTCGGGATAGGACGGTGCGGTGCGCATCTCCAGATCCGGCAGAGGCGGGTCCGGCACCGGCACGAGCGCGAAGTCATCCGCGCCGGTCAGGAACTGCGGGGTTTGCCTGGGTTGCCCGGTCGAGGTGGACCAGCGGTCCACGCTGGCCTGCACGAAGCGCACGAGTTCGCGGACCGAGACGCGGCCATCGCGGCTGCCGCCGCCGTAGCCATCCGCCCGGCCCTTGAGTCCTTCGTAAAGGTAGTAGGCAAAAGCAGAATAACCGAGATCCTCGGAGACGAGCGAATGCTGTCCGGGGGCGCACGCCCAGAGAACTTGCAGGTGCGGATCCTCTTTCCCCGCTGCCTCGAGTTCGACTTGCGTTTTTCGCGGGACATCGTCGAGGAGGATGCCGAGGCGCGGCTCGGTAAAGGGCCGCATCAGGTCGAGTACGAGCAACTTGTGCCGTGACTTGCAGGCGCGCAACGCACCGAGGACTTCGCGCAGGGGCAGCCAGGTACCCTGATCGGCGACGCTGGCGTCGCAGGGCAGCAGGCAGACGGCGCCATCGAGTCCTGTGGCAGCGTAGGCAGAGAGGAAGACAACGACGGGTTCGTCGGCGCGCTGATCGCGCAACTCCTTGAGCTTGTCCCGTAGGTGGCGCAATTCCTGGAAGGCAAATGCACTCCGTTGGCGCCAGGGGAGCTTTTTGAGGGCATCGCGATCCTGGGCGGCCCAGGCGTTGGGCGGCACGAGCGGATCGTCGTACTGATCGATCCAGGCGCCCAGGAAGGACGGCATGGTTACCGGGCTGGGGAACAGCAGCCAGGCAGCGGTGGCGCCGAGCAGGGCGAGCACAAGCGCGAGGACACCGTAAAGTTGGCGACGCTTGCGCGGGGGTGGCGCACCGCGCGGGGATGCCGCGCCATTCTTGGTCTCGCGCCAGAGGTGAGCACGGGCCGGCTGGATGTGCTCGGA
>WNGB01009419.1_pt1 | contig 14300 bp, 13 predicted proteins | sample 5400681 | NCBI WGS metagenome assembly WNGB01 (sample SAMN13153367, study PRJNA577476) | soil metagenome | isolation source: 115 cm soil or saprolite under grassland replicate 2 | place: USA:California | collected 2016-06-15 | reverse complement strand
ATCATCCAGCGCCGCGCGCTCATCGATCTCGCGCATGCGCTTGGCAGCCGTATGCCGCTGCTCATCGAGGGACCGCGCGGCGGCGGCAAGACCGCGTTGGCCGAATCTCTGGCGCAAGGATGCAACCTGACCAGCTTTTACCTCCAGGGCATGGACGATCTGACCATCGCCGACGTGCTCTATTCATGGGATCGCGAAGCGCAAACGCAGATGGTCAGGCAGGAGCTGGCCGCGGGAACTCCGCTCGGGGAGGCGCAGGCAAAACAGTTCTCCCGCGAATACCTAATCCTCGGTGAAGCTCTCGCCGCCTTCGATTACGCGGACAGGTACTTCGATCCGCCAGTGCTGATCCTCGACGAGGCGGACAAGCTCACCGAGAAGATCGAGGACATGTTGCTGCAACTGCTCGGTCGCGGCTGCGCCCACGTGCCGCGCTTCGGGAACGTCGGAGTTCATGAGCAATCAAGATGGCCGATAGTCATCCTGCTCTCGAACGACATTCGCCATGACCTCTCACCTCCACTGCGATCGAGATGCCTCTACACCTGGCTCGACCCGCCGACGCCGTGCGAGGAAGTGCGAATTCTGCATGCGCGCGCGCCGCTGGCTCCGCCAAATCTGGTGGGCGCCGTGACCCGGCTCATCAACTGCATCAGGCGCGACATGCCGGCGGTGCGCGACAAGCCTGGACTGCGCGAATCGATAGATTTGATGAAGGCGCTGGTGAGAGACGGCGTCGGATCTCTCACGGCTGATGTGATCGACAAATACCTGTGTTTCCTGGGCAAGCGGCACAAAGAATTACTCAATCTGCGCCAAGGGATTGCAAGACTGGAGACGGCCGCGCGCCGTGCTGATGACGAGATCGATGAATGGGTGCAGTGGGCTTTTGAAAATGAAGACTGTATGCAGGAGATTGCGGCGTAAGTCACAGTGGGAGATGGCGAACAACATCTATCCAATCATCATGGCTGCTGCACATTACGATGATCTCAAGGTCGTCTATAACTCGACCGAACGGCAATTTCCGCGAGACGATTACAACGCCAGCAACGTGTTCTCCAGCCGCTAGCCGGTCAGCGACATGATCGCTCATGGTTCTACGGTCATGCGTTATAAGAACGCGCCCTTCGTTCGATGCCCAAGCTAACAGGTCTGGATCTGTCGCGTCGCTAAGGTCGGCCTGATGCGCAGTGACGGCATCGAGATCCGGTACGCGCTGCCGCAAACCACGGAGAATTATCTGATTGAAGTTTTGATCGATGAGCAGCCGCAGCATGATCTACTTTGTGGCAAGTGTGTTTTCCTCTTGCTGTAATTTTGCCCATCGAGCCATAAGGCGTTCGCGGAACTCGCGTCTCTCTCTCTGATAGTCTGGATCAGATTCGAGTTGCTGCATGAATTCGTCATCCTTCGCCTCTTGATCCCGCAGATATTCTTCGACTGTGTCTTGATGGCTAAGGTAATAGGCGATGACACCGTAAATATCCGCGAGACGCAGTCCTTCAAACATATAGACGATCTGTTCCGGCACCGAGCCAAGCTTGAAATGATAAAGGATGGAATCGATCGGCACACGGGAACCGGTAACGCGTATCGTGCCGTCTTCCCACTGGGTCAAAGGGGCTGTCATTGTTTTTTCCAGTTCTACCATAGCGCAATGATTATACACCATTTTAAACCTTCTGGAGTAATGATTGCAGGCCTGGCGGCATCGCTCATCTTTGCAGTTTCTTTAGTCGCAAACCATTTCAGGATGAGTGCGATCGATCCGCGCGTGACAGTGGAGTTGGGCGAAGCCGCGAACGTTAAACAAGCATCCGCCAGACAACCCGTCATCGCCACGACGATTGACGGCGAGGTGGCGCGCACGGCAGAGCGCATAGGCGAAGCGACTGCTATGGCGCTCTCGGCCAGTCTCTACGCCGCAAGCGAGCAAATCAAAGGACGTGATCCGCGTGATACCCAGGACCTGCTCGCCCGGATCGCTGCGAAGAACCTCCTGCCCCCCGGCCTTTCTCTCACTAAAGGCAGCGCACTCGTATCCGCTTATGGCGCTCTAACTGTCCGCTACCGCCCGGCGCCGCTCGGCGTCGAGGTTGTCTCGCTTGGCAATAGGCGGGAAGACGGCCCCGCATTGATTGTGCGCATACCCGATGAGCTTTCGGACAAGGGCGAGGCCAAACTCTTTATCGCCGGTTCCTTGAGCAATGTGAGGATACCCGCGCCGTTCGCGCCGGCGGCCGAAGTAATCGCCCTGGGTTGGTCGCCTGAGACTCTGCGTTCACTCAAATGATTCCGGCGTCGAGGTTGTGATGTCGCTCGATCAATTCTTCAAACGAATAGACGCCCGCTATCGGATACCCCGTCCGGCGGACGCTTTGCACCTGGACGCTTTTCATGCCGGATTCCGTCTGATACGGGATGCCGGCGAAGGGGCGGCGCTGGTGGCTTCCGGCATCGCCACCGCGTTTGTGTTGTGGAAAATCGCTGACGTGCTGTTGCGAGTGGGCGTCGAGATACACATCTATATGATGTTCGGCATGGCTCTAGCGATACTCATAGGGTTGGCCGAAGCCTCGACGCTCGTGATTCCTTACTATCGTATTTCACAACGGTTGACGCATGGTTCCGCCAGTTGGGCGGACGTGCCAGTTCTGAAAGGTTTGAGGCTGGCCCACGATAATCGACTGCCGCTGCCCGCCGGCGCGCTTCGCCTCGGAAGGTTGACGCGCAAGTATGACCTCGCCTTGCCATTCGAGAAGGCGCTCACCCACCTTGCGATCTTCGGCCCTCCGGGGAGCGGTAAATCGTCGAGTTTCATTATGTCGATGGCCAAAGATTGGGCGAGGAGCGGATCGGCCATTTTTCTGGACCCCAAGGGCGAACTTTTCAAATACACGGCGAGGCATTTCAGGCGAGTCTATCGCCTCGACCTGGCCGACCCGCGGATGTCCGACCGCTGGAACTTCGTGCCCGCCTGCAGAGGAGACGCGGAACTCTCTCACGAAATAGCCTCGATCGTCGTGGGCTTCGATTTCAATAAAAACTACAACGGCGATCCGTTCTGGCCGCAGGCCGAAACGGCGTTGATGACTTCCCTGCTCCTGCACCTCCCCCAGATAGCGCACAACCCCACGCCCGCGATGGTCGCCGAATTCATCGCGGCCCGTGGCTTCGACGAAATCAACCACGAAATGAAGGCTTCACCGGACCTTGAAGCGCAGGTTCAGTGGGGCATCTTCAAGAAGGCGGACCGCGAAAAGACTCAGGGCGGAGTCTTCGTAGGGTTGGGGACAAAACTCGCGCCGCTGCGCTCGCCTCACGCGATGGCGGTAATGCAGTCGGTCACGGATGAAGAGCGCGAGCGGGGCCTGCGGGAGATCGATCTCTACAGGTTGCGCGATCGAGGAACCGGCGTCTACGTCATCGTCCCGGAAGGCGATGCGACACGCTACCGGATAGTGCTCTCTATCCTGTTCGGCCTCGCAGCCTCGATCACGCGCAAGACGAGCGACAATGAGAACGGCGCGCCGGTGCTGCTCGCATTGGATGAGGCGGGCAACATTCCGTTGCACAATTTGAGTGAAGCCCTGGGTGTCGGCCGTGGGCGGAGATGCGGGATCGTACTCGGCTACCAGAACATAGGACAACTCTACAAACAACACGGCAGGGACGGCGCGCAGGCGATCCTGGGCTCAATCGGCACGATGGTTTTCCTGCCGGGGCTGGACGCCGAGACTGCTCAGTACGCGGCAAAGCGGATCGGGCGGACCACCGTTCTTCAATATTCTGTCGTCGACGCGACGGGCGACGTTTACGACCAGGACCGTTTCTCCGAGACTGGACGCGACCTGCTCGACGCGGCGGAGTTGCGGCAGATGGCGGAGCACACGCAGGCGGTGGCGATCATCGGAAGCGCTCCGCCGGTCAGGTTCGGCTTTCCGCACTGCGCCAAAGGCGGGCCGCTCGCTCACCCGTTGCCGCGCGAGATAGCGCAGCCGATTTCGCTCGCAGACGCCGAAGCCATATTTGCGAATCATAGGACGGAAGAGACTGAGACATCACAGGATGAGCTTGCAACAACCGAGGCTTCCCGCGTGTCCGATCATGATGGCGACTGCATTGATAAAGATGAAGAGGTCATACCGCATGATCCCATTCTCTTCCCTCTGATCGAGGAGCGGCAATTTGGCCTCTCCCAGACAGCCCAATCAGTTCCCCCCAAACCGGCGGCGACTAACGCCGGCCTTGAGCGCATCAATGAGGAGGCGATGGCGTGAACGCGATCGGCAAAACCACGTTACAAATCTCCTTCTTTCTGCTCGGCTCATCGCTCGCCGCGCTCGTCGTTTGCTTTGCCTCCGCCACGCTGATCGAGGTGTGGCAAGCGCGCCAACAAACGCCGCGCCTCGCCGCAGACAGCTTGGTAAAAGCGCTTCGAACTCATCACCGCCAGACCGGGAGGTTTCCCGCCGATTTCCGTGAGTTGGAAGCCCGCGTGTGGAAGCACAAGGAGCCTCCCGACTTCGGAGCGGACGGGCGCAGCTTATCCTTCGCCAACTACCACTACATCTACCATCCCGCCGGCGCAGGCGTCTGCACGATCTGGATCATCCCGATTGGGCCTCGACACGACGAGGGCGCGACCCACTTTCTGCTGCTTTACCCGGACAGCCTGCGCCGCTGGAAGGGCGCTCCGCTTTCTCTCGACGAGGCCAAATCGCTGCCTCCCGTGCCGCAGTACCGTGAGATGGCTCTTCTCGGAATGACCGAGCAGCCACAGATCAACCTGGTCAGGAGGTAGCGTGGGAAGTTATGCGCGCCGTAGTCAAAGTCAAACCGATGGGCGGCAGGGGCGCTTCTCGCGTGGCGCGCTACATCGCCGAGAGCAAACTTGATCCCACACGCGAAGGCAAGCGACGCCCCCTGTTCTCGGATCGCGAGGACGACCTGGCTGTGGGCGACGACCGGACCTACCGCAAGGCCGACCACTACCTGACTGAAGGGCGCGGCGCTCCGCGAAAGTGTGACCTCAGCCACTTTTCGGTCAGCTTCCATGAAGGAGATTTCGAGCGCCTTGGCGCGGATGACGACGAACGCAAGGGGCGGTTGCGCGAGGCTACGCGTGAAGCGATGGCCGAGATTCAGGCTGATCTGAACGTGGCCGGCTGGCGATGGATCGCGGGCATTCATCTAAACACCCCTCATCCGCACGTTCACATAATCATTCATAAGGAGGTCACTGACCGCAAAACGACCCTGCCACGCCGGCTTGGAAACCTCCCTAAGCGGATGCTGCCGCACAGCAAACGCGGTAGGGACGGCGCAATCCAGTCAGTCGCCGGAGGTGTCGCCGGGCATTTCATCGCCTCGCTGGAACTAGCGCAGGAGCGGGCGCGAGATGCGGAACGCGCAAAAGAGGATGTCGCTATGGCGCTTACACAGACTAAAAAGCCGATTACGCGTGAAGAAATAAGGGCGATAAAGGCCGAGATCTTCAGGAAGGCGGATGCGCACAGGCGCGCGGAGCCTCCCTGGCTCGATCGTATGTTGGAGGCCGCCTCCAATAACCCTTCGCCCGGTGGGCGAGAGCTGACACTGGACATACTCGGGCGAGAGCCGGATATCGAGCCGAAGCCCGTAGAAGAGTTCAAACCTACTGACGACATCCGATACGCTCTCGCAAACCATAGTCTGGACGATACTACCGCGCCCCGCGGGACCAGGCTGGATGGTTAGGCAAGCACAGCAAGGACTTACGCGACCTTTACGAACGTGACGCGGAGATCAAAGGCGACCTGCTCATCATCCCCGCCGAAGAGCATGAAGTTCAGGACGAGCGCGCTCACATCCGCGTCATCAATATCTCGCACGCCTACGAAAAGATTCGAGACCGGAAGATCGCCGCAGAGTTTCACTCCCTCGCTCACGCCATCGCCGGGGAGACCGCCGACACGCGAACGGAGATCGAGATTTTCAAGCGCTACTACGATCTGATCGAGCGCGACGCCGAGGGGCGCAGGCTCGACCGCCACGGCGATGACTACGCGCGAGAACGCGTCGAGGCGCTCGACCGCACGCTCGCGGAGATGCGGCTCCTGGCCGGGGAGATGGCGAAGCTCGAGACGCGAGAGAGCATCGATATCGTTCCTTCGATTTCGGAGCGGTCTCACGTCTACAGGCATATTCAGGATTATGAGCGCGCCTCCGAGTTTCATTCCCTGGCCCGGGCGATCGCCGGACCAGAAGCAGATTTGCCAAGAGAGACACTGGTCTTCAGTTACTACTACGGCAAACTGGAGAGGGACGGCGCTGGACACAGACTGACTCCGGATAACGAGGCCGGAAGGTTCGAGGCCGTCGAGCGAACGCTCGCGGAGATGCGCCAGGCGGTCGAGCAGAAGGCGGAGATCCCAGAATATGCAGGCGCGGCTCAGGCCGTCGTCTCACTTGAGGAGGTGGCGGAGCGCGGGGTTGGGCCCGACGACGAGGAAGAGCGGTCATTCATCGACGATGCGCCCATCTACGAGGCTGGCGATGACGCGGACGATCTTGACGGACCGGAGTACGAATACACTCTTGAAGAGGCTTATGGCGAGCGCGAAGCGGAGGCGGCGGCATGGCAATTCAACATCGCCGCGCGCAAGGTCGATCTCGGCGGTGAGCGGCTGCGCTTTCCCGAAGGGCTGACCGCAACTACCAGAGAATGGCTGATTGAGAGGAAGCTGCCCGAGATCGACCGCAGGATCGAGAACGGCGCCAACATCTACGATAAAAGGGACAATGACGGTTCCGTGCCGGAAAAAGGGATATTGTCGGACATCAACCACCTGATCCGGCCCGAACGCGACGAGATGTTGCGCAGAGTGTCGGAGGCGGCGGGAATGGCGGTTGACGAGTCACAGGTTCGCCCGCCTGGCCCTGATGAACGCGCCGAAGCCAGGCGCATACTTATTGAGCTCTGCGCCCACGAGAAGGGCGAGTTTGAGCGCAGGCGTGAACTGCGCTCCAGGCTCGAAACCGGCGACAAGCGTGATCCTGGAGAGAGCCGGTCAGGAGCGGCCTCGGATCGTTCACACGTCTTCAATGAAAACACGGCCGGCCGCCTGGCGCGGATCGAGAGATTGATCGAGGGGCTTCAGAAAAACCAAGTTGAAACCGGCGCGGATCGAGGACAGGCAAGTCCTTCGGATTCCGGGCTCTATGTAAGCCTCTCAACAAACAAGAATGCGCCCCGCCTGCTCGCAGGCGACATCCGCGTCTACGACGCGATCGAGAAGATGGCTACGGGAGCGAAACTCCAGTTGTCCACATGGATCGGCAAGGACGGCCCGGCCCTCATCAACGGGTTTACAGAGAAGGAATACGATTATCGAGTAAAGGTCGCCGGCTTCCTCAAAAGTTACGTCCACGAGCGCCTGCGCGATCCTGAAACCCGCCTTATTCATGACAACGAAATCTTCCGCAACGCTCACAAGGCGCTCAATCAGGCCAGGACACCCGAAGAACTAAACCGCAAAGCCTACGACTTCATGAGCAGGAACGAGCGCCGGGAAATGCCGCTCGGAGAGCAAGAGCGGTGGCTGTTATTTAACGGACGCGTTCCGAACCATTACACGTCCGAGATGGCGGAACTGCGGCTGACCTGGGGGCTGCCCAGAGAAGGGCGCGAACAGGCGCTGCGCGACGGGCGACTGCCGGCGTCGCCGACGTTCAAAGCCATGCTCAACGAGCTTGAATCGCGCCGCAACGTCGAGTCGGTGCGCCAGTATCAGAAGGCATTGATGACTCCGCCTGAAGAGATGCGCAATCCTGGCAGACTGCCTCTGTACGAGATGCACAAAAAACTCCTGGGGCACGAACGGGACTATATCTATCATCTGGCCGAGGAGATGAAAAAACGCCTCCCGAGTAAGGAACGTCCTGATCGCACAGCCGCAAAAGGAGCCGAGGAAGCGATGCGGCGCGCATTCGGCGAAGTCCCGCGGGAAAGCAAGTCATACAAGGAATACATAACCGCGCTTAGTGAGATAAAACAGCGATTGCTCAATGAAGCCGTCTCGCGCTTAAACAACGGCGCCGGCGTAATCAACTCCATCGAACAGATCCGGATTCACAACCGCGCCTGCGACCTTGCCTGGGAACGACTCGCGAGCGAGGAAGTCTTCTCTTCGCGGCCTTCTGAGCTGGCGCTGCGACGGAGCGATACGATAGCGAAACTTCAGGAGGAGGCGCAGCCCCGGGCAAGGATTGCGGCTCAGGCGCTGGATGATTTCGGCAAAGAGAACATCCATTCATACGCAAATGGCCGGGTTCCCATGGACGTCCTGGACAGGCTTGATCCGCCCCTCAGGGAGCGATATGAACAGCTCAAAGACTATGCCGGCAGGAGCCGCGAAGAGTTGTATCTCGGCTTTGAAGCGATCGACGGCTTGCGGCAGGAGATTGAAAAATCCCGCGCCGACGAACTGATGAATGACCGGGTCGCCCTTGGCAATGCGATCGTTGCCGAAGCGCGGTATGAATGCGCGAGGCTCGATTACGAGAGGGCGCGTGATTACGGCGAGACCTTCCGGTTTCGGATTCGTGACGAGAGCCTGAAAGCGGATCGCCGGATCTCCGCATTCGACGTCGGGCGGCGCGCGGACGCTCGGGGAGTAAGGGCCGCCGATGAGCGCGGGGCCGAACGCGCGGAGGAGCGCCGTGGCATAAGGAGCGAGGTCTCCGCGCTGGACCTCACCAATCACGCGGAAACCATGCGTGAACACCGCAAGGCTCACAGAAACCTCGCCAACAAACTCGAGGTGGAAGCGGAGAGGGCAGCTAGCGAGCGACTTATGGCGCAGGAGCGGGCGCAGGAGGTCACGAGGAAGTATCAGGAACGCGGCGCCCAACTCCCCGCCCCATTCATCAACAGAAAGACCCTGACAGCTACTCAGGAGCAGACCATCAGGCGAGGACTCATCGGCCACACCGAATCGCTTGAACATATACGCGTCGAACAGTCGCAGGAATTCAATCGGCCCGCGCGCACAGAGACGGAAACCGCCCGTCTCCGTGCGCAGTTATTCGTCGCACGAACCGACTTACAGGCAAGAGAGGAACGCGGCTCGCGCTTCGATCGCACGCGACACCTCCGGCAGTGGGAGATCGGCGGTGAGAAATGGTCCCTGGCCGATGTCGACCGGAGAATTGAACGGCTATCCGACGAAGCCCAGATATTCGGCAGATACCATTTCCACCTCAACCCCGGCGACCGCAAATCGGCGAAGGACGAGATTGAGCGTCTGACCGCGATCAGGGAAGAGATCGTCACAAGGACCGCGGAACAGCGGAGCGACCTGCGTGACAGGTCGGGGGAAGCAGGCAGGCTGGTCGAGATACTCTCACAGGCGAACGAACGCGAATCGGAGCGTCACGCGCAAACAGGGCAAGTGATGCCCGATCCAAAATTCACCCGCGACGAGTTCGAGCGCATCGCGGACAACGCCGCCACGACGCGCGACGCCGCAATGCTCAGGCGCCTCCATGAGTTCGAGGGACACCCCAATTCCTACGCCGATCCGAAAGAGCGCATCTCGCCGGAGCGACTGCTTGCGCGGGCGCTGGGACGCGAAACAATGGCGGAAGTCTTCTTTCACGAGAGCACCGAGAGGCTTACAAACTTCCAGGACAGGAAAGAAGTTCAGCCCCTTCTGATCGAAACTCCCAAGGGGCTGCTGGTCACTCACAGATTCAAGGACACGGAACCGCGATCGATCCTCGAACGGATAGCCCGCCCGCTGATCGAAGCGCCGGCGGAGCGAGAGATGCGCGAAGCGGCGCAAACGGCTCTACAGCATCAACAATCCCAATTGACGGGCGACCTGGAGAAGAGCCGGGCCTACTATGAAGCGGCGAGAGAGATGGTCGATTCAATTTCGATCGAGAGAAACAACGGCAGACCTGTGAGCCTGCCCGCGCCGGAGTTCTCACCAAAGGAAGAGATGAACATAGAGATCTACGCCGAGCGGCTGACCGATGAAGGACGGCGAGAGCATTACCTCGGCCTGCTTGATCCGCAGCGCGGTTCCGCCCCGGCCCGCCACGCTTCACATGACAATTCCGACCATTCAAGGGAGGCGGCGACGCACGCCCCGGACGCCTCGGCGATCGGCGTGGGGCGCGGGCGCTGAATCGATTTCCACGATGGAGGTGAATTATGAATAGTAAATCCCACAACCGCCTACTCGCTTCACAATCGTCTTCATTCCGCCAGTATTCGGAAAACTACGACGAGGTCATAAAGATCTGCGAGGAGACAGGCCGCAAGCCCGCCGAGGTCTTGCGTGACGCCATAGATGAGTGGCTAGTCATGCGTCGCGTCGCTGCGTCCGGCGGCGACGCCTCGACTGAACAGGAGCATAACGGCGATCTCGCCGCAAAGATCGAGGAACTGCAGCGAGCTGTCGAACAACTCGCCGAACAGAACGAGGCGCTGGCTCGAAGCTTCGACTACGCGCAGCGACGGGACCACGGTTACCTGCTCGAAATCTTCCTGGCCGCCTATGGCGCAAGAGACCTGATGTGGAGAGATATCTCGAACAGAATGCGCATGGGCAAGCAGACGCCGGAATCGATTCAGAAACAATATGAGGCACTGGAGCGGGAATGGAACGCTCAGTGCGACACGACGGCAGACAAAATTCAGGAGATCATCCGGAAAGGGAGACACAATGCTCAGGCTGAACCTCGACAGGGATGACGGCGCATCCGGGATTCGTTCCAGGATAGAAACCATCTATGACCGGCTCTCCGGCAACGACGACTACCAGCGGAACGAGAGCAAACTCAGGCTGATTCAAGCCTGTGTAATAACCGTATCGGCGGCCGCCACGGGGGGCGTAAACGCGTTTGCTCATAAGGAAAGGATCGGATGGGTGGGCGCGGGCGTGCTGGCGCTCCTGATAACAGGTTTTGTCGAGGTCTTCTATTTCACGCTGCGGCATGGACTGTCTACCACCTACAAATCCGGAATGCAGCGGCTCGCCGCAAGACTGTGCTACAGGACAATCCAGGCCACCATGATCCTCAACGCGGCTGTCCTGTGCGCCTGGGTCACCGGAGTCACAATGCCGCCGGCGCTGGCGAGATGGAACCGCTGGTCAATCGCCGTTCATTTCACGCTGGCGCTGGTCGGAGTTGCCGCAGTGCGCGATTCCAACCCTGTTGTGATTTCCAGAAGTTGATGCGACTCTACAAAAGTCGCCGCGACTGAACAGAAGAGAACGCGACTGAAATGATGCTATACGGACGGCGATTCGGAAGCCTGGTGAGCCCTGATCCAATCCCTTACTGCCGTTTGAGAAACCCCTAGCCGACGGGCGATATCAGAAATCCTATGCCCTTTTTCTCTGTGCCTTCGCAGGCAATTTCCGAGCTTCTTCATAGCTCGGCCATTGGGCCTTTTCGCGCGCATCCAGTTCGAGGCGAAGGGTGCCCATCAAGAAATCTCCAAGCGGGAGCAAGAAGTTCGTGTTCGCCCGATTGTCGATATGGTGAATATAGTGATGGTGGTCGAGGAACCGAAACCAGCGGAACTTCTCCAAGCGACTCACGCCCGGAAAGTGTATGGCATCATGGACGCGGATAAGGAGGAAAACCAATGTCGCGGCGGTAGCCACCGACGTGGCGGTGAACCACGGGTTGGAGGTCAAGAGCCAACCGGCTGTTAGGATCGGAACGGCAAAGGAGGAATAGAACACGGCGTAGGCCGTAACGGTCAACACACGGGCCGAAGTTGTCCCACATATAGCGTAGGACTCAGCCGAGAGCAGTGATGGATATTCAATCGCCCCGGACTGAACGTAGTCATGTGGGGGAAAATGGACCCAGTGATGGGCACGATGGTGGATGTGGTAAAAAAGTTGCAGCGCGGAAATCCGGCTCGGACGGTGCAGGATGTATCGATGTACAAGCCACTCAGCGAGAGCTCCGGCCACCACCATAAAGATGATCCCGCCGATGGTGGACGCCGCAACCTGCAACGGTGTGTAACCTAGCTCAGCCGTCCGACGGCCTAGCAGGAGACACGGAGCAGCAAAGAGAAGGGTAGTGAGAATGCCCCCTATGACTCGCACTAGACTCGGCTCGCGAGATCCGTTTCCGGGTTGCGCAGGCCTGCTGATGAACAGTGTTTTCTGAAGAGCCCCCATTTCTGATACCTCCTGGTTGTGTGTTGCAATAATGAATGACTCGGCGGATATTAAAGAGAATGTTGTGCAGGTGATGGGAGCGATGTGACGGTTTTAGAGGTGTCACATTCGGACAATTGTATCCTTGCGGTGGCGCGGCGTGAAAAAGTGAATCCAATCCGGTTCTGACTTGGCGGGGAGAATCTAAAGAGTTTTCAAGCCTGGTCGCCGAACGGACAAGATCGTTCTTCCTTCGTGCGAACTACTCTGCCTCGGTTGGGGGTATACGACCGCTGACACTGCTTACACTTGAATCTTGGTTTGTTGCTCCCTGTCACAAAACCAGCCTTCCCATGAATTGTGACCTGTTGGCAATAAGGGCATTCTCTCTCAATTTTAATTCTCATCAGGCGAAGCAGCACGGACTCCGATTCGGGAGTCTGGCGAGCTTCGGCTTTGATCCAGTTCCTTACAGCCGTTCGAGAAACCGATAACCGATGAGCAATGTCAGAAATCCTATGTCCCTCGACATAGAGTTGGAAAGCTGTCAATCGTTCTTCCTTCGCGTGAACTACCTGGGTCGAGTTGAGCGTATATGACCGCCGACACTGCGTACACTTGAATCTTGGTTTGCCGTTCCCTGGCACAAAGCCAGCCTTCCGATAGATTGTGGTCTTTCGGCAATACGGGCATCCTCTCTTCTTTCCTATCGTACGAGTCGGCTCCCAGGCGCCAAATCTGATATCACGTAATCCGTCACTCAGATAGGGCAAAACCTCTTGCTTAGTGGGGACGTGTCCATTTTTTCGCTTAAGATAATCAACGAGGGAGTCGAACTCCTGCTTCGTACAGCAATAGAGACCTCGGCTCAACTGTTCATACACCACACGATAAAACCAGTAGGGCAGCGTTCTACTAAAACGTCCCACCTCGGTATAACTAAAGTTATTGGCCCGGCAGAAAGCGAGAAACTCATTCGGCCAGTCGGCCAATAGCTGCGAGGCCGGGCTGAGCAATTTGCGGCGCTCATCTACACGCAGCCGCATAAAATTCCAGGCCTGTGGTTTCTCCGGCAAGGCAAGTTCCGATGACGACAGACCATAACGTTCAAATGCTTGTTGCTGAAATGATCGCCCCCATTTACTTCCCGGACGCAACAACAAAACCAGCACATGATAAAGCCCATCAAAATATAGATAGGAAAATACGGGGCCATCCCCTCCGATCTCTACCCAACCTTCTCGCAGTGATTCCAAAAGAAACTGCTGATACTTCAACTCGGCAGGCGCCGCCGACAAGCGCAGATTTTCTGGCAGGTCGCGCAGATCAACGCGACAATTCCAGCAAGTCGTAGGCAAATCACTACTAACGCCAGCCGCCATTGTCGTCTGAAATATGGGTCTTCATCCTCCTTCAGGCACTCAGGGCAATATTGCAAGCCGCACTGCGGCGCTTCTCCATTTCTATTCCGACCGTACCGTAAGACCCACTGGACATTTCGAGGCGATGAGGCGATGAAAAGCCGCCCATCATACTCGGTAAGCGTTGTAGCCTCTACTCTGGCTATTGGTGTTCCAGTCTTTTCTGTCAGCGTGTTTAAGACTTCTGCCTTCGGCAAAACTTCTAAATCCAGTAGCCTCACTCCCTTCTTTGGCCAAACAGCTCGACAAAAATTGGAGAAAGTCAGACCGTGCGCTTCCGATAACCGTACCAACCAGGAGGAGAGCAGTTCGTCCTCTAGCGGTTTGATCGGCGCTGGCCAGACTCGTCTCCAATTCCCGTCATCGAGTCTGGCCACCTCGTCTTTTTCCTCTCTCATTTTCTCAACCATTCTTTTCCGCCTTCCACTTTCGCTCAGACGGGCGGACCCAACCTATCCCATCAAGCAACTTCGGAGTAATTGTTTCGGTTCTCTTCTCGATCGCACTGATCGCAGTTCTGGTCAGCAAAGCGGATAATTCGCCGATTGTGCCTTCGCTCATGCTCAACAGCTTGAAAGCCAGATCTTCCTCGGTCAGATGCGCTGGTTGTTTGAGCGGCAACATCCGCTCAAAACTCGAGAGCAGTCTCAAATACTCCCGGCCTTGTTCCCATCGCGGTAAAACAGTCGGTTCAAAACGATTG
>WNGB01029545.1_pt1 | contig 14301 bp, 10 predicted proteins | sample 5400681 | NCBI WGS metagenome assembly WNGB01 (sample SAMN13153367, study PRJNA577476) | soil metagenome | isolation source: 115 cm soil or saprolite under grassland replicate 2 | place: USA:California | collected 2016-06-15 | reverse complement strand
CCGGTCCAATGCCTGACTTCATCTCGCACCTCTTTCCTGGCTCCGTGCCATGACCGTGGACGACGCAAACCACGTGCCTTCGGATTGGCAATTTGCCCAGGTGACATCGGGGGTTCGCAAACAAACCGGTCGCGCGCGCCGGCGGATGATTAGGTTTTTGCTGGAGGGCAACATGCTGAAGTGGATAGGCGCGATAGCGCTTTGGGGTGGACTCGTGAGCCTGCCGCACGTCGCGGATGCCCTCGGCAGCGCGCGATTCCCGGGCATGGCGCTCGCGATCGCCGGCGTCGACCAGGGGTCGAGCGAGCGCGTCGCCGGGCAATACGCGAAGCTCCGCTTTCACAATGAGCTCGGCAAGGTCATGACGGTGGTCGAGGCGCAGTTCACGCTGGATGGGAAGCCGCTGCCGGTCCTCACCGACGTGAAGTCCGGCACCGGCATCGAAGTTTTCTCGGGGCAGGTGTCGCCTGGGCACCACTTCGTGAAGACGCGTCTCGTTTGCCGGGGGAACCAGCGCGGTCCGGTCACGTACCTCAAGGACTATCGGTGGATCGTGAGCTCGGACGAGGTGCTGACCGTTCCCGAGGGGCGCGCGGTGCTGTTCACCGTCACGGCGCAACGAACGAAAAACATCAGCCAGCCGCTCGAGAAACAAATCCGGATCGTCGTGCGCAACGAGGAGATCCCGGGCGGAGCTCCGCTGACGAACTGAGGCTGGACTGGGTCACCAGGCTACTTAGTGAGAGGCAATCGGGTCATGAGCGGCGACGTGACTGCGTCGCTCGCGCGGGTGCCTAGCACGAGCACCTTGAACACCGGGTTGCCCACGAACTCCGCGATCGCGTCGTCGGCTTCGGCCGCGCGCGACAGCTCCGCCAGCTCGTCGCCGACGATGTCCCGCTCGGGACCGTAGTGAACGAGGCACAGCCCCGCCGTCTCGCCGGCGCGGGCGAGGTCGGTGAAGTTCACGTCGGTCGTCATGTCCTGGAATCCGGGCGCGGCGTACGGATCGTTGGGACGCGGGGTGAAGTCCCGCTGGTCGCCGTAGACGCGGAATGGAAGCTCACCGCGGCGCGCGCCGGCGACGAGACCCGCGGTGCTGTCACCATAGTCGATGGTCACGACCAATCCGTTGGCGAGCAACGATCCGATCTCCCGGATGAACCGGCTCGCATGGACGTTCACGTACTGGACCACGGCCGAATCTTCCCCGGCCATCGCCGAGCCGGTCGCAGCGGTGTTGGCGGCGAGATGAGCGGCGAGCTCCGGGACGGCAGACACCGGGACGTAAGCCTCCTCGAACCACAGCGCGGCGGTGAGCAGGCGCTCGCGCTTCGGGTCGGGGAGGGCCGCGAGCGACGCCATTACCGCCATCCAGGTCGGGGCGTCGAGATAGAGATCGCCCCGGTTGCCACGCAGGCCGAAGCTCCGCCGGGTCACCGTGTCGGTCTCCGTGATTCGGCGCGCGAGCGGCTCGCCGACGGCCGCACGCAGCGCGGGCTCGACACGCGGAATCACCAGCGCAGCGAACGCGTCGCCGCCGGGGCTGAGCACGACTTTGTGGACACCGAACGCGTCGGGCAGCTCGTTGGTGATCACGAGGCCCTTGATGCCCTCGGGGAAGTCGCGGCGGAGGGTGGCGCCGGGCCGGCGCGCGTCACCGTCCGCGACCACGGCGTCGCGGCCGAGCAACGCGTGCTGCTTGTCGCGCAGCGCGGCCGACGTCTCGTAGATGTGGTACCGAAGCCGCGACGCGAATTCACCTCCGCCGTCGAGCAGCGCCGCGCCGTCGACGATGTCCCGCGCCAGCCGCCCGTTGCCGGCGCCGAGCTCGACGACGTGAAAAACATCGGACGCCGCCAACTCGCCGCGCGCGACCATCTCGCGCCAGAGGCGCAGCCCGAGGCGCGCGATCCACCGGCCGTAGCGTGGCGACAGCGATTCGGGGTTGGTGATGAAGTGTCCGCCGCGGCCGATCGCGACGTGGCGGGCGTAGTAGCCCCAGGCCGGGTCGTGGAGGGAGGCATCCATGTACGCCTCGAAGGTCGGGAACGTGCGAGCGGCGTCGGCGTGCAGCGACGGCGGCAGCGACACGCGGCTCAAGAGCTCGGGATTCGCGAGCGGGGCTCGCCGGCCGGAGCCCTCGCCCGGCAGGGGATCGAGGCTGGCGAGCGTTCCCTGCTCGGCGTCGGGGATGGCGGGGCCAAAATGCAGGCGGCGTTCGAGCTGCCGCAGCGAGCGTGCGGCGGGAACGCGCGCGAGCAGCTGGTCGAGGCTGCGGTACGGCCAGCCCGCGAACAGATCCTCGACGGCCGCCGCGCGCCCGGCTTCCGGGACCTCGGCCTCTGCCAGCAGCCGCAGCAGATCGTCCCGCCCGGCGTCGTTGATCGGCAACCTATCCGCTGGACCGGGCGGCGCGCGGCCGAGCTCTCGCGACAATCGATCGACGAACGCGCGCAGGTCGCGTGCCGCTGCCGCGGCGCCCGACTCGGGATCTCGCCGGGCAGCGAGCTCGAGCACGCCGAGCCGCTCCTGGAGTGGGGTCAGCCGCCACCATCGCTCGCGTGGATCGCCGCCGTCGCCGCCGAAGCTGGGCGGCAGTGCGCCGTCCAACCAGCGCGCCACCCACGGCTGGTAGCCGCGCCCCTCACGCGAGCGGCCGAAGTCGCGGATCCACGCGGTGGCCTCGCGCCCGCCGTCCGCATCGGCGCCGCCGAGATCGCGATGCCGGTAGCGGCGGCCGCGCCAGACACCCTCGAACGCGAGCGACGGGTTCGACATCGGCGTCGGCAGCCCCGTCAGTCGGCCGCCCACGTCCCAGTCCTCGTAGGTCATCAGTTGCGTGAGGTAGAGCAACAGCAGGCTGGGGCCGATATGGCGTTCGCGGGCGCGCAGGGCGGTGAGGCGCACGTCGAACGAGCCATCGCTCCGGCGCCGGGCCGCGAAGTCGCCGTCGTTCACGAACACGTCGGCGACGGCGGTGCCGCCGTCGAGGTCTGCGTCATAGTGATAGGCGAGCGCCGCGATCATCTCGGCCAGCAGATCGGCGGTCGCGCGCGGGCCGAGCCCGATCCGCCATGACCGCTGGCCTTGCTCGAGCTCGACCTGGACCGCGCCGCGTCCGAATCCGAGCGGGTGGTGATCGGGCAGCGCGGCCAGCAGCGCCACCTCGATCCCGCCGTCGAGCGAGACGAGATCGCGTGGCGCCATCACGAACCGCCCGAGCCCGCGCGCGACGACGTCACGGAGGTTCTCCACGTTGCGCCGGGGAACGTCGCGCCGCGCCCGCCCCCGCGATCCCGGACCGTCGAGGGCGCGCGGAACCTGCAACACGAACCGGCCGCCCGCGCTGGCGCACGCGATGTCCCACGTGAGCACGCCCATCCGCCCGGTGCCGAGCTGGATGGGGCCGACGCGTCCCGCGATCTCCTGGACCACAACCTCGAGCGTTGGCTCGTCTATCTGCAGCTCTACGGCGCCGCCGTACAGCTGCGAGGGGTGCGACGTGACCAGATTGTCGCGCGACCACCGACTCGACATCAACGATGACGGCGCCGTGGGCACGTCCAGCACGTGGACGTCCGCGCGACGCTGGGCACGATCGGTCATCGCCACGACGGTAACAGGCTGCCGCGCGTTCGTGTCAAACTCGCGGCGCTTCGCCCGCCATGCGCAACCCGCACAATCGGATGATCGACGGCGTGGCCGCGCATCGCTGCGTCGGTTGCCGGCTGCTGCGCGCGCAGTGTCTGTGCGCGCTGGTGCCGCGCATTGCGACCCGAACCCGCGTGCTGGTCGTGCTGCACGCGCTCGAGACCCAGAAGCCCAGCAACACGGGTCGGCTAGCGCTGCGCGCGCTGCTCAACAGCGACGCCGTGATCCGGGGCAGCCGCGATCGCGACACGCCGCTCCCCGCGTGGGCGGAGCGCGGCGATCCCGTGCTGCTGTTCCCGCACCCCGAAGCGCGGCCGCTCGCGAGCTGGCGCCACAACCCGCGCCCCGTCACGCTGATCGTTCCCGACGGAACGTGGCGGCAGGCGCAGCGCGTGCGCCGGCGCGTGCCCGGCCTCGATGCGGTGCCTTGCGCGTTCGTCGCGCGCGAGGCGGCGTCCAGCTACCGCCTGCGTCGCACGGCGGATCCGCGCCGGCTGTCGACGCTGGAAGCAATCGCCGAGGCCCTGGCGGTGCTGGAAGACGGCGGCGGCGCCGCACGCGACGCGCTGCTCGGCGTGTTCGGCGTCATGGTCGAACGCTCGCTGGCGTGGCGGGTGATGCGCTGATCGGCGGTCGCCCGGAGATTGTTGCCGTAGCTAGAGCCCTTTGAGGGTTCCCATGACAATGTTTTGCTAGAGTGCGCCGCCGATCGCGATGAAGTGGTTTTTCGGAAAGAAGCCGATGTCCCCGGACGCCGTGCGCGATGCGCTCGTCGACGCGGCAGACGCACGCGACGCGAGCAAGATCGACGAGCTCGCGGACAAACAGCGCGCTGTCATCGTCGAGCACTTCGCGGCCTGGCAGGAGGTCCCGGAGGCGATCCGCTCCGACGCGGGCGAGACCAAACGTTACGTGGGCGCGCTGATGGCGGTCGCCGAGCACTTCAAGAACGTGCTCGGCGATCCCTCCTTGCACGAGCGCCTCGTCGGCTCGCCCCGCAACAACCCGCTCGTCAAGTGGCAGAAGGCGCTGGCCGCCGCGCACAAGGCGGTCGCGACCGCCCGCTATTCCGAGGCCGAGGCGCTGGTGCGCGAGGGCATGAACAGCGCCAACGGCGCGTCGGGGTCGGGCGTCGATCGCTACCTGCCGATCTCGTGGGGCCTCCTGGGGCAGTGCAAGTTCCACCAGGGCAAGGCGAGCGATGCGCTGGCGCTGTTCTGGCGGGCGCTCGAGCTGTGCGACAAGACCGAGAACGTGGAGGGCGCGATCGCGCATCTCACCAGCCTGCACGAAGCCAGGCGGCGCGCCGAGCGGGTGCGTGCCGGCGAACCCTTGAACCGCGTCGTGATCGAGGCAGGCGGCAAGAGCCTGGAGATCGAGGAGCTGGCCTCGCCGCTGCCTGAGGGGCGGGTGCGGTTTCACTTCGAGCGCAACCGCATCGAGCTCGGCGGCGTCACCGCCACGGTCGAGGAGGGCTCGAAGCTCGGCAGCCGCGGCGACGACACGGGCGCGCTCGGCTGCTTTCGCTCGGCGGCGGCTCTGGATCCGCACGACCCGCGGCCCCACTACTTCGCTGGCCTCGCGCTGATGGGCCTCGGGCGCTACCCCGCCGCGGTCGAGAGCTACGAGACCACGGAGCGGCTGGCGCCGGGCTGGTACCACTGCCGCGCCGACCGCGCGCTCGCGCTCGAGCTGGCGTCGCGCCGGATCACGCGCGCGACGTTCGAGGCGGTCCGGCGGATCGAGGACGGGGACAAGCCGGGGGCCGAGAAGCTCGCGCTGGTCGAGCTCGCGCTTGCCCAAGCGCCCGACCTCCCCATCCTGCACCTCTTGAAGACCAACGCTCTCATCGAGACCAAAGCGAATCCCGACGCGGCGGCCGCGGCGCGCGCGGGGCTCGCGAAGGATCCCGATCCGGACGTGCGCACGCGCCTGCTGATCGCGCTCGCCCGGGTCGCGCCCGCCGGCGAGGCGCGCAAGCTGTTGGAAGAGGCGGTCTCGCTCGACGGCAACCGCATCGCGAGCGCGATGGCGCGCGTGATGCTGTTGCCTCGCCAGGTTAATTAGATCGGGGGACGTCGCTCGCTAACGCTCGCTTTGGTCCCCCGCGCCCCCGCTCGCTCCGCGTGGCAAAGCCACGCTGCGCTCGCCTACCTAGCGCTCGCCTACCTAGTCGAGATCCAGGCGTCGATCTCGTCGCGCAGGACAGGGAGCGACACCGCGCCGCCGCCGAGGACGACGTCGTGGAACGCGCCGAGGTTGAACTTCTTGCCCAGGCGCTTCTCAGCATCGGCGCGCAGCCGGCGGATCTCGCGCTCGCCCAGCTTGTAGGCGAGCGCCTGGCCCGGCCACGCGATGTAGCGATCGATCTCGTTGACCACGTTGTTGGTCGACAGCACCGCGCTTTCCTCCATGAACTTGATCGCGCGCGCGCGGCTCCAGCCGAGCGCGTGGATGCCGGTGTCGACCACCAGACGGCACGCCCGCCACGCCTCGAAGCTGAGCCGCCCGAGGCGGTCGAGCGGGCCGGAGTAGAGACCGAGCTCTTCGGCCAATCCCTCCGCGTAGAGGCCCCAGCCCTCGACGAACGCGGTGACTCCCGCTTGCTTGCGAAACTCGGGCAGCCCGGTGATCTCTTGCGCGATCGCGATCTGCACGTGATGGCCTGGCACCGATTCGTGAAACGCGAGCGCCTCGACCTCGTAGCGGGCACGCGTCGCCGGCTCCGACGTGTTGACGTAGTACGCGCCCGGCCGGGTGCCGTCGACCGCCGCCGGGCGGTAATACGCGATCGGTGCGTCCTTCTCCTCGAACGCTTCGATCCGCTTCACCGTGCACGGCGTGCGCGGCAGCTTGCCCAGAAAGCGTGGCTCGGCGGCCTGCGCGCGGTCGAGCGCCTGCTGGGCCGCGGCCTGGACCTCGTCGCGCGCGGTGAAGAACATCTTCTTGTCGGCGCGCAGCCGCTTGCGGATCTCGGGGATCGATCCGGTGCCGAAGGCCTGCTTGCCGACGCGCGACATCTCGCCCTGGATGCGCGCCAGCTCCTCGAGCCCGATGTGATGGATCTCCTGGGCCGACAATTCCAGCGACGTGTGGACGCGGATGAGACGCGCGTAGCAGGCGGCGCCGCCGGTCACGTTCATGATCCCGGCGTGGGCCTCGTCGCGCGCGCGCGGCAAGAGCTCGGCGCGCAACATGTCGCGCTGGCGGGTGAACGCGGGACGCACGCCGGTGGCGATCGCAGCGTCGATAGCGCCCGCGAACGCCTTGCGCTCGGGGGCCGGCCAGTCATCGTGTTTGGCGGCGGCGGGCGCTCGTATCGGCCACTTGTCGTCGGGCTTGGCCAGTAGATCGTCGAGCTGACCGAGCACCCGAGTCACCTCCGCGGCGGTGGCGACCTTGCCGGCGGCGAGGCCGCGGCGCAGGTTGGCGGTCTGCTGGTCGATGGTCACGCCCATCTTTTGCCACCGCCGCACCATCGTCCAACCCTCGGCGACGGTACGCACCGGCTGCAGCTCGGGCAGCCGCTGAAAACCGACCTGCAATCCGTCGCGCGCGTCGACCGACCAGTCGTCCAGCTGGCACCCACCGCGCGAGAGATCGGCGTCGATCTCGCCCAGTAGGAGCGCGCGCGTGACGCGATCGCGCGCGGACAGCGCGGCGGCCGGCAACGCCTCGACGCGGGCGCGCAGCGCTCCGAGCCGCACCATCTCACGCTCGCGCGCCTCGGGTGTGAGGTCGGGCAGGCGGTCGTCGAATCGGCGATCGCCGATCTCCGTCGCCTCGAGCGGGTGCGACTGCATGCGCGCGTCCCAGTACTCCGCGGCCAGCGATGCGACGGTCGCGGACACCGGCGGCGCGTCGAGGCGGGCGTCGACGCGCGCTGCCGCCACGGCCGGGCTCGGGGTCGGACTGGCGATCGGCGACAGCGGCGCCGCGGCGGGCCGACACGCGGACGCCAGAAACGCGAGCGCGACCAACATGTTCTTGCGATGACGCACGCCGTGAGTTGACCACACTTTCGCGACTTGACCGAAGACCGAAGGAAGCGCTGGTCTCGGCCCTGCTGGCGCTCGGGGTCTGCCTGACCGCCCGAACCGCGGCCGCCGCCGACAAGAACAAGTGCGGCTGCTACAAGAACTCGCAAGGCACGTGTTTCTGCGACAAGAAGGCGAAGTGCGGGTGCCCGGGCGACTGCGAGCCGAAGGGCTGCGAGGCGGCGCGCGAGAAGGCGCTACAGAAAGAGATCCAGGCCGAGACCAAGAAGGCCGCTGATGCCGACCGCAAGCACACCGCGGTGAAGACCTCGGGCGCAACCAAGGGCGGCGCCGACAAGGGCAGCTCGCAAACGGGCGGCGAAAAAGGCGGCGAAAAACCCGGCAGGGAATCGGCGGATGACGCCAAGGCGTCGAACGGCGGCGGCAAGAAGCTGAGCGCGGCGCAGACGAAGCAGCTGGTGAAGTTGCTCGATCTCTACTTCCAGGAGAATCCGGACGCGCGCTCACGCAACGTCGAGGACGTGCGGAATCGGCTGTCGCAGTCGCATTAGCGTGGCGAAGGCGAGCGCTTGCAAGGCTTGCCCTCTCCCTAGCCCGCCCCAAGCCCTCCCCCGCGAGCGGGGGAGGGGATCGGATGTCTAGCTGCGGGGGGACGTCAGCAGCGTGGCGGCTTGGGCGGGGCCGGGGGCGGGGGTGCCGAGGAGGTCGGCGATGATTTGCGAGCGGGCGGCATAGCGGAGACCTGACGACTCCCAGGTCGCTTCGCGCACGAACGGATCGAACGGATCGATGAGCACGAGGTTGCCGCCGACGTCGGCCGGAGCGGCGCCCAGCGCCTCGGCGACGCGCTCGGGGTTGTCGACGTACGCGGCGACGGTGCCGGGCAACGCGGTGCCGAGCAGCGCCGCCGCCCCGGCGCGCGCGGTGAGCGCGTGCGGGACGCCGCTCGCGCGCAGCGCCGCCAGCGCGCCCGGCACGCCGTGGGGATGCGCGACGGTCACGAACCTGTGCGCGTCGGCATATCGGTAGTCGAGCGCCCATCGGCGCAAGAGCCGGTCGGCGTGAACGGTGACGATCGGCCCGCGCGGCTCGCGCTCGCACAGCTCCTCACGGTGAAAGATGTCGTAGAGACGCGACACATAGCCGGGGTCGGTCCCCGCCGTCGCGGCCAGCTGACGCACCCCGAACGGCGGCGTCCCGTCGCAGAGCGCGCGCACGATCCGGCTGGCCTTGGCCGCGCCCAGCGATCGCGACTCCCGCCCCACCGCCCACGGGCTCTTGTCATCGCCGTGCACGGCGATGAAAACCGTGGGCCGCTCCAGTACGAGGCGCATGTTGCCGGCCAGGTCGACGAATCCCATGCCCTCGTCGACCAGCCGCTCGCGGGTGCGGGCGCCCAGGAACGGGGCGATGACCACGAACGCGTCGGCGGCGGCGGTCTTGAGCGACCCCGCCACCTCCCCGACCAGCCGCGGATCCAGCTGGCGCCGGGCCCCGATCGCCAGCGCCGCGCTCGCCCCGGCCGGGGTCTTGATGGTCAGCCGCGCGTCGGCGGCGTCGTTGGTCTTGGTGGCGACCGTCGTCGACCAATGTGCGGGCAAATACCGTTGAATTTGCTCGACCGCGTGGCGGAGGACGACGTTGTCACTGGGGGCCGTGTTGTTCATGCTGGACAACAGCGTCACCCCGGACAACACCAACCGCCAGTTTTGCCCCTGCTTTCGAGGCGGTATCGCGTGAGGGAGCACGAGCTTTGCTCGTGCGAGCCCGTCGCGGGAGGTTCGGAACCCTCCCAGGGTTCCGAGCTAGATGCTAACGTGGGGGGTCGTATGGCGAAGCACGGCCGATACAAGATCGTTCGACGCGTCGCAGACGGTGGCATGGCGGAGATCTTTCTCGCCACCCAGCTCGGGCGCGAGGGCTTCCAGAAGCCGGTGATCCTGAAGCGGATCCACAGCACCATCTACGCCGACCCGCAGTTCCGGAACATGTTCATCGACGAGGCCCACATCTCGATGAGCCTGTCGCACAGCAACATCGTCCAGATTCTGGACCTCGGCGTCAGCGCCGGCCGCTACTTCCTGGTGCTGGAGCTCGTCGACGGCTGGGACCTCGGCCGCGTGATGCACCGGGCGGCCGCTGCCGGCACGCGGCTGCCGCGCGAGCTCGGCCTCTACATCACCTCCGAGGTCTGCCGCGCCCTCGCGTACGCGCACGGCAAGAGCGACGGCGAACGGCCGCTCGGCATCGTCCACCGCGACATCAGCCCCCACAACATCCTGCTCTCCGACCAGGGCGAGGTGAAACTGACCGATTTCGGCATCGCCAAGGCGATGAACAAGCGCGAGCAGACCGGCACCGGCGTGGTCAAAGGCAAGGTCGCGTTCATGTCGCCCGAGCAGGCGATGGGCAAGGTCATCGACGCGCGCTCCGACCTGTTCTCGCTGGGCACCATCCTCTATCTATTGATGACCCGCGCGCGCCCGTTCGAGGGGCCGACCGACCTCGAGACGTTGCTGCGCGTGCAGAAGGGCGACTTCACGCCCCCCGAGGCGGTCGCGCCGGATCTCGAGCCCGAGGTGGCGGCGATCATCTCGCGCGCGATGCGGATGGATCCCGCCGAGCGCTACCAGACCGCGGACGAGATGCTCGCCGACATGGAGAACATCTTGCGCACCGTGTTCCGGCCGGTGGGCCAGACCGAGGTCAAGCGCTGGCTGGGGCAGCTCGCCGCGCACGACGGCGCTCCGACGATCGCCAAGGCGCCCGAGAAGACGCCCTCCGCCCGTGCCGGCAGCGGCAGCGGTGACCTGGACGGCAACGACGTCGTCATGTTCGACGCGACCGACGAGGAGATCGTCGACGGCGAGGAGGCCACGTCGCTCGCCGAGGTGGGCGGGGGCGGCCGGCCGCGAATCTCGCGCGCGCGGCCGACCGACCCACCGCTGCCGGTCCCCGCCGATGCCGAAGGGGCCATGGAGGGACAGGGCCGCGGCGGCCATCTCGAGCTCTCGATTCCCGTGTCCGAGCTGGAAGAGCGCCCGGGCAGGCGCGCGCGGCGCGGCGGCGGACTGTTCGGCAAGATCATCGTGCTCGGCGTGGTGGTGGCCGCCGGCGCGTTCTTCGGCGGCAAGTACGTCCGGCTGTTCATAGAGGGCAAGCTCGACCTCAGCACGATCGTCGGCGCGAGCGCCGCGCCGACACCGGCGGCGACCGACAAGCCGGCCGACCCGAACGAGGCGAACAAGCACGCCGCCGCGGCGGCCGACGCCGGCGTCGCCGCGACCCACGACGAGCCGCCGGCGCCCGAGCACGCGACCGCCGATCGCCCGGCCGCCCAACACCCCGAGGCTTACCCCACCCGCGAGCCCGCCGCCCGAAAGCCCCGCCCGGTCGAGAAGGTCGAGAGGACCGAAAAGCCCGAGCGGGCGGAGCGAAAGGACGGCGCTCGCCGCGGGCCCGACCTCAAGAGCCTGATGGCGCCCGACCCCTCGCAGCTGCCAGGCACCGAAAACCCGTAACTGACGCTCTCACTCGACGCGCAGGTCGTCGATGATGATGCCCTCGGCGGTTATGTCCGCGTGTGACCCGCCGCCGCAGCACGCGCGGACGTTTCGGGTCAGAACGATTTCGCCGGCCGCGTCCGGCGGCAGCGCGAATTCCGCGGTCATGACCGGACCGAGCATGACCTGACCGCCGCCGGGGATCGTGACCGTCGTGCTCGGCGTGTTGGTCGTGAAGAGCATCTGATAAACGATCCGTCCGCCTTCCGACGCCATCAAGTAGTACGGCTGCCACGGCGAGGCCGGGTTCGCGTTGACCGCGCGATAGGCAAAGCGAAGAACCGTATCGCCGGAGTGGAGCGCCACCCGAAGCGTGAGCTGTGTCATTTCGTTCCACCCGCTGCCCGACGGTGCGCTGAGCGATGGAATGTACAGACTGCGCGTTCCGCTGAGGACGCGCGCATCGGCGCCGGACACGACTTGCGCGCCCGCGACCGTCGTCTCGGTCGAGGATTCGAAGCCGTCCTCGGCGACGAGCGGAGGTGGTGACCCTGTCGTGAACGTGAACACGGCGCTCGTGCGGTTGCCCGCGAAGTCGACGAGGCTCTCGGCCATGAGCGTGTAACGGTCATCGAACCGCCACAGCTTTCCCGCGCTCGGAAAGAACGTGAACACGACGGAGGTCGGATCGGTCGGAGCGACGACGACCGGCGCATCGAACAGATCGACCAGCACGAGCCGCGTGTCAGCGGGCAGCGGCTCCGACGCGGTCAGCGTCACCGAATGGAACGGATCGATCCGCATCCCGTTGACGTCCGAGCTCAACACCGGCGGAACGGTGTCGGGAACACCGGTTAGCGACATGGTGAAGTCCGCGGAGCAAACGCCGACGTCGGTCGTCACAGGGCTACAGGTTGCCTGTCCCCGCCCGACGCCGGAGACAGCCTCGCCGCCCGGGCCAACGGCCAGCTCGATGTTGGAGTACGTCAGCGTGGTCCGGCGGCCAGCGCCGGAAATGAACGGCACGGACTGTCGAATGATGAGGCCGCCGGGCGCGGTTTCGAACCCGACGCGCCCACCGCCGTCGGCCGAACCTAGGATCGCGATCCTGGAGTCCCAGTCGACGACCATCGTGAGCTCGTGCCCGTTCACGGCCGGTGTTTCGGCGATGGTTCCCGTGGGCTTCGTCGACGTCACCACCGCCGTCACGATGTACGAGCGCCGCCCGGTTGGCGTCGGCGGGGGCGGGCCTGCGTCCGGACCGCTGCCGGGACCCATCCCGTCCGGCTGCGCCGTGGGACTGGAGCAGGCGATCAGGGCCGCTAGCCCCGGGACGCCATAAGCAAGGACCCACCTCATCAGACCCTCCGCGGAAAGCTATCGCTCGCCATTATCGCGCCTGTCGCACGAAGCCGACAATCGCGCCGGCAAACAGGCTTTCTGACTCCCTGCATCATGCGCCCGGCGTTCCGCGAGGCTTTCTGCGCTTCGGCCCAGCCGTGTCGGTTTGAGCAGGTACGGCGAATCGACGAATAGGGACAAACGGAGGACACAGCCAATGAAACGGAACCTGCTGGTGTATTCGGTGCTCGGGTCGGTGGCGATGGGGCTCTCGGGCTGCCACATCATCGACGGCAGCGACTTCGAAGGCGCGACCCCGACGGCGGAGACCGTCTCGCTCGATGTTCCCGCCAGCGGCACCGCGGCGTCGAGCGACGGCGTGGCGCGCAGCGCGCTGCTCGGCGACGAGGCCGACAGCTACACGCTGACGCGCGGGGTGACCTTCGCGGTCAACACCGGCACCGGCGCGGTGCTGCTGCTGGTCCGCACCATCGTCAGCTTCCCGCCCTCGAGCCGCGACGGCGACACCGCGGTGTGGGGCCCGCACAGCGAGCCGCTGGCCAAGAACGCATGGCGGCTGACCGCGACCAAGCTCGCGCCGCACCAGTTCCAGTGGAAGCTGGACGGCAAGTCCAAGGCGGCCGGTGACGACGCGTTCGTCACCATCCTGTCGGGCACGCACACCCGCGCCGTCGACGCCGCAGGCCACCGCATCCCGCACTTCGGCAACGGCGCGTTCACGATCGACTGGGAGGCCGCCCGCACCCTGCCCGATCACGACAACAACTTTGGCGTCGCCGCGTTCACATACTCACGGCTGCCGGGCGCGGCCGAGACCATCGACGTCAATTTCAACGGCGTGAAGGACGACAAGAACGGCGAGACCTTCAACGCCGTCTACCGCTACTCGGCGACGCCGGGCGCGGGCGGCGAGCTTCGCTACGGCGCTATCAAGGACGATCTCCCCGAGCCGGGCAACACGGGCACCGCCAAGGAGACCATCACGCTCCACAGCCGCTGGATGGAGACCGGTGCCGGCCGCGCCGACTACCGCGTCGTGGGCGCCGACGTGACCGCGGCGCTGGGCGGCCCGGCGACCGTGAACGAGTGCTGGGACATCGGGTTCGCCTCGACGTTCCTCGACAACTCGTACAACGACGCGACCAAGAAGTGGGGCGCCGAGTCGTCGTGTGTGTTCCCGACCGCAGATTATTCGGACGTGACGCCTTAACCTGAACCGAGGTCGAAGGCCCGGGACCGTTTCGGCGGTCCCGGGCAATCGCACATGAGCAGCCAGACATTGTTAAAGGTCATCGCAGGTGGACAGCCGGCCGATTCCCGGGCGGCGCTGCGAGACCTCTATACGAAGTACGGAGGAAGCGTGTACAGCCGGTGCCAGTACCTGCTCCGCGACGCGACCAAAGCGGAGGACGCGATGCAGGACGTGTTCGCGAAGGCGCTCGGTCACTGGCACGAGTTTCGGTCCGAGGCGTCGCCGCTGACCTGGCTGACCCGGATCGCGACCCACCACTGTTTGAATGTGATACGCGCCGAGCGCGCGCCCTGGCACCAGCGGTTCGCGCGCGAGGTGCAATCGCGCGGCGAGGGCCACGGCGGCCCGGAGCTATACGAGGACCGCGAGGCGGTGCGCAAGCTGCTCGCGTCGCTGGACGTCGAGACCCAGCAGGCCGCGATCCATTATTTCGTCGACGAAATGACCCTGGAGGAGGTGGCGGCGGCGATCGGGCGATCGGTTCCCACGGTGCGCAAGCGGTTGGCAGGTATCACGGCGCTGCGCGATCGAG
>WNGB01014989.1_pt1 | contig 14301 bp, 14 predicted proteins | sample 5400681 | NCBI WGS metagenome assembly WNGB01 (sample SAMN13153367, study PRJNA577476) | soil metagenome | isolation source: 115 cm soil or saprolite under grassland replicate 2 | place: USA:California | collected 2016-06-15 | reverse complement strand
TGCTCACGAGTTGCCTGCCATCTCCCCTCCATGCAGGGAACCTTCCGCCGGCGCGAAGAACACCAGGGCAGTCAAATCCTCAGTGATCTCGCAGAACCGGTGCTCCGTGAGCCGCTCCACAAAGAGGATGGTGCCCGGCCGCACGTCTTGCACTTGCCCGCCGACCCGCAACTTGCCCTGGCCGGCGACGATGTAGTAAACCTCGTCTTCGGTATGGGGCCGTTGCGGGTCGTCCGCTCCGGCTTTGAGGTGGTAGACGCCCATGCTCAGCGAGGCGGCACGCAGAAACTCCAGCCACGGCTTGCCCACGCGACTTCGCTCTGTCAGCACTATATTCAGGTCGAAGGTCTGCATCGCACCTCCACGCAGTAGACTCCCGGCTGGCAGGGAGTAGCATAGCGACCAACCCAGCAGGTGCAACCAGCCGGCGCGCCAGAGCGCTCTTGTCCTGCCCCTGCCCGTTGGGGTACATCTGCAATCGCCCGCCGGGGCAGCGGAGTGAGACCGTGCCTGGCCTCTTGCGTCCTTCGCCATTCCGCCATGTTCCCGAGTTCGCCCACGTCCGCGGCGCTGCGCAGACGTGCGGAATCCTCTCTTCGCCAGGAGGCTCGTATGTGCCAGGGACTGGTCTTCTCCGTGGTCTGGCTGCTGCCGCTCTGCTCGGGTTTGCCCATCGGTGACAGTTTCCGCCAGGGACAGGCCGCGCTGGTGCGCAAGGACTACGCCCGCGCCGTCGTCTGCTTCAGCGATACGCTTCGCTTGACGCCACACGGAGTCAAGGCTTACGTCGGCCGCGCCCGCGCCTACGAAGCCCTCCGCGACGCCGACCGCGCCATCGCCGACTGTACCCAGGCGCTCTACCTCGACCCGACCAATGTCGATGCTCATGTCGTCCGGGCTCGCGCGTATCGGCGGGGCAAGGAGGACTACGTCCACTGCATCGCCGACTGCGATACGGCGCTGCGCCTCGACCCGAAGAACGCCGACGCCTTCTTCAACCGCGGCAGCGCTCACGCCGGCCGGAAAGACGTGGACAAGGCGCTGCGCGATCTGAATGAAGCTCTCCGCCTCAACCCGCGCCACGTCGGCGCGTATCTCAACCGCGCTCTTGTTCACCGCGCCGCAGGCGATCGCACGAAAGCCCTCGCCGACTGTGAGCAAGCGCTGCGGCTCGACCCTTACGACGGTTACAGTTACGGTCTGCGGGCGGCCCTGCACGGGGAGGCGGAACGGTACGATCAGGCGATCGCCGACTGCGATGTGGCTCTCGGCCTCGAACCCACCGATGTCGTTGCCCTCGTCCTTCGCGCCGCCGCCCACGCCAAGAAGGGCGAATACGACAAGGCGATCCTCGACTGCACGTGGGCCATTGAGGTCACCCCCGACTACGTGGGTGCTTACGAGACGCGCGGGGCCGCTTACGCTTTCCAGCACGAGTACGACAAGGCCATCGCCGACTGCAGCGAGGCCATCCGCCTGGAGCCTGAGGCGTCCATGCCCTGGAATAACCGCGGCGTATGTTACTACCGCAAGGGCGAGTACGATAGGGCCATCGCCGACTGTAACGAGGCCATCCGCCTCGACCCGAAGAACCAACTGGCCTTCGCCAACCGCGCTCTCGCTTACGGGGGCAAACGGGAGTATCTCAAGCAGTTGCTCGACGCCAGCGAAGCCATCCGCCTCGGCCTGAAGACGGCGGAGATCTACGGGTGTCGCGCTGCCGCCCGCGCTTCCCTGGGCAACCACGACGAGGCCATCGCCGATTACGATGAGGCGCTGCGCCTCGACCCGAAGGGGGCGTTTCTCTACTCCGCGCGCGGCCTCGTCTGGAGCGAACAGGGCGAACACGACAAGGCACTGGCCGACTTCGAGCAGGCCCTTCGCCTCGATCCGAAATGCGCTGCCGCTCACGTCGGCCGCGCCAGCGTCCACCTCGGGCGCGGCGAACATGATCGGGCCATTGCCGAGTGCTCAGAGGCGATGCGGTTGGGGACGAAGATGCCGGAAGCGTACTTCGGACGCGGCGTGGCCCATTCGGCGAAGGGCGACTGGCGGAGCGCCCTGGCTGATTTCGACGAGGCAGTTCGCCTGGCTCCCGAGTTCGCCAAGCCCTACCTCGCCCGCGGCCTCGCCCACTCCAGGCTGCACGAGATCGCCCGTTCGATCCAGGACAGCAACGAGGCCATCCGCCTGGCGCCGGGACAGTATCGCGGCGCCTTGATTCAGGCGCACGCTTACGTGAACCGCGCTTCCGCCTGGATGGTCAAGGGCGAAGCGCAGCAGGCCATCGCCGACTGCGACGCCGCGATCCGGCTGGATCCCAAGTTTGCCCAGGCGTACGCCCTGCGCGGCGTCCTCCAGGGCCTGGGGAACAAGCTCGAGCAGGGGTTCGCGGATCTGGACGAGGCGGCCCGACTCGAGCCGAAGGCGGGACAGGTTCCTGCTCTCCGCGGCTTCCTGCGGTTGGGGCGCGGCGAGTACGACCAGGCCATCGCGGACTGCGAGGCAGCGTTGCGGTTGTCGCCGAAGTGTGCCCTCGCCTTCGCGGTGCGCGGTACCGCTCACGCGCGCAAGGGCGAGCACGACCGGGCCATCCGCGACTGCACCGCGGCGATCGACCTCGACGGGGACATTCCGCTGGCCTACGCCACGCGTGCCGCCGCCTATCGGGCGCTGGGCAACGTCACCAAGGCCGCTGATGACGAGCGCAAATATCGAGAATTATTGGAACAGCACAGTGCGCCGTGGGGGCCGTTGTCGCTGCAAGGAAGGTTTGCGTGAGCGCCACTCGCAGGATTTGAACCACAGAGACACAGAGAAGAGGAAATGAAGAATGAGGAACAGGGAACGGGGAATGGAGAATGAGAAAACAGGTCCGCTTCTGGTCATTCTCCGTTCTCCGTTCCCTGTTCTCCGTTCTTCATTTGCCTTTTCTCTTGTGGTCTTCTCGGTATCTCTCTGTCTCTGTGGTTCAATCTCCGGCTGCAGCAAGGCACGTCCAGCGGCTCCGCCCGAAGCGCCGACTGACAACCACAACAGGGTGGCCGCTGACTTCGACCCGGCGGCAACGGGGACGGTCTGCGGCCGCGTCACCTGGCAGGGCAATCTCCCGTCCGTGCCGCCCTTCGAGGTGCGCAACTACGTCCCCATCGGTTGCCCGGGACAGCCGCGCTTCCTGCGCGAGAACCCGCACGCCCCGCGGATCGACCCCGACATGCACGGCGTCGGCGGGGCGGTCATCTTCCTCCGCGGTGTTCCCGTCGCCAGGGCTCGACCGTGGGACCATCCCCCCGTGCGCGTCGAACAGCGCGACCGCCGGTTCCACATTCTGCAGGGCGCGACAGAGGTGCGGACCGGCTTCGTCCGTCGTGGTGAAGCAATCGAGGTGGTGTCGCGTGAGCAGCACTATCATGCCCTGCACGCCAGCGGAGCCGCCTTCTTCACCCTGACGTTCCCCGACGCGGATCGGCCGCGTGGGCGTCGTCTAGCGTCGCCGGGCCACGTCGAACTGACCAGCGCCGCGGGTTACTACTGGATGCACGCTCATCTCTTTGTGGACGATCACCCCTACTACACCTGCACCGACAGCCAGGGGCGGTTTCGGTTGGAGAAAGTGCCGGCGGGGCGCTACGAGGTCGGCTGCTGGATGCCGTCGTGGCGGGAGCAGCGCCACGAACGCGATCCGGAAACGAGCCTGATCACACGTCTGTTCTTCCGGCCGCCGGTCGAGCGCCAACAACCCGTCGAGGTGCGGGCGGGCGCCGAGGTCGGGGCGGCCTTCACACTTTCGACGAGCGATTTCGAGCGCTAAACTACCACGGGACGACTCCTGGGGTCTTGCGACAGCATGGTGGTGTGCGATAATCACTCGGCTGTTTCGCTGGAACCTGCACCACGGGAGTCAACCCATGTCTCACTCCTTGACCCTGGTCGCGGCCCTGGCCCTGTTGACTGCCGTGGCCGCCCAACCGCCGGCACGCGACGTGGACAAGGCGGAACGGGTGCCTGCCGGAAGCCCTGGCGACTCTGGACGAATGCCGCCGTGACCTGCGGCACTGGGAGCATATCTACCTGCGCCGACTCTGGGAAGAGCGCAGCCGTGTCGTGGGGGACAGGCTCGGCAGTGTCCGCGATGTCGCGTTCAGCCCGGACGGCAAATGGCTCGCGGCCGTCGGCGAGGACAGGATCGTGCGCGTCTGGGACGCGCGGACGGGCGCGCCGCGCTGGCTGCTCAAGGGCCATGAGGGGCCGGTGTGGAGCCTGGCGTTCAGCCGCGATGGCAGACGACTCGCCAGCGCCGGCGAGGGCGGCTTCGGCAAGGAGATCCGCGGTGAGATCCGTGTCTGGGACATGGCGACGGGCAAATCTCTGCAAACTCTGCTGCGACACCCCGGCCCGGTGACCGTGATGGCGTTCAGCCCGGACGGCCAACTTCTCGTCAGCGCGGGCGCGCGGGATTCCAGCCTGGTGCCAGGCAGGATCACCGTCTGGAACCTGACGAGCGACAAGCCGGCCTTCTCGCTACGAGGCCACGAGAGCAGCATCCAGAGCATCGCCTTCAGCCCGGACGGCAAGCGTTTGGCCAGTGCCGGGTCGCCTGCGAACGGGGTGAGCGAGATCAAGGTGTGGGAGTTGGCCTCGCACGGCCTGGCGATGAGCCTGGAGGGCCATCCCGGCACGGTCTGCGGTTTCGCGTTCAGCCCGGACGGCAAGACGCTCGCCTGTGGCGCACTCGACGCGACTGTGCGTCTGTGGGATCTGCCGTCAGGCAACCCGGGTCGCGTCCTCAAAGGCCACAAGCAAGCGGTCAACGCTCTCGCCTTCAGCCCCGATGGCCGGCGCCTCGCGAGTGCCTCGCTCGACTGGACCGTGAAGGTGTGGACCCTGGCCACCGAGCAGGCCCCCGTGACCCTCAAAGGCCACACGGGGGTGGTGACCCGTGTCGCTTTCAGTCCCGACGGGCAGCACCTCCTCAGCGGCAGCAGGGACGGCTCGGTGCGACTGTGGGGCCTGAATCCGACTCCGGAGGCTACCCAGTTGAAAGGACATCGGCAGAAGGTCATCTGTCTGGCGTTCGCCGGCGAGGGCCGCCTGGTCAGTGGTTGCGGGCGGCTGTTCAACGACAAGGGGACGCCGCTGCCGGGGCAGGTCAAGGTGTGGGACGCTGCCGCCGGCCGGGAACTCCTCTCGCTGGAAGGGCACTCCGCGTCGATCACCGTCCTGGCCGCCTCTCGTGACGGCAAACGATTTGCGAGCGGCTCGGCTGACCATACCGTGAGGATCTGGGATGCGGCCAGCGGCAAGGCGCTCCGGACGTTCCGGGGCCATGACAGGCCGGTGACCGCGCTGGCCTTCCACCCGGACGGCAAATTGCTGGCCTCCGCTCACGACGACGGCCCGGTCAAACTCTGGGACGCCGACACAGGGAGGGAGATTCGCGTCCTGAAGGGGCAAGATCTGCCCGTCCTCGTGCTGGCCTTCAGCCCGGACGGCAAACGCCTGGCGAGCGCCGCCTGGAGCGGTGTGCGCGTGTGGGACGTGGCCACGGGGAAAGCTATCGCGTTCGCTCCAAAGGGCGAGTCCTCGATCCACAGCGTCGCGTTCAGCGCCGATGGGAAATGGCTGGCGGGCGGCAGTGTGCGGGAGCGCGACCAGCGCCCGGGCGGCCCAGGCTACGTCCATGTCTGGAACATTACCACCGGGGAGGAAGCGTTCGCCTTGTGGGCACACGACGGACGAGTTGCCGTCGTCGCCTTCAGCCCCGATGGCCGGCGCCTGGCGAGCGCCGGCGTCGATGGCACGGTCAAGTTGTGGGATCTGGCCGTGGGCGTTGAAGTCTTCCGGTTCGACGGCTTGCCGAAGGGCATCGGCTCTCTGGCGTTCAGCCCGGACGGCAGATACCTGGCCTGCAGCACGGGCGACGCGGTGAGGCTTTGGGACAGCGGCGTGTGGGGCAAATGACCGGCATTGGGGTGCTTGTCGGCAAACGCCGCTCCTCCGTTTCCTTTCGCGAGGCGGGAGGAATCCTCTGGACTCTCTCATTCACGCTCTGGGAGAGGCAGTCCGGTTTGCCGCGAGCGGCTGCGCGGCCACAGGCTGGAAGCCTGCCCCACGTGCTTGAGAACCTGCAGGAACAAGAAAAGGGTTGGAAGCGGTGGGTGCCGCAAGGCGGCAAGTGCTTCCAACCCGGGAGCGAGAGGGACAGAAGTGCATCAGACCGCCGCCAGCCGGCGCGATCTCTCAGGTGGTGACTCGGTCGCAACGCCGGATCTGGCGGGTGAAGGCGAATGTATCCATGCAAGATGGCGTTTTGATGTGGGATCGAAGGAAGTCACAGGTAGAATTTGACGGTTCGGGCTTTGGTTCCCCGACAAACCCCCAACTCCATGCTCTTGTCACCGTCAATGCTGGCGATTTGTGAACATTTGTTCGTAAGGAAAAGGGAGCGCAACGGTGAAGGCGCTCGTTCGAGTGTGACATTTTGCTGCGGCTTTTCTCGCTGGCTGCCGAGGTGTCGGCGGATGACATTCTGCAAACTATTGACAGATAACGACTAAGGTCAGTCAATGTCCCTCGGGAATTCTTTCACTTTTTTTCGGGGTTTCCTCTTGATAACCTCGTTAGAGAGGGTATTATTCCTATGTCCCGCTGAGTGATGACTTCGGTGACTGGGCGACGCCGAAGAAGTCAACGGCGGGACATTTTTTTTCCCTCCCTCCCACAAAAAAAGCCCACGGGTTGCGACCCGTGAGCTTGAAACCACCCCTTCAACAACCACACTCCCGATCACTGCTGATTATTGCGGATGACCCGTGTCGAGGGACCATCGCCAGGCACGAGCTTCCAACCCTGCGGCGGGACCGGGCGCTCGAATTCCGCAGGCCGCAAAGCCACTCCGGGTTCGAGCCGGTTGAAATCCCAGGTCACCTCGTTGCCATTAGGTTGCTCGAACCACAATTGGCGCGGCAGGAAATTGGTCGCCGTCAGCACCAGGCGCGCCTTCGTGAAATCGGCGCGGTCGGCGGGAGTGCGCGGCAGCACCTCGACATAGTAATACCACTTGTCGTTGGGCGGCGCCGGCAAGAGCCGCAGCTGATAGCGCTTCTTGGCATCGTCGGCCTTCATGCCGAACAGGAAGGTGAGGAAGTTGTCCTCCGAGGCCGGCCCGGCCTTGCTGTCCTGCTGCAATTTGTAGACGAGAATCTCCTTGCTCTTGGGGGCGTAGGTGCAGAGTTCGCTGGCGTTGACGATCAACTTCTCGAAGACCTCGGGCTTGGCCTTGTTCTGCATCTCCAGGCTGGCGCGGCTGGGTTTGAGGAACTTGGCCGTCCCCTCGAAGACGTCGGTGCGCTGCCAGGTCTTGTCGATGGCAGTGCGCGTACACTGCACGACGAGGCTGTTGATGCTGTTCATGACCCGTTCCCAGTTGGCGAGGACCGCATCGAGCTGCGGGTCTGGGGCGGGGGGCGCTTGCACAGGCGGTTGCTGGGCGAGCAGGCTGGCGGCGCATAGCAGGGCGCCGGTCAGGGCCAGGATAGAACGTCGCATTGGCTTTCTCCCGATTCGCTGTTCCGATATGGGTCGGGCCCGCTGGCGCGTGCGGTCGATCACGAGGCGAGCCGGGTTATAGCATGCCCGCCGCAGTGCGCGAAGGTTGGTTTTGCAAGGAGGGTGCCCTCTCGAATTTGGCGAGCGGCGCGGCGTGAGCCCGCCGGTGCGGCTCACCGGCGGGCTCACGCCGCGCCGCTCGCCAAATTCGAGGGGGCACCCTTGCAAGGAGACGCCCCGGCTTCCTCCCTTTGCCCCATTCGGAGAGCGGTTAAGGTGAGAAAGACGAGCGGTTCAGGCAAGCGGACGGATGCCTGTCACGTCGGGCGGCCGCGGTCGCTCGTCAAGGCCGCCGACTCCGTACCAGGCAACCCGGGGTCTGACGGTTGATCTTGTCGATTAATGGCCGTGCCTGCTCGGTGTAGGTCACGGGCTCGAGGCGGACTGCGGTCTCCAGGTGGCGGAGCGCCTCGACAGGACGGCCGTTCTGGTACAGACGGCCGAGTTGGAAATGGAAATGGGCCTGCGCTTCCGGAACCTTTTCCAGCCCTTCGCGGTAGACCGCTTCCGCCTCCGCGTACGCCCACCGCTCCCGGGCGTTGGACGCAAGTCCGTTGTAGGCCGCAACCCGTTCCTCGATGCCCCAGGCGGTCTCCCGGGGATCCCGCGGTCGCAGCCCGGCGAGCAACGCCAGGGCACGCCGGTAGTCCCGGCTACTCTCCTCCCAGCGCTCCAGATCCTGGAGCAAGTCCGCCCGCAGAAGCACCGCCGCGACATTCGTTTCCGGGATGCCCGTCAGCCGGCGCTCGGCCTCGACGGGGCGGCCCAGGGCCCGCAGCATCCTGGCAACATCGATCCGAATCCTCACCGGGGCACGCTCCGGCAAGCGGACCGCGGTCGCGGCGGAGTATTGGCGAATCTTCTGCCGCAATTCCGAGAGCATCTCTGCGGGCGAGCGCCCAAACAAGGGCCGTGAACTGCCCAGGTCGCACAGCCCCTCAATCAGGCCCTGCGCTGCAACCAGACGGTCCGCGCGCAGCCACTCGGCCGCCCTCTGGGACTGCACTTCGATCAGGTGCCGGGCGTACAGCACGGGAGGGGCCACCGCGATGACGGCGGCCAGGACGAGTCGGGGCCAGCGCAGCCCGCAGACCGCAGCAGGGGCGTGGCCGTCCGCCAGGCACCGGCCCATCAGGCACCAGGGCAGCTGCAGAGCCAGGCACCAGAGACAACGGACGAGCGCCGCCCAGGTGAAACCGGCCTGTCTCAGTCCCAGCCCGCCAGCGAGGGAGGCGCCGGCGGCGACCGTCAACCCGGCCGCGAGCACCCCAAGCAACCCCCAGCCCCAGGCGGCTCCCCGGGAAGCCCTGCCCAGCACGGCAGCGGCCAGCAGGCAGAGCGGCAGGGTTGCCAGCAGGTGAACCACGAGCAGGCGCGTCCACGCAAACGGCGCCGCCATCAGGCCGAGCGCACGGTGTTCCTCGCCTGTCGCGGCGGTCAGGGCCCCCAGAGGAACCGCCACACCCAGGACGGCACCGATCAGGTTGGCGAGCCATCGGCGTCTCATGCGCTGCTCACCGGGACAGGGGGCGCGGCGAAGGATGCGCGCACGGCTTGAGGATTGGGCGCAGCGGGCACGTCAATGCCCAGTGCCCGGGCGGTGTCCGGTCTGCGGAGTTTCCAGATCATGCCGTCGTAGGCGTAGTGGAGGAACGCCGCCCACAGGTTCAGGCCCAGCCACCATTCCGCCAGGTGCTGTTCCAGCAGCACCGCGAACAGGCCGAGGAGCACGGCATAGGCCGAGAGGATCCCCAGCCAGCGGCCCGCCATCACGCGGAAGAGTCCCGCCGAGCCGGTCGTTTGCCGCCGCCAGGCGTACGTGGTGACGATCGCCAGATACTCGACCGCGTGGAAGGTGGCAGTCGCGGTGGTCAGCGCGATGACCAGAACTGATGCCCGCAGGTTGAGGGCCAGCAGCAGCGCGCTGTACAGGCCGCAAACGCTGAGCAAGTAGGTCAGCTTTGGCAGCGGCCGCCGCGCCGGCCGCCGCCACTCGCCGATCACGAGGAGCACGGGCAGGCACAGGGCGCCCAGATCCAGCGCGCGCAACACCGTGGCGCGGTCGGGATCAGCCTCCAGCCACCCCGTCGCCCAGCCCGCCGTGCGGGCGATGACATAGAAGATGAACAGGCGCAAGCCGTGGCGCTCCAGCCGGGGCCAGCCGCCGCCGACCTTGCGCGCGTAGATGCGCAGGACGCCGTGGTGCTGCGAGGCGAAATGCCAGCCATTCCAGAGGTAATCGATAAACACCAGGCACAGGAACTGGCCTTCCAGGAGGCGAACGCCCAGGACGACGGCCAGGGTGGCGACGGCCAGCGCGACGAACAGCGTGGTGCGTCCCTCGCGCCGGTCGGGATCGACCGCGACCAGCCCGAGCGTGAGCCAGCGGTGCGGCGTCGTCAGGAAGTAGATCTGCCAGAACTCGACGTGGGCCGTCCCCTCGGCCGCCACGAAGCCCGGCAGCAGAGCCAGGATCCAGCCCAGGTTGGCGAGGAAAAGCAGATCGAAAGCGGGAGAGACGACCCAGCCACCCGCACCGCCCTCCTCCGGCGCGGCCGCCCGCGAGGCGGTCACGGCAGCGGCGCCGTTTTCAGCTTCCATTTCTCGCCTTCTCTCACCAGGGTCCAGGTGACGGTGCCGACGTCTTTGCCCGCGCCGTCGTCGTAGATGCGCACCTCGACGGTGGCAGTATCCCCGTTGATCGTCGGGGCCGAAGGCTGGATGCCGTACTTCGCATAGAGTGGGCGCTGCTGCTCCGACGGCGCGGCGCCCTCGACGAAGAGTTCGCGGAAGGACTTGGGGTCGCGGGCACGGTCGGGCACGGCGCGCAACTCGGCGCCCAGCAGGTCACCGGGTGACTGCGCTGGGCCTGGGGCATCCCTACCGCAGCCAGCCAGCGTCACGGCGGTCAGGAAGAGGGCGACCGCCCGGAAGCAGGGGCGGTCGCCAGGTCGCTCAATAGTCATTGGGAATCACCTCGCCGCCGGAGCGCGTGCCCAGGGCCTGCCAGGTCGCCGGGTTGATGCTGTTGCTGATGAAGCGGACGGAGCCGTCAGACATGGCCGCGTTCACGCCGCCGAGGTGCCTGCTGCGGGCGGAGGCCCAGACGTTCTCGTTCGAGCGGTTGCGGACACAGACCAGTTCGGGAGGGATTCCGGCGGGCGCACTCGGCGGGCAACCGTACATCACGTCCGTGCCGGGGGAGTTGGGCGGAAACTTGGTGCTGAAGACGTTCGCGCCCATGGCCGGCCAGGTCCACAGGCCGCGGCCATCCTGGACGTGATCGAACCCATAGATTTCGCTCAGCAGCAAGGTGTTCGACGTGCCGTCGCCGATCTGGGTGAATCTGACCCCTTTGCCGCGGGCGAAGCGCATTTGCGGCGGATCCGCGACCTCGCCGCCCCAGGAGACGATGCCGAACGTGCCGGCCAACGTGAGGGTCTTGTAGGAGTAGTAGTTGTCCTTGCCCCAGTTGGCGACGTAGTTGCCCTTGCCAAGGTTCTCCAGGCTGCCGCTGCTGAAGAGGGTGGGCATGTCCGGGGCGCTGGGACAGAGCCAGATGAGGCCGTCGCTCGCCGCGTTGGTCTGCGTCGCCCCGCTTCGTCGGGCAGGGAAGGAGGTCACGATCCGGCGAGGAGGATCACGGTCATGGGGGTGCCACGATTCAGGTCGGTAATAATCCTGACGCGCTTGCCGGAAGCCACCCGATACTCGCTCACGATCCAATCGCGGCGATTGAGCAGGTTGCTCTTGTTGATTTTGCCTGTCTCGTCGGTCGCGAGCCAGCCGCGGCGCAGTTCGTCCTCGCTCAAGGCGAGCTGATCGCAGTGGCCAAACGTGCCCCAGTCGCCGTGAACGTGGCGCAGCAGCAAGCCCGCCACCGCTTCGATGGACCCGGCAAGGGCCTGCAGCGCTCCCATCGTGACGAGCATGCGGCCGACAGGGAACCGGGCATCGTCTGGGGACCGCCGGAACACGAGCACCATGCCGCCGCAGGCCAGCAAGCGCTGATCCGGAACGCCCGGATGAACGGCGTCGTCCACAAACAAGTCGTGCAGGTCGAGACCGGCCGGCATACCGCCAAACCAGTCCTGTTTCATCGAAGACATAGAAAATCTCCTTTAGTTCAAGAGTGAGCGCAACGCACAACCTGCCGGGAGCGGCCACGATCGGACTCGGCGCCGTCTCTGGATGGATCAAACTGGGATAACGCCCACGGTCGCGGCAGGCGTGCGTTGCCGGATGCCCCTTGTAGGGCGCAGTTCTCGGAGTGTGACAGCAGAGACAGAATTCGGTATCCTCCGCCGCAATCGCCTTGGCGTTGCGCAAACGCGCGGCGAACGGTTGTATTGTCGCGGGAGAACGCGCGGCTTGCGCAGCGCCAGACGCCGGCAACAAAGAATCCCCAGCCGTTCGCTCCGATGATCCCCAGGCAACTGTCATGGCTCACAAGGCAACTTGCGGTCAGTGCGGTTTGACGTGCCCGGTGGCGCACCACCTCGGCCACGCGCTGCTGACCTGTCCGCGCTGCGGTGGCGACGTGGTCCATTTTGATCAGTATGGCCCGACATTTCAGATGCCGTTTGGCTCGATTGCGGCCAGCCTGGTGGTGCTGGTCATCGTTGGGCCGTTCGGTTGCGGTCTGCTCCTGTGGGCGGTGGAAACGCTGCGAAGTTCCCCCACCTTCGCGGGGTTGATGAGCGGGATGGTGGTCGGCGCAATCCTGTGGCGGGTCGCGCGCAACAGAATCAGACAACTTCTCTCTCCCCGCTGGGCGCTGCTCGCGAACAGCACCCTGGCCGTCTTGCTGGCGGCTTCCTTGCTGCTCATTGCCATAGCGACGCAACTGGTCCCCTGGTAATCGGGTCGCCTGGACTCGGTTCTGCCGAATTGGAGTCTGGTAGACTACTGGACATGGTGGCCAACATTCGGTGCGACAACTGCGGCCTGCTGTTCGCGATCCCTGGCGGCGCCCAGGCTCCCTGGGTGGCGTGCCCGCGCTGCGGTGAGAACAACTTCAATCCCGACGTGATCCGTCGTGGCGGGGATACGGGCGTGAACTGGACTGGTTTCCTCGGGACGATGTTGATGCTGGGTGCGATTTTCGGTTGGTGCAGTCGCAGCGTGGCGATCGGGCTGGAGCATTGGCCCATGAAGAAGCAAGTTGCCCGCGACCCACCAGTAGAGATCATGGTCATCCTGCAAACGCTCGCCTTCCTCTGTCTGTTCGTTGCTGGCGTGCTGTTGGTGCGGACGAACGAACGACGAGAAACACGGCGTCTTAAATTGATCGGCGCCAGCGTCGCCACCCTCGGCGCGTTGACGCTCCTGATGCTGTCAGGAGTGATCTTCCTGTTTTTCCCTTGCTTTATCCGCCTTTGAGGAGCCGTTATCGTGTTTGAGCAGGACCATTGCCCCACTTGCGGCGGCCTGATCACGGTGGCGAAAGGGCACGAGTCGGCCTGGATCACCTGCCCGGTGTGCCAGACACGGGTTCTGCACCTGCCGCCTCAGCCGCCCGACTGGACGCGTCGCCTCGGTTGCTGGCTGGGACTGATGGGCGGCTTGCTCTTGGTGCCTGGCTGTCCCCTGACGCTGCTGGCACTGACGGCCGTGGCCCTCGGTGTCTTCTTCCTGGGGCGGACTGGGGCAGAGGAGTGGGTGCTGCTCGGTTGTGCCGTTGTGATGACAGTCGTGGGGGTGATACTGATCCGCGTCGCCGAGAGGTATCCGCAACTCCGTCGTGGCTCGGGAACGTTGTTCGTCGTCCTGGCGATATGTTCCTTCTTCGCCTTCGGCTGTGCCCTGGTCGCTCTCGCTACCTTCCTGAAACTCATCAACCCGGCGGGGTTCGATAGAGTTCCTGTCCAGCGCCCGTAGCGACAAGCAAATTCGCTTGTCGCTACGGACAAACGCACATCGCGCTGGTTTCGTCCCTTGCGCTCAGTCAAGACAGGCCAGCAGCGTCCGGAACTCACGCTTGCTTCGGAGTGTATTGAGATCGGGATCGGTGCGATACTTGCGCAGGCTGGTGTAGCCCGCATCGATGGCTCGATTGAGGTAACGCATCGCCTCCCGCGTCATTCCGAGCCGGGCGGCGAAACAGCCCATGTTGTACCACATAGCGCCGGTCACCTCGCCGAGTCGCAGTTTCTCCGTCGCCTCCGTGAGGATTGACAGCGCCAGGCCATTCTTCTGCAGCCGGCCCGCCGCCAGCGCCGCGCGGCTGTAGACGGCGGCCGGTGCCGGCCCCATCCGCAGCGCTTTGCGGTACAGCGTCAGCGCCTCCTGATAGTGCTGCTCGCGATACTGGCGCTCGGCCCAAAGCAGCAAGGTTGCTTGCGACTCCGGTTCCTCTGCCAGCAGGCGCTTGACCCACTCCGCCCCGCATGCCTTATCGCCGGCGTCGTATGGCTCCTCGGCGAGGTCGCGCAACTTTTCGGGACTTGCGGGAATGACGTCCCAGAAGAGGTCGCGCTTGCGCGGCCGCAGCCACAGGTACAGCCCGACCGTCACCAGCAGCAAGAGCACCGCCAGCAGATCGGGCGAGAACGAACCCAGCAGCACGCCCGTCAAGCGGCTGCACACGCCATCCTTGACGGCTCCCTGGACGTTGATGCCGGCGTTCTGCAACAGGGTGGCGAGCATCGGCAACACACACGCCATCGCCGCCATGACCAGGGTCATCGTCTG
>WNGB01008768.1_pt1 | contig 14302 bp, 15 predicted proteins | sample 5400681 | NCBI WGS metagenome assembly WNGB01 (sample SAMN13153367, study PRJNA577476) | soil metagenome | isolation source: 115 cm soil or saprolite under grassland replicate 2 | place: USA:California | collected 2016-06-15 | reverse complement strand
CAGCACCAGGGCCACGCCGGCGCATTGCCAGGGCGGCGGCATGCGGATGCGACCGTCGCCGATCACCGCGCGGGCCAGATCGGGCTCGCTGGCTGCCGGCCAGATCCCGCCCACCGCCCACCAGGCGTGCGCGGCAGCCAGCACGGCCAGCACGAGCGAAAGCGCGACCGGAAGGGTCATGAGTGACCACAGAGGCTCATTGACGCTCCATCTCTCCGGCCAGCAACGACAGATAGCCGACGCCCATCAGCAGGCAGTAAGGCGAATAGTACCGCTTGTTGCGCGTGGCAAACGGTTCGTCGCGAAAATGGCCACGCCAGGTCGGAGTATAGCCTGCCACGCCGCGCGCCACGAACACGCCGGCGACAATGAAGGTGACGGACTGAACCCAGGGCTCCTCGCCGTGGCCCAGCATGATGAAAGGCCACAGCGCCACCAGGGTGAGCACGACGGCCACTGCGTAGCATTGCCATGCGGGCGGCATGTGCCGGCGCCCGTCGCCCACGACGCTGCGGGCCAAAGTCTCTTCGCTGGCCTCGGGCCAGTTGTAGCCCAGGCCCCACAGGGCATGGATGACGGCAATCACGGCCACGCCGATGAACAGCAGGAAGGCGAACAGGACGGTCATGAGCGGAACAGCCGCGTGTACTGGGTCTCGTGGCTGAGCGAGCACCAGTCGAGCAGAGGCGTGGCCGTGCCGACCTCGTCGAGCGAGGTCACCGCCAGCGCGGCCTCCGTCGCCCGGTGCACGGCAGGCTCCAGCGCCGCCAGCGCGATCTGGCCGTCGCTCTGGCCCAGCGGCACGGTGCGCACCGCCGCCGAGATCAGGTTGGCGGTGAAGGCATGCAGGTAGCCTTCGAGGGCGCGGTCGAGGGCGATGACATGCGCCGCCGCCGCCAGGGCCACGGCGACCGGCAGGGACAGCTCGCCCGCCAGCCGCTCGTGCGCAGCATCGAGGAAGGCATGCGGCCAGGCCGTGCGTGTCATCGACAGGAACGAGCCACCCTGCTGGCGCGATTCCAGGGCCATCTCCGACGTGCCGCGCCAGGCGGCGGCGCGCTCGGCGATGGCGTCGAATGACGGCCAGTCCTCGGCTTCAGCGGCGCGCCAGGCGGCGGCGAACAAGGCGCCATCGACCACGCCCGTGCCCAGCAGCAGCACGCTTTCCAGCCAGGTCACCAGGCTGGCGCGATCCTTGATGAAGCCCTCCTCGACCGCGGTCTCGACGCCGTGGCTGTAGCTGAAGGCGCCAATCGGATAGGCGGGCGACAGCCAGGCGAGCAGGCGGTACAGCGGGTCAACCATGGCGGTCTTCGTGCAGCGGGCCGTGGTGATGGCCGAGATCGTGATTGTGCTGGCCGTAGGCGCCGCCTTCGGGATCGAATGGCGCCTTGACCTTGCGCACGTCGGCGCCCAGGCCCTTCAGCATGTCGACGATGACATGGTCGTCGCGGATCAGGATGCGGTCGGCTGCGATCTCGGCCGGCAGATGGCGATTGCCGAGATGCCAGGCGATGCGGGCAAACGCGGCGGCGTCGCGGCCGCGCACCTCGACCAGATCCTCCTCGGCGGCCTTCACTTCGACGAAGCCGCCCTCCTCCAGCTTCAGCCCGTCGCCGGTGTGCAGGACGATGGGCTCAACCAGGTCGAGCAGGAAGTCGAGCCCGCCGTCGCCCAGCATGCGCAGGCGCCGCCGGTAGCGGTCGTCGAACAGCAGGGTGACGGTATCGGCGCGCTCGGCCGACGGCCAGTGGCCTGCGCGCAGGACTTCGGTGGCGCGCTTCATGGGCTGGGGTTCTTCTCATACTCTTCCGGACCGCCGGCATCTTGCCGGCTCATGCTCATGAGGCCGGCTGGAAGCCGGCGGTCCGGAAGAGAAGACATCAGAACAAGAAATACCGCTGCGCCATCGGCAACACCGTCGCCGGCTCGCAGGTCAGAAGCTCGCCGTCGGCGCGGACCTCGTAGGTTTCGGGATCGACCTCGATCTTGGGGCAGAGCGCGTTGTGCACCATGTCCTTCTTGCCGATCTTGCGCGTGCCCTTCACGGCCAGCATCGGGCGGGTCAGGCCCCACTTCTTGGCGACGCCCCTGGTGATGGCGGCCTGCGACACGAACAGCGCCGGGCTGGCGACCAGGCTCTTGCCGAAGGCGCCGAACATCGGCCGGTAGTGCACCGGCTGCGGCGTCGGGATCGAGGCGTTGGGATCACCCATCGGGGCGGCCACGATGGTGCCGCCGATCAGCACGCAGTCGGGCTTGGCGCCGAAGAAGGCGGGCGACCAGATCACCAGGTCGGCGCGCTTGCCGACCTCGACCGAGCCGACATGGCGCGAGATGCCGTGGGTGATGGCGGGATTGATGGTGTACTTGGCGACGTAGCGCTTGACCCGCACGTTGTCGTTGGCGCCCTGCTCCTCCTTCAGCCGGCCGCGCTGCTTCTTCATCTTGTCGGCGGTCTGCCAGGTGCGGATCACGACTTCGCCGACCCGGCCCATCGCCTGGCTGTCGGACGACATCATCGAGAACGCACCCATGTCGTGCAGGATGTCCTCGGCGGCGATCGTCTCCTTGCGGATGCGGCTTTCGGCGAAGGCCACGTCCTCGGGGATCGCCTGGTCGAGGTGATGGCAGACCATCAGCATGTCGAGGTGCTCGTCGATCGTGTTGACGGTGTACGGTCGCGTGGGGTTCGTCGATGACGGCAGCACGTTCGGCTGGCCCGCTGCCTTGATGATGTCCGGCGCGTGGCCGCCGCCCGCGCCCTCGGTGTGGAACGTGTGGATCGTGCGACCCTTGAACGCGGCGAGCGTCGTCTCGACGAAGCCTGACTCGTTCAACGTGTCGGTGTGAATCGCGACCTGCACGTCCATGTCGTCGGCGACTGCGAGACAGTTGTCGATCGCCGCGGGCGTCGTGCCCCAGTCCTCGTGCAGCTTGAGGCCCATCGCCCCCGCATGCACCTGCTCGCGCAGCGGAGCGGGAAGGCTCGCGTTGCCCTTGCCGAGAAAGCCGAGGTTCATCGGGAACGCGTCGGCGGCTTCGAGCATTCGATGGATGTGCCACGGGCCCGGCGTGCAGGTCGTTGCGAACGTGCCGGTCGCAGGCCCCGTGCCGCCGCCGATCATCGTGGTGACACCCGACATCAACGCTTCGTCGATCTGTTGCGGGCAGATGAAGTGAATGTGCGCGTCGAGCCCGCCGGCGGTGACGATCAGGCCTTCGCCGGCGATCACTTCCGTGCCTGCGCCGATCGCGATGGTGACACCGGGCTGGATATCCGGATTGCCCGCCTTGCCGAGCGCGGCGATGCGGCCGTCCTTGATCGCAATGTCCGCCTTGACGATGCCCCAATGGTCGATGACAAGCGCATTGGTGATCACCGTATCGGCGACCTGCGCGGCGACGCGTTGGCTCTGCCCCATGCCGTCGCGGATCACCTTGCCGCCGCCGAACTTCACTTCCTCGCCGTGTATCGTGTAATCGCGCTCGACTTCGATCCACAGCTCCGTATCGGCGAGGCGCACGCGGTCACCGACCGTGGGGCCGAACATCTCGGCGTATGCCTGGCGCGAGACCTTGACGCTCACCGCTCGGTCCCCTGCGTCGATCCGACCTCGGGTATCGGCAGCGCGCCCATGACCATGCCGCGAAAACCGAATATGCGGCGATCGCCTGCGAGCGCGACCAGTTGCACGGTGCGCGTCTGCCCGGGCTCGAAGCGCACGGCGGTGCCGGCCGCGATGTCGAGCCGGAACCCGCGCGCGCGCTCGCGATCGAAATCGAGCGCCGCATTCGTCTCGGCGAAGTGATAGTGCGACCCGACCTGGATGGGGCGATCGCCGGTGTTGGCGACGGTGAGCGTCACCGTCGCACGGCCGGCGTTCAATTCCAGCTCGCCGGGCTCGATGCGCATTTCTCCGGGGATCATCGTGTCATTTCTTTCGACATGTCATTCCGAGCGAAGCGCACGTGTCATTCCGAGCGAAGCGAGGAATCTGTTTTCCGCTGCAACAGCAGATTCCTCGTCGCTGCGCTCCTCGGAATGACACCCGCGATGCCATGGCGTTCTAGACGACGATCGGATTGTGCACCGTGACGAGCTTCGTTCCGTCGGGAAACGTCGCTTCGACCTGGATCTCGGGAATCATCTCGGGAACGCCTTCCATCACGTCGGCGCGCGCGAGCAGCGTCGTGCCGAATTGCATCAGCTCCGCGACCGTGCGGCCGTCGCGAGCGCCTTCGAGGATCGCGGCGCTGATGAACGCGACGGCTTCCGGATAGTTGAGCCTCACGCCGCGCGCCTTGCGCCGCTCGGCGACGAGCCCGGCGGTAAAGATCAGCAGCTTGTCCTTCTCGCGCGGCGTCAGCTCCATCGCATGGTCCTGTCACGTATTCCAGACGCGCAACGGAATCGCGGCGCGGCCGGCGAGCGCCGGCCGCAGCGCGGCCCACAGCGCGGCAAACCACATTGTCGCGCGTTCGGTGTCTGGCGCGACACAGCGAGCGAGCAGGACGTCGGGCAATGCGGTGACGCCGGTATCGACACCCATCGGGACCGGCGCGGCGCGGCACGCGTCGACGACCTCACGTGCAACCGCACGGCCCGCTGCTACGAGCGTCGCGCAGACCGGCCGGCCGGCGAGCCCCGCTCGCGCGGAAAGCCACGGCGAGCCGCCGTCGATGATCGCGCGCTCGTGCCACAGCGGTCGGCCGTTGCGTTCGATCGTCGTGCGCAGCGCAACGCGGCCGCGCGAAAAGCGCTCGCCTGATGCCGTGCGGCCGAAGCACAGCGCTTCCCATCCGATGTAGAGCGCGCCGGCCGCGAGCGTGACGCAGGTCGCGAGATCGGCGTCGACACCGTCGAAGAAGATCGTCGGCTGCGGCAGCCACTCGACGATGGCGCCGTCGCTGACGCTGACCGTCACATGTTGTGACGCACGACGTTCGCCGGCGCGGTACCACTTGCCCGCGCCGGGTGTGGTCAGAAGCGCGTGCGCACCCTGCGCTGCATCGACTGCGAGGTCCAGAACATCGCCGCCCGCGATGCCCCCCGATGGATGCAGCACGACCGCGTGGCAGACGGCCGCTCCTTCGGGGAAGAGCGGCTTCTGGATGCGTAACGGGCCGCAATGCGCGCGGCGCCCGAGCACCGTGCCGCCGTCACGTCGGGCGAAGCCCAGCGCGAGCGAGGCATGCCACGGCGCAGCTCGCGCGCGTTCGGAGGTCGTTTCGCCCCCAGGTCGCGTGGGGCTACGGTGGTTGCGCACATAAGGCTCGTCCTCGGTCCGGTTGCTCGCGTCGCCGGACCCGCGCGGTGTGTCGCTCGCAACCCCGGCAGTGCCGCCCGGGATCGCGGCTCGCGTTTCACACCGCAAGCGTGCCCTTGACGCCGTCACGATCCATGTCCTCGCCGCGCCCGCGCATCACGATCTCCCCGCGTTCCATGACCAGGTAATTATCGGCCAGGGACCGCGCGAAGTCGTAATACTGCTCGACGAGCAGGATCGCCATCTCGCCGGCCTCGGCAAGCGCGCGGATCGCGCGCTCGATGTCCTTGATGATCGACGGCTGGATACCTTCGGTCGGCTCATCGAGAATTAGCAATTTGGGTGCCATCGCGAGCGCGCGGCCGATCGCGAGCTGTTGCTGCTGGCCGCCCGACAGGTCGCCGCCGCGCCGGCGCAGCATTGACTTGAGCACCGGAAACATCTCGAAGATCGAGCCCGGCACCGTCGTGCCTCGCGGTTTGGTCGCGAGGCCCATCTGCAGATTCTCGTGCACCGACAACCGCGGAAAGATCTCGCGCCCCTGCGGAACGTAGCCGATGCCCGCGCGAACGCGCGCGTGCGACGGCGAGCGCGTCATGTCGACGCCATCGAATTCGATCGCGCCGGACGCCGCCGGCACGAGGCCCATCAGACAGCGCAGCAGCGTCGTCTTGCCGACGCCGTTGCGTCCGAGCAGCGCCGTGACCTTGCCCGCCGGCGCCTCGAAGCCGACGTCGCGCAGGATGTGGCTGCCGCCGTAATACTGATTGAGGCTGGAGATTTTCAGCATGCGCGCACCGCGATTGGGCTTCGATGCACCAACGTAGAGCTTGTCGTCCCCGCGAAGGCAGTCGCGAGCGCGGCGGGCGAAGCCAAGGCGCGAAGCGGGCGTCGCCGCGCGAGCGACCCGATCGACGCGCGGCCGTGTGAATTTCGGCGCCGCTCAAAGAGATCGGGGACCCAGTGTCGTTCGCCGAAAGTCACTGGATTCCCGCCTGCGCGGGAATGACGGCTGCTAGCGGCCAAGGTACACCTCGATCACGCGCTCGTCGGCCTGCACGGTCGCAAGGCTGCCTTCGGCGAGCACGCGCCCTTCGTGCAGCACCGTCACCCTGCCGCCGAGCAGCTTGACGAACGCCATGTCGTGCTCGACGACCATCAGCGAGTGCTCGCCGGCAAGCGATACGAACAGCTCGGCGGTGCGCTCGGTCTCCTCGTCGGTCATGCCGGCGACCGGCTCGTCGAGCAGCAACAGCCGCGGCTCCTGGATCAGCAGCATGCCGATCTCGAGCCATTGCTTCTGCCCGTGCGAGAGCAGGCCCGCGGGCCGGTCGGCGTCGCGATCGAGGCGAATACGCCCCAGCGTGTCGGCGACGCGATCGCGCACGCCGTAGTCGACCTCATCGAACAACGTGCGCCGGACTCGCTTGTCGGTCTTGCGTGCGAGCTCGAGGTTCTCGAACACCGTGTGCCGCTCGAAGATCGTCGGCTTCTGGAACTTGCGTCCGATGCCGGTATGCGCGATCTCGGGCTCGGACATCTTGGTCAGGTCGAGCGTCTGGCCGAAATACGCGCGACCGGCGTCGGGCCGCGTTTTGCCGGTGATGACGTCCATCATCGTCGTCTTGCCGGCGCCGTTCGGGCCGATGATGCAGCGCAATTCGCCGGCGTCGATCGTGAGCGTCAGAGCGTCGAGCGCCTTGAAGCCGTCGAAGCTCACGGTGATGTCCTCGAGGTAGAGGATCACCTTGTGCGACAGATCGAGCTCGCCGCGATCGAGCAGGTGCGACAGGCCCGCCGCGTCGTCGTGCGCAGGCTGCAGGTTCGGCGTCATGCGCGCGCCTCCCGCGCGAAGCGGCGACGCAGTTGCGTCCACAGCCCGACCACGCCGTTCGGTAGATAAAGCGTCACGACGATGAACAGCGCGCCGAGGAAGAACAGCCAGTAGTCGGGAAAGCGGACGGTGAACCAGCTCTTTGCGAGGTTGACCAGGAACGCGCCGACCACGGCACCGACCAGCGTGCCGCGGCCGCCGACGGCAACCCAGATCGCGATCTCGATCGAGTTCGCGGGGCTCATTTCGCTCGGATTGATGATGCCGACCTGAGGCACATACAGCGCGCCGGCGATGCCGCAAAGAAGTGCCGAGAGCGTCCACGCGGCGAGCTTGTACCAGAGGGGGTCGTAGCCGAGGAACATCACGCGCGACTCGGCGTCGCGGATCGCCGTCAGCACGCGGCCGAACTTCGACGTGACGACGTAGCGCGCGAGCGCGAGCGCGCCGAGCAGCGCGGCGGCGGACAGCGCGAACAGGACGACCCGCGTCGACGGCGCCGTGATCGGAATGCCGAGCACGCGCTTGAAGTCGGTGAAGCCGTTGTTGCCGCCGAAGCCGGTGTCGTTGCGGAAGAACAGCAGCATGAAGGCGAACGTGAGCGCCTGCGTGATGATCGAGAAGTAGACGCCCTTGATCCGCGAGCGGAACGCGAAGTAGCCGAACCCGAATGCGAGCAGCGCAGGCACGGTCAGCACCAGAAACGCCGACCACAGGAAGTGATCGCTGCCGCTCCAGTACCAGGGCAGCGCCTTCCAGTCGAGAAACACCATGAAGTCGGGCAAGTCCATCCGGTAGCTGCCCTCGCGGCCGATCTGGCGCATCAGGTACATGCCGAACGCGTAGCCGCCGAGCGCGAAGAAGAGCCCGTGGCCGAGCGAGAGGATGCCGCCGTATCCCCAGACGAGATCGAGCGCGACCGCGACGATCGCGTAGCAGAGGATCTTGCCGACGAGCGTGACGAAATAGTCGGACAGGTGCAGCGGATGGCCGGCCGGAACGACGAGATGCAGCAACGGAACCGCAACGAATGCGAACAGTGCGAACAGACCGCCGGCGATCAGCGCGCTGCGGGGCATTCGGCGCGTCGCCCGCAGCGTGAGCGGCACGCGCGTGCTCGCCGCGAGCGTCGTCATCGTGATCAGGTCGGCCGGCGCGTTCATCGTGCCGTCATTCCCGCGAAGGCGGGAATCCAATGTCTTTCGTCGAACGGCACTGGGTCCCCGCCTTCGCGGGGACGACAAACATCGATCGTTCCGTCTTGGCTCATCACGCCTCGACGAACCGGCCCTTGAGCGCGAACAGTCCTTGCGGTCTCTTCTGGATGAACACGATGATGAACACGAGCACGAGGATCTTCGCGATCACCGCGCCGGTCCAGCCTTCGAGGAACTTGGACATGACGCCGAGCCCGAGCGCGGCCCACACCGCGCCGGCGAGCTGTCCGACACCGCCCAGCACGACGACCATGAACGAGTCGACGATGTAGCTCTGCCCCATGTCGGGGCCGACGTTGCTGATCTGCGACAACGCGACGCCGCCCAGGCCCGCAATGCCTGCGCCGAGCGCGAACGCGAGCGTGTCCACACGCGACGTCGGCACGCCGACGCAGCCGGCCATCGCGCGGTTCTGCGTCACCGCGCGCACGAACATTCCGAGCCGGGTGAGATTGAGAATCGCCCACATTGCGGCGAGCACGGCGATCGAAAAGCCGATGATGACGATCCGGTTGTACGGCAGCACGAGATTCGGCAGCACCGCGATCCCGCCCGACATCCACGACGGGTTCGCGACCTCGACGTTCTGCGGGCCGAAGATCGTGCGCGCCGCCTGAATCAGCATCAGCGACAACCCCCAGGTCGCGAGCAACGTCTCGAGCGGACGCCCGTAGAGCTTGCGGATGACGACGCGCTCCATCAGCGCCCCGACGGCTGCGGCGACGACGAAGGCGACCGGAATGGCGGCAACGATGTACCAGTCGATGAGCGAGGGCATATTGGCGCGGAAGAACGCCTGCACGGTCCACGTCGAGTAGGCGCCGATCATCAGCAGCTCGCCGTGCGCCATGTTGATAACGCCCATCACGCCGTACGTGATCGCAAGGCCCAGCGCCGCGAGCAGCAGCACCGAACCGAGCGAGAGGCCGGTGAACACGCGGCCGAGGTTTTCGCCCCATAGGAGGCGGCCATCGATCGCGCGCAGCGACAGGCTCGCCGCCGAGCGCACCGCTTCTTCCGGCTCGACGTACGCATCGCCCTTCTTTTCGAGCAGCGCGACGAGCAGCTGCTTCGTGTTCGCATCGGTCGATTCGCCGAGCGCCTTGACCGCGGCGAGACGCACAACCACATCGGTGGAGCCGAGGCTCGCCTTCGCTTTCGCGAGCGCGAGGTGTCCCTTGATCTCGGCGTCGGTTTCCTTGGCGAGCGCGCGCTCGATCAGCGGCAGCGTGTCGACGTCGGCGCTGCCGGCGACCTCCTGCGCGGCTTTGAGGCGCAGCTCGCGCTCGGGCGCGAAGAGCTTCAGCGCCGCCATCGCGGAAGCGACTTCGCGGCGAACGCGGTTATTGACGGTGATGCTGTCGCGCGCCGACGGCACCGGCTTCACATCGGTGCCGGTCGCAGCGTCGATCGCTCGATCGCCGTCGACGATCAGCACCTTGTCGCCCGCGATGTACAGCGTGTCGTCGGACAGTGCCTTCAGTACGGGAAGCGCAGACTCGGGCGAGGCCTGAACGATCGCGTTGATCGCGGCGATTTTCTCGTCCGAATCGTCGGCGGCAAGGCGCGCAAGCAGCGCAGGATCGATCGCCGCGGACGCGCGCGCCGCGAGCGCGAGCACGGCGAAGAAGACGAGGAAGCGGAGTCTGCGCATGGACGAGGGAGCGTGACTGTACGCAGCCATGTCATTCCGACGCCGCGCGCGGCGGAGGAATCTGCTGTTGCGCGGAACAGCAGATCCCTCGCTGCGCTCGGGATGACACCTGCCGGCGTCAAACCTCCGGCACGTCCTTCTTCTTGTCGTTGCCCGGAATGAACGGGCTCCACGGCTGTGCGCGAACAGGACCCGGCGTCTTCCAGACGATGTTGAACTGGCCGTCCGCCTTCACTTCGCCGATGAACACCGGCTTGTGCAGGTGATGGTTCTTCTCGTCCATCTTCTCGGTGAAGCCCGACGGTGCCTTGAACGTCTGGCCCGCCACCGCCGCGATCACCTTGTCGACGTCGGTCGACTTCGCCTTCTCGACCGCCTGCTTCCACATGTGGATGCCGATGTAGGTCGCTTCCATCGGGTCGTTGGTGACGACCTTGTCGGCGTTGGGCAGCTTCGCCTTGACCGCCCAGTCCTTGTACATCTTGATGAACTTCTCGTTCTCGGGGTTCTTGAGCGACATGAAGTAGTTCCACGCCGCGAGATGGCCGACGAGCGGCTTCGTGTCGACGCCGCGAAGCTCCTCTTCGCCGACCGAGAACGCGACGACCGGAACGTCCGTCGCCTTCAGTCCCGCGTTGCCGAGCTCCTTGTAGAACGGCACGTTCGAGTCGCCGTTGATCGTCGAGATCACCGCCGTCTTGCCGGCGGCCGAGAACTTCTTGATGTTCGCGACGATCGTCTGGTAGTCGCTGTGGCCGAACGGCGTGTAGACCTCCTCGATGTCCTTGTCGGCGACACCCTTGCTCTTCAGGAACGCACGCAGGATCTTGTTCGTCGTGCGCGGATACACGTAGTCGGTGCCGAGCAGGAAGAAGCGCTTGGCGGCGCCGCCGTCCTTGCTCATCAGGTACTCGACGGCCGGAATCGCCTGTTGGTTCGGCGCCGCGCCCGTGTAGAACACGTTCTTCTCGAGCTCCTCGCCTTCGTATTGCACCGGGTAGAAGATCAGCCCGTTCAGCTCCTTGAACACCGGCAGCACCGACTTGCGCGACACGCTCGTCCAGCAGCCGAACACGACGGCGACCTTGTCCTGCGTGAGCAGCTGGCGCGCCTTTTCGGCGAACAGCGGCCAGTTCGACGCCGGATCGACGACGACGGGCTCGAGCTGCTTGCCCATCACGCCGCCCTGCGCGTTGATCTGTGCGATGGTCATCAGCGCGGTTTCCTTCAGCGCCGATTCGGAAATCGCCATCGTGCCCGACAGCGAATGGAGGATGCCGACCTTGATCGTGTCGGCGGCAGTGGCGATATTCGCGGTGAAGCCCGACGCGGCGAGCGCGGCGGAAACGGCGAGGAGCTTGAACAACGAGCGACGCTTCATGGAACGACCCCCTGACGTGGAAGAACCCGGGCGTTCCGTTAGCCAATCGCGTGCCAAAGAATTTATCGCATGCGTTCAGGTATTTGCAGACGCGCCCCGCCGGCGAGCGGTCGCATTGAACCATTCGGGTGCGTGGTTTCGCGCCGATGCACCGGCGCGGCGCAACGAGGTAGCGGCGGCCCCTCTCCCGCCTCGCGGGAGAGGGTTGGGGTGAGGGTGAGGGCGTCAGGTCTCGACGGTGTTCCGGTCGGCGCGCGCCGCCGGCGTGCCCTCGGCGAACTCCTCGATCATCTTGCGATTGAACGCCGGAATGTCGTCCGGCTTGCGGCTGGTGACGAGCCCGCGATCGACGACGACCTCGCGATCCGTCCATTTGCCGCCGGCGTTGCGGATGTCGGTCTGGATCGAAGGCCACGATGTCACGTTGCGGTCCTTCAACACGTTCGCCTCGATCAGCATGATCGGCGCATGACAGATCGCCGCGACGGGCTTGTCCGCTTCGAAGAACGAGCGCACGAACTTCACCGCATCCGGAACGAGTCGCAGCCGGTCGGGGTTCATCACGCCGCCGGGCAGCATCAGCGCATCGAAATCGTCCGGCTTCGCTTTGTCAAGCGTCAGATCGACCGCAACCTCATCGCCCCACTCCTTGTGCTTCCAGCCCTTGATCGATCCGGATTTCGGCGCGATGACGACGGTTTTCGCGCCGGCGCGATCGAGCGCGGCGCGCGGTTCGGTGAGCTCCGATTGCTCGAACCCATCTGTGGCAAGAATCGCGACGCGCCGGCCCTTGAGCGGCGCGCCGCTTGCTTGTGTGGAATCGATCATGGTGACCTCCGGCTTGAACGCGCGCGTCGATGCGGGCGCATCGGCGCGCATTCATGACGGACGCCGGAGGAAAAGCGAAGTTCCGGACCCCTCAGGGCAACTGGATCTTTCCGCCTCCGCCGAGCCCGCCCGCGCCGGGAACGGCGCCGGCGGTCGGAATGACGATCGAGCTCTGAGCCTGCCGGCGCAGGTCCTGCAGCTCGCGCAGTGCCTGCTCGACGCCGGCCTTGGCCGCGGCGCCGTACTTGGATATCGCTTCGGCAAGTGTGGACGCTTCGATCTCGAAGCTGATCGGCAACGGTCCCATCTGCGTCATCAGGCGCGCTTCGCCCGTGTACATCGTCGCGCGCGCCGAATCGGGCGAGCCGTCCGCCTTCACCGGAACCATGACGCGCAGCGTGCCGAGCTTCGCGTCCGTGTAGATCTCCTCGCGATACAGCGACTGCGCGTCCATGCCGGCTTCGGCGAGTTGGGAGGCGGGATCGGTGGCCATGGCGAGCTCCAAGGTTTGAAGATGCGATTCTAGTGGACAGCCCGCGGGGGCACACGGGACGACTGGACTGCGCGTGGCGCGTCGGCTGCGACGACGTCGATCGCGGCGAGAATCACGTCGGATCGCGGAAAATCGACCGCCGCCCAGAGCATGGTCCACGGCAGGTTCGGCGGACGCGGAACGCCTGCGGTGAGATGGTCCGCGTTGACGAAGCCGAGCAGGCTGCCGCCCGGTGCGATCTGGTCCAACGCAATCAGCTGCCCGTCGTTCCAGGGTGATGCCGTCCCGAGTTGCGCGTGAAGCAATGCGAGCACCGGCGATACGCGATCGGGATCCGGCACGGCGACGAGCGAATACAGCGGAACGTGAACCTTCGCCCGATAGCGGGACCACCAATTGCGCCGCGTCGCGGGCCGCAAGTCATCGAGCGCATCGCCTTGCGCGCTCGCGCAGAGCAGGAACGGATTCGACGAGACGGTGAGCTCGTAGAGCGGGCGCAAGCGCTCGGCGAGCGGGCTGCCGTTGAACGCGCCTGCGATGCCGACGAGCGCGACGATCCGCGACGCGAGGTCGGGGCGCTGCGCGAGCATTTGGAGCGCATCCGTCGCGCCCTTCGAGTGGCCGATGATCACGATACGCCGGCCGTCGTCGGGCAGCCGTTCGATCTGTTCGGCGATCAGCGCCGCATTGGCGGCAATCGAGTTGCGGCCGCCGACGGTGAGCACCTGCGCGTCGAAGCCTTCGCGACGCGCTTCGTCGATGACGTCGGCGAACGATGCGATGCCGGGGAAGCATGTGGCGAGGAAGCCGGGAATGAACACGAGCCGATATGCGGCCGGATTCGCCGACGGCGGAGGTACGCCGCTCGCTTCGCCGGCGAATCGATGCAGCGCGCTCGCGCACTTGTCCTTCATGCCGGAGCGTGCGCACAACGCAGCGCGATACGGTCCGCGCAGGTCGCGCACGCCCGCTTCGGCGAGCGTTGCGGACAGCGTCGGCAGCGCCGTCCCGTCGCGCGGCACCGCGGGTGTCGAGGCGCAGCCGGCCGACAGAAGCGCGACGAGCGCGAGCCAGCGCGCGGTACGTCGCGTAACGTTTGCTGCGTCCGGGGTCGCGGGCATCGTGACGGGCTGGGGATTGAAAGGTTGGACCATGCCGATGGTAAGGCGTTTCGGCGCTGCAATGGTTGTATCGGGGATCGCGCAGTCAAGCAACCTTGCCGAACTTGGCCGACCGGCGTTGCCGCTGGCGTCCGGTCGACGCGTCTCCTACCATTGGCGGATCAACCAGGAGATGCTCGCGATGCCGACCGACGAATCGCTCACATTCGATGGCGGGTGCACGTGCCGCGGGGTGCGCTACCGGATGATGAGCAAGCCGCTGTTCGTTCACTGCTGCCATTGCCGCTGGTGCCAGCGCGAGACCGGCGCATCGTTTGCGCTGAACGCGATGATCGAAGCCGATCGCGTGATGCTGCTTGCAGGCGAACCGGAGCTCGTCAACACGCCGTCGAACAGCGGCAAGGGACAGAAGATCTTCCGCTGTCCGCAATGCCGGATCGCGCTGTGGAGCAACTACGCCGGCGCAGGCGATGCCGTTCGCTTCGTTCGCGTCGGAACGCTCGA
>WNGB01008767.1_pt1 | contig 14302 bp, 12 predicted proteins | sample 5400681 | NCBI WGS metagenome assembly WNGB01 (sample SAMN13153367, study PRJNA577476) | soil metagenome | isolation source: 115 cm soil or saprolite under grassland replicate 2 | place: USA:California | collected 2016-06-15 | reverse complement strand
CCTGCGTGCTCGGTGACGACCGCGTAGGGGTGGATGATGCCGAGGTCGACCCCGGCCACCCGACCCGGGTCCAGGTCGTGCTGCTGGACCGGGACGGCGGCGGTGACCGCCAGCCACAGCCGCCCGCCAGTGTGGAAGAGGGTGACGGCGCGGACCTGCTGGGGCGGGTAGGGGATGGGGCGGGCCAGCCGCACCGACAGCTCGGGGCAGCCCTTGGCGACCGGCAGCCGCACTCGCCGGCCGTCCAGCTGGAAGGTGCCGTGGTAGAAGCGGACCGCGACCAGGGCGTGCTTGCGGCGCGGGAAGCCGGCCTGCTGGCCCTGACGGCGGCGGTTGGCGGCCGCAAACCGGGCGTCGGCGTAGCGGCGCAGCACCGACCGCGCCCCGGTCACCGACAGTTCCCCGAAGCTGGCCTTGTTGGTGAGCTGGCGGCACAGGGCCTGGTAGTTGGTGATCGGCGGCTGGCCGTGCTGCCGGCGTTGCCGGTTGCTGTCCAGCAGCCAGGCCCAGAGGTCGCCGGCGGCGCGGAGCAGCTGGTAGCAGCGGTCGGTCTGGTGGCGGGTGGCGCGCAGGCGGAGGTGGGCGGTGCGGTGCACCAGCCGAGTGGTGGACGCAGTGGTGGCCATGGCGAACTGATGTTCGATGCTGGTGGTTTGCCGGTCAAGGCTAGGAGGGTGATTGTGGAAAGGCTGTCAGCATCGGGGCCTGCAAGCCCAACCTGCGATCAGCCCTTCGGGGAACACGCGCGAACTGACCGAGCAAACGTTTCTGGATGCGGTACTAGCATCCTCGCAGGGGAACATCGAGCCAACGGGGGCACGCCATCCGCATCAAGGTCGTCTCCGACATCCACGGCGCGGCCGACTCCCTGCGCAGGGAGGCCGCCGACGCCGACGCCCTGCTGGTCTGCGGCGACCTGGTCAACCTGATCGACTACCGGACCATGCAGGGGATCGCGGTCGACGTGTTCGGCGCGGAGGTGGTGCGCGACTTCGTCGCGCTGCGCACCGCCGGCCGCTTCGACGAGGCCGGCGTGCTGCTGCGGCGCGCCAGCGCCGGGCGGGAGGAGGAGGCGCGGGCGCAGGTCCGGGCGGCCTGCCGCGTCCAGTACGAGCAGGTGTTCGCCGCCTTCCCGGAACCGACCTACCTGACCCACGGCAACGTCGACAGCCCCGACCTGTTCCAGGACCTCCTGCGCCCGGGCGTCCGCCATCTCGACGGGGAGACGGTCGAGCTGGACGGCATGCGCGTCGGCTTCGTCGGCGGCGGGCTGCCGCGCGGCTCCCGGCCGCACCTGTCGGAGTCCACCCACCAGGAGTTCGCCGCCAAGGTGGCCGGCCTCGGTCCGGTGGACGTGCTCTGCTCGCACATGCCCCCTGCGGTGGACGACCTCCGCTTCGATGTGGTCGCCGGCCGCTCCGAGCCGGGCAGCCAGGCGCTGCTCGACTACGTCGAGCAACACCAGCCCGACTACCTGTACTTCGGCCACGTCCACGAGCCGCGGGCCAGCCGCATGCGGGTCGGCCGCACCCGGCTGGTCAACGTCGGCCATTTCCGGGCGACCGGCCGGATGCTCGAGCATCCGGCTTGATGGCCACCGACGGTGGGATCCCGCCTCGCCCAGGAAGGCCGCCGCAGCAACCGCCGGCGCTCCCGGCGGGGCCTTAGTAGGATCCCGGTCATGCCGGAGCACGCCGAAGGCTCGGTCGAGGTCGCCGCCACGCCGCAGGCGGTCATGGCGGTGGTGGCCGACTTCGACGCCTACCCGGAGTGGGTCGGCAACCTCGAGCAGGTCGAGGTGCTGGCGCGCGACCGGCGGGGGCGGGGGACCAGGGTGGCGTTCCGGCTGCGCACCCCGGTCCTCAGCGCCGCCTACACCCTCGCCTACCGCTACGCCCCGCGGGAGGGCGGGGTCTCCTGGGAGTACGTGGAGGGGACGCTGGAGGACCTCTCCGGCTCCTACACCCTTGAGCCGACCGCCGGCGGCGGCACCCTGGTCACCTACCGGCTCCAGGTCGAGCTCGGCATGCCGCTGCCCGGGCTGGTCAAGCGGCAGGCGGCCAGGCAGATCGTGCGCTCGGCCCTCGGGGACCTGAAGCGGCGTGTCGAGTCGGAGTAGGCTGCCTGGGCGGCGACCAGGCAGACCTCCACCTGGAGCGAACGTGCGCATCCTTCTGTTCACCGGCAAGGGCGGCGTCGGCAAGACGACCGTGGCGGCGGCCACCGCCGCCAGGGCCGCCAAGCGCGGCCACCGGACGCTGGTGATGTCCACCGACCCGGCCCACTCGCTCGCCGACTCGCTGGATGTGGAGCTGGGCGCGGCGCCCCGCCAGGTCAGCGAGCGCCTGTGGGCCGAGCAGATCGACACCCAGGCCCGGCTGGAGGCCAACTGGCGCGAGATCCAGGAGTACGTCATCAACCTGCTCAACTGGGGCGGGGTCGACACCGTCGAGGCCGAGGAGCTGTCGGTCATTCCCGGCCTCGACGAGCTGTTCAGCCTGATCGACATCAACCGCTACCAGCAGCAGGGCGGCTACGACCTGCTGGTGGTGGACTGCGCCCCGACCGCCGAGACGCTACGGCTGCTGTCGCTGCCAGAGGCGCTCCGCTGGTACATCGACCGGCTGTTCCCGTCCTCCCGCCGGATCGCGACCGTGGCAAGGCCGCTGCTCGGCCGCCTCGGCAACCTGCCGCCGATCGCCTCCGATGCCGTGTTCGGCGCGGTCGAGCGGCTCTATCGCAACCTCGAGCGGGTCCGGGTGCTGCTCGCCGAGCCGGAGACCTCCACGGTCCGGCTGGTCGTCAACCCGGAGAAGATGGTGGTCGCCGAGGCCAGGCGCACCTACACCTACCTGTCGCTGTTCGGCTACCGGGTGGATGCGGTGGTGGTCAACCGGCTGCTGCCGGACGACGTCACCGACCCGTACTTCGGCAAGTGGAAGGAGATCCAGGCCGACCACTTCCGCACCATCACCGAGTCGTTCTCGCCGCTGCCGATCCTCACCTGCCGGCTGTTCGACGACGAGATGGTCGGCCTCGCCCGGCTGGACGAGGTCGCCGGGGAGGTCTACGGGCAGCAGGATCCCGCCGCGGTGCTCGCGGAGTCCCGGCCGCTGCGGGTCACCAAGGAGGAGCAAGGCGGCTACGCCCTCCGGATCGACCTGCCGTTCGCCGACCGGGGCGACCTGGACATCCATCGCAAGGGCGACGAGCTGCTGATCAAGGTGGGCCAGCACAAGCGCAACGTGCTCCTGCCCCAGGCGCTGCAGCCGCTCCAGGTGGCCGGCGCCAACCTGCGTGACGGCACACTGGTGGTCCGCTTCGGCGCCCCCGACGGCGAGCCGGCCGGGGTCAAGGGCGCCTGATGCCAGACGCCGCCGGCGACCGAGGAGGACCGATGAGCGACGACCACGGTGCGCAACCGCCCCCGGTGTGCGCGGGCTGCCCGATCTGCACCGGGCTGAGCGCGCTGCGCCACGCCCGGCCGGAGGCGGTCGACCACCTGCTCAAGGCCGGCGCCGAGCTGCTGCTGGCCGCCCGCGCGCTGCTGGAGGCCGCCGCACCCGACGGCGAGCAGGCCCGGCCGGCCACCGAAGGGATGCAGCGCATCGACGTCGGGTAGAGGGACGGTGCCGGTGGCCGCCGAGCCGCACGCGATCGGCCTCGACATCGGCGGGACCAAGATCGCCGCCGGCGTCGTCACCATCTCTGGTCATGTCCTGTCCCGCACCAGAGTCCCGACCCCGCCGGGCGACGACGAGGCCGGCACCGTGGCCGCCATGGTCAAGGTCGTCGACCAGCTGCGCGCCCGCCACCCGGAGGTCGCCGCGGTCGGGGTCGGAGCCGCCGGGCTGGTCGAGTGGCCGCGCGGCCTCGTCCGCTGGGCGCCGCACAACTCCTATCGCCGGCTGGACCTGCGCCGGCTGCTGCACGAGCAGACCGGCCTGCCGACCACCGTCGACAACGACGCCAACGCCGCCGCCTGGGCGGAGGCCCGCTTCGGCGCCGGCGCCGGCAGCGACGACCTGGTGCTGGTCGCGGTGGGCACCGGGATCGGCGGCGGGCTGGTGCTCGCCGGCTCGGTCTACCGGGGCAGCAGCGGGCTCGGCGCCGAGGTCGGCCACATGGTGGTCGACCCCGACGGCGCCGCGTGCGCCTGCGGCAGCCGCGGCTGCCTGGAGGCGATGGCCTCCGGCAGCGCGCTCGGCCGTGACGGGCGGGCGGCGGCCGAGGCCGACCCCGGCGGTCGGCTGGCAACGCTGGCCGGCGGGGCCGAACGGGTCACCGGCGAGACCGTGTTCCGGGCCGCGCAGCAGGGCGACCCGACCGCGCGGTCGCTGTTCGAGCGGACCGGGTTCTGGCTGGGCGTCGGGCTCGCCTCGCTGGTCACCATCTTCGACCCCGACGTGGTGGTGATCGGCGGTGGGCTGGCGACCACCGGCGAGCTGCTGCTGGCGCCGGCGCGGGCCAGCCTGGAACGGTACGTGTTCGGCCGCGCCCACCGGGACCTGCCGCCGGTGGCGCCCGCCCGGCTCGGCTCGGACGCCGGCCTGGTGGGGGCGGCCACGCTGGCCATGCAGCGCTCCCCGTTGCAGCGCTGACCTGCGCAGACAAGACCGGGTGGTACCTGCTGGTACTAAGAAGTACGTACCTAACCGTCCGTACTGATTGATAGTCGCGTTTGGCGCGACACGCGCATTGCAAAGTAGCGCATGACCCGAGCAGAATCGGGGTATCGACCCACCCATCGTCGCTGCGTCGCTCCGCACCCCCAGGCGGGCGTCGCAAGGGGGAGGTATTCATGTACCCGCATCCTGGCAGCATCCCTGTCCACGACCGCACCACGAACGAGGTGCCCTCCACCCAATGGGGGTAGGCCGCTGATGGTGGTGGCCGCGTGAGCGAGCCCGGGACGCTGCTGCACGGCGCCCGGGTCTCGCTCCCGCGCCCCGCCTGGCTGTTCGTTCTGGTCGTCGCCGCCGCGGCCACCGCCGTGCTCGGCCTCTACGTGCCGGGTGCGGCCCACCAGCTCAGCGGCGGCACCTGGCGCGACGTCTGGCCGCCGCTGCTGTACGCGGCCGGCCTGGTCGCCGCCGAGCGCTTCATCGTCAAGGTGCCGTTGCGCAACCACCGCTTCGCGGTGGGCGTGTGCGACATGGTGATCGTGCTCGGGGTGGTGTTCCTCGACACGCCGGTGCTGGTGCTGGCGACCGGCCTCGGCTTCGCCGTCGGCCAGTGGCTGTTCGAGGCGGAGCCGGTCAAGCGCCTGTTCAACGTCGCCCAGTTCGTGCTGTCGGTGACGGTGGCCGCCCTGGTGGCCTCCGGGCTGGTTGGCCTGCTCAGCGGTTCGGAGGTGCTCGGCGTCCAGTTCCGGGCGGAGGCGGCCGGCTCCTTCGAACCGGCGCTCGCCGCCGTCTGGGTCATCGGCATGGCCGCGTTCTTCCTGGTCAACCACTCGCTGGTGAGCACGGTGATCAGCCTGTCGGTGGACCAGGGCCTGGTGAAGAGCTGGCTGCGGGCGGCCCCGGTCGCCGCCGCCGACTGGGCCGCCAGCACCGCCTACGGCCTGGTGATCGCCGCCCTGCTGGTCAACGACCCGGCGCTGCTGCCGCTGCTGGTGGTGCCGATCGGCCTGACCCTGCTCGGCAACCGGGCGTGGGCCCGCAGCCTGGCGCAGGGTCAGCGGATGCACTCGCTGTACGCCGCCGGCCGGGCGCTCTCCAACCGGCTCGGCGACCTGGGTGCCTGGCAGGGCTTCACCCGGCAGGTGGCCGACGTGCTGAACTGCGAGGGCGCGGCGGTGTTCCTCGGACGGGCCGACGACGGGGTGCTCGAGGTGGTCTCCACCGGCGGCACCGACCGCCTGACGGTGAGCCCGACGCCGAGCGCGTGGGAGCAGGCCGCCAAGGGCTACGCGTCCCGGTCCGGCTGGCGCCACTGCACCATGGTGCCGATGGAGGCCGAAGGCCGCCGGGTGATCGGCTTCGCGGCCGCCTTCGGCCCGCGGGTCGACGCCGACTTCGCCGGCGACGACCGGGAGACGCTGCTCACCCTCGCCAACCAGGCGGCCGCCGCGCTGATCAACGAGGAGCTGTACCGCGAGGCGGAGAGCGAGCGGGCCGCGCTCCGCGACATCGTCGGCCACTCCTCCGACGGCATCTACACGGTCGGCCCCGACCGCACGGTCCGCTCCTGGAACGCGGCCATGGTCGCCCTGACCGGCTACCAGGAGGACGAGGCGCTCGGGCAGAAGTGCTTCAACCTGCTGCGCGCCCGGGACGGCGACGGCGTCGACATGTGCGCGGCCGACTGCCCGATCCTGGCGGCGGCCCGGTCCGGCCACGAGGAGGTCCGCGACGCCTCGGTGCTGAACAAGGAGGGGCTGGCCCGCTGGATCCGCTACGCCCACGCCCCGATCATCGGCAACGACGGCGAGATGGACGCCGACGTGGTGGTGGTGCGCGACGTCACCCGGGAGCGGCAGACCGACGAGCTCAAGGCCGACTTCGTGGCCAGCGTCTCCCACGAGCTGCGCACCCCGCTGACGCCGATCAAGGGCTTCCTGATGACGCTGCTGCGGGAGGACCGCGACTTCGCGCAGGACCGCCGGCGCGAGTACTACAAGCTGATGCTGATGCAGGCGCAGCGGCTGGAGCGGCTGATCGAGGACCTGCTGGAGGTGACCAGGCTGGAGGCCGGCGCCGGGCTGGTCGACTCGACCGCGATCGACGCGGTCGACCTGGTCCGCCAGGTGGTCGACCGCTTCACCGGCGAGGACCCCGACCGGGTCGTCCACGTGGTCGCCCCCGACCACGTCGTCTACTGCCGGGGCGACTGGATGCGCGTCGACCAGGTGCTCGGCAACCTGCTGTCGAACGCCCTGCGCTACGCCCCGCCCCACGAGCCGGTCGAGGTCCGGCTGGTGCCGCAGGGCCGCGAGGTGGTGTTCGAGGTCCGCGACTGGGGACCTGGCATCCCCATCGACGAGCAGTCCCGCATCTTCGAGCGGTTCCACCGGGTCGGCCACTACATGACCAGGGAGCCGGGCGGCGCCGGCCTCGGCCTGTACCTCGCCAAGCGCCTGGTGGAGGCCATGGGCGGCCGGATCTGGGTGTCGAGCCGGCTGGGGCACGGCTCGGTGTTCTCCTTCGCCCTGCCGTCCGAGCCGAGCCTGAACGTGGTGGCTCCCCGCGACCGCGACATCGGCTAGGCGGGTTATCCTTGCCGTGTGCCGCCCAGCAGGGCGGCACACGGACGCAAGGAGGCGTGCTTGCAGCGACGGGTGATCATCATGGGGGCCGCCGGTCGCGACTTCCACAACTTCAACAGCGCCTTCCGCGGTGACCAGGCGAGCCTGGTGGTCGCCTTCACCGCCACCCAGATCCCCTACATCGACGACCGCACCTACCCGGCGGCGCTCGCCGGGCCCGCCTACCCCGACGGCATCCCGATCTACCCGGAGGAGCGGCTGGAGGAGCTGATCGCCAGCCGCGACGTCGACGAGGTGGTGTTCAGCTACTCCGACGTCCGGCACCTGGACGTGATGCACGTGGCCTCCCGGGTGCTGGCCGCCGGGGCCGACTTCCGGCTGCTCGGGCCCAAGCAGACCGAGCTGGCCGCCAGCGTGCCGGTGGTGGCGGTCTGCGCGGTCCGCACCGGCGCGGGCAAGTCGCAGACCACCCGCCGGGTGGCCGAGATCCTGCGCGGCGCCGGCCGCCGGGTGGTGGCCGTCCGCCACCCGATGCCCTACGGCGACCTGGCCAGCCAGGCGGTCCAGCGGTTCGCCACCACCGCCGACCTGCTGGCGGCCCGGCCGACCATCGAGGAGCGGGAGGAGTACGAGCCGCACCTGGCCGCCGGCACGGTGGTGTACGCCGGCGTCGACTACCAGGCCATCCTGGAGCGGGCCCAGGCCGAGGCCGAGGTGCTGCTGTGGGACGGCGGCAACAACGACCTGCCGTTCTTCCGGCCCGACCTGCACATCGTGGTCGCCGACCCGCTGCGCGGCGGGCACGAGTCCAGCTACCACCCTGGCGAGGCCAACGCCCGCGCCGCCGACGTGCTGCTGATCAACAAGGTCGACGAGGCCACCCCCGAGCAGGTCGCCGCCCTCGAGGAGCAGCTCAAGCAGCTGAACCCGGGCGCGGTGGTGGTCAAGGCCGCCAGCCCGGTCCGGGTCGAGGACCCGGAGCTGGTCCGCGGCAAGCGGGTGCTGGTGATCGAGGACGGCCCCACCCTGACCCACGGCGAGATGAGCTACGGCGCCGGGGTGGTGGCGGCACGCCGCCTCGGCGCCGCCGAGATCGTCGACCCCCGCCCCTGGCTGGTCGGCTCGCTGGCCGAGGTGTACCACCGCTACCCGCACATCGGCGCGCTGGTGCCGGCCATGGGCTACTCGGACGCGCAGATCCGCGAGCTGGAGACGGTCATCAACCAGGCGCCGGTGGACACGGTGGTGATCGGCACCCCGATCGACCTGCGCCTGGTCGCCGACATCGCCCACCCCGCCACCAGGGTCCGCTACGACTTGGCCGAGCAGGGCAAACCCGACCTCGCCACGGTGCTGGAGCCGGTCATCAGGGCAAGCGCCCAACCACCCGGGTCGTCGCGGTGAGCGGCGGCGACCCGCCCGGCGGCTACCGCGACTTCCTGGAGGCCCAGGACGTGGCCACCCTGCGCGACTGGGCGCTGGAGATCGCCAGGGAGCGGCGCGACATCGGCTTCGTCTGGGAGCTGGCCAAGCACCTGCCGTCCACCGAGGACGCCAACCGCGACTGGGCCGCCTGGGACCCGATCGACGCCATCTGGGAGATCGGCAGGCTGGTCGCCAACTTCCGTGAGGAGGCGGCCGATCCCGAGGTGGCCGAGCTGCTCCGGGTCAATTACGTGGACTACCTGCTCTCCCATGCCGAGGACCGGAGGTTCGACCAACGGCCTGGCTCCAGGCGCCCGACTACTGGCTGAGCCGGCTCGTCCTGCAGCGGGGACTCGGGGCGGTCTACCTGGTCGCGTTCCTGGTGGCGGCCAACCAGTTCCGCCCGCTGCTCGGCGCGCACGGCCTGCTGCCCGTGCCCCGGCTGCTGGCGGCGGTGGGGGTGCGCCAGGCCCCCAGCATCTTCCACCTGCACTACTCCGACCGGTTCTTCGCGCTGGTGGCGTGGACGGGCGTGGCGCTGGCGGCCGCGGTGGTGCTCGGGCTGCCGGCGGCGGCGCCGGTGTGGGCGTCGATGCTGGTCTGGCTGCTGCTGTGGGGCCTGTACCTGTCGATCGTCAACGTCGGCGACAGCTTCTACGCCTTCGGCTGGGAGTCCCTGCTGCTGGAGGCCGGCTTCCTGGCCACCTTCCTGGGACCGGCCGACACCGCCCCGCCGGCGCTGGTCCTGCTGCTGCTGCGCTGGCTGCTGTTCCGTCTGGAGTTCGGCGCCGGGCTGATCAAGCTGCGCGGCGACCGCTGCTGGAGGAACCTGACCTGCCTCGACTACCACCACGAGACCCAGCCGATGCCGGGCCCGCTGAGCTGGTTCTTCCACCACCTGCCCGGGCCGGTGCACCGGGTCGAGGTGCTCGCCAACCACGCCACCCAGCTGGTGGTGCCCTTCGGCCTGTTCGCGCCGCAGCCGCTGGCCGGGGTCGCGGGGCTGCTGATCCTCACCACCCAGGCGTGGCTGCTGGCCAGCGGCAACTTCTCCTGGCTCAACGCCCTGACGGTGGTGGTCGCGGTCGCCAGCTTCGACGACGCGATGCTCGGCCGGGTGCTCCCGGTCGAGGTCCCCGGCTCCCTGCCGGCGGCGCCGGGCTGGGCCCAGGCGGCGGTGCTGGCGCTGACGCTGCTGGTCGCCGTGCTGAGCTGGCGGCCGGCCCGCAACCTGGTCTCCCGCAGGCAGCTGATGAACGCCAGCTTCGACCCCCTCCGCCTGGTGAACACCTACGGCGCCTTCGGCAGCGTCACCAGGGTGCGCTACGAGGTCGCCATCGAGGGCACCGACGAGCCGGCGCCGACCCCGACGACCGTCTGGAAGGAGTACCAGTTCAAGGGCAAGCCGGGCGACCCGCGGCGGCGCCCCCCGCAGGTGGCGCCCTACCACCTGCGGCTCGACTGGCTGATGTGGTTCGCGGCGATGTCGCCGCCCCACGCCCACCCCTGGTTCGTCCCGCTGCTGCTGAAGCTCCTGCAGGGCGACCCGCCGACCCTGCGGCTGCTGCGCGGCAACCCGTTCCCTGACCGGCCGCCGGCGGTCGTCCGCGCCACCCTGTTCCGCTACCGCTTCACCACCGCGGCGGAGCGCCGCCAGACGGGCGCCTGGTGGGTCCGGACCCCCGCCGGCCCCTACCTGCCGCCGCTGCGCCTGCACCCGGCCGGCGAACGGGAACCCTCGGCGCTCAGCGCCGCGCGGGGAGCGGGGCGAGCTCGTCGGCGAGGGCGCCGAGGAACAGGCCCACGTCGGTGACCACGCCGATCGCCTGGGTGGAGCCGCGGTCGGCGAGCTTGGTGACCGCGGCGGCGTTGATGTCGACGCAGACCAGCGGCACCGAGGCGGGCAGCAGGTTGCCGGTGGCGATGGAGTGCAGCATGGACGCCACCATCAGCGCGTAGCCGACGCCGGGCAGCAGCGAGCGCATCTGCCGCTGCGCCTCGATCACGTCGGTGACCGTGTCGGGCAGCGGCCCGTCGTCGCGCACCGACCCGCCGAGCACGAAGTCGATCCCGTGCTGCACGCAGGCGTGCATGATCCCGGAGGTCAGGACCCCCTGCTCGACCGCCTTGGCGATCGAGCCGCAGCGCCGCAGGGTGTTCAGGGCGCGGATGTGGTGCTCGTGGCCGTGCTCCACGCCGACGCCCTCCAGCAGGTTGACGCCCAGCGAGGTGCCGTACAGGGCGCCCTCGATGTCGTGGGTGGCCAGCGCGTTGCCGGCGAACAGCACGTCCATGTAGCCGGCCTCGATCAGCCGCACCACTGCCGGGCCGGCGCCGGTGTGGACCACCGCAGGCCCGGCCACCCACAGGATCTTCTCGCCGCGGGCCTTGGTCAGCCGCATCACGCCGGCGACCTTGCGCACGATCAGGCCCTGCGGCTTCTCGCTGGAGACCTGCGAGGACATGAACTCGAACACCTCGCCGGCCCTGCCGCGGTCGCGGGGCCGCACCCGGATGCCCTGGCTGCCGACGACCACCTGCTCGCCCTTGAGCACGTCCGACATCGGCACGGTGCGGGCGCGGCCGTCGTGGACCACGATCGCGCAGTCCATCTCCGGGTTCTCCACGCCGCGCCAGGCCCCCCCGACCCTGACCTCGGTCTCCAGGTTGGTCGAGGAGTAGAAGCCGTCGGGCAGCACGCCGTCCATCTCGGCCGCCACCAGGGTGGCGTCGCCGGTGCGGACCCGCTGCATGCCGAGCCCCATCAGCGACTGGATCAGCTCCTCCAGGCGGGCCGGGTCGTCGGCGGCGACCAGCAGCCGGGCGTAGGAGGGGTCGACCGGGGTGCGGCCGACGTCGAAGCGTTCGATCTCGTAGCTGGCGCGCGCTTCCAGCACCTGGTCGAGGATGCGGGTGAACAGCATCGAGTCGATGATGTGGCCGTGGATCTCCAGCGTCTCGGCGTGCTCTGGCATGGCTCCTCTGGTCGCGCTCGGGTGGTGGCTGGACGGCCGATTGTCGCACGTCGACGCGTAGAATCGCCGGGATGATGGTCGACCTTCGCTCCGACACCCACACCCGGCCGACCCCGGCCATGCGCCGGGCGATGGCCGAGGCGGAGGTCGGCGACGACGACTGGCGCGAGGACCCCACCGTCCGGCGGCTGGAGGCCGCGGTGGCCGAGCGCCTCGGGCACCAGGACGCCCTGTTCGTCCCCTCCGGCACCATGGGCAACCAGATCTGCCTGCGGCTGGCCGCGCCGGCGGGCACCGAGTGCCTGGCGCACGAGGACAACCACATCTTCTGGTACGAGTCGGGGGCGGCGCCGCTGCTCAGCGGCATCCAGCTGCACGCGATGGCCGGCGAGCGTGGCATGCTCGACCCGGCGGCGGTGCGCCAGCGGGTGCGGACCGCCGCCTACGGCGTGCCGACCACCGCGGTCGCGGTCGAGCTGACCCACAACCGCGCCGGCGGTGCCGTGCAGCCGCTGGCGGCGCTGGAGGAGCTGCGCGCCCTGGCCGACGAGTCCGGCCTGCACCTGCACTGCGACGGCGCCAGGATCTGGAACGCCGCGGTCGCCAGCGGGGTCCCGCTGGACCGCTACGGCCGCCTGTTCGACAGCCTCTCGGTGTGCTTCTCCAAGGGGCTGGCCGCCCCGGTCGGCTCGGCGGTGGTGGGCGACCGCGAGCTGGTCGAGCGCGGCCGCCGGGTCCGCAAGCTGCTCGGCGGCGGCATGCGGCAGGCCGGCGTGCTCGCCGCCGCCGCCCTGGTCGCCCTCGACCAGATGGTCGAGCGGCTGGCCGACGACCACGACAACGCCCGCCGCACGGCCGCGGCGCTGGCGGCGGCGGTGCCGGGCAGCGTCGAGCCGGCCGCGGTCGAGACCAACATGGTCCTGCTGGCCTCGCCGCCGTTCGGCACCGACGGCCCCGGCCTGGTCGAGCGGCTGGCCGACCTTGGCGTGCTGGCCGCCGCCACCGGCCCCGACCAGGTCCGGCTGGTCTTCCACTACGAGGTCACCTCGGAGGACGCCGAGCGGGCGACCAAGGCCGTGATCGCCGCCGCCGGATGAGCCCCTTCGGGCTGGCCGAGGTGGAGCGGGCGGCGCAGCGGATCGCCGGCCGGGTGCACCGCACCCCGGTGATCGGCTCGCGGCTGCTGGACCGCGAGCTCGGCTGCCGCGCGCTGCTGAAGGCCGAGCACCTGCAGCGGGTGGGGGCGTTCAAGGCGCGGGGCGCGTTCAACGCCCTGCTCGCCCTCGATCCGGCCACCAGGGCCGCCGGGGTGGTCGCGGTCAGCTCCGGCAACCACGCCCAGGCGGTCGCCCTGGCCGCGGCCGAGACCGGCAGCCGCGCGGTGGTGGTGATGCCGGCCGACGCCAACCCTGGCAAGGTGGCCGCCACCCGCGCCTACGGCGCCGAGGTGGTGACCGAGGGCGTCACGGCCGAGACCCGCGAGGCCGTGGTCCGTGCGCTGGCCGCCGAGCGCGGGCTGCACCTGGTCCACCCGTTCGACGACCCGGACGTGATGGCCGGCCAGGGCACCGCCGCGCTGGAGCTGCTGCAGGACGCCCCCGACCTCGACCTGGTGCTGGTGGCGGTCGGGGGCGGTGGGCTGCTGGCGGGCACGGCGGCCGCGGTCAAGGGACGCTCGCCGGCCACCAGGGTCGTCGGCGTCGAGCCCGCCACCGCGGCCGACGCCAGGGCGTCGCTGGCGGCAGGGCGGCGGGTGCGGCTTCCCGCCGTGCCGGTCACCGTGGCCGACGCGGTGCGCAGCCAGGTGGTGGGGGAGCGGCCCTTCGAGGTGATGCGCCGGCTGGTCGACGAGATCGTCACCGTCACCGACGCCGAGCTGCTGGAGGCCCTCGCCCTCTGCTGGTCGCGGACCAAGCAGCTGGTCGAGCCGACCGCCGCGCTGCCGCTCGCCGCCCTGCGGACGGGCGCCGCCAAGGGCGGCCGCGTCGGGGTGATCCTCTCCGGCGGCAACCTGGACGCGACCGCCCTGGCGCGCTGCCTGCCGCAGGCCATGTAATGTTGTAATCAGCAGGCGGATGGAGGCGATGGGATGCCGACGGCGACCAGGGTGCGTGACCACTGCCTGGCACCCGCCCGGACGGTCGACGCGCCGCTCGGCGGTGGGCGCTACCGGCGACTGTTCCCGGAGCTGGCGTCGCTTGACTGCGACGACCGAGCGCTGCGCGCCCTCGGCCGGGCGGGCGGCGCCTGCGACGCCACCACGGCGCTGGCGCCGGACGCCGGACCCGACGCGGCGGGGGCGGCGGGGTGGCCGTTCCTGGGACAGTTCGTCGCCCACGACATCAGCGCCGACCGTTCACCGCTGACCCACCACGCCGAGCTGGTCGAGATCCGCAACGCCCGCAGCCCAAGGGTCAACCTGGAATGCGTCTACGGCGACGGTCCGGCCGGCAGCCCCTTCCTGTACGACCGCCACGACCCCGCCAAGCTGCTGCTCGGCCGCGACGACGCCGGGCGGCCGCGGGACCTGCCCCGCAACCACCAGGGCGTCGCCCTGGTCGGTGATCCCCGCAACGACGTGCACCTGTTCGTGGGCCAGCTCCACGTGGCCATGCTGCACCTGCACAACGGGCTGGTGGACCGGCTGCGGGCCGACGGTTTGGCCGAGGCCGAGTTGTTGGCCGAGGCCCGC
>WNGB01008765.1_pt1 | contig 14305 bp, 8 predicted proteins | sample 5400681 | NCBI WGS metagenome assembly WNGB01 (sample SAMN13153367, study PRJNA577476) | soil metagenome | isolation source: 115 cm soil or saprolite under grassland replicate 2 | place: USA:California | collected 2016-06-15 | reverse complement strand
TCGGGAGTGATGGTCGCGGCCTTCAAGCCGAGACCGTGGTCGCGGATCGCCTTGGCCGCCTCGTGGACGACGGCGTTCTGGGTCGAGCGGCGCGCCTCGATCGACAGGTCGAAGCGGGGAAAGTCGAGCTCGAAGCCGATGACGTCGGCAGCGAGGACGCGCAAGGCCTCCTCCAGCAACTCCTGGCCGGTTTCGTCCCCTCCGAGCACGACGATCGTTTTGGCGTCCACGGCTCGGGAGACTAGCGGGGCACCATGGCTCGGAAAGGCGGCTGGAGGAGGGAGGGTTCGCGCGGTCGATTCCGCTACGTCGACGCGCGCGGCAACGTCATCGAGGACGAGGAGAAGCTCGAACGGATCCGCTCGCTCGTGATCCCGCCTGGATGGAAGGACGTCTGGATCTCGCCGAGCCCGACGGCGAAGCTGCAGGCAACCGGCGTCGACGCCGCAGGGCGAACCCAGTACCTCTACCATCCGGAGTTTCGCGCGCAGCAGGATCAGGCGAAGTTCGACAGGCTGATTCAATTCGCGGAGCGACTGCCCGACCTGCGGGGCGCGATGTCCGAGCACATGGACAACGACCTGCTCGACCGAGAGCGCGTCTCCGCAATCGCCACTCGTCTCATCAACCGTGCCTGGTTCCGTGTCGGCTCCGAGCGTTACGCGCGCGATTCGCAGACGTATGGGATCACGACTCTGCGCAAGAAACACGTGCAGGTCGGCGGGAACCGAATTGCCTTCCATTTCCAGACCAAGCACCGCGCGGTCGTGCGCACCGTGCTCGTCGACACCGAGCTTGCCGAGGCGATGAAGGAGCTGCTCGCATTGCCGGGCGGCCGCCGCCTCTTCCGCTACGAGTGGGAAGGAAGCCTGTGCACGCTGACAGGGGCGCGGCTCAACGACTACGTCCGCCGGTACCTCGGCGACGAGGTCACGGCGAAGGACTTCCGCACCTGGGGTGGGACCTTGATTGCGGCGATCGCACTCGCAGAGCGTGGGCCGGCGGAAACGGAAGCCGATGCAAAGCGGGTGATCCCCGCCGTCATGCGACACGTCGGAAAAGAGCTGGGGAACACGCCGGCGGTCGCGCGCAGCTCGTACGTCAGCCCGGCTGTGATCGACCAGTATCTCGACGGCAGAACGATCGAGGATTTCCGGCCACGCCATTTGCGCGTTGTCGGCGCGCGAGACACGGGGCTCGACGTCGAGGAACAAGCCCTGCTCAGCCTGTTACGTTCGTGGCGAATTCGACAAGCGCGTAAGGCGGCTTAATTCCGGATCCTTTCCGGTAATCTCATCCCGAGAGCACGCCTATTGGAGGAGGAAATCCGTGGCCCGTGTAACCAGGCTCGTTTGTGACAACTGCGGGAAGGAAGTCGACGAGGCGAAAGGCGCCGTCATGCGCATCAATTACACGGATGCCCGCCGCGGCTCCAAGCAGGCGGATCTCTGCGACGCCTGCGCCGGGAAGCTGCCCGGCCAGACGGTTGCCCGAAGAGGGCGCCGGCCGAAGTCGGCAGCGGCGTAGAGGTTCTTAGAGCGTCGAACACTAAGAGGACCGTCCTGCCAGGGCCTGACCGGGCGGTCCCATCGAGCCTTGCCCGTCCTAGACTCACCTCGTGCTGATCTGCTCGAGTTGCGGCGCCGAGAACCCGGAGGGTTTTCGCTTCTGCGGACGCTGCGCCGCTCCGCTCTCCGCGCAGGAGCCCGGCGCCCGCGAACTGCGAAAGACGGTCACTGTCCTCTTCTGTGACGTGACCGGTTCGACCGCGCTCGGCGAGCGCCTCGACCCGGAGAGCCTTCGCCGGGTGATGGCCCGCTACTTCGAAGCGATGAAGGCAGTGGTCGAGCGCCATGGCGGCACGGTTGAGAAGTTCATTGGCGATGCGGTGATGGCCGTGTTCGGCGTCCCGGTCTTGCACGAGGACGACGCGCTCCGCGGGGTGCGCGCCGCTGCCGAGATGCGGCAGGGAGTCACCGCTTTGAACGAGGAGCTCGAGCGTGACTACGGGACGACGCTCGAGGTCAGGATCGGCGTCGACACGGGTGAGGTTGTCACGGGTACCAAGGAGCGTCTCGCCACCGGCGATGCAGTCAACGTTGCAGCGAGACTCGAACAGGCCGCCTCGCCGAGCGAGGTTCTGCTCGGTGAAGAGACGTTTCGCCTCACCCGCGAAGGGGTCGAGGTCGAGCGGGTCGAGCCGCTCGACCTCAAGGGGAAGAGGGAGCCGGTGACTGCCTTCCGACTCGTCGCTGTCCTGCCGGATGCCCGCGTGACGGCTCGTCGAGCGGATGCTTCGATGGTAGGCCGGGAACGAGAGCTCGACCGGCTGCACGATGCGTTCTCCCAAGCGCTTCGCGACCGCTCCTGCCAGCTCTTCACGCTCCTCGGCGTGGCCGGAGTGGGGAAGTCGCGCCTCGCCCACGAGTTCCTGGCCGGGCTCGAGGACGCGACGGTCGTGCAGAGTCGCTGCCTGTCCTACGGGGAGGGGATCACGTACTGGCCGGTAGTTGGGGTTCTCAAGCAGCTGCTCGGTGTTGAGCCGCGAGCGCGACTCGTTGAACTGGGGGCGGACGAGCTCGCGGCCGAAACGATCCTCGGCGTACTCGGCGAGGCGGAAGCGGTCGGATCGACGGACGAGATCGCCTGGGCCGTGCGTAAGCTGCTCGAGGCCGCGGCCGCTGATCAGCCTCTGGTCGTCGTCATCGACGACGTCCACTGGGGCGAACCAGCGTTGCTCGACCTGATCGAGCACGTCGCGGATTTGAGCCGCGACGCCTCGATGCTGCTCCTCTGCATGGGACGGCCGGAGCTGTTGGACCGCAGGCCGGGTTGGGCGGGCGGCAAGCTGAACGCGACGACCGTGCTGCTGGAGCCCCTGGCGGCGTCTGAGACCGATCTCTTGATCGACAATCTGCTCGCAGGAGCACGAATGGAGACGGAGTTGCGCGCGCGGATCAGCGAGGCGGCCGAAGGCAACCCACTCTTCGTCGAGGAAATGATCACGCTGCTCCGTGAGTCTCCAGCGGGCGAGGTGGTCGTCCCTCCGACGATCCAGGCGCTGCTCGCCGCACGGCTCGACCAGCTCGACGCAGCCGAGCGCGGCGTGCTCGAGTGCGGCTCGGTGGAAGGCCGCGTATTCCACCAGGGCGCGGTGCACGCGCTGGCCCCGAACGAGCAGCAATTGAGCACCCGGCTGGCGGCGCTCGTACGGAAGGAGCTCGTGCGCCCGGATCGGACCCAGATCGCAGGCGAGAACGCGTTCCGATTCCGTCACCTTCTGATCAGGGACGCCGCGTACGACGCGTTGCCGAAGGCGATCCGGGCCGAGTTGCACGAGAGCTTCGCCGGCTGGCTCGAGGAACACGGCCGCGATCTCGTCGAGCTGGAAGAGATCCTTGGTTACCACCTCGAGCAGGCATACCGGTACCGCGGCGAGCTCGGGCCGCTAACCGATGAGGCAAGCGCCGTCGGCGCGCGAGCGGCGACGTATCTGGCCCTCGCCGGAGGCAAGGCCTATGGGCGTGGGGACGCGCCAGCAGCCGCCAATCTCTTTACGCGTGCGGCGGCCGCCTGTCCTGCAGGTGCGCGAACTCGCCTCGAGCTGCTCACAGAGCTCGGGCAGGCGCTCTTCGACGCAGGGAACTTCACGTCGGCCGAGGCTGCCCTGAACGAGGCGATCGAGACGGCGGAGGCCGCCGGCGACCTTGCCCTTGCCGCTCGGGCCCGCGTGTCACGCCTTGCCCTTGACACGCAGATCGATCCGGCTCTGGACATCAACCGGCTTCAACGCGAGGCAGAGGGGGCGATTGAACAGCTCGAGCAGGCCGGCGACGAGCTCGGGCTGGCGCGCGCCTGGCTGCTGATGGTCACGGTGAACAACCTCCATTGTCAAGTTGCCGAAATGGGCGAATGCGCCAAGAAGGCGCTCCGCTACGCCCGCAGCTGCGGCGCCACGCGCGAGGAGGCCGACAGCCTCTTCTGGCGGGCAGCCGCCGAGGTGTGGGGTCCGCTGCCCGCCGATGAGGGCCGGAGGCAATGCGAGCAGATCCTGGCCGACAGCCGCGGCCGTTTGCTCGTCGAGGCGGCCGGTCGAGCGGGCATCGCCTTCGCGGACGCATTGCAGGGCCGATTCGAGGATGCACGTGGGCAGGTCGCGGCCAGCCGGGCGATCTACAAGGACCTCGGCCAACAACTGGACTACGGAGCGACGTCGATCCTCGAGGGGGAGGTCGAGCTTCTGGCCGGTGACGCCGAGGCGGCCGAGCGAGTGCTCCGCGAAGGCTTTGAGCTCCTCGAGTCGATCGGCGAGACGGCTTACCTTTCGACGATCGCTTCTGGCCTGGCGGAGGCGATCTACCTGCAGAAGCGGTACGAGGAGGCCGAGCGCTTCAGCGAGGTTTCGGAGCAAACCGCTGCTCCCGGGGATCTGGCCTCGCAGGTCGGCTGGCGCAGGACCCGCGCGACGGTGCTGGCGCAGCGCGGTGAAGCAGAGCAGGCCGAAGATCTTGCGCGCGAGGCGGTCGACATTGCTCGAAGAACCGACCACTTGAACATGCAGGCGTCGGCCTTGCTTGCGTTCGCCGACGTCCTCGCCATCGAAGGTCGACCGGCGCAAGCGATTCCGATCATCGAAGAGGCGCGCGTGCTGTACGACCGCAAGGGCAACGTCGTGATGGCCGAGCAGGCACGCACCCTGCTTGCGGAACTAGGCGATGCGGTCGCGTCCGAGTCGTAGAAGGCAAACAGGTCATTAGGAGTCCCGGCTTGCTCTCGGTCGAGGGCGGACGTCTTCGGGGTCTTTCCCGCTCTTAGCGCTCGCGCGCTCGGGAGTCGTCGGGACCCCTGAGTAGCATGGGCAAGTTGGGTCTGAACCTGATTACCGGCCCGGCCAATGCCGGGAAGGTGGCGCTCCTGCTGCGCCGGTACGTCGACGCGCTGGCGCAGGAGCCGTATCTGATCGTGCCGAACCGGTCGGACGTCGAGGCTCGCGAGCGCGAGCTGCTCGCGCTCCAGCCGGCGCTGCTCGGCGGCTCGATCGTCACGTTCGACGACCTCTTCGCCCGGATCGCCCGTAGGGGCGGGGAGGCCCGTCCGGTGGCAACGGATGTGCAGCGTGCCCTGATCGTTCGCCGGGCGCTCGCAGGCCGGTCGCTCAACGGCCTCGGCCGTTCCGCGCGCTTCGGCGGCTTCGCCGACGCCCTGCTCACGGCGATCGGCGAGCTCGAGTCGGGCCTGCTCGACCCCAACGACCTCGACGGCGAGCTCGCCGCGCTCTACGCGGGCTATCGCGCCGAGCTCGACCGGCTCGGTCTCTGGGATCGCGACCTCCTCCGTCGCCGTGCGGCGGAACGAATCGCGTCCGAGCTCGACGCCTGGAGCGGCGAGCCCGTCTTCGCGTACGGCTTCGAGGATCTGACCGGCGCGGAGTGGGCGCTGCTTCAGGCGCTGGCCGGACGCGCCGAGGTCACGGTGTCGATGCCCTACGAACCGGGCAGGACGGCGTTTGCGTCGATCCGCCGGACGATGGAGGACCTGGCGAAGCTCGCCGACGGCCGGATCGAGGAGCTGCCGCCGAGCTTCGACCAGGTGGCCGAGCCCGCCCTCGCGCATCTCGAGCGCGCGCTCTTCGCAGAGTCAGTCCCAGAGGCGCCGCCGATCGACGGCGCGATCAGATTCTTCGAGAGCGCGGGCACGCGCGGCGCGCTCGAGCTCGTCGGGGAGGAGCTGCTCGCGCTCATCCGTTCCGGCGTCGCGCCGGAGCAGATCGGGCTCGTGTGTCCCTCCCTCGAGCGCTGGCAGGCGCCGATCGAAACCGCGCTCGGCACCCTCGGTGTGGCGTACGCCCTCGAGGCATACGCGCAGCTGAACAAGACCGCGTACGGCCAGGCCCTGCTGAGCTTGCTGCGTTTCGCCTGGCTCGGCGGAAGCAGGGCCGACCTCTATGCGTTCCTCCGCTCGCCGTACTCGGCGCTGAGCCGCCAGAACGTCGACTTTCTCGAGGGCCGACTCCGCGGTCGCGCCGTCGACGCTCCCGAGCGTGTGGAGGAGGAGACGATTCGCTTGCGCGACGGGCAGCCGCTGCCGGTGCTGGAGGCACTTCGCTCGGCGCCGACGCCGCTCGATGCCGTCGCCGGCCTCGCGGGCTCGATGCTTCGGGCTGCGTACGGGCTGGAGGCGCCGCCTGTCGGCGAGCTGTCGCGGCAGGACATCCGTGCTCACGACGCGGTCATGCGACTCCTCGCAGAGCTGCGAGGCTGGAGCCGGCTCGACGGCACGCTGTCGCCCGAGGAGGTCGTCGCGGCGCTCGACCGTGCGGAGGTTCGCCGCTCGTCCACCGGCGAGCCGGGACGTATCTCGGTGCTCGATCTCCCGCGCGCGCGGACACGGCGGTTCCGGATCGTGTTCCTGCTCGGGTTGGAGGAAGGAAGCCTTCCGCGCCGCGGCCACGAGTCTCCCTTCCTCGGCGACGACACGCGGCGTGACCTCGACGAGCGCTCGCGCGCACGGCTCGCCCGTCCGGACCAGGTCGCGCGCGATCGCTACCTGTTCTACACGGCGTGCACGCGCGCGACGCGGCGCGTCTATCTCGTTCGCGAGGCTGCGAGCGACGACGGGAACCCGCGCGAAGCCAGTCCGTTCTGGGACGAGGTGCAGGCGCTTTTCCCACGCGACGACGTCGTCCGCTGGACGCGCCGGCGTCCGCTGTCCGAGCTGACGTGGTCGCTCGAGGCCGCTCCGACCGAGCGCGAGCGGCTGCGCGCGGTCGCCCTCCGCGCGGCAGACGATCGTCCGGCCGCGGAAGCGATCGCCTCCGCAAACGGATGGGAGCGGCGGCTGAGACGCGCACTCCACGCCTTCGAGCGTCCGACGCGTCTCACGCACCCGCAGGTGCTCGCGGAGCTGCGGTCGAAGACGACGTTCGGCGTCACCGAGCTCGAGCGCTTCGCCGACTGCTCGTCGATCTGGTTCCTCGAGCGGCTGATCGACCCGAAGTCGATCGACGCTCGGGTGGATGCACGCCTTCGCGGCTCGATCGCCCACCAGGTCCTGTTCCGCTTCTACTCGCGGCTGCCCAAGGAGCTCGGGACCGAGCGCGTCGAGCCCGACCGCGTCGACGACGCAGTTGCGTTCCTTCGCCGCTGTCTCGACGAGGCGGTCGAGGGTGTCCGGATGGAGCTCACGGAGATCCAGCAGCGCGAGCTCCGGTATGGGCTCTGGCGCGACCTCGAGGCGTTCGTGCGGGAGGATGCGGCTGCCGAGGCGCCGCTCGTCCCCCGCCGGTTCGAGGTTCTGTTCGGCTCGGAGCGCGCCGCGCCCGAGCTTCAGCGCGGGCTCCAGCTCGCGGAGGGAATCACCCTCTCGGGCAAGATCGACCGCATCGACGTCGACCCGTTCAGCACGCGCGGGATCGTGCAGGACTACAAGGCGGGCAAGCATGCACACTCTGCCGCGCAGATCGAGTCGGAGAAGAAGCTCCAGATCCCGCTCTACATGCTCGTGCTGCGCGACCTCGTCGGGATCGAGCCGCTGGGCGGCGTCTACCGGCCGCTCGCGGGCGAGCGCAAGGCGCGCGGCCTCCTCCGTACCGAGGCGCGTGAGGACGGCGTTCCCGGGTTTGCGAAGAACGACTACCTCGACGAGGAGGCGTTCTGGAGCCAGGTCGAGCGCGCGCGCGAGCTCGCGGTGGGAATCGTGGAACGCATGCGCGAGGGCGACGTTGTGCACGACCCGAAGGGCGGCTCCTGCCCGAGCTGGTGCGAGCTCTGGCCGATGTGCCGCGTGCGGAGAGCATGAATCTCAACCCGGAACAGCGACGAGCGGTCGAGGCGCGCGGGCTCGTGTTCGTCTCGGCGGGCGCCGGCACGGGGAAGACGCGCGTGCTCGTGGAGCGCTTCGCGCGCGCCGTCTGCGACGAGGGCATCGACGTCGAGTCGATCCTCGTCATCACGTACACCGAGAAGGCGGCCGGCGAGTTGCGCAGCCGGATCCGTGCGTGCCTGGTCGAGCGCGAGCGTCCCGAGCTCGCGCGTGCACTCGACGGCGCGTGGATCTCGACGATCCACGGCTTCTGTCACCGGCTGCTGCGTTCTCACCCCTTCGCGGCCGGTGTCGACCCGCGCTTCCGCGTTCTCGACGAGAGCCAGGGTCGCGTGCTGCGCGGAGAGGCGTTCGAGGCTGCGCTGACCGCCTTCTGCGCCGGCGACGATCCCGACCGCCTACGCCTGCTCGCGGTGTACGGCGCGACCGGCTTGCGCCGGATGCTGACCGGCGTGTACGAGACGCTGCGCTCGGCCGGTCGGGACCTCGTCCTCGAGCTCGGCGAGCGCCCGAGCCTCGACGCGCGAGCCGACGAGTTCCGCGACGCGGCACGCTGTCTCGCGGAGGACGGCGGCGCCGGGGATGCCGCCCGCGAGACGGCCGCGCAGGCACTTGCCCTCCTCGAGACGGACGCGCGGGTGGATCGTCTCTTCGACCTCGCGGATCTTCGCCTTCACGGCGAGCGCGCTGCGACGTACGAGGAGGCCCGCCGTTCGCTCGAGCAGGCGGCGCTCGACGAGCTCGCTGCGGCCGACCGCGACCTCCTCCAGGAGCTGCTCACCGGCTTCGCGGCCGAGTACCAGGAGGGCAAGGACCGCGAATCGGCGCTCGACTTCGAGGACCTCCAGCTGCGGGCACGCGACCTCCTCCGCGACGACGAGGCCATCCGCGAACGCGAGCAGCTGCGCTTCCGGTCGATCATGGTCGACGAGTTCCAGGACACGAACCGACTCCAGTGCGAGCTGATCGATCTCATCTCCGGCGGGCTGGGTGACTGCGAGAAATTCTTCGTCGGCGACGAGTTCCAGTCCATCTACGGCTTCCGCCACGCGGACGTCCAGGTCTTCCGCGAGCGCCGCGCGGCCGCCGCCGAGGGTGTCCTACCCCTGACGATGAACTACCGCTCGCGGCCGGAGGTTCTGGCGGTCGTCAACCACCTCTTCGGCGGCGACTTCGGCGACGAGTTCCAGCCGCTGACCGCGTCGGGCGAGTTCCCCGACCCGGTCTTCGGCCCGCCCGTCGAGCTGCTCGTCACCGACAAGTCGTCCTATTCCAACACCGATGTTCACTGGCGGCGCGGCGAGGCACGGGCGATCGCACGGCGCATCCGGGAGCTCATCGACGCCGGCGACGCGACCCCGAGCGAGATCGTGCTCCTGTTCGCCGCGGGAACCGACGCCGAGTGGTACGAGGAGGAGCTGCGAGCGCTCGGCGTCACGACCTACCGCGGAACGGGCCGCGGCTACTTCGGCCAACAACAGGTCGTCGACCTGCTCTCGTACCTCCGGCTGCTGCACAACCGGTACGACGACGAGGCCCTCGTCAGCGTGCTCGCCTCGCCCCTCGTCGGGGTCTCGAACGACGCTCTCGTGCTGCTGCGGCGGGCCGCTCCGAAACGACCGCTCTTCGTTGCGCTGGAGCGCGAGCTGCCGGACTCCCTGCCCGAGCGCGACGTCCAGCTCTTGCGCGCGTTCCGCCAACGCTACGACCGGCTGACGGCCGCGTCTGCGCGGCTCTCCCTCGAGCGGCTCTGCGAACGAGTCCTGTCGGAGCACGACTACGACCTCGCGGTCCTCGCCCGCTGGGACGGCCGTCGCCGCTACGCGAACCTGCGCAAGCTCGCGCGCCTCGCGCGCTCTTACGAGCAGCTGCGGGGGCCGGACGTCGAGGGGTTCGTTCGCTTCGTTCGCGACCAGGAGGCCGTCGGCGCGCGCGAGCTCGAGGCGGTTGCAGAGGAAGAGGGCGGCGATGCGGTCCGCCTGCTCACGATTCACGCCGCGAAGGGTCTCGAGTTCAAGGTCGTTGTGGTGGCGGACGCGGGACGCGACAGAGCGCCGCCCGCCTCGGACGAGATCCTCGCTCTGTCCGACGGACGTTTCGGCTTCCGCGTCGCCGACCCGATCACGAGCGAGCGTCGAGGCGCCTACGCGTACCAGGCGGTGAAGGAGGCGCAGAGAGCGGAGGAGCGTGCCGAGCGGCTTCGCCTCTACTACGTGGCGATGACCCGCGCCAAGGACCGGCTGATCGTTTCCGGTTCCATCGAGCCGGGGCGTGCGGCGGACGAAGGCACGCCGATCGGCTGGGTGCTCGGCCGCCTCGACGCGCGGGAGGAGATCGACCGCGCGAGCCGCGACCCGATCGAGCTGGAACGCGAGGGCGCGCGCGTGATCCTGCGCGTCGACCGGTACGCGGAGCCGGCGGAGCCGGCCGTCGAGGCCGGACCGCAGGAAGTGCAGCTCGCGCTGTTCGACGAGGGCGGCGGCGGCGCCCTGCCGGTGCTCGTCCCGGCGTTGCCGGCCCTCGCCGAAGTTCCGACGCCGCCCCTGCATCGTGTGCGCCGTCTCTCCTTCAGCGCGCTCGCGCTGTTCGAACGCTGCTCCTATCGCTACTACGCGGAACGTGTCGTGGGAATGCGCGCGACCGACGAGCGTGCAGCCGCACCCGGGACGCCGGGCCTGGCGGCGACCGAGATCGGCGACGCCGTCCACCGCCTGCTGGAGCTCGTCAACCTGAAGGAGCCACTGCCGCCCAAGGATCTCGTCGCGCTCGTCCGCGGTTGGTATCCGAGCGTCACCGACGAAGAGGTGGAGCGGATCGCCACCTTCGTGCGCTCGTACTGCGACTCCGAGCTCGCGCGTCGGGTCGCCACTCTGGCGGGCGCCCGTCCGGAGCGCCCCTTTGCGTTCGAGCACGACGGCGTACTTCTCCACGGCCGGCTCGACGTGCTCCAGCTCGAGGGTGACCGAGCGGTCGTCGTCGACTACAAGACGAACTCGCTCGAGGAAGGCACTCCCGAGGAGATCGTCGAAGGCGACTACCACCTCCAGCGGCTCGTGTACGCACTTGCCTGCTTCCGCGCGGGCGCGCAGGAGGTGGAGGTCGTCTACCACTTCCTCGAACGCCCCGACGCAGTGGTGGCAACGGTCTTCCGTCCCGAGCAGCTCCCGGAGCTCGAGGGCGAGCTCAGCGAGGCGATCGCCCGCATCAACGCCGGAGATTTCCGCCCGACGCCGGACGACTTCATCTGCGCCGGCTGCCCTGCGCTCGACGTGGTCTGCGCCGGCCCGCGGCTGCGCAGCGCGTCGTACGCCGAGCATGCGCTCGCTACCGTCCCATAGTGCCCCTACCAGTAATACTTGCCGGCCTCTGGCTTGGTGCTCGCGACCCAGAAACTCGGCAGCATCACTGGCAGGGGCACTAGTTGCCCCGCAGCTATCTCCAAGAGGCGCGCCGGCGCGTCGGCCCGAAGCGCGCGCGCATCCGGCCGATCATCGAACGCCTTGCCGCGGCGCACCCCGACGCCACGATCGCCCTCAAGTCGCGGTCGGATCTCGAGTTGCTCGTCGCGGTGATGCTCTCCGCGCAAACCACGGACGTCAACGTGAACCGCGTCACCGAGAAGCTGTTCGAGAAGTACCGCCGCCCGGAGGACTATCTCGCCGTTCCGCCGGAAGAGCTCGAGCGCGACATCTTCGCCACCGGCTTCTTCCGCCAGAAGGCGAAGTCGCTGCGCGGGACGATGAAGATGCTGCTCGAGGAGTTCGACGGCCAGGTTCCGAACAGGCTCGAGGAGCTCATCCGGCTTCCGGGCGTTGCGCGCAAGACCGCCAACGTCGTCGCTGCCGAGCTCGGCGAGCCTCAGGGAATCGTCGTCGACACGCACGTCCGCCGGCTCGCGCAGCGTCTCGGGCTGACGCGCCACGAGGATCCGGTGAAGATCGAGCGCGATCTCATCCGGCTCGTCCCGCGCGAGGACTGGGGCCGCTTCCCGCATCTCCTGATCTGGCACGGGCGACGCGTGTGCATCGCGCGCCTGCCGCGCTGCGAGGACTGCGTCGTCAACGACCTCTGTCCGTCCTCTCGTGTGGCGGCTGATCATGGTCCTTCTATTCGGAGGTCTCCAAGTGATGTGGATTAGACGGTTGTGCGGGCGAAGCCCGCACAACCTTTCTGCGGCGTCGACGAGTCGACGCCTTGGCTGAGCTCCAGCCGACTCGCGCCCATTCGAGCTCGTCGCGGACGTGTACGAGCGTGCGCGTCCCGAATACCCGCAGGACGCTGTCGACTGGATCGCGCAGGAGCTCGGGCTCCACGCCGGACGGACCGTGCTCGACGTCGGCGCAGGGACGGGAAAGCTGACGCGCGCTCTCGTCGAGACGGGCGCACGCGTGATCGCGGTCGAGCCCGGGGAGGCAATGCTCGGACAGCTCAGACACGCAGTCCCGCGAGCCGAGGCGCTGCTCGGCGCGGCCGAGAACATTCCGCTGGCAGACGACAGCGTCGACGCCCTCACCGTTGGTCAGGCATTTCACTGGTTCCGTCACGACGAGGCTCTCCCGGAACTGCACCGGGTGCTGCGCACCGGCGGCGGCATCGCCCTTGTCTGGAACTGGCGGGATCAGGACCAACCCTTGCAGCGAGAGGTGAACGAGCTCGTCGCGCGGTTCGTTCCGCCCGGGCGTCCGCATGGCCGCGCCTGGGTGCGGCCGCTCGAAGCCAGTCCACTCTTCGGGCCGATCGAGCAGCGGACCTTTCGCTTCGAGCAGCGGCTGGACGCGGACGGGCTCGCGGAGCGGATCGGTTCGATCAGCTTCGTCGTGTCCAGCCCGGCCGAGCGCCGGTCTCAGCTCGACCAGCAGCTTCGTGAGCTCGTCGCCGCGCGCGGCGGGAGAGTGCGGCTCGACTACGTCACCGAGGTGTACGTGGCGCGCGCCAGCTAGACGCGGGCGGCTGTCGGTGCAATCATCGCCCCGCCGTCAACTGAGGAGGGTCTCATGAGGAAGGGTCTGGTCCTCTTTATCGCCGCGCTCGGGCTGACGCTGGCGCCGGGAGCTGCCGCGGACGTCGCCCATGTGGGCTATCCGAGCTCGATGGCTTCGACGGGCGACTCGATCACGCGCGCTTTCAACACCTGCGCCTTTCCCTTCATCGACTGCCCGCACAACTCGTGGTCCACAGGATCCAGCAGCGTGGTGAACAGCCACTACCGACGCATCCTCGCCGCGAACCCCGCCGTCAGCGGTCGGAACTACAACGACGCGAAGACCGGCGCCCGTATGAACGCGCTCAACGGGCAGGTGACGACGGTCGTCTCGCGGGGCGTCGAGTACGTCACGATCCTCATGGGCGCCAACGACGTCTGCACGTCGAGCGTTTCCACCATGACGCCGACCTCGACGCTCGAGGCCCAGCTTCAGACCGCGTTGCAGACGCTGAGCTCAGGTCTGCCGAACGCGCGCATCTTCGTCGTCAGCATCCCGAACGTGTACCACCTGTGGGAAATCCTGCACACCAACCTCAACGCCGTCCTGACCTGGACGATCGGCGGGATCTGCCAGTCGCTCCTCGCGAACCCCATGTCCACGGCGCCGGCGGACGTTCAGCGCCGGCAGCAGGTCTACGACCGGACGGTGGCGGACAACGAAGCCATCGCGCGCGCGTGCGCACGTTTCATTCACTGCCGCTTCGACAGCAACGCCGCGTTCAATCTCCAGTTCGTTCCGTCGGACGTCTCGACGCGCGACTACTTCCATCCGTCGGTCGCGGGGCAGGCCAAGGCAGCCGCCGTGACCTGGGCCGCGACGTTCGACTTTCGAGACCAGACGGCACCCGCGTCGACCGCGACGGTCGCCGCGAATTCCGGCGGCGGGACGGACGTGACGCTCTCCGCAACTGACGACGTCGGGGTTGCGGGAATCGAATATTCGCTCGACGGTGGCCCGTACCAGCGCTATGCGGAGACGTTCACCGTCCCCGCCGGGACCAACGTGACGTTCCGAGCCGTCGACGTGAACGGCAACGTGGAGGCGACGCAGACGATCTAAGCCGGCCGCGGAGTGAGGGCCACGAGCAGGCCGCCGTCTTCGTCGTAGCCGGGGAAGAAGTCGGCCGTGACCGGCTTCTGCTGACCCGCGCGAGTGCGTAACTCGAGCTTCTCGCCGAGCCGCCGCACGCCCCATTCGAGCGCGATCTTCGCCGGGTTCTTCTCTGCCTCGAAACCGCTGAGTCCCAGCCGGTCGACGACGTTCGACCCGATCAGCTCCTGCTCTCGATAGCCGACGAGCTCGAAGACGCCGCGTCCCGCGGCGAGAATCCGAGCCTCCTGATCGCAGACGACGAAGCCGGTATTCGGGGCCGGGTAGTAGTCGTCCATCAGCTCGAACAGGAAGCCGAACCCGCAGCGCCCGCAGGCGACCGGCACGTTGTCGAGCTCCTGCAACCCGTCGTGGTCGACCGAGCGCTGCTTGCAGTTGGGGCAGATGAA
>WNGB01010235.1_pt1 | contig 14306 bp, 10 predicted proteins | sample 5400681 | NCBI WGS metagenome assembly WNGB01 (sample SAMN13153367, study PRJNA577476) | soil metagenome | isolation source: 115 cm soil or saprolite under grassland replicate 2 | place: USA:California | collected 2016-06-15 | reverse complement strand
CGGAACATCGCGCGCTGGCGGGCCGTTGGCTCGGAACTATTCACTGCGCTTCTCTCGACAGCGAGTTGCAGGCCGCGCTGCCCGACCACGGTCCGGGTCACTACTTGAACTTGCTGCACTCCACGCGGTCCGAGCTGCTGGCGCGCGTCGGCAATCCCGTCTTGTCGGGCGAAGAGGTGGCAATGCTGCGGACAATCGCGGCGAATTACGACGTGGTCGAAACACATTGGGCGGAGGTGGAGCAATTTTGTGCCGGCCTGCCGCGCACGCTGGTGCATGGCGACTTTGTCATCAAGAACCTGCGCCTCCAGTCGGGCGCCAACGGCCCGGCGCTGCTGGTGTTCGACTGGGAGATGGCCGGCTGGGGCGTGCCGGCGACCGATCTGGCGCAAATCGGGCGCTGCGCGAGTCCGGACCTGGACGCCTATTGCTCCGTCGTCCGGCAGCACTTTTCACAACTGGATCACCGCCGCATCCGACGGCTGGCAGACTACGGCGACCTGCTGCGGGTGATGGACGTAATTTTCTGGGAAACCACCATGAAGGGCGATGCCTACAAGTATCTGCTCAAGCCCCTGCGGACGATCGAAAAATATGCACCGCAACTGGTGGCGGTATTGCGCGCGCTGAACTGGAGCTAATATGATTGAAGGTTTGGACCAGGTCTTGGAAGGGAGCGGCCTGCCCGGGCTGACCGAACTGCGGGAGTTGTTGCAGGAATTGATCGGCGGACGCGATGGCGCGGGGCATTTCATCGGCCAGGACCCGTTGCAGCCGCGAGCGCAACGGGTGTTCCGGCTGCGCTTTGACGCCAACGGCCAGACCCGCTCGGTGGTGATCAAGCGCCTGAAGCCTGAGATCGCCCGCCGCAATGAGTTGGTCGCGAAACGCTGGCTGCCCGCGATTGGCTTGAGCGAGACTGGGCCGCCCTTGCTGGGAAGCGTCGCCGCACGGAGCGGTGGCTGCGTGTGGCACGTGTACGAGGACCTGGGCCAGGGAGAACTCGATCCGCGCGAACCTGACCGCGAGCGCGTGCAAGCTGCTGTCGAACTCATCGCCCAAATGCACACACAGTTCGCGGGACACGCCTTGCTGGGAGAGGTTCGCCTGCATGGCGGCGACCTGGGAATCCACTTCTACGAATCGAATGTGCGCGACGCCATCTACGCCCTTGAAGCGCTTCGACCCTCAACCCTCAACTCTCAACCCTCAACCTCGCAAGTGCGCGACCGTCTGCTGGAGCGGCTGCACAAACTGCGCGATGAACTGAGACGCTGCTGCACGGCGATTTGTGGGCCATTAACGTCTTTGTCATCCCGACGAACAACGGGCTGCGCGCGCGCCTTATTGATTGGGATCACGCGGCGGTCGGTCCCGCCAGCTATGATTTGTCCACGTTCGTGTTGCGTTTCCCGGCGCCGCATCGGCCGTGGGTGCTCGAACTTTACCGGCAGGCGGTCGCGCGCGCCGGCTGGCGTTTGCCAGCCGAACGCGGGTTGAATCTGTTATTCGAGACGCACGAGTATGCGCGTTTTGCCAACCGGATCATTTGGCCGTCGATCGCGCTGGTAATGGACCGCGCCAACTGGGGGTTCGAGGAGCTGGCCGAGATCGAGCGGTGGTTCGAGAAATTTGAGCCGGTGTTGCCCGTCGCGGAGGAGGCGGCGGTGTAGAGGGCTGAGTATGCCGACTGTCGTTATTGCGGCGTACAATGTGGCGGGCTTCCCCGAAGGCGGTGGGCACTTCTGGGTTTACCTGCAATACGTGCTCGGGCTGCGCCAACTCGGCTGTGAAGTGTACTGGCTGGAAGCCTTTCGCACCAAAGGCCGCGTGGAGGAGGAATCCGCCGCACTGGCTACGTTCCGCGCGCGCATGAAACAGTACGGTCTGGACGGCAACTGCATCTTCTACCTCATACAAAGCAAGAGACCTTCGCCCGAAGCGCCGGCGGAGTACCTCAACATGACCCGGGACGAGGCCGAGGCGATCTTCGCGCGAGCGGACCTGTTGTTGAATTTCCATTACCGGATCAGCCCCGGCTTGCTGACCCGGTTTCGGCGCACGGCGCTGGTTGATATCGATCCGGGATTGCTGCAGTTCTGGATCAGTCGTGGTCAGATCAGCGTGCCGCGCCACGATCGCTACTTTACCATCGGCGAAAACGTCGGACAGCCCGGAGGTAAAATCCCGGGCTGTGACCTGGACTGGATTCACATTCGACCTGCGGTCTGCCTGGAGCGTTGGCCGTGCGTGTTCAATCCTGACGGCGAGGCATTCACCACAGTTTCCGTCTGGGACTCAGGCGACTGGGTCAAGGACGGGGATAAAAAGTACGAAAACACCAAGCGTGTGGCGTTCCTGGAGTTTGCCGACCTGCCCCGCCTGACAACTCAACCGTTGGAACTGGCGCTGTTTCTGCGCAAGGAGCACGAGCTGGCTGAAAAAAAAGAATTGGAACGCCGCGGCTGGCGCATCCGACACTCGCGCGATGTCGCCGCCACGCCGGAGATGTATCAGGACTACATCCAGCGGTCGCGGGGCGAGTTCAGTTGCGCGAAGCGTTCGTGTATGGAATTCCAAAATGCATGGGTGAGCGACCGCACGGTTTGTTACCTGGCCAGCGGCAAACCGGTGGTGGTGCAGGACACCGGGCCGAGTTCCTTCCTGCCGAACGGTGAGGGCATGTTCCGATTCAGCACGCCGCAGCAAGCTGCCCGGGCCTTCGACGCGATCAACGCCGATTACGAACATCATTGCCGCGCCGCGCGCAAGCTGGCGGAGACCCATTTCGACGCCAAACAGGTCGTCGGAAAAATCCTGAACCACGCACTGCCTGATGATCGTGCTGAAGGAAAAGTATGATCGACTTGAGCCACACCCGAGCAGAGCTCCTCGCGGAGATCGAGGTAGCGACTCCCGCGGGCGATCCCCTGAGCGATATCACCGATCCGCGCGTCGCAATCTCGGACGCCCACGTGCGCCTTTGCGGTCGCGGGCGAGAGGACCTTTTCCCGCTGCTCAAGCTCGCGCTCGCGGAGCGGTTCGTCGCGGTGCCGTGGGTGCAGTTGAGCCGGGACTTTCTCATGCCCGTGAAGCACGCTCTGGGCAACGCCTACAAGCACGGCAACGCCACCGATCCCGCAAAGGCGGTTTCGGTGGAGATCGTGCTGACCGCTAAGGGCGCTTTCATCGCGGTCACAGACCAGGGCATGGGTTTCGATGTGGCGCGCACGTTTCGGCGCTTCCAGGAGCAAGAAAACTATTTCCAGCATTTCGGGATCGGATTTCGCAACCTGCACCGGGCGAGGTGCACGGTCAGCTACGAAAACGGCGGCCGTACCGTTCTGCTGTGCTTCCGGCCCACGATGCAGGATCCGGACCACATCTCGCCTTGCTGCCCGGCGTCCGCCGGCGATGCATCCAGGGAGCGGGGAGATAATACCCCAAGCGATCTCCCCGCGCCGGGTGTCCGTGAACCCACCGCCAACCCCTCCCAGGAGGGGAGTCGAAAGCCCGCACACCGGTGGTCTGTTCCCCTCTTGGGAGAGGCCAGGGGTGGGTCGGTTCACGGGCAGTCTCCCAGTGATCACGCTCCCGCGAATATCCTCGATTCGGAATGGATGCGAACCTGCCTGTCAGCCGAGCTCCCGGAATTTGGGCAAGGGCGGGCGCGGCTCGAATCCTGCCGGGTCTATGCGAACGGCGGCCGTGCTGGCGGCGACTGCGGCAACCGCTACGTGCTCCGGGTTGCCGGCCACGATGGGAGACCGGCGGAAACGCGGATCCTCACCGGGAGGCTCCACGCGACGGAGGCTGCGGCGAAGGCCGACTTCGAGGCCGCAGCCAGACTGAACGAAGCGAAGCTCTCGAAGAGCCTGCGGCGACCTCGGCCGGTGGCGCGGCCCGCCGGAGAGCCGCGGCTCGTCCTCTACGACTTCGATCCGTGGATGAACCTCTGGGAGTATCACACTTATCGAGGCAGCCTCAAGTTCCTCCGGCGCTTCGCAGCGAAGACCGGACGAGCGCTCGCACGCCTGCACCGTAGCGAGATCGTGTTCCCAGAGGAGGAGACGGACGCCGCCGGAGAGAAGCTTCAAGCGATGGCCGCGCGCGCGGAGACAACCCTTCAGACCCTGCCCTCTGGACCGGGGCTTGTGAATCGCTTTCGGGTTTGCGTGCAACGGATGCGGGAGCAGGCGGCGTTCAGACGGCAGCGAGATTTGACCCCGATCCACGGGGCGCTCGGTTGGGACTGCATCCACTACGGCGTGAACGGTAAGTTTTATCTTTATCGCTTCGAGAAGTGTCAACGTTCCGACCCGGCGTTCGATCTTGGAGGATTTGCGGCGGACCTGCTCTGCTTCACGCTCGCCAGTTACGATGAGGAGGCGTATGGCCTCTGCTACGACGCTTTTCTGAGCCAATACAATTCGAAGGCAGAGCAGCCGATCGGCGAGGACGATCTCCGCTTCTACATCGTGCTCGCCCTTTGCGAGCGCCTCCGACGCGCGAAGCCACGCACGAAGGCCGACGCCGAGCATCTGCTCCACGCCTTGGACGCTGCGTTGTCGCTTCAGGGCAGAGCTGCCGGGAGTGCGGTGTCATGAAACGCTATGCAGCGATGAAATATTTAATTGTCAACGGCGACGACTTTGGCGCCAGTCGCGGCATCAATTGCGGCATTGTGGAAGCGCACCAGCGAGGCATCCTGACCAGCGCGAGCCTGCTCGTCAACACGCCGTGGAGCGAAGAGGCGTCGGGGTTGAGTCACGGGGCGCCGGATTTGAGTGTGGGTCTGCACGCCGATCTGCGAAACGAATTGAAAGAATTCGCCGCCGACTCAGGCCGATTACTCGAGGCGTTGCGCCGGCAGTTTGCTCGCTTTCAAGAGTTGATGGACCGTCCGCCAACGCATCTCGACTCGCACCACAACGTGCACCGCGACCCGCGGGCGCTGCCGTGTTTTCTCGAATTTGCGCACCAACACGGTTTGCCGCTGCGCGAACATTCACCGGTCCGATACTTCTCGAAGTTCTACGGGCAATGGGGTGGAAAAACGCACCTTGAGCAGATCAACGTCGAAAAGCTCACGCAAATGCTGGGGTCGGAGATTGGGGAAGGCTTCACCGAGTTGAGCTGTCATCCGGGCTACATGCACCCGGATTACCCAACCGGCTATTCGAACGAGCGCGAGGTTGAATTGCGCACCCTGTGCGATCCGCGCATACGTCAGGCGCTGCAACAACAGGCGATTCGGCTCGTCAGTTATCACGATCTCGCCAAACTCGTGGCGAGCGCGCCGTCGTAGGAGGTTTGATGCCGACCGTCGTCATTGCGCCCTACGGAGTGGCCACCTTCCCGGAAGGAGGCGGACATTTCTGGGTGTACTTGCAATACGTGCTCGGGCTGCGCCAGGCGGGCTGCGAGGTGTACTGGCTGGAAGCCTTTCGCACCAAGGGCCGCGCGGAGCAGGAAGCCGCCGCGCTGGCGACGTTCCGCGCGCGGATGGAACAGTTTGGCTTGGGCGGCAAAGTCATCCTCTACCTCACACACAGCCTGGAGTCTTCGCCCGACGCGCCGACCGAGTATCTCAACATGAGCCGAGACGAGGCCGAGGCGGTGTTTGCGCGGGCGGACCTTCTGTTGAATTTCCATTACGCCATCAGCCCGGGCTTGCTGGCGCTGTTTCGGCGCACCGCGCTGGTGGATATTGATCCGGGGCTGCTGCAATTCTGGATCAGCCGCGGGCAACTGTCCGTGCCGCGACATGATTTGTATTTTACCATCAGCGAGAATGTCGGCAAGGCCGGCAGCAGGATTCCCGACTGCGGTCTGGATTGGAACCCCATCCAGCCGGCGGTCTGTCTGGAGCGCTGGCCATACCAGTTCGATCCTCGTTCCAAGCCGTTCACGACCGTCTCGATCTGGGATTCGTCCGACTGGATTGTGGACCGCGATGAGACTTACGAAAACACCAAGCGGGTGGCGTTTCTTGAGTTTGCCGAGTTGCCCCGGCTGACCCGCCAACCGCTGGAACTGGCGCTCTTTCTGCGCACCGAACGCGACATGGCCGAATGGAAGGAGTTGGCAGGTCGCGGCTGGCGTATCCGGCAATCGAGCGAGGTCACCGCCACGCCCGAGGGCTACCAGGCCTACATCCAGCGGTCGCGTGGCGAGTTCAGTTGCGCCAAGCCGTCCTACATCAAACTGCAGACCGCGTGGGTCAGCGACCGCACGGTCTGTTACCTGGCCAGCGGCAAGCCGGTGGTGGTGCAGGATACCGGCCCCAGCTCGTTCCTGCCCAACGGCGAAGGTATGTTTCGGATTCGAACGCCCCAGGAAGCCGCCCGGGCCTTTGACATCATCAATGCGGATTACGAGCGCCACTGCCGCGCGGCTCGCCAACTGGCCGAAACTTATTTCGACGCCAGCCGTGTTGCAGGCAGAATCCTGAATTGTGCCCTCGGGACGCCAAGTCCCGCGGCAGAGACTCGCTGACGATGGCGAACGCGCGCGAACCGACTGGAATGAACGGGTTTCTCCCCGGGCGCAGGACTCACACCCGGCCGGTCGAGCGGTTTTCATCCCCCGGGGGAAAGACCGGACCGGGCGGTTCCCGCAGATGCGTTGTCGGCAAACCAATGGCGGTTTTTGTTCTCGCCTTCCTTTTCCTCGCGCCGGTTCTCCGCGCCGCCGAAGCCGTGGTCCATCTCCTGGCCCTCGGCGACTGGGGCGCGAACACTCCGGCTCAGGCCGCGGTGGCGGCGGCGATGAAAAACTACGTCGAACGTCACCAAATCATACCGGACGCCGTGTTGCTGTTGGGTGACAATTTCTACGTGGACCTCGACGGGGTGAATGATGAGGATTGGAAGCAACTGTTCGAACGGATGTACGATCCGCGCCGCCTGGCTGCGCCGTTCTACGCGGTCCTCGGCAATCACGATTACGATGATAACCGGGCGCAGGTGGAGTTGGACTACGCCAAAAAGAATCCCGAGTCACGATTCAAGCTGCCCCACTTTTGGTATCGCGTGGACCTGCCCCGGAATGATCCGCTGGTGACGTTGATCGCGTTGGACAGCAACGCCAACAAGCACAGCAAGGAGCAATGGGCCGCGCAGACGCGTTGGCTGGAGCGGGAGTTGTCCAAACCGCGCACCGCGCGCTGGACGATTTGTTTCGCGCACCATCCGCTGTTCAGCGATTCCGAGCATGGTGACGATGAGAATCTGCAGAAAGTGTGGGGACCTGCATTCAAGAAGCACCGGGTGGACTTTTATTTGGCAGGCCACGATCACGCCCTGGAACACCTCCAAATCCCCGACTGGCCCACGTCGTTCGTGGTCTCCGGCGGCGGCGGCTACGAAACGTACGAGATCGAGCGGCAGGACCGCGCGAAGTTTGCCCGCGGCGAACACGGGTTTGTCCATCTGCTGTTCACCCCAGACCGGGCGCGGGTGAGTTTTGTTGACAAGACCGGCAGGACGCCGCACATCTTCGAGCGCAATCGCCGGGGCGATGTCAGAATCGTCAGCGGCTCCGCTTTGACCCGTGAAGCGAATCTCCCCGTGCCTGTGTCCTCGGCTCCCTGACGATCACGGACCGTCACTCCTGTGCCGGCGAGGGCAGGGGATCGTGGGCAGTGTCACATGATCGAAGGTCTCGACAACCTGCTTGAAGAGAGCGGCCAACCGGGGTTGGTCGAACTCCGTGAGTCATTGCAAGCCATTCTGGGCGGACCCGCCGCCACGGGCCAGGTCCTCGATCAACAGAGGCTCCCCGCCCGCCGCCCTCGCGTTTACCGCCTGCGTTTTGTCTTTGACGGGTGGGTTCGCTCGGTGGTGGTCAAACGCATGGAGTTGGACATCGCTCAACGCAATCAACTGGTCATCAAACGGTGGCTGCCCGCCGTCGGCCTGGGCGATCATGGTCCCATCCTGCTGGGTGTCGCGGCCGAGCGGAACGGCCAGTCGCTGTGGCATGTCTATGACGACTTCGGCGACCGGGCATTGGAGACCAGCCATCTGGATCCTCAACACGTGCGAGCGGCGGTGGACTTGATCGCTCAGGTGCACCTGCGTTTTGCCGGGCATGCCTTGCTCACGGAATGCCGCCTGCTCGGCAGTGATTTTGGAATCAATTTCTACGCAGCCAGCGTGCGGGATGCCATTCGTTGCCTGGAATTGCTGCAGCCGCCGGCGGTCGAACTTTCGGCGAAGCACGCTGCGTTACGCGATTGCCTGATGGCCCGGCTTGGCAAACTTCAGGAGGAACAGCCAACGCGGGCGCAAGCGCTGGCCGAATTGGGCGGGCCCGAGACGCTGCTCCATGGCGACCTCTGGAGCACTCACATATTTGTGCTGCCCGCCCTACACGGAGTGCAAACGCGGCTCGTCGGCTGGGACCATGCGGGTGTGGGACCCATCAGCTACGATCTGTCCACTTTTCTGTTGCGGTTTCCGATCCGCTACCGTTTGTGGATCCTGGACCTGTATCGCGATGCGGTCCGACCGGCGGGCTGGAGCCTGCCTTCGATCCGGGACTTGAATCTGTTGTTCGAAACGGCCGAGTTTGCGCGCTTTGCCAATTGTCTCACCTGGCCGGTAGTCGCTTTGGTCCACGATCACCTGGGGTGGGGATTCGACGAACTGGCGGACGTGGCCCAGTGGTTTGAAAACTGGGAACCGGTTCTGCCGGAAACAGGATCTCGGGGCGCCCAATCCGGGTGATTTCGAACATCCCATTGCGGGGCCCGTGTACCGAGGCTTGCTTTGACCTCACTCGTAGCGGAGCGCGTCAATGGGGTCGAGAAGGGACGCCTTCCGGGCGGGATAAAATCCGAAGAAAACTCCCACCGCGGCACTGAAGAGGAAGGCGACCAGGACCGAATCAAGTGAAATCAGGGTCGGCCAGTTGTGGGCCGCCGAAAGAAGTCTGGAAGTGCCTGTTCCGACTCCGATTCCGATGACGCCACCGAGGGAACTCAGGGTGAGGGCTTCCACCAGGAACTGCCGCAGGATGTCGCGTGCCCGGGCCCCGACGGCCATGCGGACGCCGATCTCGCGCGTGCGTTCGCTGACGCTGACGAGCATGATATTCATGATGCCGATGCCGCCGACGACGAGCGAAACGCTGGCGATGGCGGCGAGCAACAGCGTCATGGTGCGGGTCGTCTCGGTGGCGACTTCGCCGATTTCCAATTGGCTTTGCACCTTGAAATCTTCCTCCTCGCTCGTGCCTTTGCGGTGTCGTTGATGGAGCAGTGCGATGATCTGCTTTTGCACATCCGAGAGGACGTCGGCGTTGGCGGCCTGGACGTTGATCCGCCGCAGGCCGATCTGCTGCTGCCCGATCAGGCGTTTCATCGCGGTGGTGTAGGGCACAAAGACGTTGTCATCGTTGTCCGACCCGCTGACGGAAGTCCCTTTGGGCTTCAACACCCCGGTCACCGTAAAGGGCACGTTCTGGATTCGGATGATTTCGCCGAGCGGATCCTCGTCGCCGAAGAGCTCCTCGGCGGCTGCCGAGCCGATGACGGCGACCTTGGCGGCTGCGCGCACGTCCTGGTCGGTGAAAACAGCGCCGTCGGTCAGGGGCCATTGGCGGAGTTCGAAATATTCGGGCGATTCCCCATAAACCGAGGCGGACCAGTTGCGGTTGCCGGCGATGATGCGGGTCTTGATTTTCACTTCGGGACTGACGGCAACCGCATCCGGGACCTCCTCCGCGATGGCTTCGGCGTCTTCGACCGTCAGGGTGACGGCACTCTCGGCACCCTGGCGCACGCCGCGACTGCTGCTGCTGCCGGCCGAGACTTGAATCACATTCTGGCCCATACTGGCCACCTGGGCCTCGACCTGCGCCCTGGCGCCGTTGCCAATGCCAACCATGGCGATGACCGCACCCACGCCGATTATAATGCCCAGCGCGGTCAGTCCGGAGCGCATTTTGTTCTTGCTGAGCGCGAACAGGGCAACCTTCATGGTGGTCAGCGTGCTCATAAGGTGAATGCGAGTTCCGCTTCTGTCTCAGCGCCTGAAAACGAACGGATTGACGGTGCGGCGGTTGCCGGCCTCCTCTTTGGCCAGGCCGATGACCACCCGGTCGCCTTCCTTCAAGCCTTCGATCACCTCAATATTGCTGCCGTCACTGATCCCGGTTTTGACCTGCACCGGCTGTGGCCTGCCCTCGGTTTGATCGCCGGCAGACGCCGTTCCACTGGCGGAGGCAACATAGATAGTTCGCTCGGACTTGCGTTTGTCCTTCTTGCGGGTTGTCTCGGCGGACTTCTTCTCGCTCTTGGCCTCCGTGACCGCCGACGAGGAATCCGTTTTTTTGGCCTCTGAAGTTTTCGGTGGACGAAAGCGCAAGGCGGAAGTGGGAATTTTCAGCGCGTTGTCGCGGCGGGCAATGACAACTGAAACATTGGCGGTCATCCCGGGCTTGAGTTTGAGATCGGGATTGCTGACATCGATGATGGTGACGTAAGTCACGACACTCTGCTCGGTTTTCGGGAAGTTGCGGACCTGGGTCACTTTGCCATGGAACGTTTGACCCGGAAAAGCATCCACGGTGAATTCCACGTCCTGGCCCGGGGCGACCATGCCGATGTCCGCCTCCCCAACGTCCGCTTCGATTTGCATCTTTGCCAGGTCGTTCGCGATGAGGAACAAAGTGGGAGCGCTGAGGCTGGCGGCGACCGTCTGACCGACGTCAACATTCCGGGATATGACGATCCCATCGATCGGCGCGTAGATGGTGCACCGGGCGAGGTCAACCTGGGCCTTTTTCAGGGCGCCTTCGCTGATCTTCACGGCGGCTTCGGCCTGATGCAAATCGGCCACCGCCTTTTCATAATCGGCTTTCGCGGTGAGCTTTTCGGCCTGGAGGGACTTGGCCCGATTCGCATACAGTTGGGCCAGTTCCAACGCGGCTACGACATTGGAAAGGTTCCCCTGGGCCTGGATGAGATTGGCCTCGTAAGTGGCGGGATCGAGTTGGGCGACGACCTGGCCTTCCTTCACGGACGAGTTGAAATCCACCAGCAGCTTTTGAATGATGCCCGAAATCTGGCTGCCCACCTCCACTTTTACCACCGGGTTCAATTGGCCGCTGGCAGTCACGAGCTGCGTCAGTTCGCCGCGCGATGCGACAGCCGTTTCGTATCGAAGTGCGCTCTCAGGAGACTGGTTCAGGTACCAGCCCAAGCCGACGCCGCAAGCGAGCACGACCAGAAGCCACGGTCGTTTCAGACGGCGCAACTTTGTGGATTTGATCATTCGCAGCCCTATTTCCTTCCACTACCGCTACCACATCCTCTTTCCGGAAAACAACCGAACCATAACCATTCTATTGCTTGCTTTCAACCGTGAATATGGGGTCTTTAACCCATAAACCCATACTCAGGTGAGTTCACGAATCTTCGCAAGAGCCGTAGCCGCCGAGATTACGAGGCGGAAGTGTTTTTCGTGCCAAAATCCGCCTCCTTGCGTCGGCGGCTACCATTCTTGAACTCACCCGACGTGCGTGCGCTTCTCCACAATGCTTCGGCAAAACATCGCAACGAAACACAGTGCCTCCCGCAATCGAGTCGGCTTGGGAGGAAACGATCGGGCGGATTCGCGACGTTGTGCGTCGGCACGTTGCCGGCAGGGTGGGGAGATAATGTTTTTGCCACGGCTACCACCACGCGACTTTAGTTATTGCCACGCAATGCTGGGGTCGATCCCTCCCGCAATTTCAGGTTTTTACCCAACTACGAAAAGCGACGAGCGAGGCTAGGCTAAAAAAGAAATGAACTCGAGAAAAAACGGCCGGCGTAATCCGGCGTTTGCGATGGCACCGGCCGGGGTGTTGGGCGGGACATTGAACCCTCGATCCGCTTATGCCGGCGGGGCAGATGCGGAATTCAGGGGACGGGCTGTCGTGGTCGCCGAAGCGGGTCCGGGAAGTCCATGCACGATTTGCGACACCGGTTCATTGCCTGGGGCCGGGCGGCGGCACAATATCCGGCTCGACATATTCAATCAGCGGGGTGCCGCACCGAGTTTGGGCCGGTCTGACTGAAACACCTCCTGTCCTCCGACAGTCAACCGCCCTCCTCCCGGAGTTGTCCGATTTGGCGCTCCGGGAGGGTCCCCCTGTTGGAGAAGGACGCTAAAATCTTCGCAGTCCACGCAAAATTATTCGTCCTCGCAATTGAAGAAACGGCCAAACGGGCACGAGGACGGAAGGAGGACGATTCAGGGAGAATTTCGTTCCGCGCGACTCTCGTGAAACTTTATCGCTCAACCCGCGGCCTGTCGGAGGCCGAGCGAATGGGGTAACGCGCGATGGGGGCCCGCATTCTTGTGACGCAGGAAATTTGAACGAGGGCAACGCACTGCGTTCTAACTTTGTGACGATGAAAACAGAACGCAACTCCTGAGTTTTGCCGGGAACGCGCACAGCGCGTTCAATCAACGGATTCAGAAGGCGATGGACGGGTGAGGGGCATTCTCGCAGTGGCAAACTCGCCCATTGTTTGGCCAACGCTGAAAGCTGATTTGCGCCTTTCTCTATCTCGATCTTCCGCATTTCCGCCTTGACAACACGGCGCGCGGAAGGGAAAGTCCTGATCGTTCTGTCTGCAATGCAAAGAGGTCAACGGTAATTCGGTAATTGAGGTGGCGGCCTATGAAAACAGAATTACGCATCGTGATTATTGAGGACGTGATCGCTGACGTGGTGTTGATTAGACGCGAATTGCGGAAGGGAGGACTAAGTTTTCGCATCAAGCGCGTGGAAAAAAAACCGGATTTTCTGCGCGAAATGGAAAGTGACCCGCCCGATCTGGTGGTGTCCGACCACGGGGTTCCCTCGTTCGACGGATTCTCGGCTTTGGCTTTGACGCGGGAGAAATGGGCCGACATGCCGTTCATTTTCGTGTCGGGTTCCCAGAACGAAACACTCACGGCGCGCGCTTACAAGAGCGGCGCGACCGATTATGTGTTGAAGTCGCGCCTGTTCAACCTGGTTCCCGCGATCCAGCGCGCCCTGCGCGAGGCGGAGGAACGCGCCCGGCGGCGACAGGTTGAGTCGGTGCGGGATCGTCTGCTGAAAGAGCTCGACAGCGCGCTCAGCCGGATCAAAAAGTTGAACGGCCTGTTGCCCGTTTGCGTCGCCTGCAGACAGACGCGCATCGACGAAAATTACTGGAAAGCCGTCTATGAGTATGTGCGCGAATATCCGGACGCGGCCCTCGGCGCGGGCCTTTGCTCCGAGTGCTCGCAGAAACTGGTCGGGAATCTCGAGGGCGGCCATACCGTTTCGATCAGGAACAACGGCGAGTGATTGATGGGCTTCCGGAGGCTTTAAGCGGATGAGGAGGAACCTGCCATGGCTTCGCCTTTTTTTCTGCGTCGGTCGAGCCGGTTGAGCGCGTTTAACCGGTCGGTGGCCCGGCGGGCTTGATTACTCGGTGGTCCGGAAGATGGACCTCTGTTCCCCTCACCCCGGCCCTCTCCCTTGGGGCACCCCTACCCATGAACCGCACAAAGCGCTCGGACAGATTCGTGTCGCATATGCGACATGAAATTGTCCAATCGGGTTCGTGGTCCCAATGCGCGACGAAAAAGTCGTGAGGGCTTTCCATGAACCGTCCTTTCTTCCTCGTCGTCCTCCTCGTCCTTGATCGGAAGACTTGGCTTCGAGGACGAGGACGAGGACGAGGTCGAACGGGTTCAAAAGGGAAAAGGGTCGCTTCCATGACTGCATCAGTCCCAAACTCCGATGCATCAACCCGTCGGCTTGGGGTTTTCGCCCCATGTGATTTACCGAAATTGACCCCACTATCAAAAATGCGCCGGGTGATTTAGAGAATATCTGTTTTTCGGCAGTGAGACACTGAAGAAGGCATGAACGGCGCGACAGAAGAGAAAGCGGATTTGCACCCGATTGTACGTGGCGCGATGACCGAAGACCGGGATCAATCCGGTTCGGCGAGCGATGAAGAGTCGACGACGCGATCGCGAGCGGGAGCGCGTTCGGAAGGGCCCCGGTCGCGGAACGTTTTTGAGCGTCTCCCGTTCGACCCCTGGCGATTGGTGGAGGCCGTGCGCCGGCGCTGGTGGTGGCTGGTGCTGGGCGGGGGCGGACTGGCGCTGCTTTGCCTCCGTTTCGGCCTGGCCAATTCACAAACCGTGTTTACCGCCACGGTGCAGTTGATTCGCAACGAAGGGCCCAATGCGTTTCAGACCTCGGAATTCGGCGAAGCATTCCGGGCGCGGCCGTTCTCGGAGCCGGCGTTTCGCGGCTTGCTGCGT
>WNGB01011765.1_pt1 | contig 14309 bp, 10 predicted proteins | sample 5400681 | NCBI WGS metagenome assembly WNGB01 (sample SAMN13153367, study PRJNA577476) | soil metagenome | isolation source: 115 cm soil or saprolite under grassland replicate 2 | place: USA:California | collected 2016-06-15 | reverse complement strand
CTCTTCACCTGATAATCCGGAGCATAAGCTGGTGTGTTGCCGCGATTCGGGCCGGAGGTGAATTCGGCATCCAGCAACGTGACATTGCCGTATAGCCTGAGGTCGCCGTAAGGGCTGGATGCGCCACCGTTGATCAACGACAGCACGTCCAGTTCAGCGGCAGCTTCAAACCCGATATAGCGCGCATCGCCGATGTTGCCGGTAGAAGTAAAACCATCAGGCAGGATGATATCGCCGACTTGATCGTCGAAAGTGAAATAGAAACCGCTGACATCGAAATTAAGATAGGGAAACGGCTTTCCGCGAACGCCGTATTCAAACTGAAGCGAATCGCCTTCCTTGAGGTCGCCATTTACTACGCTGCTTGCACCGGTCGGAACCAGTTCGCCGTATGTCCGAGGCCTGTAAGCTTGCGAGACTGTGCCGTAGAATTCAACCCGCGGGGGACCGCCGATTGTGACCATCGGACCAGCGAGATCTTTGGCCTCTGCACCCTTTCCTGTCGGCTGCACGGGTCCGGGGGCTACTTGCTGGCCCTCAAACAGCACATACCCGAGTCCCAATCCAAACAGTGGGACAAACGAAAAGTCCGACTGCGACACCAGCGGCTCAGATGGCTCGGCATGCGACTTCGCAAAATTGAACTCTTCATCAACACTTTGATTGAGAAATTCGAGGCGCATGCCGGGAACAATCGAGAGTCGGCCGAATTTGAACCGGTTCTCGGCAAAGATTGCGCCATCCCAAGTCTCACCCGTATTGAGGTTGCGCAGCATGCCGCTTTCTGCATCCGGCGTATCCCCGCGCTCATCGCGGCGATCTTGAAGCGCGTGATAGAAATAGACACCGCCGGCGATAGTCGAAACGTCGCCGAGCAAATTGTAGTCGTGACGCATGCGCGCGTCGACACCCTCTGTGTAATCCTCGCGCAACTGAACGGAGTCAGTGTTGGCATCGGGGCCGCTAGGCAGTGTGCCGAACCCGCCGCCACGCTGCCGGTGGCTATAGCGGGCCAAATAGCCACCGAATGCTTTGATATTGAGTTCCGTGCTCTCCGAGAAAAATTTTTGGTACTCGAGCATGCCGTAGTAACGCTCGAGCTGGAACCGATCGAAAAACCGCGTGCTCGCAGTGCGATCGTCTTCGACGAAGACTGAGTTCGGCGGATTGACTGCTTCTTTACGTCGCAGCCCGCCCGGTTCACCATGTTCTTCGTTGTAGAAATCAAGCGTGAGTATGAACCGGCTGTCTTTCGTTACATCCAATACGAGACGCGGGCTGCCGCCGTTAAGCTGATAATCGCTATTCGCCTCGCGGAATCCGTCCTGCTGCCGGTGATCGTAGTAAACGTAGTAGCCGAGCGGCCCGACCGTGCCGTCCACTTCTGTGAAATTCCGGTAATACCCATAACTGCCAAACACATTCCTGGTCGTGAAATGAAATGGCGCGTCCAATCGCGGCATCTTCATGATGAAATTGAGAGCGCCGCCGGGTTGTGGACCGAACTGCAAAGCCGCGCCGGCACGAATCAATTCAACCCGTTCTACCGCATCCAAAATTGGCGTGTAATGGCTTTCGGGAAAACCAAATTGCTCGTTCTTGATCGAGACACCATCTTTCAGCACCTGCATGAATTCGCTGCGCTGCGAATTCAGACCGCGATAACCGAAGTTGATAATCGGCGAGCTAGGCTCTTCACTGACGATAATGCCAGGTGTCGTGGCCATTACCTCTCGGTAATCGTTGCCAGCGAAGGTGGGGAACTCTTGCGGTTTCACAAACGAAGTTTTTTTGCCGGCATTGATCCTCGTCCCTTCAACTGGTGGGAGCGCAGGATACTCCACCGGATAGATCTCGAAGCTTCCGGTAACAACGACACCTTCGGCTTCGGGGGTTTCGGCGATGGCAGTTACGCCGAGCGAAAGGTTCTCACGGACGTTCGCGAAGAGTGAGTTGTCTGCGCTTAGCGCGTTGACATTTTTGTGCGCGCGACGACGGCGGGATTCGTTGTCGCTGCTGCACCCCTCGTCACCATCCACGTCGTTGTCGTCGGCGGCAACTGAGGCAACGACAGCATCCTGAGCCAACCCGGACTCAATAAATGAACAGAGCGTAATCGCTGCTAACACCGTGCCCAGCGTGAGAGTAATTTTCGAAGGCATGCGCACGATGAAACCGGATTCGTCTCAGCGGTGCAAGCCTTTTGTTACAATTTTGTAATGCACGAGGGACAGGGCGACCCGACTGCGTGACGCAGCGCCGCCTGTAGTCTTGCGAACTCGGACTGAACGTTCCATGTTCGCGCTCATCGCGAATGCATATCGAACCAGATTCACTGTCGACCGGACACGACGGGACACGACGGCATCGTCCCGCGACTGCAAAAAGGCCCCACCATCCATTCAAGCGCATGGGTTGTTCCCGGTGCGACTGTGCTGGGCGACGTAATTCTCGAAGAAGAATCAAGCGTCTGGTACGGCGCGGTTCTGCGCGGTGATATCAACCGCATCATCATCGGGCCGCGCTCGAACGTTCAGGACAATGCTGTCGTCCACGTGGACACCGGTTACCCAACAAGCGTAGGCGAACTGGTCACCATCGGCCACACCGCGATTGTTCACGCATGCAAAATCGACAATGAAGTGCTCGTCGGCATGGGATCCATCATCCTCGACGACGTCGAAGTTGGCGCGCGTTCGATCATCGGCGCAAACGCGCTGGTGACGATGGGAATGAAAATCCCGTCGGGCTCACTCGTGCTCGGCTCGCCCGCAAAAATTCGCAGACAACTGACGCTGGATGAGCAAAACGACATCGCCCGATGGGCATGGAGCTACGTCGAAACAGCGAAGCAATATCGCGAATTTTATTGAACGACTTGTCTCCACAAAATCTGGAACAATAATCAGTCCATGAAAACTATTCTTGGATCCGTCGTAGTTATTCTCTTCGCTGTTTTCTTCGATCACGCACGGTTAGCCGCCGAAGACACGCAATCCGCGGACATGCGTCTTTACCCTGGTGAAACCATTGAATGGAAAGCAGGACCAGCCGCCTTGCCTCCTGGCGCAAAGATGGCTCTGCTCGAAGGCGATCCAACGAAAGAAGGTCCGTTCGTAGTACGTTTCCAGTTCCCTGATGGCTATCATATCGCACCGCATACCCATCCAAAAACTGAGCGCGTCACGGTGATTTCGGGTGCTCTTCATCTCGCGACGGGAGAAGCGCTTGATCGCAATAGCGCGAAAAAACTTCCAGCAGGGTCCTTCGGTTACTGGCCCGCCGGAATGAAACACACGGCGTGGTCTGAAGGCGATACGGTAATTCAACTTCACGGCGTCGGCCCGTGGCAGATTAATTATGTGAATCCTGCCGACGATCCACGGAACTCAAAGAAATAACGCGTTGCCAACATATGTGAGCCGTAACGATCTCGCGAGCTCGTGCGCGTTGTCGCGCAGACATCGAGATGAATTGCCCGAATCTGCTTACAGCCCAATGCCAAATGTGTCTGCCAGGTCGCGCGCGTTTTCGCGCAAAAGTTCGGCGGCGCGTTTCATGTTTTCTTGCTGGCTCATTCCCGGGCGCGCGCTTTGGTAAATACCATCAAAAATGTCGCGAAGTTCCCGATCTTCAGATGCACGGCCAACAATTGCGAACACTGGCTTTCCGAGCTTTCGTGCCAGCCGCGCGACGCCGACTGGCGTTTTCCCTTCGAGTGTCTGCCTATCCAGACTCCCCTCGCCTGTAATCACCAGGTCCGCATCCTTCATCTTCGGTTCAAGCCCGACTGCTTCTGCGACAACTTCGAATCCCGGCCGAATTGTCGCGCCGCAAAAACTCAGCAGACCGAAGCCGAGGCCGCCTGCGGCGCCCGCTCCGGCTTGATTCCGATAGTCGAATCCGAATTCTGTGGCGACGACGTCCGCGAGCCTCGTTAGCGCGCCTTCTAATTTGTCGAGGTCGCTTTTGGTCGCCCCTTTCTGTGGACCAAACACTTGTGTCGCGCCATTGTCACCCAGCAACGGATTCTTCACATCGACCGCCGCCACGGTGCGCGCCGGTTCAAATTCCTTCGATCGCTCAATCCGCTTCAGTAGAGGAAGCTCGGCAAATGATTGAAGCTCCTTTTCTCCGTCGCCGAAGAATTGAAATCCTAGCGCGCGCGCCATGCCGAAACCGCCATCGTTTGTCGCGCTGCCACCCAAGCCGATAATGAGTTTTTTCGCACCGCGCTTGCTCGCATCTAAAATCATTTCGCCTACACCGAACGTAGTCGCACGAATTGGATCGAGTTCACTTTCGGAAAGCCGCCGCATGCCAGCGGCTTCGCTCATCTCCATTACCGTAATTTTTTCCCGGTCGATCCATCCGTAGCGCGCGTCGATCTCACGGCCGAGCGGATCGTGCGCCTTGCATTCGAGCCAGGAACAGCCGCGCGCATCACAAATCGCTTCCGCGGTCCCCTCCCCGCCATCGGCCATCGGCACGATTTCGATTTGCGTGTCCGGCAGCACATCCAGCAGCCCTTTCGCGATGTTTTCCGCGACCTCCCGCGCGTTTAGCGTGCCTTTGAACTTATCGGGGGCGATGAGGATTTTCATGGTAGCCCGAGCGTCTCGCTTGCGAATGTGGAGCGCAAGCCGGAGGCATGCGCTACTTCAACTTCTTGTCCAAAATTTCTCCGACAAGCTGCGGATTGGCTTTGCCTTTGGACAGCTTAATCACCTGTCCCTTGAGAAAATTCAGCGACGCAACGTTCCCTGCTCGAAAATCCGCTACCGGTTTCGGGTTCGCCGCGATCACTTCGTCACACAATTTTTCAAGCGCGCTTACGTCGCTCAGTTGCTCGATGCCTTTTTGTTTCACAATCGCGGCTGAGCTCTTTCCAGTCGCAAACATTTCAGCAAAAACTTCCTTGCCCTGTTTGCCGCTGATTTTTCCGCTGTCGATCAAGTTCACCAATTCATCCAACGCGTCCGGCGGAATCGGGCACTCGTTGATCCCTTTGCCAGCGGCGCCGAGCGCGTTCTGTAAATCGTTCAAGATCCAGTTAGCTACGTTCTTCGGCTTTTTCGCGCCTTTCGCAGCCGCCTCGAAATATCTCGCTAACTCGAGATCGTTCGCAAGCACGGCGGCATCGTAGGGGCTCACCTGGTATTGCTCAACGAACCGTGCGCGCTTCGCCTTTGGCAGCTCCGGTACGCGTTTCCGCACGTCGGCCACCAGGGCATCCGTTTTCACCGGGACGAGATCTGGATCAGGAAAATAACGATAGTCGTGCGCGAATTCCTTGGACCGCATGAGAAATGTTTCACCTGCGGTATCGTCCCAGCCGCGCGTCTCTTGATCCAAATGTTCACCGCGCTCCAGGATGCTGGTCTGACGGCGAATCTCGTAAGCGAGAGCGCGCCGGACACCGCTGATGGAGTTCAAATTCTTGAGTTCGATTTTTGCTCCGAGTTCGCTTTGGTTTTCAGGGCGTACGGAAACGTTGCAATCGCAGCGGAGCTGTCCCTTCTCCATATCAGCATCGCTCACGCCTCCGTAGATCAGGATCTGCTTCAACGCACTCAAGAACGCGAATGCTTCCTCCGGCGAATTGATTTCCGGCTGGGTCACGATCTCCATCAACGGCGTGCCGGCGCGATTGAAATCAATCCTAGTGCTGTTCTCGAAATGGAAACTCTTTGCTACGTCTTCCTCGAGATGGATCCGTACCAGGTGCACTTCCTTGTCATGCCTTACGATATTTTTCTGTGCGTCCTTGGGATAAGCGAGATCATGCAATGGCACGCTGCCGTTCGTGCACAGCGGCATGTCGTACTGTGAAATCTGATAATTTTTCGGCATGTCCGGGTAGAAATAATTTTTGCGATCGAACTTGCTAACGGGTGCGATGTCGCATCCGAGCATCATTCCCGTCAGCACAGTCATGCGCAACGCTTCCTGATTCATCACCGGCAACGCGCCGGGCAGTCCGAGGCAAACCGGACAAGTGTGCATGTTCGGCTCGGCGCCAAATTCAACCGGCGAAGCGCAAAACATTTTGGAGCGCGTCTTGAGTTGCACGTGCACTTCCAACCCGATCGTCGCGATGTAGTTCATTCGAATTTCTCACACGGCGGCCACAAAGGTTCACAACGAAAACTCAAGAGAATGTTCGGCATCCAAATTGCCGTTGATTACTCTCTTAATTCCGTTCTTCAGGTGCGCTGCGCCGAAATTGATCAGAAGACCGAGTTTAAGATCGCTCAGACGCAGTTGCGTCAGAAGCTGTTTCGCATGCACCGGAAGGAGTGCGTCGACTGATTTGAGCTCGACAATAACTTTTCCGTTCACGACGAGGTCGGATCTGAATGCTTCATCAAACCGTATGTTATCGTACAGAATCGGCATCGACTTCTGACGCTCCGCAGCTAGACCTCTCTTTTTCAGTTCGTAAGCGAGTACGACTTCATATACCGACTCGAGCAGCCCCGGACCGAGCTTGGTGTGAACAGCAAAGGCCGCGTCCAGTATCTGCTTAGCAACTTCGTTCTCCGTCACGCCTTTGTGCCCTTGGTGGACGTTGTGCGAGCTCTTTTTTCGGCTAGCACACCACCGATTGCGTTTTGCCGCAACGCGTGATCGCAAAGAACGAGCGCTGCCATGGCTTCGACGATCGGCACGGCTCGTGGAAGAACACACGGATCATGCCGTCCGCGGGCGGCTAGCTCAGTCTCCTCGTTTGAAGTGGTGACGGTCTTCTGCGCGAGCGCGATCGTTGCAGGCGGCTTAAACGCAACGCGAAAGTAAATGTCTTCGCCATTGCTAATGCCACCTTGCACGCCTCCGGAGTTGTTCGTAGCTGCTCGAATTCTTCCACCGCGCGTTTCGAACGCATCGTTGTGCTGCGAGCCCCGCATCCGCGTCGCTCCGAATCCTGAACCAATTTCGAACGCTTTCACGGCCGGAATGCTTAGCATCGCTTTCGCCAGGTCCGCTTCGAGCTTGTCGAACACGGGTTCGCCAAGTCCAGGTGGGATGCCGCGCGCTACACACTCGATCACACCGCCGACGGAGTCGCCGGCGTTCCGAACCTGCTCGACCAGTGAGATCATCTCTTTCGCAGCAGCAGCATCAGGGCAGCGGACAATATTTTTCTCAACGTCGCTCATTTTCACAGTGGAACGGTCAATCTTCGCCGTGACTTCATGAATTTGCGTCACGTACGCGACGACTTCGAAGTCAACATGCAAAGCGGACAATGTTTTCCTTGCAATTGCACCTGCCGCGACGCGACCGATCGTTTCGCGGGCAGACGCACGACCGCCGCCCTGCCAGTTTCGAATTCCGTATTTGGCCTCGTAAGTGTAATCGGCATGCGACGGTCGAAATTTGCGCGCGATTTCGCTGTAATCTTCGGGTCGAGCGTCTTTGTTCCGAACAAGAATTGCGATCGGGGTCCCGAGCGTTCTCCCTTCAAAGACGCCGGATAGAATTTCGCACCGATCTTCTTCTTTCCGCTGCGTCGTCAATGTGCTTTGACCTGGGCGACGACGATCCAGTTCTCGTTGAATTTCCGCTTCGGAAATTTCGATGCGTGGCGGGCAGCCATCGATCACCACGCCGATGCCACCACCATGGGACTCGCCAAAAGTCGTGACGCGAAACAGCCGGCCAAATGTGTTAGACATTGGAATGACAACCTTAAACGGAACACGCCAAATTTGTAGGGCGTTTGTGTCAAACGCCGGCGGCTGACACAGCCGCCCTACAATTCAGATTGCTTCGAGGGCGCTCTTTAGATCATCGATCAAATCGCGGACGTCCTCGACGCCGACAGACAGCCGGACCAGCGAATCGGTGATGCCGAGTTGTTGCCGTTGTTCCTTCGGCACGGAGGCATGCGTCATGAGCGCGGGATGATTGATCAGACTTTCCACGCCGCCCAGGCTTTCCGCCAATGCAAACAAGTGTGTGTTCTCAAGAAAACGCCGCGTTCCGGCGAGGTCAGTTTTCAAAACGATGGTGACCATTCCGCCGAACCCGCGCATCTGTTGCCGGGCCAAATCGTGTTGTGGATGCGATTTTAGTCCGGGATAATGGACCGATTTGATCTCGCGTTGATCCTCGAGCCAACGCGCAATCTCCAGCGCGTTTGAGCAATGCCGCTCGATGCGAAGCGCCAGCGTTTTCAAGCTGCGCAGAACAAGAAAACTGTCGAATGCGCCGGCGATTGCGCCCACCGAATTTTGCAAAAAGGAAATTTGATCAGCGAGTTCCTTGTTTTTCCCAACAACGACAACGCCCCCGACGAGATCGGAATGCCCGTTCAAATATTTCGTCGCGGAATGCACAACGATATCGAACCCCGATTCAATCGGTCGCTGGATCCATGGAGTAGCGAAGGTATTATCACTAACCGAAATTAATTTCCGTTTGCGCGCGATCTTCGCGATTGCGTCAAGATCGATCAGCTTGAGCAGCGGATTACTCGGGGTCTCGATCCAAACCATGCGCGTGTTTGGTTTGATTGCGCGCTCAAGATCTTTCGCATCGGTCAAATCGACGTACGTAAAATCAAGATTCGCGGAGCGCCGGCGCACACGGTCGAACAGCCGGAAGGTGCCACCGTAGAGATCGTCGCTCGCCACAATATGCGAGCCGCTGTCGAGTACCTCCAGCACTGTCGCCATCGCAGACAGACCGGATGCGAACGCGAACCCGCGCGATCCGCTTTCCAAATCGGCGATGCACTTTTCGTATGCCAGCCGAGTGGGATTGATCGATCGGGCGTAATCGTAGCCTTTGTGTTTCCCAGGGCTTTCCTGCACATACGTTGACGTAGCGTAAATCGGTGTCATCACTGCGCCGGTCGTGGGATCCGGCTGCTGCCCGGCATGAATGGCGCGCGTCGCGAAGCCTTGTTCTTTTTTCATTGTCGATGTCTGGGTGCGCTAGACAAACTCGCGTTCCGGCGGCGTGGACGATTTCGGCATGTGAAGCCGGAGATAGGAAAGCAAATCGGTGCGCGTAATCAGCCCAAGAAATTTGTTGTCGTCCATCACGATAGCGACTCGGCCGCGATCGAATACGCCCAGCAAATCAGTGATTTTCGCGTCCGGCGGCAGCGTTTCCAACTGATCTGTCATCGCCTTGCTCACGGGGTCGTTAAAATGCGACGGCTCGCGGTGCACTTTTACCAGGAGATCGGATTCATCGATGAGCCCGATGGCACGGCCGCTCTTGTCGACCACCGGAAGCTGCGACACATCTGAGTCGCGCATTCGCTTGAATGCTGTGAGCAACGAATCATCGGGCCCTACCGTGATCACTTCGCCAGCTTCGTATCGATGCGAGATCAAATCGCTGAGATCGCCGTGCGGCGGGCGATGAATGAATCCCTGCTCGGCCATCCAAAAATTGTTATACATTTTGGAGAGATACTTGTTGCCGGTATCAGGAACGAATGTGACCACCCGTTTCGGTTTTGTTTGCTCCCGACAGTAACGCAGCGCGCCTGCGAGAAGCGTGCCAGTGGACGACCCGCCAAAGATTCCTTCCTTGCGTAAAAGCTCGCGTGCTGCGGCAAAACTTTCCTCGTCATCGATCTCAAATGCTTCTGTGACTAACGACATGTCAGCGATTTCCGGGATGAAATCTTCGCCGATGCCTTCCACCGCCCAGCTGCCCGATTCAACGAGCTGACCGGTCTTGACGTACTCGTACAAAACCGAGCCGGTCGGGTCGGCCAGAACCATTTCGATGCCGCGCCGCGGTTTCACGCGATTAAAAAATCTGCCGAGCCCTGTCAGCGTTCCACCTGAGCCGACGCCGACGACAATCGCATCAACGTCGTGCCGCATTTGCTCCCAAATCTCCGGACCCGTCGTGCGCTCGTGTGCGAGAGGGTTCGCCGGATTACCAAATTGGTTAACGTAAAAGCTTCCTGGAATTTGTTCGGCGAGCCGCGCCGCGACGTCCTGGTAATACTCCGGATGCCCGCGTATCACATCAGACCGCGTGATCCGCACTTCGGCGCCGAGCGCTCTCACGTGCGATATCTTTTCTTGCGACATCTTGTCGGGAATTACCAGCAAGACGCGATAGCCCTTCGCGCCCGCGACCAGCGCGAGTCCTAAACCGGTGTTGCCTGCCGTGGCCTCAATGACCGTGCCGCCAGGCTCCAATTGTCCCGCGGCTTCCGCAGCTTCGATCATCGACAGCGCGATCCGGTCCTTGATCGAGCCACCCGGATTTTGATTTTCAAGTTTGAGAAAAAGCCGGCACGGACCGGTGTCGAACTGCGTTACTTCCACTAGCGGCGTATCGCCGATGAGCGAAAGAATGTCGGGCGGTTTGTTGTGTGTAATGGCGGGGGCTGCGGAACTCTGACTCATAAAGCTTATTCAATCGATGGCTCGCCTTTATGCGACCATTCCGACTGGCTGTCTGCCAGAAACTGTTGGAGCACAGGAAAGCGAACCTCGCCGTAATTCAATGCGTAGCGGAGATCGCCGCCTTTGTAAATCCAAGTCGTCGGAATCCAACTCAGCGGCAGACCAGCAAGCTGTTTGATTTTGTTTTCGCCGCGACGCGGACCGGGATCAGCGAGAATTGTCACGTTCGGCTGCGCAGCGATCCCGAATTTGTTCAGCATCGCGCGCCCGTCCTGCCCATCATTCCAGATCGAGACGAAATAAAACTTCACCTGTGGATTTTCATTGATCGTTTTGGTCCACCCGCCGGTTTTGAGCTCAGCCTGGCAGTTGGAGCACCACGGCGCCCAGAGGTGAACGACGGTGGTTTGTGGCGATTTGATTGCGGTGAGAAGAGCTTGTTCTGCCGGGGATTCAGCATGCATTGAAGCGGCTGAGACGAGAAGGATCAATATGAGGAAGCGGACAATCAACATCTTCTACTCTAGGATAGAGCCGAAACATCCAACGCTCAACGCTGAACGCCCAAGGTTCAATGCAGTCATTTCGAGCGAAGTCGAAGCCGCAACACAGCGGACGAAGTCCACGAGCCCAGGCTTTTAACCCCTGATTAAATCGATTAAAACTTCGCGGGATCCTTCGACTCCGCTTCGCTGCGCTCAGGATGACGTGCGGCGGTAGCGCCGCGCATGTCAGTTGACCAGAGGCACAAAAACGCCTAGTATTCCGTCTCCATTCCGCTGCCGGCAGCAGCCGGATGCGCGGACATCGGTGTTCAATTTAGAGCGCCGCTGTACTGAAGAGGAGGCCTACTTACTTTATGATTCAAATGCAGGACGTGATGTCGAAGCCGATGCCGGACTTCCGGGAAGGAAGCATTATCAAAGGGCAGATTTTGGAAGTTCGTCCACGCGAAGTGCTCGTCGATGTCGGATATAAATCTGAGGGTGTCATTCCGTTGAGCGAATTTGAAGATCCCGGGTCGCTGCAAGTTGGCGACGAGGTGGACGTTCTCCTGGAGCGGCTGGAGAACGAAGAAGGCATGGTAGTGCTCTCGAAGGAGAAAGCAGCCTACCGCCAAAACTGGAACAAGATTGTTCACGTTTTTCAGGGTGACGGCCTGATCAAGGGTAAGGTCAGATCGGTAGTCAAAGGCGGACTGATGGTGAACATCGGCGTGGAGGCATTTTTGCCGGCTTCGCAAATCGATGTCGTTCCGCCAAAGGATTTACAGCAGTTCGTCGGCAACACCTATGACTTCAAAATCGTTAAGCTCAATGACGACCGAAAGAACGTTGTGCTCAGTCGACGCGAGGTGATCGAACAGGAGCGCAGCGAAAAGCGCCAAAAATTCCTGGAAAATGTGAACCTCGGCGATCGCGTAGTCGGCACCGTGAAAAACATCACGGACTTCGGCGCGTTTATTGATCTCGACGGCATGGATGGTTTGCTGCACGTGACCGACATCACGTGGGGCCGACTGGGACATCCCAGCGAGCTGTTGAAAGTCGGGCAGCAGTTGGAAGTCGTTGTGCTTGACATTAACAAGGAAAAAGAGCGCGTTTCGCTCGGACTGAAACAAACGCAGAAGAACCCATGGGATCAGATCGAGGAGCGTTTTCCCGCCGGACAGCGCATTAAAGGCAAGATCACGAATCTTGTCCCCTACGGCGCTTTTGTTGAGATCGAGGAAGGCGTAGAAGGTCTGATTCACGTGTCAGAACTTTCGTGGACGAAACGCATTATGCGTCCTTCCGATATCCTCAGCGTTGGCCAGGAAGTGGAAGCCGTTGTTCTCGGCGTGAACAAAGAGGAACAAAAAATTTCACTCGGGCTACGCCAGCTCGAGCCAAATCCGTGGGATGAGATCGAGAAGAAGTTCACCATCGGTAGGCAGGTCAAGGGCACGATTCGGAACATGACCGCTTATGGCGCGTTCGTTGAACTGGAAGAAGGCATCGACGGCATGATCCACGTCTCCGATTTAAGCTGGACCCGCAAGATCAATCACCCCAGCGAGATGTTTAAAAAAGGTGATGAACTGGAAGCGGTCGTGATCGACATCGACAAAGTCAATCAACGCATCAGTCTTGGGATTAAACAGCTCGCCGAAGATCCGTGGAAAATGATCGATGAGAAATATAAGATCGGTGACCTGGTCAAAGGTAAAGTAACCAAGCTCGCCAGCTTTGGCGCCTTTGTGCAATTGCAGGACGACATTGATGGGCTCGTTCACATCTCACAGTTGAGCGAGGATCATGTCGCCAAGGTTAAGGACGTCCTTAAAGTTGGCCAGGAAGTCGAAGCGCGCGTGATTAAGGTGGACAAAATCGAGCGCCGCATCGGGCTCTCGATCAAGGCGGCGAATTATTCCGAAGAACAACTGCGCAAGGAAGTCGAGTCCTTTGATACGCTTCGTCCCGGCGAAGACATGGTTGGGTTGGAAAAAGCTTTCGCCGCAGCCGAACAGGAAGAATATCGCCCCGGGGAATCCAAGCGTGCCGCAAAGGAGTCTAGCGACTCGAATGGCGAATCGAAGAAAGAACCAGGCAGGAAATAGTTCTGGCTTTTTCGTAGCTATTCAGCGGTAGTCGGGCAACAGATGCGTGCCCCATACGGGCCCAGAGTTTGGGCCGGTCCGATCGTCTATTTAGTCGCGCTGCTTGGCACTTTGCTGTTAGCAAACGAGAGCGCCCGGCCTTGGTCCGTTTTGCTACTCGTTGCCTCCGCAGTTCTGGCGGTCGTGCTGTGGGGTCGGCAAAATTGGATATCCGCGTTTCCATCCGATGCTACTGCTCGGACGCGTGTAAACCGCAGCCGCTTGTTGTACTTGTTTGGAGTTACCATCGCGCTGCTGCTTATGCTTGCAGCGGACCTTCGGTATGCCGCATCGCCAACCGAGACCTTTGGGCTCGCAGGTATCCTATGGATCGCAGGCATAGCCGTGCTGCTTTGCTCTGCTTTCTTCGGCTCACACGCATTATGGGGTGATTCCAGTGCAACACGCCTTCCGCGTTGGCCAACATGGGAAATGGCGCTTCTGGCTGTGCTGTTCGTCCTGGCGTTGCTCAGTCGAGTTTGGAACCTGACGGATTTTCCAGATAACATTTATCCGGACGAAATCATGACCGGCACCGTCGCCACCCAGAGTTATATCAGTCCAACAACTCCGCCACCGTCGGTCTTTAGCACGTTGTGGAGCGGGATTGATCTGCCCGCTCTTTGGTTCTGGTTCGTGGCCGTATTTCTGAAGCTGGGCGGGACCTCGCTTGCAATGTTAAGGCTGCCTGCCGCTTTGTTCGGGGCGGCTACGGTTATCGCGCTTTACGCATTGTTACGCGGAACATGGGACAGATACGCGGCGATAGCTGGAACCACAATCATCGCTTTCAGCGTTTCGAATGTTCATTACAGCCGCCTGGCGCTTAACAACATCGTCACTCAGTTTTTCTGGGCCACTTGCTTCTTTTTCTTGTTGCGCGCGTTGCGATCGCGTCGCCCATCTGATTGGGTTCTGGCAGGTCTGTCCGCCGGGTTAAGCGAGTACTTCTATTATGGAACACGGCTTCTGCCCTTCATCCTGGCAGTGTTTATGGTGTTCCTCGTTGCATTGCATTGGAAACAAGCACGCCAGTACGTGGGCGGTTTCCTCCTGCTTGCGGGAAGTTATCTCGTAGGATTTGGTCCGCTGTTAGTTCACTTCATTCGGAATCCGAAACTCTACCTGGGGCGAGGAGCAAGTCTCCTCATCTGGTCCCCGCATATTCCGATCAGTTTCGCCGACTTCCACCAGGCCTGGAAAACGATTTGGCCAGTGTTGTCCGAGAACTTGCTTGGAATCAGCACTCACACTTCACAAGACATCATATTCTATGGGCCCCTATT
>WNGB01034559.1_pt1 | contig 14310 bp, 15 predicted proteins | sample 5400681 | NCBI WGS metagenome assembly WNGB01 (sample SAMN13153367, study PRJNA577476) | soil metagenome | isolation source: 115 cm soil or saprolite under grassland replicate 2 | place: USA:California | collected 2016-06-15 | reverse complement strand
GATCGGCTCATTCAGCAGGACGGACGAAAGTGGCGCTCGTAACCGTTGTCGATGACGACGTCCAGCTCGCGGCGACCAGTGCGCTCCGAATCACGATCCTGATCGAGCTGGCCCTCGCGGTTCGCGACAGCGCCGTCATCTGCCTCTCCGGTGGACGAACGCCGGCGCGTCTGTACGAAGTACTGGCTGATCAGCGCCAGCCCTGGCGCGCGCGAATCGACTGGAGCCGCGTCTACGTCTTCTGGGGCGATGAGCGGCACGTCCCACCGGATCATCCCGACAGCAATTTCGGCATGGCCTACAGGACGCTGCTGTCGCGCGTCCCGATCCCACCTGAGCACATTCACCGGATAGAGGCTGAGCGCCCAGACGCCCACGAAGCAGCGCGGCACTACGAAGCCGAGATGCGCGACCGAACCTTTGACGTGATGCTGCTCGGCCTCGGCGAGGACGCGCACATCGCATCGATCTTTCCAGGAAGTCCGCTCATCGATGAAAGAAGTGTCCGGGTGGCAGCCGCGTGGGTGCCGCATCTGCACGCATGGCGCATCACGCTGACGCCGCTGGCGCTGCTCGATGCGCGCGCGATTCTCGCGCTGGCGTCCGGACCGAAGAAGGCTGATGCCGTACGCGCGGCGTTGAAGCTGCCCGAGGACGTGGTGCGGTATCCGGCGCAGCTGCTTCGCCGCGTCGACGACCGCGTCGAGTGGATTATCGATCGCGCTGCCGCTCGATGGCTTGACGCGCCGCCCGCGCAATGAGCGTCGTCGCAACGACCGTCGCGACGAGTCCCACCGCCAGCAGCGTGTAGTACGCGAAGTCTCTCGGCGGCGCAACGCCGGCGGCAAGAACCGCGACGTCGCCCACCACCTTGCCGTAGTACGCGTACATGACGATCGCCGGGATCATCCCGACGAGGGCGATCACGAAGTCTCTATAGCGGACCCCGCTCAGCGCCAGCGCGTAGTTCAGCAGGTTATACGGAATGAGCGGCGAGAGGCGCAGCAGGAACANNNGTGATGCGCCGACGAACACGATCAGGCTCCCTTTCCAGACGCCGAACAGCGCGCCCGCCGCCACGGTCAGAAAGAACGCTGGAGCGAGCGTCACGGCCGCGATGACGTACAACGCGATGAAGGCGATGGGCCCCCAGGGTCCGAGTCTGGCGAGACGAAGAATGACCGGCGCCAGCCAGTCCATTACTCGTCCGGGAACGTCGGAGGATCGGCGACGGCCGAGGATTCTGGATCCGGGTGCGATGGTGCGGGGTGCGATGGTGCGAGGTGCGACGGTTCGGAGCGCGACGGTTCGACCGGCGATGTGGCGAGGGCCTGATCCGCCGACGAGGGTCCGGGATCGGCCGATGGGCCCACAGCGCCGGCTGCCGCCGCGGGACGGCGGGAGCGACGGCGTCGCCTGGCAAACACATGCGAGAGCCGTTCGAGCGCCTCGGCGGCCTGCTGCAAGCCGCTGGTGATTTGATCCGCGTCGGTCCAGTTCGAGGTATTGAGCCGTTCGCACAACGCCAGCAGCGCCTCCTGACGGGCTGGATCGCCAGTCCGCTTCGGAACGCGCTCGCGCAGCCGCGGGTACCAGATCGCGAGAAACCCGATCTGCGCGTCAGGGGTCGCGCCCTCGATCGCCGATGGCACCGCGGGACGCGGGGGGGGTTGCGCCGCCGGCGGCGCCTCCACCCGTGGCAGCGGCTCGACGGCCGCCCGCGGCGCCGCGGCAGCATCGCGCCGGCGCGGCCGCCGCTGGTCGGACACCGGCTCGACCACCTGCTGGTTGTCGAGGACGGCCTTCCAATCGAAATCAATTTCGGGATGCTGGCTTTCGAGCTGCCGCAGGACGTCGGGCTCGAGCGCGTTGCGCCCGACGCGGACGCCGCCCGGCGACCGAAAGACGTACAGGATCCGCGACCGCTGGCGATTGCCTTCGCGGTACCAATGCATCAGGTACGTCGTCTCGTACCCGCGCTTGTCACGGATGACGCGCAGGAAGGGCACGGGGAACTACTTACGCTTCTGCGGCCTGGACGGACCCGACGTTTTCTTCCGAGCGGCAGTGCGCGCCACGGGGCGCGCAGGCTTGCTCTTGGCGGCCACCTTCGCCTTGCGCGCGGGTGCAGGGGCGGCGCGGCGCGCCGGACGGGCAGCCGCTGCCCGGCTGGTTCGTGTGCGCGGTTCGGCGGCGCGTGCGCCGCTGCTCGGACGTGGCCGCGCAGCCGCGGGTCGCGCCTTGGCCTCGGAGCGCGCCTTGGCTTCGAACGCAGGCGACCGCTGCACCAGCGTGAACCGCATCTGGTCCCCGAGCATGTGATACATCCAGATTTCGGAGACCGAGATCTGCAGGTCGAGACAGAGCCGCCGCGCAGGATCGATCATCGATTGGGGCACGTACAGGTGAAACGGCGCGCGCAGTTTGGAGAACGTGGCCCACTGCGACATCGCTTCGAGGTTGTTTACCGACTCGGCGGTCTCCACCTCGACGACGCCCAGCACCTTGCGGCCGCGATCGGTCGATTGAAGGACAAGATCCGGAAACCACGCGGCCGGGCCGGTGCCGACCGGCACCGCCTGTTCGTTGCCCGGGTTGATGCCGACCTCGAATTTTCTCTTGTATCGTGCCTGGAGGAGGCGAATGACCCGGTCGTGCTCGAGCTGCTCTCGGACGGGCCGTACGAGGATCGGACTCAAATAGGACCCTCCGACGTGTGCTGACGACAAAAACCGGGCAAAACCCGACTCAAACCGGGTGAATATAGCACGAGATCGCCGACCCGTCGTAAGTTAGGGTCATCGCCCGCGCTGTATGCCTTGACGATCGATCGGTCGGGCTCCACAATGGGCCGTGCCATCCCCCCCTGACTCTGCCGCTCGTGTGCTGATCGTTGACGACGATGTCAGCGTGACAGACACGTTTTCGCGAATGCTTCGTCTCGAGGGCTACGAGGTGTGGGCGGCGCTCTCCGCGGATGAGGGCTTGAGCCTCGCGCAGACCCACCACCCGCATGCCGTGATCCTCGACCTGCGGATGCCGCTCACGAGCGGCCTGCAGTTTCTCCGTGCGATCCGTGAGATTCCAGGCCTTACCAACACTCCCGTCGCCATCGTCACGGGCGACTACTACCTCGATGAGGCGCAGGCGAACGAGATTCACGAGCTTGGCGCGGAGCTGCGTTACAAGCCGCTGTGGCTCGAAGAGCTGGTGACACTCGCGCGCGAGCTGCTCAAGATCCCCGTCCAGGACTGACCCGAGTGACCAATTCACGGTTTTTGAAAGCCTGCCGGCGAGAGCCGGTGGACGCGACGCCCGTCTGGTTCATGCGCCAGGCTGGCCGCTACATGGCGGAGTACCGCGCGCTCCGAGAGCGCCACACGCTCCTCGAGATCTGCCGCGAGCCGGATCTTGCGACCGAGGTGACGCTTCAGCCCATTCGGCGGATCGAAGTGGATGCGGCGATTCTGTTTTCAGATCTGCTGCTGCCGCTCGAGCCGATGGGCCTCCCCTTCGATTTCATCAAGGGCGAAGGGCCGCAGATCGAAAAGCCGATCGAATCGCCGGCCGACATCGACAAGCTCCGCATATTCGAGCCGCGCGAGTCGCTGTCACACGTACTCGAGGCGATCGGCTTGATCCAGCGCGAGCTGGCGGGCCGGGTTCCGCTGATCGGGTTTGCGGGCGCGCCGTTCACGCTCGCCTCGTACGCGATCGAGGGAGGCCATTCAAACAACTTCGCGCGCACGAAGTCGTTGATGTACGGACATCCAGAGGCGTGGCATCGCCTCTGCGACATGTTTGCGACAATCATCGGCGACTACCTGAACGCGCAGATCGACGCGGGGGTCGACGCGGTGCAGGTATTCGACTCGTGGGTCGGCACGCTCAGCCCGGCGGACTACCGCGAGTTCGCACTGCCCCACACGCAAAAGATCTTCCACGCCATCGGCACGCGCGTGCCGACGATTCATTTCGGCACGGGCACCGCCACGACGCTCGAGGACCTGCGCGACGCGGGCGGCGACGTCATCGGCGTCGACTGGCGAAGCCCGATTGACGATGCCTGGGATCGGATCGGGCACGACCATGCGGTGCAGGGCAACCTCGATCCGACGCTGCTGCTCGGTCCGGTGCAGCGGATGTTCAGCCAGACCGATGACATCCTCGAACGCATCGGCGGCCGGCCCGGCCACATCTTCAACCTCGGTCACGGCATCCTGCCGATGACCCCCGTCGAGCACGTCCAGATGCTCGCGCAATACGTCCACAGCTCATCTCGACGACGATAAGATCAATGGACGCGATCTGTGTGGTTCGAACTTCCTCGTTCCTTGTGCCTGGTTCGTGTTCAGGTTCGGTTCGGTGTTCGAGGTTCGAGGTTCGAGGTTCGAGGTTCGGCGTTCGGCGTTCGACGTGGGTGACGAGCGCCGTCGTACGTAGTGTCCGGCTTCAGCCGGATCGAACCGGAACAAAGAACAGCGAACAATGAACCGAACCTGAACACGAACCAGGAAGCAGGGACACGGAAGAGTGAACGACAGAGTTCTGGACACCATCATCGTAGGCGCGGGCATTTCCGGTCTCTCGGCCGCGTATGAGCTGCAGCGCCGAGGACTTCAGGTGCGCGTCCTCGAAGCGGCTGACCGTCCAGGCGGTGTCATTCTTACCGAGAGATTCGACGGATGGGTGATCGACGCGGGGCCTGATTCCATCCTCGTGCAGAAGCCGGCGGGTGTCAGCCTCTGCCGCGAGCTGGGCATCGCGGATCGTCTCGTCTCGACGCAGAAGCCGCGGACGGCGTACGTCATGCGCGACGGCATCCTCCACCCCATCGTCGAAGGTTCTTTCCTTGGTTTCCCGGTCGGCCTGGCGGCGCTGGCGCGCTCGTCGCTGTTCACGCTGGGCGGAAAGCTTCGGATGGCGTGCGAAATGCTCGTACCGCGCGGCTCGGGCGATGACGAGTCGATCGCCACGTTCGTGCGTCGGCGGTTCGGAGAAGAGGCGGCCGAGTATCTCGCCGATCCGCTGCTCGCGGGCATTCACGCCGGCGACGCCGACCGGCTCTCGATGCGCGCGCTGTTTCCGCGGTTGCTCGCGGCCGAGCAACAGGCCGGCAGCGTCATCCGGTCGTTCCGCCGGCTTCGCGTGAAACCGTCCGAACAGGGAGCCTTTGTCTCGCTGCCTGGCGGAATCGGCGAGCTGGTTGACGCCCTCGCTGGTGCGCTCGCGCCTGGGACGATCACGCTGTCGGCCCGCGCCACCGAGTTGCACCGCGCCGCGACCTACACCGTTGAATCAACCGCGGGAACCTTCGAGGCGCGGTCGGTGATCCTGAGCGTGCCCGCGTATGTCGCCGGCCATCTGCTGCGCGGCTTCGACACGGCGCTCGCGGGACTTTGCGACGGAATTCCCTACGCATCCACGGCAACCGTCGCGTTCGGCTACCGCCGCGGTCAAATCGGCCATCCGCTTCGCGGCTCTGGATTCGTGGTGCCGCGGGTCGAGCGAAGTCCGCTGCTTGCGGCAACCTGGGTCACCTCGAAATGGCCCGGACGCGCGCCCGAAGGGCACGCCCTGGTGCGGGCGTTCCTCGGCGGCGGGCGCGACCCGCACCGGTTGGAGCGCACCGACGAGGAGCTGATCGACACGGCCCGCGACGCGCTGGAAGAGACGCTCGACATCGAGGGCGAACCGATGTTCTCGCGAATTTTCCGGTGGACGCGCCAGAGCCCGCAATACGAGGTCGGCCATCTGGCACGCGTTGCCACGATCGAACAGCGGATGTCGTCCATTCCTGGACTGTTCCTCGCCGGCAGCGGGTTCCGGGCGATAGGCATCCCCGACTGCATCGGCGACGGGCGAGAGACCGCCACCCGCGCGGCGATGTTTCTTGCCACGAAGAACACGAAGACGGTTTCGTGATCGCCGTGGCATAGAATCTCCACCATGCGTTTGTGCATCGTTTCAGCGCTCGTCGTCATGTTCGTGGCCTCCGCACACGGTCAATCCAGCGGCACCCTCACGCCTCACATCGAGTCGATCCTCAAGAGCATCAAGGCCGCCGACAAGGGACTGCTGGCCGTGTCGGAAGAGGACGGCAGGTTCCTGCGCGTGCTCGTCGCGGCGCGTGGGGCGAAGTCGGTGCTCGAGATTGGCGCCGCGAGCGGCTACAGCGGGATCTGGCTCGGACTTGGCGCGCGAGAGACGGGCGGCCGCGTCGTCGCGATCGAATTCGACCCGCAGCGCGCCAGCGAAGCGACGGCCAATATCCGCAAGGCGGCGCTCACCGATGTCGTGACCGTCGTGCACGGCGACGCGTTTCTCGAGATCCCGAAGCTGCAGGGAACGTTCGATCTGGTGTTCCTGGATGCGTGGAAGCCCGATTACAAGAAGTTCTTCGACATGGTGTTTCCGCGGCTCAACCCGGGCGGCGTGTTTGCGGCGCACAACGTCATCAACAAGAAGAGCGAGATGGAGCCGTTTCTCCAGACCATCCTGACGCACCCGCGCCTGTTCACCTCGATCGTGGCGCCGGCCAACGAAGGCATGTCCGTCTCGATCAAACTGAGATGAACTCCCAACTACGCTACGCCCAACGCCCAAGCATTGGGATTTGGTTTTTGGGAGTTGGGAGTTGAAACCCGTCCACATCATCGGCGTGCCGCTGGACCTCGGCGGAGGCCGGCGCGGCGTCGACATGGGGCCGTCGGCGCTGCGCATTGCGGGTATCGGCGATCAGCTCGCCGCGCTTGGCCGGACCGTCGCCGACAAGGGCGACCTGCCCGCTCCGATCGCCGAAACGCAGCGGCCGGCCGACAAGAAAAAAATACATTCGCGACATCGCCAAGGTCTGCCAGAAGCTGTACGACGGCGCGCTCAAGTCGCTCGATGCCGGCGCCATCCCGGTCGTCCTCGGGGGCGACCACAGTCTCGCGGCCGGGTCGGTCGCTGCCAGCGCCGCCTGGGTGCGCCGCACGGAATCGAAGCCGCTCGGCCTGCTGTGGGTGGATGCACACGGCGACATGAACACGCCCGCGACCACGCTCAGCGGAAACGTCCACGGCATGCCGCTCGCGGCGCTGCTTGGCGGCGAGCCGTCCGAGCTCGCATCCATCGGCGGCTCGCCGTCGGTGTTCGCGCATAACACGGTGCTGCTCGGCATCCGCAACCTGGACGAGCGGGAGAAGGAACAGATTCGCGCCTTCGGCGTCCACGTCTTCACGATGAAAGACATCGACCGTGACGGCATCGCGACCATTGCTGAGCGCGCGCTCGCGATCGCCGCCGACGGCACCGGCGGCATCCACGTCTCCTTCGACATGGACGTGTGCGACCCCGGGATCGCCCCTGGCGTTGGGACGCCCGTCAAAGGCGGCCTCGACTACCGCGAGGCGCACATGGTGATGGAGATGGTCGCCGATTCCCGTCAGCTTGTCGCGCTCGATCTCGTCGAGGTCAACCCGACGCTCGACGTCCGCAATGCCACCGCCGAATTCGCGACAGAGCTCGCGCTCTCGGCCCTCGGAAAAAATATTCTCTAGCCGGGTCGAAAGGACCCGCCAAGACGAGCTGGCCTGCATGTTGCTCATCAGAGCAACGTGAGCCGATCGCGCCTCATCAGCCTGACTGCTGGGATGGCGGCCGCCGCCAGCCTTTCCACGTGGTTGTTTGCCGCCGAACATCACGGACAGGTTCCAGCTGGAAATTTTGTTTCCACCACGTCTGCGGGTCCGAGACGAGCCGCCCTGCAGGACTGGCGCGACACGGTCAGCCCCGCTCTACGCGACGACGCGCTCACGCGCGGGGCCGTCCGACTGGATCCGCCTGGCGTCGAGGAACTTCCGACTCTCGATCAGACGCCAGTCCCGTGCCGCTTCATTCGCGAAGAACCCTCAGGCACCTCAGCCAAATTCTCGTGCGTGCTCGAGGGCGGCCAGATCATCAAGGTCAAATACGGCAGGAACCCCGAGATCCAGGCCGAAGCGGCGGGCACGCGGCTCCTCAGCGCGCTCGGCTATGCGGCTGACGATGTGACGATCGTGCCGCGCGTGCGCTGCTACGGGTGCCCGCGCTTCCCGTTCATCACGATGCAGATCCTGTCGCTCGCGCGCGCCACGAGCGTCCTCGGCGCGAACGGCCACGACGACGGGTATACAGATTTCGAGTGGCCCGCGATCGAACGGAAGTTTCCCGCTCCGTCGATCGAAACCGCCACGCAGCAAGGGTGGTCGTGGTGGGAGCTGAAGGCATCACAGGCGCCGCGGGCCGATCTCGATGCCTTCCGCCTGCTGGCCGTCTTCCTCGCACATTGGGACAACAAGGCGAGCAACCAGCGGCTGGTGTGCCTCGATCAGGGACGCCGGGTCCAAAAGGACCCGGCCTACGAGGCAGCGCAGCAGCCGTGCGCGCGCCCGCTGCTGATGATCCAGGATCTGGGCGCGACGTTTGGCCCTGAGAAAGTGAATCTGGCGCGCTGGCGCGACATACCTGTCTGGGCCGATCGCCGCACGTGCACCGTCTCGATGCATTCGCTGCCGTACCTTGGCGCCACGTTCACGGATGTTCAGATCTCCGAAGCCGGCAGAGTGGAGCTGGCACGGCAACTGTCGGCCCTGGACGAGGGCGACATCAGGACACTCTTCGCGGACGCGCGATTTCCGCAGTTCTACAGCGGCACCGATGACACCCGCGATCTCGACGCCTGGACGGCGGCGTTTCAGGCGCGCGTCGCCGAGATCATGACCGCGGGACCGTGCCGCTCTTCCTCTTAGCGCGTCTCTACTTCTTCTACTTCTTCGCGAGAATCGCTTCCATCTCGTCCATCACCCGATTCATTTTCCGCATCGTGAGATCGAGCGGCTCGTCAGTGGTCATGTCGACGCCCGCTTCCTTCAACAGATCGATCGGGTACTTCGATCCGCCAGCGGCAAGAAACGTCAGATAGCGCGTTTTTGCGGGCTCGTCGCCCGCCGTCACCTTTGCCGCCAGCGCTTCCGCCGCCGTGAACGACGTGGCGTACTGAAACACGTAGAAGTTGCTGTAGAAGTGCGGGATGTAGCTCCATTCGTTCGCCACGTAGTCATCCACGATCACGACCTTCTGGTCGTGGCCGTAGTAGCGCTTGGTGATGTCGAAGTACAGCTTCGCGAGCGTATCGCCGGTAATCGGCACGCCCTTCAACGCCATCTCGTGCATCCGCAGCTCGAATTCCGCAAACTGCGTCTGGCGGAAGACGGTCGCCTTCGCGCCCTCGAGGTAGCTGCCCAGCAGCGACAGCCGCGTCGCGTCGTCCTTGATCTCCTTGAGCATGTAGTCGATGAGCAGCGCCTCGTTGAAGGTGGACGCCACCTCGGCGACAAAGATCGGATAGTCGGCCAGCGGGTACGGCTGCGTCCTGTTCGAGTAATAGCTCTGCATCGTGTGCCCGAGCTCGTGGGCGAGCGTGCTGACGTCGTTGTACTGTCCCAGGTAGTTGAGCAGCATGTACGGATGCACGTCGTAGGCGCCGCCGTTGGAGTACGCGCCTGATTTTTTCCCTTCGGTGGGCATGAAGTCGATCCACCGGTTCGCGAACGCGCGAGCCACGACGCCGGCGTAATCGGGACCAAGCGGGGCGATCGCCTCGAGCACGTGCGACTGCGCTTCCTCCGGCGTATACCGCAGGTTCACGTCGGCCACCAGCGGGGCGTAGAGATCGTAGTAGTGCAGCTGGTCGACGCCCAGCATCCGCTTCCGCAGCCGCAGGTAGCGGTGGAAGGTCGGCAGATTCTTGTTCACGCCATCGATCAGACGGGTGTATACCGTCGTCGGAATGTTCGACGCATCGAGACTGGCTTCGAGCGTTGACGGATACTTTCTGGCCTTCGAATAGAACATCGACTTCTGCAGATTCGAGTTCATCGTCGTGCCGAAGGTCCGGTTGAAGCTGCCGAGGGCGGTGAAGAACGCCGCCATTCCCGCCTGCCGATCCTGGCGCGTCGGCAGCGTGCGCACTTCCCCGTAGCCCGACTGATCCACCTTCAACGGCGTCCCATCGCTCAGCGTGATGGTGGGATAGGGAAAGTCCGCATTCGAGAGGATGCCGTAGATGTTTGACGCCGACCCGGCGAGCGGCGCGGCATCCGCGAGGATCTTCTCTTCGGCGTCGGTCAGCGTATGCGGCGCGCGGCGCAGCACGTCGTGCAGATAGAAGCCGTAGATCTTCAGCCGCGGCTCGCCGGCGATGAAGCGGTCGATCGTGGCGCTGCCGATCTTCAGAATTTCAGGTTCGATGTACGCAGCCTGTGCGCCGAAGTCCGCGAAGATCTGCTGCATCTCCTGCTGCATGCCCTGCGCCTCGGAAAGACGCGTGTCCTCGTCGGCGAGCATGCTGGCGTAGACGTACAGTCGCGACAGCTCCTTTTCGAACCGGGTCTTGGTCTCGACTGCCTCGGCCAGCGTTTGCGGAGACTCGCCGAGCCGCCCGGCGAAGGTGCGGATCCTCGGCAGCTCGGCCTTGATCGTGTCCTTCGTGGCGCGCCAGGTTCCACGGTCGGGGTAGATATCCTCGAGATTCCACGTATATTTCTCGGCGACCTTCGCCCGGTCGCGCTCCTGCGCCGCGATGAGTACAGACATACAGACCACACCCGCCGATCTCCGAATGGCCGACCTTCCGCTGGCGATCGAAGGCACCCTGGCGGAACGGGTTGCACAACTTCGTGAAGAGCTGGCTGCGCGCGAGCTTCAGTTCCCGCTCCATGTCTATCTGTCGGACGAATGGTTTACGCCGGACGGCGCGACGGCGATCGCGGTGCCCTTCTATCTCGCGCACCCGCGGCTCGAGAAGCTCGAGGAGGCGCAGATGCTCGAAGTCGAAGGTGGCGAGCATGAGTGGTGCATGCGCATCCTGCGTCACGAGGCCGGCCATGCCATCGACAATGCGTTCCGGCTCAGGCTCCGGCAACAACGCCGCCGCGTGTTCGGCCTGCCTTCGAAGCCCTACCCCGAGTTCTACACGCCGAAGCCCTACAGCAAGAGCTACGTGCTTCACCTCGACGCGTGGTACGCGCAGAGCCACCCCGACGAAGACTTCGCCGAGACGTTCGCGCTCTGGCTCACGCCGAACAGCGAGTGGCGGCAGCGGTATACCGGCTGGCCCGCCTTCAAGAAGCTGGATTACATGGACGTGTTGATGCGGTCGCTGCGACGCACGAGCGCGCGCGTCGACAACCCCGAGGAGGTCGATGCCCTGCCGCAGCTTCGCAAGACGCTGCGGCAGCATTACCGCAACAAGCGGCGCCACTACGGCCTCGACTACCCGAATTTCTACGACCGCGACCTTCGACGGCTGTTCTCCGACGCGCCCGAATTCGCCGACAACATCACCGCCGCGCAGTTCATTGCCAGGAACCGCCGTCCCGTGCGGCGAGTGGTCGCGGAGTGGACCGGTATCTACCAGTACACGATCGACCAGGTGCTCGAGGACATGATCTCGCGTTCGCAAGAGTTGAAGCTGCGCCTCGCGGTGCCCGAGGACCACGCGCGGCAGGAGTTCACCGTGCTCTTGACGGTGCAGGCGATGAACTACCTGCACAGCGGCGGACACCGCCTGTTCCTGTGAAGAAGCTCCGCATTCTGGCGCTCGTGCACGACCATCTCGTTCCGCCCGCGGATACGACCGGTATCGACATCCTCGAAGCCGAATGGAAGATGGAGCACGACGTCATCGAGACGCTGAGGGAGATTGGCCACGACGTCCGCGTGCTCGGCCTCCACGACGACTTGATCGGCATTCGGCCCACCGTCGGCCTGTTCAAGCCGCACATCGTCTTCAACCTGATGGAAGCGTTTGCCGGAGTGACGACCTTCGATCAGAACGTCGTCAGCTACCTCGAGCTGCTGCGCCTTCCTTACACGGGGTGTAATCCTCGCGGACTGATCCTCGCCCGCGACAAGGCGCTGTCGAAAAAGCTTCTCGCCTATCACCGCATCCGCGTGCCTGACTTTACGGTGGTACGCCGGGGCCGCAAGCCGATGCTCAGCAAGCGCCTGCAATTTCCTCTCATCGTGAAGTCGCTGTTCTTCGAGGCCTCCGCCGGCATTTCGCAGGCATCGGTCGTCGAAAACGCGGATCAGCTTGCCCGCCGCGTGCAGTTCATTCACGACAACCTCGGCACCGCCGCCATCGTCGAGCAGTTCATCGACGGCCGGGAGCTGTACGTCGGCGTGCTCGGCAACGAGCGGCTCGACGTCTTCCCCGTCTGGGAGATGTCGTTTGCCCAGATGCCCGACAACCGCTGGCGGATTGCCACCGAACGCGTCAAGTGGAGCACGCAGTACCAGAAAAAACACGGCATCATGACCGAGCCCGCTGCGCTCGACGCGGCGGCAATCGACCGGATCCAGCGCATCGCCAAGCGCACCTACCGCGCCCTCGATCTGAGCGGATACGCCCGCATCGACATCCGCATGGACGACGAGGGCGGAGTTTTCGTGCTCGAGGCCAATCCGAACCCCAACCTTGCTTACGGCGAAGACTTTGCAGAGTCAGGGGAGGTCAGCGGTGTCGCGTACGAGCGGCTGCTCGATCGCATCCTGACGCTTGGTCTCAGGTGGGAGCCTGAAAGGACGGGATGAGAGCCCAAAGCCCAGAGCCGAGAGCCGTCGAGGTAACATCCCCGTGCTGATGTCCGAGATCAAGTTCCTGCTCGATCCCGCGACGGCCGCGCGGATTTGCGACTGGGCGCGCACGCGCCTCGAGCGCGATCCGTACGGCGGCGGACCCTTCGGCGATGAGTATCGGACGACCAGCCTCTACTTCGACACTGGGGATCGCGACGTCTTCCATCGCCGCGACTCGTACGGTCGCAGCAAGTACCGCATTCGCCGGTACGACGATCAGGACATCGTGTTTCTGGAACGCAAGCTGCGGACCTCGGCCTTTCTGACGAAGCGGCGGACGGCCGTGCCTCTCGATGACCTCGCGCGGATCGAACATCCGGGCTCGGCATGGAATGGTTCATGGTTCGATCAGCGCCTCACGCTCCGCGGCCTGCGCCCGGTCTGCCAGGTGTCGTACAACCGCCTTGCGCGAATCTCGGCACTGCCCTCCGATCCCTTGCGCCTGACGCTCGATACCGACGTCCGCGCGCTTGCCGCGGCGCGTGTCGGCTTCAACGCCAGCCAGGGTTGCGCGATTTGCGAGAACCAGGTCGTGCTGGAGCTGAAGTATCCCGTCGGATTTCCCGCGATGTTCAAGGAACTGGTCCAGGAATTCAGGCTCACGCCGGCGCGCGCGTCGAAATACCGGACCGCCGTCAGTGCGCTGGGCCTGATCCCGGAGGTGACTGCAGCCGTCGTGGCCATCGAGGCCCGCGGCGCGATATATGCCTGATTTCCTGACCGCTCCCTTCGGGAACGGTCCGGTCATCGCGCCCCTGCAAGTACTGGTGCGCCTCCTCGTGGCGCTGCTCCTTGGCGGCGCGGTGGCGTTCGTCTATCGCCGCGCCCGCCGCGACGTCGGCGTCTCGCGATCGTTCACGACGACGCTCGTCTTGCTCACCATTCTCATCGCCATGGTCACGCAGGTGATCGGCGACAACGTCGCCCGGGCGTTCAGCCTGGTCGGCGCGCTGTCGATCGTCCGCTTCCGCACCGTCGTCCGCGACACGCAGGACACCGCGTATGTCATCTTCGCCGTCGCCATCGGCATGGCCGTCGGCGCGAACGACCCCTGGGTGGCCGTCATCGGCATCGGCGTCGTCGGCCTCGCGGCGTTCCTCATGAGCACTGGACAGGGTGCGCCGGCACGCGATGATGGCGAGCTGCCCTACGTGCTTCACGTCCGCCTCGGCCTGGGACATGATGTGAACGTGCTGCTTGGACCCGTCCTCGAACGGCTGGCCGGACGCCGTTTGCTCTCGCTGGAGACAGCGCGGCAGGGCATGGCAATTGACGTTTCATACCAGATCGCGCTCCGCCGCGACCATTCGCCCGACGCGCTCGTGATGGAGCTGAATCGGATCGAAGGCGTTCAGAGTGTCGCGCTCAAGCGTGCGGCGCTCGAGGCATGACGATGGGCCGATCGATGCCCAGGCTCGTGCTCCTGGCGCTCCTGCAGGTAGCAGGTGCTGCGGTCGGCGGCGGTGTCGCCTCGGCTCAGGATCCGTCAGTACCCGTCCCTGGACAGCCGGGCAAAGATGTTGTCTGGGTGCCGACGCCGGACGACCTCGTCGAGCAGATGCTCGATCTGGCGAAAGTGACGTCGAAGGATTTCGTGATGGACCTCGGCTCCGGCGACGGCCGCAACATCATCGCGGCCGCCAG
>WNGB01008759.1_pt1 | contig 14311 bp, 4 predicted proteins | sample 5400681 | NCBI WGS metagenome assembly WNGB01 (sample SAMN13153367, study PRJNA577476) | soil metagenome | isolation source: 115 cm soil or saprolite under grassland replicate 2 | place: USA:California | collected 2016-06-15 | reverse complement strand
ACCGGGCGTGGAGTGCTTCTCGTGGCCTGGGTGACCGCATAAACACGAACGGTGAGGCAGTACAGCGCCACCCTCACTCGAAAGTTTCTAGCCGCTTACTGTAACTGCCCGCGCGAGTGCGTCCAACCCCGAGCTGTAGTACTCCTCAAAAAATTTTACAGAGGCTCGCCCGTTCCGGCGACAGGCAGGGCCGCTGCCCCCAGCTCACCGAGCTGCGCCGGCCTCGGCGCTGTCGCTCGAAAGCGCGAGCCTCTGTAATAGGGGCCTGCGGCCCTTTCGGGGCTCTGCCCGTTCACGTGCTGTCGGCCGGCCTGGCTGGTGCCGTTGTGCTGCTGTGCCGCGTCGCGTTGCTGCTGCCGTCACCCGAGGGAGCCTGGATGCCGCGCACCTTTGAGGACTGGTTCGGGTTGGTTAGGTTGAGTAGCTGGTTTGAGAGCGCAGGTGATATGACAAAAGGCCCCTGGTACTGGCACGGGCGACCAAACCCTTGCGCCAGACCAGGAGCCTCCATGAGGTTGCACTCGCTTCAAGCCGCGCCCGCCGCCACGACCGCCGGGCCTTCGGTCAGCTCGTGGAGCTGTGCCAGGAGCGCAGCACCCGCCTGTTCAGCGACGAGGTCTTCCTCATGCATAATTGCTCAGATCGGGTACCTGTCGACATAGAAGGCAAAACCGGTAGTGTACTGCCAGGGCAGAGTGTATCCCCACGTGAATGGACCCCAGGCCCAGTTGTAGCGCAGCTGGCCCAGCCGGTACATCTCGACCTGCCGATATTCCCTCCAGTTGATGCACAACCCTCGCAGAACGTATCGTGTGGCATAGCGCTTTTGAACCCTGTAGATCACCGGCGCCCAAATAGGTACGCCAAACCACCATTGGATAATCCACCATGCGACCGTGCGGATCCATTCGGTGTACCACCTTGTCACCGCGAAGTCGAAGCGGAGAATGGTCCAGTAGGCATACTGGACGCCGCATTGGCGGCAACCATCGAGATCGACCGAATTGATCGGATCACCGCAGGCGTACTCGTAGGTGTTGCAGGAGCCGCCCACGACCGGGTCGGTTTGCAGGAAGCGACCCAGGATCGGGCTGTACAGGCGGGCACCCATCAGGGTCAGCCCGGCCAGCGCTTCGGTCGAGCGTTGCTTGGCGCCGAGCCAGCCGTAGCGCGCGGTCGCGCCACGGGGATTGCCGTACTCGTCGGCGTCCAGGGTGGGCCCATCCGGGGTGGTCAGGGCCGCGTCGTCGGCGACGGTGGTGACGACGTCGCCGTGCAGGTTCGACAGCTGCCAGCGGGCGCTGCTGGTGGCGCCGCTGATGGCGACGGCGGCTACCAGGTTGCCGTCCGGCCCGGCCACGTACCGGGTCGCCGACAGGGTCGCCGCGCCGGCGTTCTCGTCGATCCAAGCCGGCGAGTCGCCCGTGACGCCAGCGTAGTGGTTGACGCGCGTGCTGGTGCCGGAGGCCGCGGCCTGGCGGAGCCGGCCGGCTGGGTCCAGGGTCCAGGACCTGGTGGCCGAGCCTTGGGTCTGGCCGGCGACCAGGTCGGTGACGTAGTAGGCGATGCTGGCTGCGGTCCCCCCAGCCGCCGACGCCGGCAGCGTGGTGATGCGGCCGAACGCGTCGTAGGCCAGCCCGGCGTCGGCGCCTTGGGGCAGGAGCCGGTCGGCCGCGTCGTAGGCGTGGGTGGTGTCGGTGGGCGTGGTGCTGGGCGGGCAGTCGCCGGTGGCGTTGGCTGGCCAGGCATGGGAGGCGGTGCGGTTGGTGTCGACGTCGTAGTCGTAGCCGCGCTGCACGCAGGGCTGTCCGGCGCGCTGGTCCCACACCACGGTCAGCCGCCCGGCCGGGTCGTAGCCGTACAGCTCCCAGCCGGCGGGGCCGGTGTGCCAGCGCTGCTGGCCGTGGATGTTGGGGGACTGGCTGTCGTTGACCCACTCGACGCCGCCCTTGGCGTACACGACCCGGGTCTGCTCCCCACTCGCGTTCCGTGTGATCGTTTGGGTCATCGAGTTCGGGAACGCCTGGCGTACCAGCGCCCCGTCGGCGTCGTAGGTGCCGGTGATCGCCCCGGACAGCGCCGAGTCAGAGATGGAGGTCGGCAGTCCCCGGTGCTCGCCACCACCGTCGTAGCCGTAGCGCGTGGCGCCGATCACCACCGAGCCGTACAAGCTGCTCCTAGAGGTGGTGACCGTGCCGATGCGACCCTGCGGCGTGTAGGTAGCGAGCGTTGAGGCCCCATCGGCGTCGGTGAACGACACCACCCGGCCGAAATCGTCGTAGCCGTTGCTCATCGACCCGGCCATGCCCGGCCCGGGCGTGGGTGTGTTGTCCGTGGCCACCGCCGCCGGCAGGCCGGCCGCCGGGTCGTAGCTCGTGACGATGGCTGGCACCGCTGTCCCCACAGACCCGCTCACCAGGCGGCGGTGGGGCCGCGGCGACCAGCCTGAGTTCTCGTACTCGGTGGTGGTTGTGCGGGTCTTGGTCGCGCCCGCCACGTCGATCACCGTGTCGGTCACCGCCGTGGGCCGGCCCAGCCAGTCATAGGTCGTCTGCGTGACCGGCAGCTTGGGCAGCCCGGCCGTGGTCGGCTGCGACCCAGGCTCGGTCTTGCACACGAGGTTGACCCAGGCGGAGTTTACACAGCCGGCGTCGTTGCGGGTGCCTGCGGTGTAGTAGGTGGTCTTGGTGGTGCCCACGGCGGTCGTGTTGCCCGCCGCCGACGGCATGCGAGTCTGAGTGACCAGCCCGATCATGGCATTGTACAGCGTTTCGCGGACGACGTTCTGGCCGCCCGGCACGACCGTGGTCACCCGCATCGGCTGTAGCAAGGTCCAGCCCGTCGCATCGCCCGGCAGCCCGTAGGCGGTGCGGGTGGTGCGGAAGTCGGTCTCATTCGTCGGGCTGGTGGCGGCCGAGAGGCTGGCGGCCACTGTCCGCTCCACCTCCAGGTGCCGCGGCCCGTTCACGGTGGGGTCGCTGCCAGGCGCGTCGAGCGTGCCGTAGGTGATGTGGGTGTGCTGGCGGGCGTTGACCCAGGCACCGTCAATGGCAACCGAGTGCAGCGGGCCGTAGCTGTCGAGCAGGTCCACCCCGTCGGCGCTGTAGGATGAGCGCTCGTCCAGCGCCTGCGCGAACGCCGCGGTGCCGCTGTCGGCGGGCAGGCCCAGGCTGGTCGGGTCGCCGGTCAGGGCGGTGTCCCGGTTGGCCGCCGACAGCGTGCGCACCGTGTTGCCGTACTGGTCGTACTCGCTGGTGGTCACCTTCCAGCCGGCCTGGCCGCTGCCGGAGAAGCCGGCGGTGTTGACCTCGCGGCCGTTGACGTCCAGGGCGTGCACGTCGCCGTCGCGCAGGTCGGTGGACGACACCGTGTCCCCGGGCTCGAACACCGCGGTGGCGGTCACCGGCAGGTCGGTCTGCGCCCACGCCGCTATCCGGGCGGCGGACAGGTCCGGGTGGGACTCGTCGCTGGCCGCCGCGGCGCTAGACGGCACGTCGTAGCGCACGGTCTGGGTCTCGGTGGCGCCGCCGTTGGCCGTATTGTGGGTGCGGGCGACGCTGTCCAGCCGCCCCTGGGGGTCGTAGCTGATCGTCCAGCCGGCCAGCCCGGCCGGGGTGACGGTGGCGAGCCGCCCTGCGGTGTCGTAGGTGTAGGTGGTCGCCAGCACCGGGCTGCCGCAGGTGGTGCCGCTGATCCGAGGGTCCCACACCTGCCACAGCCGGCCGCCTGCGTCATAGGCGTAGCAGGCCGCGTCGGCCACCTTGACGGCGCCGTCGCCGTCGGTGGTCTTGATCGTGATCTTGGTGAGCTTGCTGCTGGCATAGGTGAGCTGCAGCGCCCGACAGCCGGCCGACCAGGTGGTCGCGTCACAGACCGTTGAGGTCGCCGGCTTGGGGGCGAGGATCTGCGCCGGGGTGCCGTCGGCGTTGTAGGCGTAGGTGGTGACCTGGTTGCTGCCCGGCTGGGTGACCCGGCTCACCCGGTACAGGCGCGGGCTGGTCAGCGTCGGCGTCGCCGGGCCGGACACAAACGCAAATGTCGACGCGGTCCCGTCCAGGTCGGTAACGGTGAACTCGTCCGGGCTGGCGGTCTTGGTCAGCCTCAGTCCGGCTCCGGCCGCGTCGCCTTGCGCGGCGTAGCCGCTGCCGGACTTGGCGAAGACGGTCAGGCCGCCGTCGACATTGGTCAAGACGACCCCGCTGCCGGTATCGGTCAGCTTCGTCCACTTCGCATCTGCCTGCTGCACCGCCAGGGTCGACTGCCAGCCGGGACCGAACACCCCGGTGGTCGTGGGCGACATCGCGTTGAACGTCCGCGCGACCGTCAGGTCACTGCCCCACGCCTGGATCGACGCGTCGGTCGCGGCCACCGAGTAGTTGCCGGTCAGCAGCGACACCGACCCTGGGCCGACCTCGGCGGTGGCGTAGGACTCGCCGAAGGCCTTCTGGTCCAGGGTGATCGTGGGCGCGTCGGTGGTCCACGACGTCGTGGCTGAGCTCAGGATGGCCCGCACCGTGATCGGGCCGTCTACGTTGGACATGGTGGCCCGCACGTCCCAGACCAGGTTGGCTGGCGCCCTGGCCGCTGAGGTGTCCGCCACTGTCGCGACCGGCCACGCTCCTACCGGCGTGCCGGCCAAGGTCACATGCGCCGTGGGGATGTCGGTCCAGGTGGTGGTGCCGGGCAGCTGGTACTGGAACCGCACCCCGCTCGCCGCCGGCGGCCCGACCGCCCCCAGCGTGACGAACCGCTGCGTGCGCTGGCCGGCGGTCGGTGAGGTCACCCCGGCCACCGCGCCGAAGGAGTAGGTCGTCTCCTGCGACAGGTTGCCGGCCTTGTCCACCGCCTGCACGTGCAGGGTGTGCCAGCCGTTGGACGGGGTGATCGACACGCTGGTCGGTGAGGCGCCGGTGGCCGTGGTGGGGGTGGCGCTGTCCAGCCAGTAGCGCCAGCTGCCGACCCCCGAGCCGGTGTCGGAGGAAGCGAAGGTGAAGGTTCCGGCGCCGCCGGTCAGGTTCCACTGGCCCTGCGGGTAGACGGTCGAGGAGATGCCCGGCGCGACCGGTTTGGTGGTGTCGACGGTGAACTCGCAGTACGAGGTCCACGATTTGGAGTACAGCGCGCCGTCGTAGCCGCGCACCCGCCAGCTGTAGGTGCCACCGTTGGCGAGCACCCCCGCAGCGACCGCCTTGGCGGCCGTCCCACCAGAGGTCACCGCCGCCGAGGTCCCCGACCACGCCGACCCGCTGCCGCCGATGGGCCACACCTCGAAGTTGCCCGACACGCTGCCGCCGTCGGGGTCGGACACCACGGCCTGCAGCGTCGGGGTGGTGGTGTTGACCCACGGCCGGCCCGCGCCCGACACACACGCGGTGGCGGGCACCGTCGACTGGTTGGACGCGGTGTTGGGGTAGGAGTTGTAGGTGATGTTGATCCGCGGGATGTTGCTGGCGGCATTGCCGGAGTTGAACCGCTTCCAGCCGTACGGGTCGGTCTCGCTGGTGGCCTTGAGCCCGACCGCCACCGCACCGGCCGACTGGTCCGCCCACGCCTGCAGCAGGCTGGTCAGGTCCGCCGACACCCAACCGCCGGCACAGCTGGCATCGTAGCCCTTGGTCTGGGTCGAGGAGCCCCAGACCGCGTGCCAGGCCGGCTGCGCGGTCCAGCGGGTCGCGGCCGACGCCGGGTCGGTGCGCCACACCTGCCACTCCCGCGCCTGGCACGACCACGAGTGCCACTCCCACAGCGCCAGGCTCGCGCTGATGATGTCTTTGCCCGCAAACGGGCTCATGTTCAGGTTCAAAAACGACCGCGACACGTTGGTGCCATCATCGTGGGTCCCCAACCGCAACTCCGCCGAGGCGGACTCGTCGCCATAGCCTGTCTCCACCCAGGTGTCGAACGTCGGGTACAGCTGCGCGCTGTAGGAGGGGTCGATCGTTACCGGGTACACCGTCGCCGGGTCGGCCAGGAACGCCTTGTCCGGCACCAGCCGCACATCAACCGCGGCACCCGAGCCGCTGACGGTCATCCCCACCGCCGCCCGATGGGTGTGCTCCGCCGACCGCTCGTCCACCCGCGCGTCCCACAACACCGGCTCGGCCAGCAGCCCAGCGACCCGCCCGTCACCAGCGACGAACTCCACCCCACCGCCAGCACGCCCCCGCGCGGTCAGCCCGCGCAGCGTCACCGGCAACCCCACCGCCAGCGCCGCCGGATCCGCCGGCCGAGCCTTCACCACCAGCGACTGCTCAAACCCCGTCCTGGTCGCCTCCACCACCAGGTCAACGTCTGGCAGCACCTCCGGGTAGGTCGCCCGGGTCCCGTCCACCACCGGCCGCGGCAAGGCGCCCCGCCACCCAAACGCCACCTCCCGGCCACCGGCCGACACCCGGACCAGGTCACGGGCCTTCCCCGGCGCGCCACCCGGACCGGCCAGCGCCAGCCCCAGCGGGTGGGCACGTGCCCGCACCGACCCGTCCGCGGCCTGCTCCAACGTCACGTCGATGTCGCGCCAGGCCCCGGCGTGGTCGCGGAACCGGACCGGCCCGCTGGACAGCTCAGTGGTCAGCGTCCCGTCCGGGTTGGCCCAGGTCGAAGACGTCTCGGTCCGCTCCGACAGAATCTCCACCCGGGCCCGCTGCACCCGAGCGGTCAGCAGCGCCGACGGCCGGTCCGGCCGCTCCGCCACCAGTGCTGCGGTCCGGGACGCCGCCGAGCTGGCGCCCTGCTGGCGCTGCTGCGCGGCTGCCGCCGGCATCCCCAGCAGCTGCGCCACGAGCGCAACGGCCAGCGCCCCCGCCAAAATGCGCAAGAGCGCCGACATCCTGCCCCGACCACCCAAGCCAGATACCGCTCCCATGCCATCCTCCTGTAAGAAGCCCGGCCGCGTCCCAGTCACCGGAAGTAACCCAAGGAAGTAACCCAAGGAAGTAACCCAAGGAAGTAACCCAAGCTCCCACGAACACCCCACGCAGACCAGGCAGATCACCGGCAGATCACCGGCAGATCACCGGTCCATCGCTTCCGGTTGGGTTGGACACCGGATAGACAGGGGCGAAGATGGCGCTTATGACGGTGCGCAACGACAGCCAGCCGGGCCGCCAACGCGACCATCGGTCACAGCCGCGCTGGTCGGCAGATAAGAAGATGGACGCGGTGCTGCAGCTGCTGCGCGGTGAACGCTGGAGGAGCTGTCGCAGGAACTCAAGGTCGAGGCGCATCGGCTGGCCGCCTGGCGCGACGACTTCCTGGAAGCCGGCGAGCAAGGCCTCAAGGTGCCAGCGGGCCGATCGGATCCTGACTAATCAGGCGCTCAAGCGGGCCGAGCGCAAGATCGGTCAGCATGGCCCATTCGGCATCGGTCAGCGACGAGGGGGTAGGTCCGAGTTGTGGCGGCGGGCGCGGCCGGAAGTGAGTGCAACCTCATGGAGGCTCCTGGTCTGGTGCAAGGGTTTGGTCGCCCGTGCCAGTACCAGGGCCTTCCTGTCATATCACCTTCGCTCTCAAACCAGCTACTCAACCTAACCAACCCGAACCAGTTCTCAAACACTCGCTTACAGACTGTGTCAGCATCGTGCAGGAGGATCTCGCTTCGGCCCTTCTGCACGACGGTCGGCAGACACGATAGTGCTTCAAGAAAGCTGAAGGATCGTCAACACACCGTGTCTTCGAGCGCGGGGACGAGAAGGCGCTGGTCCTGGCCGCAAGCCAGGCACCACTACCCGAGGGACAGCCAAGGAAGCAGGGGTTATTCCTCACCAGCCGCTCAATAGGGCGTCCACGAGTGGGAGCAAACCAGGCGAGCCGTGCGAGCGTTCGCTTACCCCAATGCTGTCTTGGGTCGGGGCATACCAGGCTGACCACAAGGCTGCCCTGCTCCAGGCGGGCGCACAGCTGAAGACGCTGCGCGGCCAGCTCACCGAGGCCCTGGCCGGAAACCACCGTCGGCTCCAAGTCGCGATCCAGGCTCACGAGGCCACGCTGGCGCGGCTGTCAGTCGTGCAGCGACGCCTGGACACCAGCGCCTGGAGCTACGCAAGGCGATCAGCCAGCGCCGGCGATGCGACAGCCGGCATCAGCTCCCGCTCGCCATCGCGCTGCACAGCGCCTACGAACTGGCCCGCCGCGAGCTGGAGTTGCTGATCGCGCTGGTGCGCGACCCGCCGCCCTATCTGGCACGCGAGCTGGGCCTACGCCCGACACCGGGGGAAGGCCAGACGGCATGACGAGATGGCGCCCGGCTGATCCAGCGGTACCGCGCCGAGCCCAATGTCGAGGACCCGACCGCCGCATTCGGGGCCTCAGCCCAGTGGCGGCATCGTCAAGCCGATCGAGGCGTTACGGGTCGAGATCCATCGCGGAGCCGTCATGCCCGCTCGCCACGCGCGCGGCGAGCGCCCCGATCGACCTGGAACCGACGTAGCCCCAAGTTCCGGCGGTCGATGTGGTTGCGGTGTCGGCCGCGGCACGGTCGCCATGCTGTCTGCCCAGAGCGCAGCCCGCCAGCAAGCCGCCCGGTGAGCACCCCGTGCTTTGTCACGCCGAACAAGCACCGTCCAGCGAACGGCATGGGGGACACCAGCATGGTCCAGTTCACCCTCGCGACACCACTCGGCATCCCGGTCCACCCTAGCGACTTCGACCAGGCCCTTCGTGAACTGCAACGAGCCGGCCGCCTTGAGGAAGTCAACCGCACAGCGGTGAACGAGGTGATGGACGCACTGTTCCGCGACGGAACGCTGAAGGACGCCAGCGGTCGATGGCGCAGCGGGAGACCAGACCCCGACCAGTTCGTGCCCGGCGACATCGCCGCGATCCGTGCGATCGCTGGCGACGCCCTCGTGCGAGGGCTCGGGGCAGTCAGCCTGCAGCGAGCGACGACGCTGCACCTGCGGTCCGCCCGTGGTGGCGGGTTCGACGTCACCAGCGATCGTGAGGCGCTCCTGGTCCAACTCGACCCCGAGCGCCTGTTGGACTTCCCGGTCGTGTCGCTGATGCTGGTCGACTTGTACCGTGCCGTGCCCTACTTCGTCCCCACGACCGCGGCCATGGCGGTGTTGGCCAGCCGACCACCGCATTCGGGTCTGCAAACCGCGCTCCGTCTCCCCTTCGAGCGGACCTTGGTGCTGTTCGGCGCCGACCTCGAGCTCGACCCCGCCAGCTACCCCTGGCCCCAGGGGCTCTCCAAGCAGGAGCTGGACCGCTTCGAACTGGTCGGGGAGCTGATGGGTCGCGGCGGTCATCTGTCTGGCCTTGTCCTGCTCGCCGACGACGACGGCTACCTGCGCGACGACGTCGTCTGGGTCGTGGCGGCAAACCCCGATCCTCGCGCATCCTGGCCGGCGTCGCTTGATCGCGTCCGTGGGCTGGTCCGCGGCTTTCGAAGCGCCGCCACGCTTGGCCCGCTGGTCACCAACGTTGCCGCTGCGGTGTCGTGGGCGATCTGGCGCGACCCGCCCTCGACACCCGATCTGCCGGCCAACCCCACCAGCCGGCAGCTTCGCAAGGCGCTCAAGCGCAACTCGGTCCGTACGCGGGAGCGCCAGGGCGCCCTGGCTGGTGTTCGCGTGCTTGACCTGGCACGCAACGCCGCCCGCGCTCGCACAGCACCCGCCGACCCCGACGGTCCCCGCTCGCACCGTGCATCCCCGGTGCCGCACCTGCGTTCGGGCCATTTCCGCAACGTCCGCGTCGGCCCCCGGGATGGGTTCCACCACGAGCCGCGTTGGATCCCGCCCACCTGGGTGCGCGGCAACCTCGACAGCACCGACCAGCGCCTGGTCGTCCGGCGCCTGCCACCGCCAGCCGTCTGGGCCCAGCCGGAGGTAGGCAACGGCCGCCCGGGAGCCGACAGCCGCAGACCGCAAGGGCCGCTCGACCCGGAAGTCACCTCGCCACGCAACCCCGAGATCGGCGCCACCGGCCACCAAGACCCATTCGAGCCAGGCTTTGGATAACCAGACGCCGATGCGCTGATCGGCATGTCGCGGTTCACCGCTGGCGTCGGCCGGACACGGGTCCAGCTCCCGATTACCGGACGCTCAACGCTCAGTGCGCCGTCAGCGCCCGGCCCCATGATCCCGCGAGTCGCTGCCCGCACCACGCGCCAACGGCCGGTGCGTGAGCACCCGCCGTCAGCGACCCAGCCGAACACCTGCCGAACGGGAGCCGGGGTTGGCACCAGGGGTCCGGACGATCAGGGCCACCGTTGGCCCTGCCGAGGCCCGCCAGCGGCGGACCTGGCGCCAGCAGCGACACCAAGCGCTGCCACCACCCCAACCGGCGGCGGTGGTGGCCGCCATCACCATCCTGGAGGTCAAGGCGGGCCTACGCCCCGCACGGCAGCTTGAGCGGCTGTGCCACCACAGCCTCTGGCCTGCCCTCCACACCCTGCCTGACCCTCCAAGCGACCACCCGATCCCGGTCGTCCCGCGACCCCGGGCCATCGCCCTCCGCCAACCGATCCCCGGCTTGGTCGACGTCGCCGTCGTCATCGAGTTCGCCGGCCGTCCCCACGCGCTGGGACTGCGCCTGGACGGCGCGCGAGGGTACTGGGAGCTGGTCGAGTTCGACTACTCAACCGGACCAACCCGGGAACTGCCCGCTCCCGGCCAAGGACCGGGCGTCCCGCGTCCGTTGGAGGCCGGCGCCCCACATCCTCGTCGTCGTGAGCAGGCCCCCCCGTGGCGACGCGATCTCCCTGGAGGGCGCCGACCGTTGGATGGCCCAGGAATCGAGCTTGAGTAGGCCGGCCGGCAGGGTAGTGAGCTTGGCGGTGAGTCTGGGGTGGGACGCTGCCGGATCGCGCCGCCCCCACAGGCAGTTCAGGGGCCGGCATGCTCAATATCGGCAAGCTTGTGCGTGACCAGGCTGACTACTACCTCAACGCGGTCGCGCGGAACCAAGAGGAGTACTACACCGGCGCTGGGGAGGCACCCGGCTATTGGCTGGGTCGAGCAGCAAGCGAGCTGGGGCTGGCCGGCGAGGTCACCGAGGCGGGACTGCACCGCATCCTCAACGGCGCCCATCCGCTCACGGCCGAGCGGCTGGGCAGCCCGCCCCGTCGCAACCGGGTCGCCGGCTTCGACCTCACCTTCCGCGCACCCAAGAGCGTCAGCCTGCTGTACGGCTTGGGCGATCTGGAGGCCGCCCATCACGTCCGGGCGGCGCACGAGCAGGCGATCGCGCAGGCCCTGGACTACCTGGAGCGCCACGCCGCCCAGGTCAGCCGAGGCCACGCCCGCGCCCAGCAGGAGCGAGCCAGCGGGCTGGTGGCGGCGGCCTACCAGCACCGCACCAGCCGTGCCGGCGACCCGCTGCTGCACACCCACGTCCTGGTCGCCAACCTCGGCTGCGGCCCGGACGGACGCTGGACCGCGCTGGACGGCCGCCCGCTGTACCGCCACGCCAAGACCGCCGGGTACCTGTATCAGGCAGTGCTTCGCGCCGAGCTGACCCGCCGGCTCGGCGTCGCGTGGGGTCCGGTGCGAAACGGCGTCGCGGACGTTCGTGGCGTGCACCGGCCGGTCATCGAGGCGTTCAGCCAGCGCCGCCAACAGATCCGCCAGCGGATGGGCGAGCTGGGCCACCACACCGCCCGGTCGGCCCAGGCTGCCGCGCTCGACACCCGCCCGGCCAAGCAGGCTGGTGTCAGCGAGGCGACCCTTCGCGGGCGCTGGCATCGCCGCGCCGCCGCGCTCGGCCTAACCTCCAGGAACCTGACTGCGATCCTGTGGCAGACGACTGCCAGGCGACCAACCCATGCGGAGCTGGACACCATGATCGTCCGGCTGGCCAGCCCGCACGGCTTGACCCTGCACGCCAGTACGTTCACCCGACGCGACGTCCTCCAAGGCGTGTGCCAGGCGCTGCCAGCCGGCGCCGACGTCGCCGTCAACGACCTGGAACGGCTCGCCGATCGGTTGCTGGGCAGCGAACTGATCTGCCCGGTTACCACCGGCCCTCGACCGGGCCGCGGAGCCCAGGGGCTGGTAGGGGAGTGGCGTCACACGACCCGGGAGCTGCTCGCCACCGAGGCGGCTGCGGTCGCTGTGGCGATCGGGCGGCGCGCCGCGGGCGTCGGCGTGGTGGCGCCGCCAGTGCTCCAACAGGTGCTGGCCGCCGCCCCCAGCCGACCCGATGCCACCAAGGCCGAGGGCGGCGAGCCGGCCGATCCGGCTCGGCTGGTGCTCAGCGACGAGCAGACGGCCATGATCTGTGCGCTGGCGACCAGCGGCGACGGGGTGCAGCTGATCAACGCCAAGGCCGGCAGCGGCAAGACCACGGTGCTCAAGATCGCCGGCCAGGCGTGGCAGCGGGCCGGCTACCGTGTCGTCGGCGCCGCGCTGGCCGCCCGCGCCGCACGACAACTGCAGCACAGCGCGGGGATCCCCGCCGACACCATCGCCAAGCTCCTGAGTGACCTCGATGATCCCATCACACCCGGCCTTGCGGAGAACACGGTGCTGGTCGTCGACGAGGCCGGCATGGTCGGCACCCGCCAGCTCGCCCGGCTGCTCGCCCACGCCCAGCACGCCGGCGCCAAGGTCGTCGCGGTCGGCGACGTGGCGCAGTTGCCAGAGATCCAGGCGGGCGGCCTGTTCCGTAGCCTGGTCCAACGGCTCGGCGCGATCCAGCTGCAGGCCAACCAGCGGCAGTCCCAACCATGGGAGCAGCAGGCCCTCGACCTGCTCCGCGCCGGCGACGCGATCGCCGCGATCGTGCGGTACGCCGAGCACGGGCGCGTCGTGGTCGGCACCCGCGCGGGGCGGCTGCGAACGCGACTGGTCCAGGACTGGTGGGCCGCCACCCAGCATCCCGGTGAGCGACCCCCGATCATGCTCGCCCTGCGCCGAAGCGACGTCGCCGACCTCAACGCCCGCGCCCGCGCGCTCCTCGCCCAGCACGGCCGGCTCAGCCCACAGGCCATCACCATCGACCAGCGCGACTTCGCCGTCGGCGACCGGATCGTCACCCTGCGCAACGCCCGCCGGCTGGGTGTGCTCAACGGCACCTTCGCCACCGTGACCGGCATCGACCACCACCAGCGAGCACTGCTGCTGCGCACCGACGACGGCCGCGACCTGGTCCTGCCACGCTGGTACCTCGACAGCCCCAGCCCCCTCCCGCATCGCCGCCGCATCGACCACGCCTACGCCATCACCTGCCACAAAGCCCAAGGCATGACCACCGACCGTGTCTTCGTCCTAGCCACCGACGACCTCTACAAAGAATGGGGCTACGTCGCGATGAGCCGCGGCCAACTCGACAACCGCCTCTACCTCGCCATCGGCGACCACCCCCTCGCCGACGACCTCGACACCCCCCTTGAACCCAAGCCCGACGCAGTGCTGGCCGTCACCGCCGCGCTCGAGCAACCTCGAGGCCAATACCTCGCACTCGACCAGCTCACCGCAACGGCCACCAACGCCAGCCAACCACCACCCCCGCAACATGACGGCCCCGACCGCTATCTGGCGCACGCAGGGCCGCCTCACGGACCCACCCCAACTCGGCCGGATTCCCAGGACCTCATCTCCCAGCGTGCCCTCCACCGCACCTACACCATCCAACTCCTCCACGCACATGAGCAGTTGGCCACCCACCGCCTCGGCTGGCGCCAGCGACGCCTGCTGCACCGGACCATCACTCACCACCAGCAAACCCTCGCCGACCTCCAGCACCAGCTCGGTCAATCGACCAGCCACGCACCCGGGATCAGCCGCACCCACCGCCGACCCGAAGTCTCTTTAGGCATGCCAACGATCGTTCACTCCGGCGCCCTAGAACGCGATCCACCCCGATACCTGCTTGCCGAGCTTGGAGGATGGCCACAAACCCCGGCCGCGCAAGCACTGTGGCGCCTGGCGGCGACCCGAATCGAGACCTACCGTGCCAACACCGGGGTTGATGACCCCAAGGATGCTCTGGGTCGTGTACCCGATGATCCGCAGCAGCGCGCCCGCCACCAATCCATCGCGACGCTCGTCCAGGAGACGGTAAGCACGATCGATGCGCTTGAGAGCACACGCAATCCAGGTCCGAGCGACGGTGCAGCGTTCGTCGAACTGCCGTGACCTCGACAATCCATCCATTTCCCACCGCTGCTGGGTTGCTATTGCTATGGGCGAGCTCGATCGGCGTCGGTGGGTAGCGGCTGGCCTGGCGGTTGCTGCTGGACCGGACCACAGCGCTTCCGTTGCGAGCTACCAAGGCGGGTCCTGGTCGGCTTGGTGGGTGCTTGCTGCGGCCGCGCGGGCCACAGTTCGGCGGGCTGATCGGATGACTGCCTCGTCGGCCATGTGGCCGT
>WNGB01027998.1_pt1 | contig 14312 bp, 11 predicted proteins | sample 5400681 | NCBI WGS metagenome assembly WNGB01 (sample SAMN13153367, study PRJNA577476) | soil metagenome | isolation source: 115 cm soil or saprolite under grassland replicate 2 | place: USA:California | collected 2016-06-15 | reverse complement strand
CAGCAGGATCACGACCTGGCTTTCGAAGGTAGCGCTGATATTGCGCACGGCCGCCCGCAGCAGTTTCTTCACCCCTCGGCTAGCGGCGAACTCGCGGCTCATCGCATACAACGACGCGATCCGCTGCTCGCGTTGCCCAGCTGATCGCGCCTGCTGGCGCAGGCGCACGGCCATGCTGCTGATCACCAGCGCGACCGACAGCATCACCGCGAATGTGACCAGGTACTGGACATCCGAAATCGCGAACGTCAGGATCGGCTCCACAAAAAAGAAATCGAAGGCGGCCACGCTGACGATCGACGCCAGGATGGATGGCCCGCGCCCAAAGCGGCTCGCAACCAGAACGATCCCAAACAAGTAGGTCATGATCAGGTTGGCTTCGGCGAAATATGGGAACATCAGCGCGGCCAGCGCGGTGCAGATGGCCACCACCACCAGCCCCCAGCCATACGCCGACCAGCTGCTGGTGCGCTCGATCAGGCGCGGCGCTGACGGCTGCGCGGCATCCGGCTCGCCGGTGATCACATACACGTCGATCTCACCGCTGCGCCGCACTAGCTCGTCGACGGTCGAGCCGAAGACGATCTCTTTCCAGCGCGGGCGGGCTGGTTTGCCGACTACGATCTTGGTCACGTTGCGGGTGTGGGCATAGCTCAGGATCGTCTCGCTAGCGCTCTGCCCGCTCAGCATCACCGTCTCAGCGCCCAGCTGCTCGGCTAGCCGCAGCGTCTGCGCAAGCTGGTCGCGCGCGGCTTCGGGCAGGCGCATCGTCTTGTGGGTCTCGACCGCCACGACGATCCATTGCGCGCGCATGGCCTGGGCCATTCGCCGCGCCGCACGCACCAGCCGCACGCTCAACGGGCCGGGGCTCACTCCCACCAGCAGCCGCTCATTCGTGGGCCAAGTCTGCGCGATCGCGTGATCGTGCCGGTAGTGCTGCATCTGCACGTCGACGCGGTCGGCCGTTCGGCGCAGCGCCAGCTCGCGCAGCGCGATCAGGTTGCCCTTACGGAAGAAGTTTTGCACCGCCCGCTCGGCCTGCTGCGGCAAATACACTTTGCCTTCTTTCAGCCGTTGCAGCAAGTCATCGGGCGTCAGGTCAATCAGCTCGACCTCATCGGCCTGCTCGACGATCCGATCCGGCACGGTCTCGCGCACGATCACGCCGGTGATCTGGGCGACGACATCGTTCAGGCTCTCGATATGCTGGACATTGACCGTGGTATACACATTGATCCCGGCATCGAGCAGCTCGACCACATCCTGCCAGCGCTTGGGGTGGCGCGCGCCGGGTGCGTTGGTATGCGCCAGCTCGTCCACCAGGATCAGCTGCGGATGGCGGGCCAGTGCGGCGTCGATGTCGAACTCTTCCAGCGTCGCGCCGCGATACTCGATCTTGCGGCGCGGCAGCACCTCGATATCGTGAACTAGTGCCTCCGTCTCGGGGCGGCGGTGCGTCTCGATGTAGCCACCGACGACATCCACGCCGGCGGCGCACTGCTCGTGGGCGGCCTGGAGCATGGCGTAGGTTTTGCCCACGCCGGCTGAGGCGCCGAAGAAGATTTTCAGGCAGCCCTGGGCCGGGCCAGCCTCTTCGGCCTGGACCCGCGCCAGCAGCGCGTCGGGATCGGGACGATTATTCATAGGGCTGAGCGCTGAGGACTGAGAACTGAGGGATATGTTCACTCAGTCCTCAGTCCTCAGTCCTGGTTACTGTTTGCCTTCGACGAAATCCTTGGGGTGAGCGGGAATGAAATCGACATTGCTGAACCAGCGCCCGATCGCCTGCTGCAGCTCGGCGGCGCGATAGATATAGATCTGACGCGTCACCGGATGCTTGAACTGGTAGATCTGCTGCGGATCGACAAAGCTGGAATTCATCATGGTGATAAACTCCAGCGGCTGCCCATCCACCATCGGCACCAGTGTTGGGTCATCGCGCAGCAGCTGTAGGTAATCACGCGAGTTATCCGGGCCAGCCGGCGCCGGGCTGGGCATCTGCGGCGCAGCCGGTGTATACCGCGCGACCACGCGGTGGGCCTCCAGTGCCGGCAGCAGGATACCGCAGAGTACTCCATCCAGCGTCAGCGCGACCGGGTCGCCGCTCGTTTCGATCGCTTCGACGATCGTATGCCAATCGCCGGTGAACGTCTCTAAGGCGAGTGTGTTCATGTGATGCTCCTTGGCAATCCTATAAGATGCTAGTCAGTATTTCGTTGATCGTGTCGCCAAACCCGCGTCGAATCCGTCGATCGCGTCGTCAAACCCTGCGCGTCTGAAGCTGGTAGCACCATGCAGGTGGTACCAGCCCAGACGCGCAGGGTTTGCGTCATCGTCGGCCTACTTGGCTGCATCCAACGCCAGATTTAACTCCAGCACATTCACACGCGGCTCGCCCAGGAAGCCGAGCGTGCGCCCTTCGGTATGTTGCGCCACCAGCTCGCGCACGCGCGCCGCATCCAGGCCGCGCGCCGCGGCCACCCGGCTCACCTGGTACTCGGCCGCCGCCGGGCTGATCTGCGGATCCAGGCCGCTGCCCGACGCGGTCACCAGATCGACTGGGATCGCCAGCGTGTTGGTGGGGTCGGCCTGCTTGAGCGCGTCGATGCGCGCCTGCACCGCATCCTTGAGCGCCGGGTTGAGCGGGCCGTAGTTCGATCCCGATGAGCCAGTCAGCTTGTCGGCGTTGAACGCCGTGTACGGCACCGGCCCGGTCGCCGAGAGCCGGCCCCAAAAGTATTTCGGGTCGTCGAACTGTTGGCCGATCAGCGCCGAGCCGACCGGCTGCCCATCCGCGCCAGTGATGATGCTGCCGTTGGCCTGGTAGGGAAAGGCCACCTGCGCGATGCCGGTCACCAGCAGCGGGTAGATCACGCCGGTGATGATCGTCAGCGCGACGAGTGCGACCAAGGCCGGGCGAAATTGTTTCATGATATCAGTCATTATCTTACTCTCTCAAGGTACTTCTTTTGTTATTCGTTGTTGTGATTTTGCCCGCAGGCAAAATCACAACAATATGAGAAAGAAAAGTACCGCTGATTACGTTTGATTACGTCAACCCAAACACCGTCAGGAACAGGTCGATGATCTTGATGCCGATGAATGGCGCGATGATCCCGCCCAGGCCGTAGATCAGCAAATTGTCGCGCAGCAGCCGCCCCGCCCCCACCGCGCGGTACTTCACGCCGCGCAGCGCCAGCGGCACCAGCAGAATAATGATGATCGCGTTGAAAATCACCGCCGACAGGATCGCGCTCTCCGGCGTGGCGAGGCCCATCACGTTCAGTCGATTCAGCACCGGGTAGGTCGTCGCAAAGGCGGCCGGGATGATCGCGAAGTACTTCGCGACATCGGAAGCGATCGAGAAGGTCGTCAGCGCGCCACGGGTCATCAGCAGCTGCTTGCCGATCTCCACCACCTCAATCAGCTTGGTCGGGTTACTGTCGAGGTCGACCATGTTGCCGGCCTCTTTGGCCGCCTGCGTGCCCGTGTTCATCGCCACCGCCACATCGGCCTGCGCCAGCGCCGGCGCGTCGTTGGTCCCGTCGCCGGTCATGGCGATCAGCCGCCCGCCGGTCTGGTACTCGCGAATCAGCTTGAGCTTGGTTTCGGGCGTGGCCTGGGCCAGGAAGTCGTCCACGCCCGACTCGGCGGCGATCGCGGCGGCGGTCAGCGGGTTGTCGCCGGTGATCATCACCGTCTTGATGCCCATGCGCCGCAGCTCGCTGAAGCGCTCCTTGATGCCGCCCTTGACGATATCCTTGAGTTGGATGGTGCCCAACACGTGCGCGCCGTCGGCCACCACGAGTGGTGTGCCGCCCTGCTTCGCGATGTCGTCGATGTGCCGCCCTGCTTCGCGATGTCGTCGACCGTCTCGCGCACCGCCGGCGGGAACTGGCCGCCCAGCCCCTGCACATACGCCTCGATCGAGTCGGCCGCGCCCTTGCGGATCTGGTGGCCGTCCATGTTCACGCCGCTCATGCGCGTCTGCGCGGTGAACTCGATGAACTCGGCGTGCAGTTCGTGGATGGCGCGCTCGCGAATGTTGTACTGCTCCTTGGCCAGCACCACGATGCTGCGGCCCTCGGGTGTCTCGTCGGCCAGGCTCGACAGCTGCGCCGCGTCGGCCAGCGCGCGTGCGTCCGTGCCGTTGGCCGGGAAGAACGCGGTGGCCTGCCGATTGCCGAGCGTGATCGTGCCAGTCTTATCCAGCAGCAGCACATCCACATCGCCGGCCGCCTCGACCGCGCGCCCCGACATGGCGATCACATTTGCCTGGATCATGCGGTCCATCCCGGCGATGCCGATCGCGCTGAGCAGCCCGCCGATCGTGGTGGGGATCAGGCACACCAGCAGCGCCACCAGCACGGTGACAGTGACCGGCGTGCCCTGGCCGGCCGCCGTCACGCTGTAGAGCGAGTAGGGCAGCAGCGTGGCGGTGGCCAGCAGAAAGATGATCGTCAGCGCGGCCAGCAGAATGTTCAGCGCGATCTCGTTGGGCGTCTTCTGGCGCTTGGCGCCCTCGACCATCGCAATCATGCGGTCGAGGAAGGTCTCGCCCGGATTCGCGGTGATCCGCACGATGAGCCAGTCGGAGAGCACGCGCGTGCCACCGGTCACGGCGCTGCGGTCGCCACCGCTCTCGCGAATGACCGGCGCGCTCTCGCCGGTGATCGCGCTCTCGTCGACCGAAGCCACGCCCTCGATCACCTCACCATCGCCCGGCACGAAGTCGCCCGCGTCGATCAGCACGACATCACCCTTGCGCAGGTCGCCCGACGGCGTGGCGGTGAAGGCTGCGCCATATTTTGGCTGGGCCAGCTTCTTGGCGTTGATGTCGCGGCGCGCTTTGCGCAGCGTGTCGGCCTGGGCCTTGCCGCGACCCTCGGCCATCGCCTCGGCGAAGTTGGCGAACACCACCGTGAACCACAACCAGACCGAGACCGCGAAGATGAAGCTCGCCGGGGCTTCGCCCTGGCCCAGCAGCGCCTGCACCCACAGCACGGTGGTCAGCACACTGCCGACCTCGACCACGAACATCACCGGGTTCTTGATCTGGTGGCGCGGGTCGAGCTTCTTAAACGAGTCGCCGATCGCGCGCCGCACAATCGGCGGGTCGAACAGCGGCCGGGCCTTGTTTGCTTGAATGGTCATTGTTCCCTATCCTTATACAACACCAGATGGCGGACGAACGATGAACCTTGTGCCGGCGCTGCGGCCTGCCGCAGTGCATCGTTCGTCCCACGCCGCCAATTACGATCCGATCATTATGAGATGCTCGACAAACGGCCCCAGCGCCAGTGCTGGAATAAACGTCAGCACACCAACCAGCAGGATGACGCCGATCAGCATCACGATGAACCGCCCCAGCAGCATCGCGATACCCAGCGCGGTGTTGTAGAACGGCGTGTTCACGCCGATGCCGGCAAACGCGCTGCCGTTGTTGTTGCCGGCCGAGGTGAAGGCGTACAACACCTCGCTAAAGCCATGCGGGGCCGGCGTCGTGTTATAGATCGTCGACGTCCCCCCGGTCGTCATGACACCGATCGCCGTGCCCACCAGCACGGTGATCGGCATAACCAGGATCGCCACCGACGACATCTTCATCTCGTACGACTCGATCTTCTTGCCCAAATATTCGGGCGTGCGCCCGACCATCAGCCCGGCGATGAACACGGCGATGATCACAAAGATCAGCATGCCGTACAGCCCCGAGCCGACGCCGCCGTAGATCACCTCGCCCATTTGGATATCGAACAGCGGCACGAACCCGCCCAGCGGCGTGTACGAGTCGTGCATCGAGTTGACCGAGCCGTTCGAGGCGAGCGTCGTGGTGGTAGCCCACAGCGCCGAGTTGGCGATCCCGAAGCGCGTCTCCTTGCCCTCCATGTTGCCGCCGGGCTGCATGTCGCTCGCGGTCGTGTCCACGCCGAGCTGGTTGTAGAGCGGGTTGCCGCTCTGCTCGGCCCACACCGCGATCGTCAGCATCGCGACGAAGACAATCGTCATCGCCGCCAAAATCGCCCAGCCCTGGCGAGTATCGTTCACCATCGTGCCGTAGGTGTAGCACACTGCACCAGCAATCAGCAGAATGGCCAGCACTTCAAAGAAATTCGAGAGCGGCGTCGGGTTCTCGTACGGATGCGCCGAGTTCACGTTATAGAATCCGCCGCCGTTGGTGCCGAGCTGCTTGATCGCGATCTGTGAGGCGGCCGGGCCGAGCGGCAGCACCTGCTGCGTGACCGGCACCGTCTCGGTGACCGCGTTGCCGCTGGCATCCTTGACCGGGTTGCCGTCCGCGTCGAGCTTCGGCTGCTCGTAGCTCTGCGCCTGGACGAGCGGCACGCTCTGGTAGGCGCTGAAGGTTTGCGGGACGCCCTGCCACACCTGGATCAGCGCCAGCACGATCGACAATGGCAGCAAGATGTAAAGCGTGCTGCGGGTCAGGTCGACCCAGAAGTTGCCGATCGTCTGGGCGCTGCGCCGCGCCAGGCCGCGAATGAGCGCAACCATGATCGCCATACCGGTGGCGGCCGAGACAAAGTTCTGTACCGCTAGGCCGAGCATCTGCATCAGGTAGCTCATGGTGACCTCGCCGCCGTAGCCCTGCCAGTTGGTATTGGTCATGAAGCTGACGGCGGTGTTGAACGACGAGTCGGGCGTGACCGCGCCCAAGCCCTGCGGGTTGAGCGGCAGCGCCGCCTGCAGCCGCTGCAACGCGTAGAGAAATAGGAAGCCGACCAGGTTGAACAGCAGCATCGCGATCGCGTAGGTCTTCCAGTTCATCTCTTCGTCTTGGCGCGTGCCGCACAGCCGGTAGATCAGGCGCTCTAGTGGGCCAAGCACGCGATCCAGCCCGACACTTTGGCCTTCATACACGCGTGCCATAAAGGTGCCCAGCGGCTTGGCCAGGGCGATCAGCACCACGATGTAGAAGATCAGTTGGAGATAGCCATTCAGTGTCATTAGAATAGCTCCGGTTTTAAGAGCGCGATCAGTAGGTAGACCAGCAGGGCCAACGAGACAAGCGCGCCGACGAGATACAGTCCATTCATACAAACCTCCTACAGCCGTTCACACAGCACGACCAGCCCCCACGACAGCGCGAAAAACCCGATTGTCAATACCAGATACACAATGTCCATCGATCCTCATCTCCTGTGTTGTTCTTTCCAAGGCTTATTGTAGTTTGCTTCGTATCAAAGAAGCATAGTTGTTCTTTCCAAGGCTTATTGTAGTTTGCTTCGTATCAAAGAAGCATAAAGGTTCCGATCTATGGCGTAAAGATTGTATAAAGATGGCGCATATATCAGGAGAAAGAATAACGCCGAGCTGCATGCAGCTCGGCGTTGTTCGAACGACACGTTCTCTGGATCGCGCTGGGGATTGCGCTAATCCATGAACCGCCACGGCTCTTGCCACATTTCGATCTTGGTCAGAACAATCAGCCCGATCAGCCCGGCCACGCAATGGATGACCAGCCCCAACAGATTGACCTGGCGCTGCGCGACGAAATCGGCGTGCCAGTTGATGTATCCAACAACGGCAACACAGAGCGTCCAGAGCGTCCATAGCGCGATCTGGAGACTGACGCTCCGGCGTTGCGCGTCCGCCGATGCCTCACGTGCGCGGAGCTGTTGTTTCAGAAGATTCCATAACATGTTATACCTCACCTGCCTGTGCGAGGAACCGTGTAAGTCCTGAATCCGAACACATACAGCTCTGATTATAGCCAGCTTCGCATTCGGAAGGCGTTAGGAGATCATCACGGGGCGTAAAAATTATGTAAGGATGGTCGGGCGGCTATCCGCGGGTTTGGAGTTTGATTGCGAGCGCGCGGCGTGCTATAGTATCAGCCGTTTCAATCAGAGCCGAGGATATTCATGGCCACTTTCAGGACACCGCTCGTACATTCGGTGGGCGTGCTGCGCGCGTATGAGCGCTGGACACGCGCGATCGCCCGCGGTGGCATTCCTGTGCAGTACGGCGTCGCGCTGATCAGCACCGCCCTGGTGACTCTGATCATGGAGATCAGCGGGCTTGCGCTTGAGCCGGCGAACACCTCCTTGATCTACCTGCTGGCAGTGCTGTTTACCGCCACCACCGCCGGCCTTGGCCCTGGCATCGTCGCCTCGGTGCTCAGCTTCCTGGCCTACAATTTCTTTTTCGTCGAGCCGCTGTATGTGCTGACGGTAGCCAATCCCCAGGATGTCGTGCGCTTGATCAGCTTTCTGATCGCCGCCATCCTGGCGAGTAGCCTGGCCGGTCTGGTGCATCGCCAGACCGAGCAGCTTGGTCAGCGCGCCGCCGAGCTGGAGTCGCTGTATGCGGTCAGCCAGGCCACCAGCGCGCAGGTCGATCTCGACCGCATTTTGCCGGTGCTGGCCACCACGGCGGTGGAGCTGCTGCACGCGCGCGGCTGTGTGCTCAGTGCCCAGATCGGTGCGGGCGAGCGCGTGTTCCGTGCCCCGCCTCTGGCGCCAGACGTCGAACATCTCCAAACAACGATCACCGCGCCGCTGCGGGTTGACGATCGCTCGGTCGGCAGCATGCGTGTGCAGCCGCAGCCGCACCAGATCTTCCATGCGCCCGAGCGGCGGCTGGTGGAGCTGCTCGCCAGCCAGGCCGCGCTGGCGGTCGAACGCGCGCGGCTGGTCGCCCAAGCAGCGGACGCACAGGCACTGGTCGAGTCGGATCGATTGAAATCCGCGCTGCTCTCGTCGGTCTCGCACGATCTGCGCACGCCGCTGGTGGCGATCAAGGGCATCGCGACGGCCCTGCGGCAGCGCGATGTGGCCTGGGATGGCGCCGCGGGCGAGCAAATGCTCGATACCCTGGCCGAAGAGGCCGATCGGCTGAATCGGCTGGTCGGCAATCTGCTCGACATGTCGCGGATCGAGAGCGGCGCACTGCACCCGGCGCGCGAGTGGGAAGATCTCAGCGAGATTGTCGGCAGCGTGCTGGCGCGCATGCGCCCACAATTGCATGACCGCACGGTGCAAACCGATCTCCCGGCCAATCTTCCGCTGATCTGGGTGAACGCCGCGCTGATCGATCAGGTGCTCACCAACCTTGTCGAAAACACGCTCAAATATACCCCCGCCCAGACGCCGCTGACGATCGATGCCGAGGTTCATGGCGATACCGTTCAGGTGCGTGTGATCGATCAAGGGCCAGGGATCGCGGCGGATGCGCTCCCGCATATCTTCGATAAGTTTTTCCGAGTGGTCGGCCCCGAGCGCCACGCCGACGGTACCGGGCTGGGCCTGGCGATCTGCCAGGGGATTGTGGAGGCCCACGGCGGCCGGATCTGGGCCGGCAATCGGCCGCAGGGCGGCGCCGTGTTTAGCTTCACGCTGCCCTTGCATCCGGCCGGTGCGGGGCGCGCGCCAACCCTGGATGAGCTCGATTCGTTGATACTCGCGGCTGATCACAACGATGCCAATACAGTAAAAGGCCAACAACAATGAGCCGTGTGCGTATTCTGGTCGTCGACGACGAGCCGCAGATCCGGCGCTTCTTGAAAACCACGCTGGAAGTACATGGCTACGACGTGGCGCTGGCCGAGCAGGGGCGCGCGGCGCTCGAACAGATCACCGCCTGGCGGCCCGATGTAATCCTGCTCGACCTCGGGCTGCCGGAGATCGATGGCCTGGAGGTGACCAGGCGGGTGCGCGAATGGTCGGATGTGCCGATTATTGTGCTGTCCGTCCGTGATCGCGAAGCCGATAAGGTGGCCGCGCTCAATCTCGGCGCCGACGATTACTTGACCAAGCCATTCGGCGCCGGCGAGCTGCTGGCGCGCATTCAGGTTGCGCTGCGCCACGCGACCCATGGACACCTGCCGCAGGCGCCGGTGATCACTGCCGGCGATCTGCGGCTCAACGTCGCGCTTCGCCAGGTGACACGTGGCGAGGAAGAGATTCACCTGACCCCGACCGAGTATGAGATCCTCAAGACGCTTGCCACACATGCCGGCAAAGTGCTGACGCACACGCTGCTGTTGCAAAAAGTGTGGGGGTCGGGCCAGCAGCAAGATCTGGCTAAGCTACGGGTGTTTATGAACCAGCTGCGGCGCAAGATCGAGGACGACCCGGCCCAGCCACGCTATATTGTGACCGAGCCGGGCGTTGGGTATCGCTTCTGCGGCGATGCGGAGGGCAATGACCTGTAGAGACGCAAAATATTGCGTCTCTACAGGTCATTCGTGCGCCGGCTGATCCAGGTCACACACGCGGTAATGCACGTCGGTGACTGCCACGCCTTGAAGGTGCTGGAAGGCGAACTTGAACTGCGGGCCGCTGTTCCGGTGCAGCAGCTGCCCCCACAGCGACTCGGTCACCAGCTGCGCCATTATGATATTGACGAACGCATCAGCGTGCTCGCGCTTGACATCCTTAACCAGCCGCACGATCGGGCCGGTCAGGCTGCGGTAGGGCGAGGGCAGCACATACAGGTGGCCGTGGTCGCCCAGGTAGGTGTTCCATTTCTCCAGCACCCGCGCGGTCTTCTCGGGCCGCACGGCAACATGCACCGCCACCCACGGCTTGCCCAGCGACTCGGCGAAGCTGATCATCTGCATGGTGCCCTGGTGGACATCGTTGACCAGCACGATCGTCTCGACGGCGTGCGTGCGCACATCGATCGGGCGCGCTTGCAGACTCAGCGCCTGTTTGACCTGCTGGTAGTGGTGATGAACGCGGAAAAAGCCCAGCACCAGCAGCGGGATCAGGATGACCACGATCCATGCGCCCTGGCTGAACTTGGTCACTGCGAAGACGATCATCACAATGCCGGTCAGGGCGCAGCCCACCGCGTTGAGCACCTGCTTCGGCCGCCAGTGTCGGTCGTAGCGCAGGGTCGACCCCTCGGTTTTGATCTCCTGGCCCGGCTTCAGCTTGCTAATCTTCTGCCAGCGCACCACCATGCCGGCCTGCGACATAGTGAAGCTGAGGAACACCCCGATAGCATAGAGCGGGATCAGCATGCTGGTCGAGCCGTTGAAGACGACGATCAGCAGCGCGGCCAGGCCCGCCAGCGCGACAATGCCCCACGAGAAGACCAGCCGGTGGCCGCGATAGGTCAGCTGGCGCGGCAGAAAGCCATCGCCGGCGTGCAGCGCGCATAGGCGCGGGAAATCGGCGAACGAGGTATTCGCGGCCATGATCAGGATCGCGGTAGTCGCTGCGATCGTCAGCAGATACAGCGGGCCAGGCCCGAATACCGTCCGGCCGAGCTGCGATATTACGGTCTCCTGCTCGGAAGGCACCGCATGAATCATGAGCGCCAGGTAGGTGATGCCCAGGAACATGGCCATCAGGATGCTGCTCATCCAGACCATTGTGGCGGCGGCGTTGCGGCTTTTTGGCTCATTGAAGGCGGTAATGCCGTTCGAGATCGCCTCGACACCGGTCAGCGCGGTGCAGCCGCTGGAGAACGCGCGCAAAATCAGGAATAGCGTCAGCGGCCCGACACTGGCGGCAATGCTCTCGACCCCCTGCACCTGGCCGAGCGTGCCGGTGAGCAGCCGGTAGAGGCCGACGCCGATCGTCAGGAACGCCATCCCGATAAAGAAGTAGGTTGGCCCAGCGAACGCGCGACCCGACTCCTTGACGCCACGCAGGTTGACCAGCATCATAACCACGATCAGGGCAACGCAGATCTCAACCTGGTAGATCCGCAGATTTGGGAACGCCGAGATAATCTGCTCGACGCCGGAGGCAATACTGACAGAGACCGTCAGCACATAATCGGTCAGCAGCGCGGCGCCGGCGGTCTGCGCCGGCCGCTCGCCCAGGTTGTCGCGCGCGACGATATAGGCGCCGCCGCCGCCGGGGTAGGCGAAGATCGTCTGCCGGTACGAGAGCGTCAGGACGACCAGTAGCGCCGCGATCGCGCCGGCGATCGGCAGCGCGTAGGTGAAGTAGATCGCGCCAGCGGCGGCCAGAACCAGCAAGATCTCCTGCGTGGCGTACGCGACCGAGGACAGGGCATCCGACGCGAATACCGCCATCCCAATCGCTTTGCCGATCGTCTGGTGTGGCGCGGCGGCTGTTTCTAAAGGTCGGCCAAGCACCAGGTGCAGCAACGGCCGCGTCTTGGGATGCATCATATCGGCATCGAGCTGTTCGACCAAGCCTTCCGCTGCCAACCCCAGATCGTGATCCGGCCGGCCGAGCGGGCTGGCCGTGCCAATCGCCCCTGGGCTGCTGATCGCGTCGACATGCATAACGCTCGCCACAGTGTTCCCCTATCATAAAAATACAGGCACGAATGCTGAGACGCGACGTGCGGCCACAGATCGTGCGAACGACGGTTCGTCAATACGGTACCGTGTTCTGCGTTTGGAAAGTGTTAGGATCAGCCTGGAGAATATTAGGATAGTATAAAGAAGTCGGCACGGGCTGACGCATGATTTTTGGTATGATAGCAGCACACAGCTAACCGCGACAGAAAGGCCTGAAAGTATATGAACCCACTTCGATCGAGGAGCCTTGCGCAGCGCTATGGAATGAGCGTGGCGAGCGTGGCGCTGACCACGCTGGTTCTGATCCAACTTCCCAGCCTGCATCAGGCCAACATCGCGCTGCTGTATTTGCTGGTCGTGCTGATCAGCGCGACGACGATCGGGCTGGGGCCGGCCTTGCTGGCCTCGCTGCTGGCGTTTCTGGGCTTTAACTTCTTCTTTGTCCCGCCGCTGCATACCTTCACGGTCGCCGATTCCCAGGATGTTGTACGCTTGCTGACCTTTCTGGCCGTCGCGATTATTGCCAGCAGCCTGGCTGGCCGGGCGCGCGACCAAGCCGACACGGCGCAGCGCAGTGCGACGGAGCTGGCCACACTGTATGGGCTCAGCCAGACGATCAGCGCTGAGGTGGCAACCGACCGCATCCTGCATGTGGTGGCACAGACAACCGCGCACCTACTGGATGTGCCGGTGTGCGTGGTGCTGCTGTATGACGACGGCCGGCTGACCGAGCGCGCGCGCTCCGGCGATCCACCGCCTGCGCCATCCCGGCAAGTCGATACCTTTCTGCGCATCGGGCCACGCGTGCTGGGCGTGCTACGCGTCACGCAGCGCGCGCTTGACGAACCACTCACGAAAGCCGAGCATGAGCGCCTGGAGATGATTGCGTCGCAGGTGGTGCTTGCGCTTGAGCGCGCCCGCCTGACCGAGGAGGCCAGCCAGGCCCGTACCCTGGCCGAGGCCGAGCGCATGAAAGGCGGGCTGCTCGGATCGGTCTCACACGATCTACGGACACCGCTGGCAGTGATCAAAGGCGCAGTGACAGATCTGCTCGACGACTCAGTCGCATGGGACTCGTCCGCGCGGCGCGACCTGCTGAATGCGATCAACGATGAAGCCGACCACCTGAACCGGCTGGTCGGCAACTTGCTCGAGATGTCACGCATTGAGGCCGGCGCGCAGCCGCCCGCGCAAAGCTTGCAAGACATCGGCGAGCTCGTGGCGAATGTGGTCAACCGGATGTCCCCACGCTTAGCGGCACATCCTGTAACCATCGATATTCCGGCCGACCTGCCTGCGGTGCAGATCAACTACACCCAGATCGATCAAGTGCTGACTAATCTGCTGGAGAATGTGATAAAGTATACGCCGGCAGATACCCCGGTCATGATCGCGGCTGGTGTGGAGCGTGACACGATGCGGATCGAGGTACGCGACCAAGGGCCAGGAATTCCGGCTGGGCTGAGCACGCGCATCTTCGAGAAATTCATGCGCGTGGCCGGGCCGGAACGCCATGCCGATGGCATGGGGTTAGGGTTGGCGATCTGCAAGGGCATTATCGACATGCATCAGGGCCGTATTTGGGCCGAACACCAGCCGACCGGCGGGGCACGCTTTATCTTCACGCTGCCACTCCACGCGCCGGTGCATGGATCAGCTCCACGCAGCGCCGCACGCCAGCTACGGGAGGATCGCCGATGAGTGAACGCATTCTCGTGGTCGATGACGAGCCGCAGATCGGCCGCCTGTTGACGACCAGCCTGGGCGCACGCGGCTATGAGGTGGCGGTGGCCAGCGATGGCCAGGCGGCGCTTGACATGGCGGCCAGCTGGCGCCCCGATCTCATCCTGCTCGACCTGGGGCTGCCCACGATCGCTGGCCTGGACGTGTGCCGTCAGCTGCGCGCCTGGTCGCAGGTGCCGATCATTGTGCTGACCGTGCGCGATGCCGAGCAGGACAAAGTCGCCGCGCTCGACCTCGGCGCCGACGACTACCTGACCAAGCCGTTCGGCACCGCCGAGCTGCTGGCGCGCATCCGGGTGGCGCTGCGCCACGCCGCCCATCT
>WNGB01013554.1_pt1 | contig 14313 bp, 16 predicted proteins | sample 5400681 | NCBI WGS metagenome assembly WNGB01 (sample SAMN13153367, study PRJNA577476) | soil metagenome | isolation source: 115 cm soil or saprolite under grassland replicate 2 | place: USA:California | collected 2016-06-15 | reverse complement strand
ACGGACGGACCATGCTCACCCACGGTGCCAGTCACCGAGGGGCTTCAGCGGTCCCGGCCATCCGCGTCGGGGCTGGTGGCCACCGGCCCCGACGCACCTTTCAGCTTGCGCTGATTCGGTCTTCCGACCATGCAAGGGGCGGGGGGACGTTCAGCGATTGTCGCCCTTTGGTCTGCAGGTCGCTCACGTCCTCTTGCTTCGCCGCTCGATTCCCTTTGCGACCATCTCATGATGCCCCGCGAGCTTTGCTGCGTAAGCACGCTCTTCATCGGTCCAGTCGGGACCGCCGTGGCGGTAAATTTCTGCCACGAGTCGGTGCTGCGCGGGTGTCAAGATGAAGAGGGCCGCATCATCGGCTGGTGCGAAGATGGCGTCATCGCTCGGCAGCCCGAGGGGTCGAGAGGCTTCTGACGAGCCTACTGAGAGTGCGCTGATCACCCGTTGTCTGAGCTTCCGCGAGCGAGGCGTTCTACGGTGCGATAGTTCCGCAAGTATGCTCGTCAGCACTTCAGCGTTCGAACGCTTTTGGTCGAACAGCTCCTCCAATGCTTCTACCTTCAGATTCGCGAGCACGCGGCGAGCCATCTGCGCCATCTCCACGCTTGGACAATCCAGAATAGCACGCTACGGTTGCGCCCGTGAATCGTTATGGTGGGCATGAGCTAGCGTCGGCGAAGCTCCTGCTTCGCAACCCAGCATGTCGGCAACAACCAATCCCTGCTACCTCCTTCGCATGACCCCTCAGCAATTCATCGACAAGTGGAGCCGCGCCGACCGGACCGAACGGCAAGCGGCGCAGGAGCATTTCATCGATCTCTGCCGTGTGCTCGGAGAGCCGACGCCCAACGAAGCCGACGCCCGATAGCTACAGCTTCGAAAACGGCGTGTCGAAGATCGACGGCACCGGCGGCTTCGCCGACGTGTGGAAGCGCGGGCACTTCGGTTGGCAGTACAAGAAGGACCGCGCCAATCTCGACCGCGCCTATCAGCAATTGCAGCTTTACTCGGTGGCGTTGGAGCACCCGCCGCTGCTGGTCGTCTCCGACACCAAGCGTTTCCGCATCTACACCAACTGGACCAACACGGTTCAGGCCAAGCACGAAGCGAGCCTCGAAGGGCGACGGCCCGTATTTGGCCGCGGGGCGGGGGCCGTTCATCCTTCGAGGGCCTCGCTTTGCTCGGCCACCTCAGGATGACGGGGTGAGTGCTTGCACAAGAGGAACCAATGAGGGCACCGTGCGCCGCCTCCGCCGCGGCGGAGGCCGAAGAAAGGGAAAACTCACGATGCGCGCCATCAGCCTTGCCGAGGCCAACAAGATCATCACCGGCACCTTTGCCTCCGCGAAACGGCGCAAGGCCTATGCGCTCGCCGCGATCGTGCTCGACGCCGGCGGACGCGTGAAGGCGTTCCAGAAGCAGGACGGCGCCTCGCTGCTGCGCTTCGAGATCGCCTACGGCAAGGCATTCGCGGCGCTCGCGCTCAACCGCTCCTCGCGCCAGGTGCTGGCGAAGCAGAAGGAGAAGCCGGCGTTCATGGCGTCGCTCGCCGAGCTCTCCGACGGCCCGCTGTTCCTGGAGGGCGGCGGCCAGCTCATCCGCGACAGGTCGGGCGAGGTGGTGGGCGCGCTCGCCGTCACCGGCGACGTCAACGAGGTCGACGACCTCTGCGCCATGGACGGCATCCGCGCCGGAGGCTTCCTGCCGGACGACGATTTCGACCCCGCCGCCGTGCGCCGGCTCAACATCAAGAAGGATGCAGCGCTGCGCGACCCGCGCAAGACTTGAGGGCGCCGGACCGTTACACTCCGCGAAATCGGCAGCGCGGTTCCTTTCGTGCCGGCCTCGCCCTGAATCCGCCTTGCCCCGGCGGTATCCTGCTGGCGGGAACTGGACGTGACGGCCAGCGGCTGCAGCGGGAAAGAGGCTTGCCAAGTCGTTAACGGGCGTCCTGTAGATTGAAGAGTGTGTAGGGATCGTATGCCCGGGGCCTGTCAGCAGGCCTCCAAGCCTCAGGTCGGTACGTGTAGGGGAGGGCTCCAAATGGGGACTAATCGCTTTTCGCCGCAGGCTGCGGCCATGATCGCAGCGCTGGCGCTCGCCGGCTGCGCCGGCGGCATGGGCAACTGGGGTTTCGGCGGCAACCCGCCCCCCGAGCAGCCGCCGCCGGGCGGGCAACTGCCCGGCCCCGAAATCCCGGCGACGATCCGGGTCTCCGAGGTGATCGGGCGCTGGGGCTACGCGGCCTTCCACAAGCCCGAGGACCGCACGCGGACCGAGGCCGCGGCGCGCTCGCAGTGCGGGCATCCCTTCGTCATCGGTCAGGGGCCGACCGGCGGCGTGATGATGTACCTCGCCGACCAGTCGCAACTGCAGGAGCTTCGCCTCAAGGGCGGCCCCGGCGGCAAGAACTACATCGGCCCGCCCGGACCGACGCCGGGACCGCAGGACCGCGAGATCGTCCAGTTCGACGGCCGGGTCATGCTGATGGTGTTCGTCGAGCCCGAGATCGCGGGCCGCTACGGCACCGGCGTCTACGTGCGCTGCGCGCCGAGCGCGGGCGCCGTCGCGAAGAAAAAATAGCGCTGCGACCCGGACCGCGCGGCGTCGCCGCCGCCGGCGGTGGCCGGTCTCAGCGGTTGAAATCCTCCGGCCGCAGGATCTGCATCTCCAGGACCTTCTTCATCTTGTCCGGGTCGACGTCGGGCAGGACCGTTTTCCGGAACGCGGTGGCGAGCTGCTTGTATTCGTCGGCGCAGTTCGCGCTGCGGATGCGCGGCAACAGCCGGTCGGCCAGCTCCTGGAACGTCGCCGGGTCCTTGCCGTAGGCGAGGCACAGGAAATTGTAGGCGCGCTGGATGCTGATGCTGTGCTCGTCGGCTTCCTGCGACGGCGCGATGGTGCCCTTGTTGGCGCGCAGCTTCGCCGCGTTCAGATGGTGCCAGACATTGTAGGTGCCCTTGATCGTGGTCAGCGCGACGTCCTTGCCGAACTGCAGCATGAGCAGCGCCGCGATCTGGTCGGCGGCGTCCTCTTCGCGTCCGAACACGGGAATGTCCTGGATGTCGAACAGCGCGTGACCGAGCTCATGCAGGATCACGCCCACGGCGCCGCCGATGATCACCTCGGGACGCGAGAAGCCCGGGATCAGTCCGAGCGACATCGCGCCAAAGGGCTCGTTCGGCTCGCGCGGATGCTCCCGTGCCACCTCGGTGTCCATGTAGTGGAACCAGGAGTAGCAAAGGTGCAGCTTGCCGGCGAGATCGTAATAGGAGTTCGGGCCGCCGCAGGCGCGCGGGTCGCCCTCTTCGAGCGAGAGGACGAGTGCCCCCTGCAGCTTCAGCGGCGAGAGGAACGCGGCGAGCTGCTCCAGCAGCTTGCGCTCCTTCAGTCGCTGGTAGATCGGCTGGTACTTGGCGCTGGTCGGCTCATTGTACTCGATCTCGATCATGTCGTTCTGCAGCTCGGGCGGGAACTGCGCTGCGGCCGGCTGAGCGAGAACGATCGGGCCACCGAGGGCGAGCGCCAAGGCGGCGGCAGTCGCGATGCGCTTCATGGGTAGTCCCTCGGTTCAGCGGTTGAAATCTTCCGGTCGGAGAATCTGCATCTCCATGACCTTCTTCATCAGGTCCGGATCGATATCGGGCAGCACCGTTTTCCGGAAGGCATGCGCGACCTGCTTGTACTCCTCCGCGCAGTTCGCCTTGCGAATGCGCGGCAACAGCCGGTCGGCCAGCTCCTGGAACGCTTCGGGGTCCTTGCCGTAGGCCATGCAGAGAAGATTGTAGGAGCGTTGGATATCGAGGCTGTGCTCGTCGGCTTCCTGGTAGGGCTTGATCTGGCCCTTCTGCGCGATCAGCCGCTCCGCATTGGAGTGGTGCCACACGTTGTAGAAGCCCTTGATCGTGGTCAGCGCCACCTGCCTGCCAAACTGCAGCATCAGCAGCGATGCGATCTGGTCGGCGCCATCCTCTTCGCGTCCGAACAGGGGAATGTCCTGGATGTCGAACAGCGCGTGACCGAGCTCATGCAGGATCACGCCTACGGATCCGCCGATGATCACCTCGGCTCGTGTGAAGCCGGGGATGAGGCCGAGCGACGTCGAGGTGAAAGGCTCGTTCGGTTGGCGCGGTATTTCCTTTGCCACGCCGTTTTCCAGGTAATCGAACCAGGAGTAGCAAAGGTGCAGCTTGCCGGCCATGTCGTAATATGAGTTCGGGCCGCGGCAGGCCCGCGGGTCGCCTTCCTCGAGCGACAAGACCAGCGCGCCTTGCAGCTTCAGCGGCGAGAGGAACGCGGCGAGCTGCTCCAGGAGCTTGCGCTCTTTCAGGCGCTGGTAGATCGGCTGGTACTTGGCGCTGGTCGGCTCGTTGTATTCGATCTCGATCATGTCGTTCTTGAGCTCGGGCGGAAACTCCTGCGCCGCGGCGGGCGTGACGACAGTCGAGCTTCCGAGAGCGAGCGCCAATGCGGCGGCAGCCACGATGCGCATCATGGGGGACATCCTTTTTGATCTTTCCATGGTTGATGCAGTTTCGTGATCAATCCGGAATCCACTTCATGCTCTGGACCTTCTTCAGCTGATCCTTGTCGAGGTGCGGCAGGATTTGCCCCACGAATGCCCGCCGAACTTTCTCGTAGTCGCTATACGGCGACGGCCGATCCGACTGGAGGCTGCCCCGGCAGTGTCCGATCCGGCCGCCGGGCAGATCGATCGGCGTGACGGGCCGGCCGATCGCGATGAAGCTCGAAAATCCGATCGGATCCTTACCGATCGCGATGCAGAGCAGGTTGTAGTAGCGCTGGCGGACGGTCGGGCGAATATCGCCCAGATAGTTCACGTCCGTCATCTGTCCTTCGCGAATGATTGTGTCCCACTGATTGAGAAAGAAGGCGGTGCCGAAGATCGTCTTGCGCGCCACGTCGCTACCGAACTGCAACAGCAGAAAGGCGGCGGTGTAGTCGGCGGCGTCGTGCTTGCGACCCCAGACCGGCGCGTCGAGATTGTCGAACGCGGCGAGCGCCGTTTCGTGCAGCACGTGCTGCACGAAGGGACCGACCGTCGCCATGTCGCGGGTAACCAGGATCGGGCCGATCCGTCCCAGATACCTGAACATGTCAGGCTGGTTGGGGTCGGACGAGCGTGGCCCTTTTTCTCCCGGCATCACGCTTTCGATCAGATCGACGTACTCGTAACAGATGGTCACGGCATCGCCCATCTTGTAAGGCGCGTAGTGGGAACCGCATTCCGCGGTCCTCACCGTGAGCGGGAATTTCATCGGCGAGAGAAAGACCTGCAGCGTCTCGAGCACCTTCCGCTCCTTGAGCCGGCCCAGGATCGCGGCGTACTCAGGCTTCTTCGGCGGCTCGTAGATGATCTTGATGTTCCCTTGAGCGAGCGCCGGTGCTGCATAAACGGCGAGGCCGAAGGCGGCCGCGCAGGCTGTCGCGGTGATGGTTCGCTTCATTGCCGGATCCCTGATGGTGAAGTTTGGTCGCTCGAGGGGAGACCGCTGATCGGCCAACAACTGGCGATGCGGACTGTGCCCCACGCGGTGCGCGCCAAATCGGAACGTCTTCCTGGACGTGAAGCAGCCATTCGACTATTTTACGTGACCAACGCGTGCTTACGTGACCAACGCGTATCCCTCGACTGGGAGGCTACCCTAGCGGCTTGACCCGTGTCCAGTGAAGGCGTGCGAAATCGCATCCCGGGCTCGGGATCGTGAGCAGTTCTAGTAAAGCAAGGTTAAGGTCGTTGGCAGTCCAACGGTCTTGCTGGAGTGCGAAGACACTGCGGTGCGTCAGATTAAGTTTTTGCAATAGGGCTGCGATGGCTTACCCTGTCGTCAATTCGCCACTATCAATTCGCCATTTTGCGCACGGCTTTCCCGTTCCTGGAGATGAAGGACAACAGCGATGCAAAGGCTCTCATACCTTGTAGCGATCGGCGTCATCGGACTCGGCGGCATGTGCTCGGCGATGGCGCAGGCCCCCAGCGCCGGCGCGGTCGGTAAGTCCGGCTCACGTGCCAGTGCCGCTCCCGCCGCGCTCGCGCCCGTGAGGTCGAACATCGGCGCGATGGCGACTGCCGCGCCGGTCACGGCTGTTCCGGCGGTCAAGTCGAACATCGCCGCGATGGCGAGCGCTGCACCGGTCATGGCAGTTCCGGCGGTCAAGTCGAACATCGCCGCGATGGCGAGCGCTGCGCCGGTCGCGGCTCTGGCGGCAGTCAAGTCAAACGTAGCCGCGATGGCGAGCGCCGCGCCAGTCTCCGCCCCGGCGGCGGTCAAGTCGAACGTCGCCGCGATGGCGAGCGCCGCGCCGGTCTCCGCGCCGGCGGCGGTCAAGTCGAACGTCGCCGCGATGGCGAGCGCCGCGCCGGTCTCGGCGCCGGCGGCGGTCAAGTCGAACGTCGCCGCGATGGCGAGCGCTGCGCCGGTCTCGGCCCCGGCAGCAGTCAAGTCGAACGTTGCCGCGATGGCGAGCGCTGCGCCGGTCACGGCCCCGGCAGCAGTCAAGTCGAATGTCGGCGCGATGGCGAGCGTTGCGCCGGCCGCGGCTCCGGCGGCGGTCAAGTCGAACGTCGCCGCGATGGCGAACAGCGCGCCGGCCGCGGCTCCGGCGGCGCGCAAGTCCAACATCAGCGCGATGTCGAGCGCTGCAAGCCCGACGAGTGCCGCCGCGGTTGATCGCAAGTCTAACTTCAGCGGGCACGTGAAGGCGGTTCGGTGATCGTCTGACGCCTGGGCGACGGAGTTAGCGGGACGGGCGTGGCTTTGATCTACGCCCGTTCCCGCTTTTTGCCGGCGTCGATTTCGCCAGCCAGAGATGCGCCACGCTTTACAACCGTCGCGCCGCGTGCGCTGCGGGCACTTGATTTCGCAACGCCGCGCGCAGCGTTGCCGATGACGACGTTATGAAATGTAAGCGATCGAAGCCGAAGGCGAGAATGCCTGCTTAATTCGCAGGATTTGGGCTCAAAAAGGGGTTGGCGTCGTTTCCGGGCCTATGGTAACGATTTGCCTTAGCCTAGGTCCGAGCAGGGAGAGCACACATGGATTTGCGTTCGATCGTTGGTGCAGTGCTGGCGTTGGCCATTGCGGCAAGTCCCGCGTTGGCGTGCAAAGGCGACGAGATTTTCTCGGACGATTTCAATGAAGACAGCGGAATGTGGCCGAACGCTGACTGGATCACGATCGGCGGCGGCGCGATGGAGTTGAAGCTGCGGCCCGGCTACCAGGGCTTTGCGGCATTCCGCGGCGAGAGCCCCAAGGAATTCGACGCGTGCGTTGACATCACCTATCCGGACGCCAAGAAGCCTGACGGCGGTACACTCGCGGGCATCGCGTTCTGGTTCAAGGACTACGACAACTACTACGGCGTCGGCACCACGCCGGTCGGCGCCGTCGGTGGGTTCCGGGTCAACAAGGGCAAGTTCGCGCTGCAGGCTCCGTTCCGCAAATACAATCAAGTCAAGGGCGGCACCGGCGCGAAGAACACCTTCCGCGTCACTGTCAAGGGCAACAACATCACGGTCTACGCCAACGATCAGCGCGTCGCTGGTTTCCGCGGCGTTCCGGACGATGGCCTGATGGGTCTGTTCGCAGAGTCCGAGCAAGACAATGCGAATGCTTGGAAGTTCTCGAGCTTCAAGCTGACCGAGCCTCCCAAGTAATCACGCAAGCTTTTCAGCGCCTGTCGCGAGCGTGACAGATCGGCCTGGTATCCGGGTCGACTGTCGGGCTCGCGATTTTTTCGCCTGGGCCGTGCCGGCCTGCAGCTATTGGTGCGATTTTATAGCGCGTGCTGCCGTCTCTTCCGCTACCACTTCAAGCAGGGGAGAGGACAATGATGTTGCGGACGATCGCGGGTGCGATGCTGGCCTTGGCCATCGCGGGCGGCCCCGCCTTGGCATGCAAGGGCGACGAGATTTTCTCGGACGACTTCGCGGACGACAGTGGCCCATGGGACAGCACTCAGTTCAGCACGATCGCCGGCGGGTACGCGGAGCTGAAGCTTGATGCCGCTATTTGGGCGTGATGCGCTTTCTGGGCGACACGCCCAAAGAGTTCGACGTGTGTATTGATGTCACCTACCCGGAGGCCAAGAAGCCAGACGGCGGCACGGCCGGGGGCCTCGCGATCTGGTTCAAGGACTACCAAAATACGTACATCGTGGCGACGACACCGGCCGGCGTTGCTGGCGCGCACCGCTACAACAAGGACAAATATGGTCTGGTGAGTCCCTATCGTAAGCAGGCCAGTCTCAAGGCCGGAGTTGGTGAGAAGAATACGCTTCGCGTCACCGCCAAGGGCAACCAAGTGACGGTGTATGCCAACGATCAGCGGCTCTTCGCGTTCCGGGGGACTCCGGAAGAGGCATATATTGGCCTCTACGCGCAATCGTGGGAAGGCGAGACGTCGAATACCTGGAAGTTTTCCAACTTCAAGCTGACCGAAGCACCCAAGTAACGCAAAGCTGAGCGCGCGTCGCTCGGGTCACCGCGTCAGCACGATAAAGTCGGTGCCTTTGCCGGTCTCCGGGCCGAGGCCGTGGTCGGAGATGATCAGCGACGCGCCCGGCGTAAGCAGTTCGGAAATCTGATCGCGCGCATCCTGGGGGATCGCGATGCGATCGAGCGCGCCGGCCGCGCTCGCGGGCGAGCCAGCCTGTGCCGGCGCCATCGACACGACGGTCCAGCGCATGCTGTTGTTGTCGTTCTGCGCCATCGCGGTGAAGACATGGGTGCCGAGCGGCTGGTCGGCCTGCTCGATCGCGACCGCGACGTCGAACACCGGCTCAAAGCCCTTGCGCACGTAAAGCCGGCCTTCCTTGCGGCTGATGAACACCGAGACCGGACCGGCCTTCAGCTCGCGCGGGGGGGCGGCCTTCGGCATCACCGGCTCCGGCACGGCAATGCCCGGCAGATCGGTCACGGTCATGCCGGCGAGCGGCGCCTTGCCGGCGAGTTTCGCGAAGGTCCAGGTGTCCTCGGCGGCCTTGATCGCCTGCGCCTGCGACATCATCGGCGCGCGCTTGGGCGCGAACAGGTTCGGATGGGAGAGCGCGACCGGCGCTACCTCGCCGCGCGCGACGATCACGCGGGCGCCCATGCTGGTCGTGGTCCACATTTGGCGGGCGAACGCCTCCGGCATGCGGATGCAGCCGTGCGACGCCGGATGGTTCGGCACCACGCCCTGGTGCAGCGCCACGCCCGACCAGGTGATCCGCTGCATGAAGAACATCGGGGCGTCGTCATAGAGATTGGAGCGGTGCCAGCGGCTCTTCTGGATGATGCCGAACACGCCCGTCGGCGTCGGATGGCTGCGGATCCCGGTCGAGACGCGCGAATGGGCAATCGGCTGGCCGTTGGAGTAGAGCGTGAGTTGCTGTTTGTCGAGCGACACGATGATGTGCAGCGGTCCGGTCACCTTGGCGGCGAGATCGTTCGCGGCCGGCTCGGGCTTGGCGGCCTGGTGCGGCGCGCGGGATGCGGTGGCGGGAGCGCGCGGAACGGCGGCGCGGCGAGCCTTCAGCGATCCGCCATATTCCGGCGCGGGCGTCACGGCGGCTTGCTGTTGGCCGCCAGATTGCGCCCAGAATGCTTGCGCGGGAACGGACAGCCCGCTGATGAGGACGATGGCGGTCGCCGTTGTGGCGAAAAATTGGCTGGTGTAACGCACTGTTGCCACCCCTTGGTCATTTGCGACGCGACCCGGCGCAAAAAGCGCGGCACTCAGGTCCACAACCGACTCGTGGCTTAGTCGTTCCGCAGCGAAAAAGGTTCAAAATGCCGGAACGTTTTGCGGTTTCGCGATGCTAGGTTTGGGGCCCTGTCCCGGCGCTTTTTGAGCCCCATGCCGACCGCCCGCGACTTCGTCTTCGGCCCCTGGCGCACCGTTCTGGTGCTCGGCGTCACCCAGATTCTCGCCTGGGGCGCCATCTTCTATCCCCCGGTCCTGACGGTGCCGCTGATCGCGGCCGACCGCGGCTGGTCGACCACCTTCGCCATGGGCGGCTTCTCGCTGGCGCTCCTGGTCGCGGGCATCGTCTCGCCGCGGGTCGGGCGGCTGATCGACCGCCATGGCGGACACCGGATCATGCCATTCGGGTCGCTCCTCGCCGCACTCGGACTTGTCGCACTCGTCTATGCCGAACATCAGGCCGCCTATCTCGCAGTCTGGATGCTGCTCGGGCTGGCGACCGCAGCGTCGCTCTACGACCCAGCCTTCGCCACGCTGGGCCGCATTTTCGGGGCGAGCGCGCGGGCGCCGATTACTGTGCTCACGCTTGCCGGCGGCTTCGCCTCGACCGTGAGCTGGCCGGTGACCCATGTGTTGGTCGAGGCCGTGGGTTGGCGCGGCACCTATCTGATCTATGCCGCCGTGCTCGCGCTCGTGGCTGCGCCGCTGCATGCCTTCGCGCTGCCGCGCGGGCGCGCCGATCCCGATGCGCGGCCCATCGGCACTGTCTCGCCGCCGCCGGTCGCGCTGCCGCCGCACGGCTGGCCCTTCATCCTGGTGGCCGCCGCATTCGCCGCCTATGCCTTCGTGCCGTCCGGGCTCTCGGCCCATCTGCTCGCGATCTTCGGCCGCGCTGGGATCGATGCGGCCGCCGTGGTCACGATCGGCGCGCTGTTCGGCCCGTCGCAGGTTCTGGCCCGCATCGGCGAGCTGATGTTCGCGCGCCACACCCATCCGCTGATCGTCGCGCGGTGCGCGGTCGCGCTGCTGCTCGCCGCCTTTGCCTTGATGGCGCTCCTCGGCCTGTCGGCGGCGACGGCGGCGGCATTCATGGTGATGTTCGGAATTGCCAACGGCCTGATCACGATCGCGCGCGGCACGGTGCCGCTCGCGTTGTTCGGCGCCGCTGGCTACGGCGCGCTCCTCGGTCGCATCGCCGGCCCGTTCCTGCTGATGCAGGCGATCGCACCGCTCGTGCTCGAGCGGACGTCCGATCCGGTGGTACTGCTGGTGACGGCGGCGCTCGCCCTGCTCGCGTTCGTTTGCTTCGTCGCGCTGCGGCGCCCGAAGGTGTAAATGCCGGTCAGCTGGCTTTGAACAACGCGTCGATGTCGGCTTGTGAGGCGTGCCCGCTGTCGTCGTCGAGCTTCGGGCCGTGCAGGAGATGCTGCGGTTCGCCGCCGCGCGCTGCGGCGGCGGCATAGTCCTTGAACGCGTCCGCGCCGCCCCAGATTTCCATCATGCGGGCGATGCGATCCTCGACGAATTGCAGCGTCGCCAGGACCTTGGCGATGCGCTGGCCGCTGAGATCCTGGAAATTGCAGGCCTCGAAGATGCGCAGCACGTTATCCTGGATATCCTGCGCGAGCGCCTGCTCCTGGCCTTGCTTAACGCTCGCCGACAACGAATTGGCGGCTTCCTCGATGACCTCGGCGGCGTCGAGAATTTGCTGAGTCGCACGCTCGGTGCCGTCGACCACGGCGTCGAGCTCGCGCGTTGCGCGCGGCTTGCCGTCGCTGAAGGTGCCGGCATGCAGCGTCGCAATCTCATGCTTGGTGTGAACGATCGCGCGGTGAATAGTGTCGGTTTCGTCCTTGAGCTGGCGCAGTCCACCCGGCTCGAGCGTGCTGGCGTCGGACTTGCGCTGCGCTTGCGAAGCCTGCGCCTGCAGGGCCTGCTGCGCTTGGGCCTGCTGCGTTTGCGCTTGGCGTTCGATGAGATCCTGCAGCGCCTTGAGCTCGGCCAGGATTTCGCGATGGTGTGGCGCGTCGGCCGCGCCGTCAGCGATCGGCATCGGCGCATCGTGCATCTGTTCGATGCGAAAGACCTTGCGTTGCAGCGGCATGCTTGCGTCCCTTGCAGCTGCTGAGTTGTAGCGAAGCCGCGCTTAACGCCCGGTTCATGCTTCGTGACAACAGGCCACGCAACGCTCGATTAACCATACCGTTTTCAACATTTACTCAACATAAACTATAAGTCTACGAACCAACGAGTTCTTCCTTGCGTAGTTAAAATTCTAGCTTCGACTTTAACCAAACCGACGGGGGTTGTGGATTTACTGTGGCGCAGTCAAGGCGACCCCGTACCGGTCCGCCTTAGTTGCGTATCCAGTGAGTAGAGTGAGTGCATCGATGCAGCGTCTTGTCCTCCCCGTCATCCTCACCGTTATCACCGTCAACACCGCTTCCGCGGGCCCGCTCAATCTTAATGCTCCCGACACGCCCGCCGGCGGCGCGGCGCCATTTGCGCGCACCTTTGCGCAACCGCCGCTCGAAGTCGCGCCGGTTCGGCAAGTCAATGGGCCCAATTACGGCGGCGGCTTCTTTGAGATGCTGTTTCGCGGTCCCGGCAACGCCGCGCCGCGCTACGAGCCGAACCCGATCGTGATGCCGCAGCACGATCAGCGCAGCTATCGCCAGCCGTACGATCCGGCTGACGAAAGTGTGGCCCGCCCGGCGGTGAGCCAGCGCTTCATGAAGCAGGTCGTCAGTTACGACGGCACCGAGAAGACCGGCACCGTCATCATCAACACCAATGAGCGGCTGCTCTATCTGGTGCAGGACGACGGCAGGGCGATCCGCTACGGCATCGGCGTCGGCCGGCCCGGCTTCACCTGGGCCGGCACGCGCCAGATCAGCCGCAAGCGCGAGTGGCCGGATTGGACGCCGCCGCCCGAAATGCTCAAGCGCCGCCCCGATCTGCCGCGCCACATGGAAGGCGGGCCGGAAAATCCGCTCGGCGCCCGCGCCATGTATCTCGGCTCGAGTCTCTATCGCATCCACGGCTCGAACGAGCCCTGGACCATCGGGCAGGCGGTCTCCTCCGGCTGCATCCGCATGCGCAACGAGGACGTCATCGACCTCTACGAGAAGGTCAAGGTCGGCACCAAGGTGGTGGTGATCTAGCTCTCTGTTTTCCAAGGCAGAAACGCGAAGGCCGCCCCTTGCGGAGCGGCCTTGTTGACGACGGCGGCAGTCCCGGCCTGCCGCCGCCGTCGGATCACTCGAGCTTGAATGCAGCCCGCACCTGGTCCTTGACGGCCTTGCGCGTCGCGTTGGCCGCCGCCTCGTTGTAGCCGGTATGCGGATCGGTCTGGATGCAGGCGTCCTTGTAGCTGAACGGCTGCCCGGTCGCGACGTTGATGATGGTGCCGCGCGGCTCCTCCTTGAGGGTGCAGGCGCGCGTGCTTTGCGAGCCTTTCGCCACGGTCGGCGTCTTGGCGCCGAGCGGGTTGTCGTAGGCATGGTGCGCGTCGGGATACTCGAACAGCTGCGCGTCACGCCCGGCGGCGCGCAGCCGTTCAAAATAGGGGCGGCACGGACCCACCGTCACGTAGTCGTCGGCCTGTCCGTGGTGCTGCCGGATCGGTCCGGTGACGTCGGTGTCGTCGATGAACGTCGTCGTGCAGGAGGCATAGAGCGGCAGGTGGAGCGCGAATGCCGCGCGCGGATTCCACATCTGCTGAAACCGCTTCATGCTGGAGTAGAGCGCGGACTGGCCGCCGCGCGAGAATCCCATGACGGCGATGCGCGCCGGGTCGATGCGTGGATGCGCCGCCAGAACGTCGAAGCTGCGATAGGCGTCGAGCACCATGTTCAAGCGGCCGAGCAGCGCCTGGTTGGTCGACGTGCTGGTGATGCCGCGCTGGGAGAAGCTGTCGAGCAGGAACGTAGCGACGCCCATCTCGTTGAAGTGCTTGGCCCAGTACTCATGGCCGCCGTTGACGCCGCCCGAGCCGTGCAGCAGCACAACGGCCGGCAAGCGGCCGGACGCGCCGCGTGGGATGCGCAGCTCGCCGGCGATCGTGACCGGCGTGCCGGCCTTGTCGCCTGTCAGGAACTGCTGATCGCTCAAGGTCAGGGTCTCGACGGCGCGGATCTCGATCCGGGCCGCCAAGTCGCTCAAGCTCGGTTCAGCGGAGGCGGATTGTGCCCAGAAGCCTGCAGCCGCAATGATCGCGGCCGCGCGCGCTACGCATGTCATGGCGTCCTCCCGATCGATGCCGCTCATGCTGGCGGCTGATGGGCCAACTTTAGGCCATTTCCACCCGCTCACAAGCGGGTCAAAGCAAATCGGTAGGGGAGCCGCGACCTACTGATCGTCGCCGCCGTCGCCGCCGAAATCGCCCTCGTCCACCTCGCCGATGTCTTCTTCGTCGTTTTCGGCCTCATAGCGTCCGCCCCCGGCGGCGTGGTCCTCATTGCCTTCGGCAGCATAGCGCCCTTGGTTGTCTTCGCCGGCAGGGCGGCCTTCATTGCGCTCGTCGGCAACTTTCGCGGTATCGCCGTCGGTGAGACCATGGCCGCGGCTGGCGTCGTCGCGGGAGCCGGAGCGCCCGATGTCGTTGAGG
>WNGB01008758.1_pt1 | contig 14313 bp, 13 predicted proteins | sample 5400681 | NCBI WGS metagenome assembly WNGB01 (sample SAMN13153367, study PRJNA577476) | soil metagenome | isolation source: 115 cm soil or saprolite under grassland replicate 2 | place: USA:California | collected 2016-06-15 | reverse complement strand
GGGCAAAAACTCTGTCCCGAGTTATACCCGGTTTCGTGCGCGTACAACCGCATCTAACGAAACAACACCCTAAGGAGAAACAATGATCAAAGAAATATTGACCAAATTCATCCGCATCAGTTTTCCGGTCAGCGTCGGTTCGACGGCTACTGGATTGATTTTCTTATCAAACACATTCGCTCAGTTGCCGGCACCGGCCGTTCCGGCTGAGCCGGGTGCGCCGGCGCCCACGGCTGAGGTCGAGCGCGTGATCGTGACCGGTTCGAACATTCCCACAGCGGAAGAGACCGGGCCGAACCCGGTGGACACCTATCGTCCGCAAGACATCGAGAAGCTGGGTATCCGTAACGCCACGGACCTCACCACCTTCATACCGCAAGAAGCAGGCGGCACGATTAACCAGAACATTTCCAATGGAGGTGACGGTACCGTGCAACTGAACCTGCGCGGCATTTTGCCAAAAGAGACCCTGATTCTCGTGGATGGCAAACGCGTCGCGCAAGCTGCACTGTTCGGCGGCTACGACATCCAGCTGATTCCCTTCTCCATGATCGATCACATCGACATCCTGAAGGACGGCGCCTCGGCCGTGTACGGAGCCGATGCAGTGGCTGGTGTGGTCAACTTCTTCTTGATCCACAAATTCCGTGGTTTGGAGATCGGTGGCACGTACGGGAACACAAACCTTGGAGCGTCCAACGATATGGGTGAATGGGAAGCGTGGTTGAAAGCCGGCACGGGCGACGATAAGACCGATATCGTGGTCATTGCAGATTTCTACCAGCGAACCGGCGGCGTCTTCAGCCGTGATCGCGACGTATCCTCCAATGGGAACTTTAGGCGTTTTGGAGGATTCGACAATCGCAGCAGCAATTTCCCTGGCAGAGTGCAGACTTCCCGGCTGATCCCGAGATTGTTTTTCAGCACGAACTCGCCGCCGCCGCATTCGGCTCCTAACGCCGCGACTTCTCCTTTTTATACTCCTCCGGGGGCCGTCCCTGGAATGCAGGTTCCTGGTCTATTGGGGGATGGGGACTACCAAGCCTATAACTTCGCCGCTGTCACGCCAGGGCTGCCTCCGGCAGATCGCCAGGTGGTCTATGGTTCGTTCACCCGCGATATATGCGATAAATACCTGACCATATTTGCCGATTTCAAGGTGGCGCGGTCGTTCTTCGATTCCTCGGCCGCTGCCGTGCCGTTTCTGCCTGACCCGTTTAAGAACCCCGGGCAGGCCGTTGGCGTTAGTGGTAGCTCGGGTGGGATTAGTGTCCCAATCCAAAATCCATTTAATCCGCTCACGGTAGCGGACACGAACTGGATATCGCCCAGCGGGGAGTTAGTCCCGGTGACTACCGGCGTCCGGTTTCGCGCCATTAACGACACCGGCGCGAGAACCAACAAGATTACCTACTGGGATTACCTGTTCGACGTAGGAATCAAAGGCGAGATGGGGGAATTTGGCGACTATTTCAAGACTTGGAACTGGGAGCTAGGATTCCGCTACGCTCGGAATGAGGGACAGGATTTGGCCATAGGCAACGTCAGCCAGCCCGGGCTGCGCGACGCGTTGCTGGACACAAACCCAGCCACAGCGTTTAATCCTTTCGGGGGCTTCTTCAGCACCAACTCGAATGCGGCAAGGAGCCGGGTTTATGTGAACCTGCATAACAGCGCTACCTGGGAGCAGCCATTGACTTACGCCACGTTTAACGGCGACCTGTTTAATTTGCCTGCGGGGCCAGTTTCATTCGCGATCGGCGGCGAGTACTACGGTGAGAGGTGGACTCGCTTCCCGGATTCGCTGAACACGACGTTTAGCTCGATTGGCTCTACCGACCGGGAAGGCGCGCGGGTGAACCGGGATGTGTGGAGTATCTACGAGGAAGTGCGGGTACCATTCACGAGTCCCACATGGAACTTCCCCGGCTTCTACAGCTTCGAGGTTGACTTCGCCGAGCGCGAACAGTGGTTCAGCCAGAACACTTCTGAGGTTCTGAGCACGAATACGCCAAAGGCGCACACCACGTATAACGCGCAGAAGCCGAAGGTATCTGTACGCTGGCAGCCGCTTGATCCCAAGTATATCGGCGCGCTAACCCTGCGTGGGAGCTACACTGAAGCGTTTCACGCCCCTTCGGTGCTTGAGCTTAATCCTGCGGGCTCGCAGAGCTTCCCGACGGTGGTCGATCCGTTTTCCTCTCAGACTGAGAACCAGATCGAGGAACGCCAAAATGGGAACCCCTTCCTGCATCCGGAAGTGGCCTACGAATGGACCTATGGGGCTGTTTACAGCCCGAAATGGATCAAGGGCCTGACCGTGAGCGCGGATTGGTGGCATATTGACATGCGCGATATCGTGGCGCTCCTTGGCGCGCAGTTCATCATCCAAAACTTTACCGGCACTGACCTGGTGCAACGCGGGCCGAGTACCATTCCTGGCGAGCTTGGCCCAATCAACCTGGTCCTTGACCCAGTCTCGAACCTTGCTGGCATAGTCATGGAAGGTCTCGACTACGAAGCGATCTATATCTTGGATTCAAGTATCTTCGGCCATGGCGATTGGGGTAGACTGACCACCACGGTCAACGGCACTTGGTTGTCCAAGGCCGTATTTCAACCGGTACCCGATCAAGACAGCTTCGGTATCGCAGGTGAGTTTTTGTCAACGTCATTCACTTTGACCAATTCACTGCCACGAAATCGGGCCAACTTTAGTATCTTCTATGATGGCCCGGCTGATACATGGCTGGGTGGACTCGATGTCGGCGCGGTGGTCCACTGGATCGCCCAGTATGAAGATGACAATATCGACTTGGTCGGCAGCAGTCCCCATACGCCGCGAACTGATCCCGCTACCGGCGAGGAGTCTCCCTTCGCGCGCAAAGTGGCGAGTTGGGTCACGCTTGACCTGCTCTTAAACTACACCTTCAACTTCCCGGCGCCGGCTCCAGCCGAGGTACCTGGCTTTGCCAAAGACGGCGGCAAAAACGTGAAGATGAAGGATGGCAAGGAGAAGAACGTCATCCCGGTGTCCACAGCCGAATACGGCTGCAGCAACTGGAAGTGGTGGCTTAACAACACCACCATTACGCTCGGTATGCAGAACGTGCTCGACGAAGATCCGCCATTTGTGGCTGGCGCCTTCGAGAACGGCTATGACGAGTCACTGACTACGATCAAGGGCCGGTTCTGGTACGTTGGGCTAAAGAAGAGATTCTAAGATTTCTCCGTTAGTTAGGTTACAGAAGAGGCAGCCCGCTTGGGCTGCCTCTTTGTCATCGCGAGTAGAACAGACGTCGAGGATCTCTCAACACAACTGAAACCAGGACGCATCTCATAAATGTTATAGCCGCCTCGTTGTGTCGAGTTGCTCTGCCGGCATTGTTGCGCCGGGCAACACGGCCACGCTCGCCACGAGCGGGCAGACTTTGCCGTGGCTACAGCGCTGCGAATTTATGATAGGTCTTTAGGCAGCGCGTAATACAGTCGATCTTGCGCGCGCAGCCGACTTGTGAGGCTCCACGTTCGGCGAACCATTGCTTTTGGGAGCTCGCCTGAGGGCGCGGTAGATGCGCGGTCGAATGCCCATGTACCGCTCGAAAGCCAGACTAAAAACATCTGCGCTTCGAAATCCAAGAGACTGAGCAATGCTTTCAATGCTGTTGCGAGGAACTAATAACCGTTGCTGCGCTTCGGCGATACGCGCTTCCGCGACAAACTGAGCAGGCGTTTTACCAAAGGCTTCATGGAACAGACGAGTGAAGTTACGGCGGGACATGGCGGCCCTTTGCGCGAGCACGTCTATGGAAAGATCGTCGCTAAGATGGGAAAAAATCCACGCGGGAAGATCAGCAAAACGGTCCGACGATTGGACCTGAAACTTCAGTACCTCAGAATACTGTTCATGTTCGCCGGATCGCCTAACATGAACAACCAGTTCCCGTGCTAGAGCCAGCGCGACATGACGACCGTAATCTTCCTCAACCAAGGCCAGCGCAAAATCGACGGCTGACGCCTCGCCTGCACAAGTGTAGAAAGGGCCATCTTTAACAAAGAGATTATTGGGATTAACACGGATTTTAGGAAATCGTAAAGCGACATCTTTCGCAAACCGCCAATGGATCACTCCCTGGCGCCCATCTAGAAGCCCGGTTGCTGCAAGCGCATAGATACCTCTGCCAAGAGCTGCGATTCGCCGTGTATTTGGTGCCCTCTGCTTTAGCCATTTCAGGAGCCTTCTGTTCGGTTTTTCACCGTGAAATCCGCTGCTGCTACAGATAACAATGGTGTCTAGTGGCGGGGCCTCTTCGAGACCAACATGAGGCTTGATGACAATACCGCATTCTGTCACGCATGGTTCGGCTTTGATACCAATCGTTATCACTTGATAACAGCAGGATTCCTGCGCGTCAGGTTGGTCGCTTCTTCGAATTTTCACGCGAGAAAAAACTTCAGCGGGACCCATTAGGTCAGCCGCGGCTATCTCTTCGGCTACAATCAAACCAACCGTCTTCGGATTCATGACTGCAGTGAAACGCTTCAGCCAAGTTCTCGATCGAGGCTTTTTTGACAATGACCAGTCGGCGTGGTTCGACAAGTCCACTTCCTTCTCCATCTTTCACGACGCCTTGAATAGCTGTGATTCAATGGTTCCCACAGAAACAAAAGGTGAAGTTCCCAAATAATTTGCCTTGAACGAGAGTAGAAGAGCACGCGCAAACTTCGACAAGGCCACTTTGCCGAGAAAGCGTCCCCGTTGTTGTAGCCGCCGGTCGTTGATCGCGGTGGCGCCGGAAGGCGCCGCCGTCCGTCGGCGGCTTATTGAGCGATTCAGTACATTCTTCCGTGGGATCTTCTTGCGCATGGCACAGGTGTGTTTTCACACGTACAGATAACGCTGTGCCGTCTGCTGTTTCCAGTGGCGTATACGTCATAATGTGATAATTATACGCCATGCGTTCCCATCTTGTCGCTGTGGTCGCCTATGACGACTTGTGCACGTTCGAGTTTGCCTGTGCCGTTGAAATTTTTTCCGTGCGATGGCCCGGCATTGACGTGCCGTGGTACAATTTCGGCGTGTGCGCGGCGACGCGGTCACCGCTGCGCGCGACCGGAGGCGTCCGTTTTACCGCGCCGCACTCGCTGCGCCTCCTCGACCGGGCGGACACCATCGTCATTCCCGGCTGGCGGCCGGCTGTGCCACCGCCGCGATTGTTGATTCGAAAACTCCAAAATGCGCACGCGCGCGGAGCGCGACTCTGTTCGATCTGCACAGGCGCGTTCGTCCTCGCCGCAACCGGTCTCCTCGACGGGAAGCCCGCCACGACGCATTGGATACACGTCGCGCTATTGCAGGAGCGATACCCGGAGATCGAAGTGCGAAGCAACGACCTCTATGTGGACACGGGCCGGATCATCACGTCGGCTGGATCCGCAGCCGGACTAGATATGATGCTGCACCTTGTTCGGCGCGATCACGGAGCGAAGATTGCGAATCTGGTCGCGCAGGGTCTCGTTATCCCGGCGCATCGCGAGGGCGGACAAGCGCAGTTTCTTCCACACGCCATCTCGCTCAACGCCTCGCATCCGATCGCGCCGTTGCTTGAGTGGATGCGAGTGAATCTGAAAACGAAGCATGATTTGAGATCGCTGGCTCGCCGCGCCGGCGTAAGCGAGCGGACCTTGCAGCGCCAGTTTCGTGACGCCACCGGACTCTGGCCCACTCAGTGGATCGTGCACGAGCGGGTAGCGCGCGCAAAAGACACGCTGGAAACCACTCGCGCGCCGTTGTGGGCTGTGGCGGACTCTTGCGGCTTCGGCACAGAAGAATCGTTTCGCCATCACTTTCGCCGGATCGCCGGCACCAGTCCGGGTCGGTATCGACGAAGGTTCAGCCAGCTTCCGGCCACTTTAGGGATCGGGGGAACCGCGGATTACATCGATAGCCCGGATAAGGCTATTCCTCGTCTTCTTGCAAAGATCACCTAGCCTGTTGGTCGACGCCGAAAACTTCGGCGTATCTGGGCAATCCGTGGTTAAATTCTGAAGTGTTGATCTATTACGATTCATCGCTCGCGAATCGATGCATCACCAGCGCAATGGGCAGGCCTACGCAGAACAGGTGAATGGCCAATTGCGTCCAGCCCATTGGGGGCTTGAATAGAACTGGCGTATGGAGGTAGAGACTGCGGACCCACGATAGAAGAGGCGACGTACCGAAGTTATTGACTGCAAAGACCGCCGCTCCATAGAGAAGTCCCACGGTTACGACCCCCCAAAGCCTTTCGGGTAATGGAAGCCGCCGGGTTAGTGCGTAGAAAATCGTTGTCACGGTCAGCGCCATTGTAAAATGCATCAGGAGACCGATGGCAGCTGTTGTAAAGCCGCCGTTATAACTGCCACGTCCCAGCAAACCACCAGCCACGCCTTGCAAAAGACGAATCGGCATCATGCCGGACGTAACGTACACTTGGATGCATGCCGCCGTTATGTCGAGCACGCCGACAAGCGCACCCGCGTACAAGATAGGTTTGAGAATTTTCATAGCGGCGAGGAACGAACGGAATCTGGCACGCAGTTGTGCTTTTTCACAAGACCCAGTAAACAGGCTTCCATAAGACCACTTTTTCGCGCCGTTTCCTGGAGCACGCCCAGGAGGTGGCTTGTTGATAGCCCTGGGCCAGATCTGCCCTTGCTTCTTTTCATGTTCATTGCGCCACCGTCCGGCTTGGGGCGGGCAATGTCTCGCCAACTCTGATCCATTGTCCGTTGGCGTGAGAAAACGCACCATTGTCGAGGTGCCACCCAACATCGACCCATTTTCCGTCGCGGCGTACGAAAACCTCTGTACCACGGCCGCCATCTACGACGGATTTCCCCTTGAGCCCCGTCTCGAAAACATAGGTATAGTAAAGAATCGCCGTATCGCCGAACAGCTGAATCTCGGTGCGGGGAAATTCCAGTCGGAGGAGTTCCACGCCCTGTTTATTCATTGCTTTCGCCAAGGCGATCAGATGAGTGCGATCGTCCCACTTATCGCTGTTTTGTTGAATCGCGATGAGTTCCGGCGCCAGGATCTTTTCCACGACAGTCAAATCCTTCTGAAAGAAAGATCGCCAGGCTGTGTCTCGTGCATCCAGCAATTCTCTGCGGACGTCGTCGGTTGGCACGGAAGTTTGCGCAATTGATTTCTCGTGCTGCGATTCTTCTTCGGCATTGCTTGATAGTATTGGGCCGACGGCGAGAACGATCCCTAACAGTAGATATGCAGACTTGAAGGTCATTTTGCTATTCCGAGGCTTCTTTGTGAGCACATAAGTTCGTTTAATTTATTTGGCCAGTTTCAAAGCTGGTACCGCAGAGACATTGATCTGGTAAATATCCCCCAGGCCGTTGCCAGGTGCGTGCAGCTCTTCTAACACCTCGGCTGTCGTGCGCCTTTGTGGTTTGGCAGGTGGCTCTGGCACCCGGCAACTCATCCAGATCAGGTACTTCCCATCCGGCGTCAGTTTGGGTGACAGCTCGCGTCCCGGCGAATTAATCTTAGGTCCGAGATTGACTGGCTCACTCCATTTGCCATCGGCTTGCTTGTGCGAGACATAAAGATCTATGTCGCCCAGCGAGTCAGGTCGCCTCGTGATCGCAAGTAACATCAGACGCTCATCTTCGGTAACAAAAGCTTCGTACTCGCCTGCTCCACTGTTTACAGACGGGCCGAGATTCTCAACCGTGTAGCTGCCGTCCTTCGCTGGCACAGCGCGATAGATGTCGCTCACACCGTTGGCGTCCTTGCGTAGAGATCCAAAGTATAGAGTCCCATTCTTTAAGGCGATGGGATAAAACTCATCGGCGTCGCTGTTAACCGGCCCCGGCAGATAACGTGGTGCGTTCCAACCAGAGTCGGTTTTGTCCATGACCCAGATGTCGTGATGTGACTGGCGCTCGCCGCCAGTCTCCACGGGGCGATCGGAGATAAAGTAGAAGTGTTTGCCATCAGCGGTGATGTAAGGATCAGCGTCCTGGTATTGGCCGGAGAATGGCGCAACCTTCGGCTCGGACCAGTGTCCGTTGTCGTACCGCGAAACAAAGATGGTCCAGCGCGAGAAATTCGGCGCCAATTTGAGGAAATACACCTCTCGACCATCGGGCGTGAATGTCGGATGCGATTCGTAGTCGCCGGTGGAGATGATGCCAGGCGCAAACAACGTTGCGTGCTGGAGTGGCTTTGCCGAATCATAGGGTGTTGTCTGCGCAACCAACGTCGCGCTCCCGATCGTCAACGCTAATGCGCAAGGACGCATACGACTAAGCACCATGGCTGCGCGCGAATTCATCCGCGGTAGGGTCGACTTGTGCAGCCCCGATTCAATCTTGAATCTCGGCTTCGACGAGCTTCGCAAGCAGCGCGAGCGATTCCTGCCAGCCAAGGTAGCACGCCTCCGCTGGTATGGCGCCCGGCACTCCTTCCTGCACAACATTCAATTCGGTTCCGCAGGACACCTTCTTGAGGGTTATGGTCGTCTGCATTTCTCCAGGCAGATTCGGATCGTCGAATTTGTCTGTATAGCGAATGCGTTCGTGTGGCTTCAGCTCGACATAGGTTCCGCCGAAGGAATGGCTCTTGCCGGTAGTAAAATTGGTAAACGACATCTTGTAGGTCCCGCCGACCTTTGCATCCATCTGGTGAACCTTTCCCGTGAATCCATTTGGTGGAAGCCATTTGGCCATTGCGTCCGCATCGAGGAACGCGCGATAGATTTTCTCAGGCGCGGCACGGAGCACGCGGTGAAGTCGGATCGTGTTTGTGGTGCTGGTTGACATAATATTGTCCTTTTAGTTGTTGATTCGGTTAGTTCCCTTTTGTGTTGATGCGTTCTGAGTTGATCCTCTACAACGAGCAACGGCCCTCTGGACGACCGCTCCGAGTTTCGGCTCACAACGCGCGTCGAAATTCCATGGTCCAATTCGTTTCCCAGGTCTTTCCTGCGTCTGGCGAATAGGCCTGTTCCCAGCGCGCGGATGTCGGTGTGATGTTCGACCAAATGAACCGTACTCGCGTCGGTTTGCCATCGTGAATTTCATCGCTGTAGAAAGTACCGACGCCGTTCTCAAACCGTCCTTTGACTGGTGGATCGAGGGGACCCGAAGGATAGCGTCCGTCGAGCCACCAAATCGCCCATTGGTCTGTCTTCGAATCGTATGCGCGTAGCGCGATGGCGCGATAAGCGCCATAGGGCGCGTCGAGCGAATGTTCTTCCAGGTTGGCCGCGTCATTCATCAGCTTGCGATTGCTGCACGTGCCCTCGAAATCTACCCACTCCCGACTGTTCGGTTTCAAGCGATGATGATGCACCCGCCATTCGCCGACTAGAAAATCGAAATCGTGAGCGCCCGTGTGGCCGGTGGCGGCCGGCTCTGGGCTGAACCTATCATGGGAGTGCGCGTCAGAAGGTGAACCCGTTAGCATCAATGTGTTGGCAATGAACGCGGCGCAGAAGTTTTTCATGGTATTGGTGCTGATGCGGATTCATGATGCCGCGATCGCAAGATGTACTCTGGTGCTTCGATGCCATCGGTGAGTCGAGAATCGCGTATAGGCGATTTCGCCTCCAGGCCCAGAGGAAGGATGCCGGCCCAGACTGACAGACCATAGTCCTCTTCATCGTCGAGAGGCGGGCCGGTCCGAACCTTTGCAGAAGCTTCCTCAATGGAGAACTCCAGCACCGCGGTTACCTTCAACTCCTTTTCGCTCGGGTTGCGCACATCATTCCAACGGCCGGCCATTAAGTGTTCAGAAATCACGCGCAAAGCGCGCATTTTCTGAGCTAGGTCGTCGATTTTATGCGCAGTGCCGAACGCTACAACCGACCGGTAATTCATGGAATGATGAAAGGCGGACCGCGCGAGAACCAGGCCATCCACAAGAGTCACTGCTATGCACCCAGGGATACCGGTTTCGAGTGTCCCGAGCATCCGACTCGCGGCCGAGCCGTGCAGGTAAAGTTTTTCTCCATCTCTGCCGTACAAGGTCGGAATAACATACGGCTGGCCATCGACACAGAATCCGACGTGAGCGAGAAAGCCCGCATCCAAAATTGCATTAATCGTCTCCGCGTCGTGCGAGCCTCTGCGTGGCAGGCGACGAAATTCAGTGCGCTTTGTCCGCTTCATCTTTCACGCGCGTGTCTATGGCGATCCAGTTCACTTCCCAAGTCTTGCCTCCATCATCCGAGAATGCCTGTTCAAAACGGCACGAACCCGGAGTGATGTCCGATATAACAAATCGAACAAGGACGGTTCGGCCGTTAGGGCCAGATGGTTCGGTATCGAAAAACTCGCCGCGACCATTTTTGAACTCGCCGATCGTGGGTTGGCTCAGGGTACCGCCTTTGCTGTTGGCAAAATTCAGGCTCCACTGGCGGGATTGCGGATTGTATAGACGCAGGTTCAGACCTTCGAAGTGACCTGCTGGGCCATCGGCCACGAGCTCCACGAGATTGGCCCGGCCATTCCAAATTTTTCGGACGACGCTAGTGCCTTCATATTCGACCCACTTCGTGGAGCCGGTTAAGGGATCCACGAGGCGCCACAGGTGAGTGTTCCAAGTGCCTATCTCGAAATCAAAATCGTGTTGTCCGTCATGTTCCGCGGAAGCGTTTTTTAGAGTGGGTTTGGGTGCGTCGGAATTCTGCTGTGGAAATTCATCTTTCACTCGTGTGTCCACGGCGATCCCTTTCACTTTCCAACTCTTGCCGCCATCGTCTGAGAATGCGTCTTCGAAACGACAAGAATTAGGGGTGATATCCGATATGACGGATCGAAAAAACATGGCACGTCCATTCAGCTTTTCTTGGAAGAAGAATTCGCCGCGGCCATTCTCAAACTCGCCGATCATGGGCTTGATGAAGGTGCCGTCCTTGCTGGTGGCAAAATAATCGCTCCACTGGTGAGCTTGGGGATCATAAAGACGCAGATTTAGAAATTCGAAGGGACCTGCTGGGCCCTCGGCTATCAACTCCACTAGGTTGGCGCGGCCACTCCAAACCTTCCGGACAACCACAGTCCCCTTAGACTCGACCCATTCAGTGGAGTCAGTTAAAGGATGGCGGAGGCTCCATAGGTGAGTTTTCCAGGTGCCAATTTCGAAATCAAAATCGTGTTGTCCATCATGTTCGGTGGAGGTCTGTTGAGAGGTTGAACTGACTGCCGGCGCCGACGCTTTCTTGTCGTCCTCCTGCTGCCCGAGCGCGAACGGCATCGCCTTGATAAGAAGAAGCAGTAGAGTGAGAAGAGACGCACGCCACAGCAGATATGTCCTGGTGGGAGGAGTGTTTTTTTTATTCATTCCAGCGGTGTTCTTATAGGCGCCTCGCTACTTGGCGCGCGTGAATGTCATGATCCAGTTCCTCTCCCATGTCCTTTCCTGAGTCTGATGAATAGGCCTGTTCCCAATACGCGGACCTGGCGGTGATCTGAGACCAAACGAACCGCACGCGCATCTGCTTTCCATTGATCGTGGCGCAGAAGTCTTTCATGTATTTGGTTCGTTCTTATCGGTGTGTAGTCAGTCAGCGCGTAGAACCAGCTACTTGGCTGCCTCAAGCAGTATTTCGCGGATGATCGTACGACGCGGCAGTGAACCGGCTGAGTCGTTGACATACTCGTTGATGTAAAGCCTGCGCCCCCACTGAGAATAGGCGATTCCGTTAGGGAAAGAGAGCCGCGCCTTTACGCCCGCTCCATCCACAACCCCGCGCTTGCCATTGCCGAGGATGCGCTTAACGGTTCCATCCAACGTTACCTCGTAAATTTCGTGCGATTCAAACGCGGTTACATAGAAGCGATCCACGTTAAAGCACAAATGCCCTAATCCCTTTTCGGATATTGTCGCAAATGGCGTGACAAAGCCTTTCGGATCAACCTTCAGCATCCTATTGTCTCTGAAGTTGACGACATAAAGATTTCCATCGCGATCGAAGGAGATGCCGTTTGGGCAGCTGAAAAGATCACTTTTTGCGAATGACGACACGGTGCCATCCGTCGCAATCTTTGCGATCGAATTGCCGCGGCAATTTGCAACATAGACATCGCCCGTTTGCCTGTTGATGGCTATGCCTACTGGGCCGCTCAGGCCGCTGGTGACAAACGGCTGCATTTGACCTTTTCGATCAATCTCGGTTATCGAATCGCCGTAGAAATTCGATTGCAAGAGGTTGCCTTCATGGTCGATCGCGTTGCCAGACGCACCGTAAAGGCCCGAGGCAAATACGCTACGCTCTCCCTCCGGTGTGATCTTCCACACGGTATCGCCAAAGTCGGCGACATAGATATTCCCTACGAGATCGGTCGTTACACCTCCGACAGCGTGGCCGTTAATAACATCGGTAAGTGAACGGATTTTCGTCTGTGCGCGCGCAGAAACAGCGGCAACCAGCAGCGCCAACACGAACAATAGCGCGCGACTGCGACCAAAATAAAAATCCCGCCTCATCCGCGTGAACAATAAATTTTCCACATAATCAACCAACGTTCGGCATCCGTTACCGATGAGATTGAGTGTGAGAATACGATCGGAGAGCGTCGTCATCATAGAACACGTAGAGAAAGGTCGCGCCGCGCTGCATGAGACTTCAATCGTTGCGTTTCGCGAAAATTGCGCAGGAGCGCGAGTCCTTCAGGCCAATCGCCGAAACCGCTAGCAGTGTTGATGTGACCGGCTTCACCGATCATTACGAACTTACTACCCCACGTACTCGCGAATGTTTGCGCCCGCGCGACAGTAACGAATGGGTCGGTGGAGCTGGCAACCACAATACTTGGAAATGGAAGTCGCAGTAGGGGAATCGGCGCAAACCCTGTTGCGCCAGCGGGAAAGCTCGGAACCTCGGGGTCGCTAGGTGCAACCAGGAGCGCTCCGCAAACGAGTCCGCTCGCGCAGCCGACCGCCCAATGCGCGACCAGCGCACATCCAGCGCTGTGCGCCACGAGCAAAGTCTCCTGCCCCGTGTTCGCGAGCTCTTGATCGAGCCTCGCAACCCAGTCGGCGCAGTGCGGCGTTTCCCAATCATCTTGAATTACGCGAAGCAGCGTCTCGTCTCGAGCTTCCCACCGACTTTGCCAATGTCCGGCATCGGAGTCATGAAGTCTCGGAAGAATTAGGCTGCGCGTCATCTGGCTCCTTCAGGTGCGGCGGAGACATTGAATGTGCCGTCAACCGCCTCCAGGAAGGTACGTTCTTCGCGAAAGATGATGCGTTTAGCTACCGCTGTCTCGAAGTTCTTGCGCGCCTCCGCATCGGCTTTCAGCTTTTTTCGGTACGCTTCATAAGATGCAAGGCTGTCGAAGGCAATCAGTCCCCAGGCAACATTGTTAGTGCCCTCGTAGGGCAGGAAGTAGCCCACCAGACGGCCACCACACCGCGGGATGATGCGGCCCCAGTTTTCAGCGTACGCTTTGAAAGCTTCCCGCTGGTACGGATCGATTTCGTATCGGATGAAACACGTTATTGTCATATCTTTGTTACTGGTAGGCGTGGTTGCGAGTAGCGAGGCAGGGTAATCTTCATCAAGGGCGGACGCCCAAACGCTAAGGCGCTCTCCAAATAGAAAAAACAACAGACCGTCTCTGCATCGGGCGAAGAACCTCTTTCTAGATATGTTCGCTGTAATCTTTTGTTGCTCATCTGGCTGCACTTGAGATTACGATTTGTGCGCGGTGCATCCGCAGCTCGGCGCATGGTAGCGTCCGTTCGCCTCGACCATCCCATCCTTGCCGTACATGTTTCTCGGTCGAGCCCAGTCTGTCAGCGAGTGATAGGGCCCGTTCTCATTCCGTCCTTTCGGCATGACGTCGAGGTATCCGTAAATGCCAAGAAATTGCTCGCCGCCCCGGCCATAAGTCGAGTAGGTATGGAAGATCTCTCCTGAGTCGTCCTTGTAGAAAACGCTGTCGCCCGACAAATCTTCCAGTCCAGCCGCCCATTCCGGCGCTTGTTGAAAATTGTAGAGCGCACGACCTGCGGCGACCTCCTCGGGCTTGAAAGAGACGTTGAAGTCATAACTAAAATCGCTGTGGTAGGATGAAACCCAACGGAAACGCCAGCCCATCCGCTTGCGGACGACTTCAATCTCGTCAATTGGCGCGCGGGCGACAACCACATAGGTCACATCGTTGTTTTCGAGATGCTCAAGCAGGCCTTCAACATGATCTACCTCGAGCGAGCAACCGACGCACTGATGCGCCGCGCCGGGCCCCATCATGAAGTGTTTGATGAAGAGTTGGCTCCGGCCGTCGAACAATTCAGCCAACGTG